>Ga0233425_10000681_pt1 | contig 85143 bp, 83 predicted proteins | sample Watercolumn_Towu_2_FD_181712 | JGI IMG/M metagenome (GOLD analysis project Ga0233425, IMG submission 181712) | Freshwater microbial communities from Lake Towuti, South Sulawesi, Indonesia - Watercolumn_Towuti2014_140_MG | ecosystem: Environmental > Aquatic > Freshwater > Lake | place... | reverse complement strand
GGGACTATCGGTTCTGAGGCTGCTCGACCAACTTCATCGCTGGGCCGGCGGGCTGCTCGGGCTCCTGTTGCTCGTCCTCGGCTTGTCGGGCGCGATCTTGGTCCATCGCGACGCGTGGATCGGGCTGCCGCATGCGAGCGATGAACGCTTGACCGATCCTGCCGCGCTCGGCGACCTGACGGCGCGGCTGATGGCCGATCCCGCCACGCGGACGCAGAGCATCCTGTTCGCCAGCGACTCGCTCGGGCTGGTGCGCCTGTCGGGCAAGGGCGGGGCAGGGGCCTATGCCGATCAGAGCGGTGCGATCGTCGCCCGCTGGTCGAGTCAGTGGGAGCGGCCCGAACTCTGGCTGTTCGATCTTCATCATCATCTCTTGGCCGGGGACGTCGGCGAGACCGTTATCGGCGTGGCGGGGGCGGTCGGCCTGTTCTTCGTGGTCTCGGGTGTCACCCTCTGGTGGCGGACGCGAAAGACTTTCGCTTTCCGGCTATGGCCGGCGCGAATGACCCGGCCCGCTATCCTGCGCCATCATCGCGATCTCGGCGTTCTCGTCGCACCGCTGCTGTTACTCTCCTTCTACACGGGCACGGTGCTGGTTTTCCGACCCTTCGCCGCGCTCACCCTCGGGCCGGGTGCGCCCGCCGCGATCCAGGCCGCGTTGAAGCCGCCCCCCACCATCGGTGCCAAGCTATCCGATACGGTCGACTGGCGGGCGATCGTCGCTATCGCGCACAGGCGCTTTCCAGAGGCCGAACTGCGTCTCGTCTCGCTGCCGCGCAAGGATAGCGGGCTGATCACGGTGCGGATGCGGCAGCCCGAGGAGTGGTTGCCCAATGGCCGGACCACCCTATGGTTCGCGGCCGACAGCGGCGCGCTCGTCGCGGCCCGCGACGCGCGCGCATTGGGATGGCAGGCGAAGGCGTTCAACCTCTTCTACCCGCTTCACGCCGCCAAGGTTGGCGGGCTGGCCTGGCGGATCGCCATGACGATCTCGGGCCTCGCACTTGCGCTGCTCGGCGGCTTTACCTGCTGGAGCTTCTGGTTCGCCCGGCGCAGGCCCTCGCCGCGCCGGAGCTGAGCCCGTCAGAGCGCCTGCGCGGCGGCCAATACCTCTTCGGCGTGGCCCTTGACCTTCACTTTGCGCCAGATGCGCGCGATCTGCCCGTCCTTATCGATCAGGAAGGTGGCGCGATCGATGCCCATATAGGCGCGGCCATAGAGCGTCTTCTCGATCCAGGTCCCATAGGCCTCGCACACGCTACCGTCATTGTCCGATGCCAGCCGCAGGTTCAGACCATGCTTCGTGATGAACTTGCTATGGCGCGCGGCATTGTCCTTCGACACCCCAATGACCGACGCTCCAGCCGCCGCGAAGTCGTCGGCAAGTGCCGAGAAGGCCTGTGCCTCGGTCGTGCAGCCCGGCGTGTCGTCCTTGGGGTAGAAATAGAGGACCAGCGTCTTGCCCGCTTCGCCCGAAACGCTCGTGCTGCTGCCATCCGGCAGTTCGAGCTTAACGTCGGGTGCCTTGTCGCCTTCCTTGAGCATCGCCTGTCTCCCTTGCTGTCTCGTCCTTAGGACGGCGGGCGGGGGCCTTTCAACCTTCCCCAGCGGGAAGCGCGGCGGCGTCCGAGGGCTGCTGCGCCGGGGAGGGGACTGGGGGCGCCCCGTTACGCTGGGGCGCCCTTCGGTGAATACGACCACCGGTCCACTTACGCTTACGCAACACACTCTCGATGCTGTCTGGAATAGCAGCCAGTCTTTAAGCGAGCGTCGACCAGACTGGTTAAAATCGAGAAACCCTGATTATTCTTTAGGCTGAGCGAGGCGAGCATGAGTCCTGGATTTTCAGGCGTTATGCGATGCGGGCCACCCTCATCCATTCGCTGCGCACGAGCAGCTTCGCGCTTTCATAACCTTTAACCAAGGCCGGCCAGTCGGGCTCTCCACAGCTTCGAGCGACCAGATCGCGCGACGCGGGTGGCGGCTCAGCCGAGGCAGGAGAAACCAGCCGCTGCGTGACCAGCAATCGCGTCAGCAATTCATGCGCGCCGATCAGCGCGGGATCGATCAGGCCGTCTTCGGCAAGTGCCCGCATTGCCACGCGAAGGCGGGGGCTAAGGCCGTGCCGGTGCCGCAATTGAAGCAGGTGGACGGTGAACTCGCAATCGACCAGGCCTCCTTCGACGAGCTTGACGTCGAACGCGCTCGATGGCGGCTTGTGCCGCGCGATATCGCCCCGCATCTTGACGACATCGGCGGTTAGCGCGGCATCGTCCCGTTCCTGTTGAAGGATATCGTCGATGATCTTCTGCACGGCGGCGCGAGCGGGAGGCGAACCGAAGAGGGGCCGGGCGCGGGTGAGCGCCATATGCTCCCAGGTCCAGGCGCTCTCCCTCTGATAGCGCTCGAAGCTCTCGATCGACACCGCAAGAGGCCCCTGAGTCCCCGATGGCCTCAGTCGCGTATCGACCTCGTACAGGGGGCCGGCTGCGGTCGCGACCGAAAGCGCTGCGGAGACGCGCTGGGCCAGCCGATTGAAATAGGTGGTGGCGCCCAGCGGCCGGCCGCCATCGGACTCGGTCATGATGTCGCCGCTGAAAAGGTAGACGATATCGAGGTCGGACGCGTGGGTGAGGGCGCCTCCGCCCAGCCGACCGAGAGCGATCACGATCAGTTCGCCGCCCGGCACCTTGCCATGGGCTGCCTCGAACTCCGCGATGGTGGCGCGCGCGAGCACGTCGAGCGCCGCTTCCGCCACCCGGGCATAACCATGTCCGACCTCGATCGGGTCAGAGGCCGCTTCGATCAACTGCACGCCGAGCGCGAAGCGCCGCTCGCCCACCAACTGGCGCACCCTGTCGAGCAGCAACTCGTAATTCTCCGAGCGCTCGCCTTGGGCGAGTTCGGCGACCAGAGCCTCGACCGAGGGCGGCGGTTCGAGGGCGGTTGCATCGATCAATCCATCCAGCAGGGCGGGTCGACGCCCCAGCGCCTGCGACAATGTCGGCGCGTGGCTGAGCACGTCGATGAGCGCCCGAGCCAGCGCCGGTCGAGCCTGAAGCAGGCGGAAGAGGTTGATCGCGCTGGGTAGGCCGGCGACCAGATCTTCAAAGCGGCTTAACGCTTCCTGCGGGGCAGGCGCCTTGCCGAGCGCCCCGACGAGGGTCGGCAGCATCGCCTCCAGCGCCTGTTGCGCGACGCCGGTTCGCAGCGAACGGCTCTTGCCTTCACGCATCGTCTCGATGCGCAGCCGCGCCGCGGCGGGGTCGGCGAAGCCGGCATCGGCCAATGCGATCTCGAGCTTCTCTGCCTCCATCGGCATATGCTCCTCCGCATCGCCGTCGAGGCCGTCATAGACCGCCCCGACGCGCTCCACATGCGGATGAAGGAGGTCGACGAGCGCGGCGCCGTCGCTCAGGCCGTGCAGCCGGGCAACATTGGTCAGAGCGTCTGCGTCCTTTGGCAGGCGGTGGGTCTGCATGTCGTCCACCATCTGAAGGCGATGTTCGATCGTGCGATAGAGCCGATAGGCCACCGCCAGATCGTGTGCGGTCTGCGGATCGATCCGCCCTGCCTCGCCCAGCGCCTGCAGCGCATCGAGCGTCGCTGGGGATCGAAGCGCGGGTTCGCGCCCGCCGTGGATCAACTGGTGGATCTGGGCGAAGAACTCGATTTCGCGAATGCCGCCCCGTCCACGCTTCAGATCATAGCCCGGACCGAGCATCTGGCTCTGCGCGAAATGATCCCGAATCCGGCGCGATATCTGACGGATTTCCTGGACCGCGCCGAAGTCGAGCGATCGGCGCCAGACAAACGGACGGATGGCTTCGAGAAATTCCCTGCCCAGCGCGACGTCTCCAGCGGCGGCGCGCGCCCTGATGAAGGCTGCGCGCTCCCATGGGAGCGCCGCAGATTCATAATAGCTGAGCGCAGCTTCAATCGGCAGGGCGAGCGGAGATGCCTCGGGGGATGGGCGCAGGCGCAGGTCGACGCGGAAGACATAGCCGTCCGCTTCGCGGTTCTGAAGCAGTTCCAGCACACGGCGCGTGATCCGGACCGCTGCCTCGACCGGCTCCTCGCGCGCGCGATGGGGCAGGGTGGCCGGATCGAAGATCAGGATGGGGTCGATATCGGACGAATAGTTGAGTTCGCGGCTGCCATGTTTGCCCAGGGCCAGCGCCGCCATACCCCGTGGCTCCTCCCCGGGCGCCCGCTCGAGAATGGCCGAGCGGATGGCGAGGTCTAGCGCATGGTCGGCGAAGGCCGAGAGCTGCGACACCACCTCTTCGAACGACGCGATGCCCGCCAAATCGGCCAGACCCGTCGACAACGACACGATCTGCCTCTGGACGCGCAGCATGCGCCCCACATCCTCCCCTTGCGCCCCATCGAGACCTGAGGCGATTGTGTCGGAAAGTCCGGCGGCATAAAGCCGCTGGACGATGTCGGGGTGCCTTTTGACGAGGCCCGCAAGGAAGGGGGAATGGTCTCCAACTCTCCGCAGGGCGTCATCCAGCTTATCGTGCCGGGTCTTTGCGTCCATGATGGATCGATAAGCTATTTGAACGGTAGTGCAACATCGGGAAACTTGCGCGGTTCAGTGCGTTATCTCCTTCATGGAAAAGCGTCCCTCCTCCGATCCAGCAACGATGGCCCGGTTCAGCCGGGGACGCATCGTTCAGCCGCCGCAGCGGCACGAGGGCTTGGGGAACGCTCTGCGCTCGGCGTTCGACCCGGCGAGCTACGGCATACCCGATGATATGCGGCGACTGCTCGGAAAGCTCGACGGCCAATAAAAAAAGGGCCCCTTCGGCGATCGAAGGGGCCCTTCTCATTTATTCGTCACGGACGCGGTAAAAGCAGGGCCGTTTCAATCCCTGCTCAACTGATCCACATCGGCCATGATCTGCTCGAGGGTCGAGGTGGATGGATCGGTGTGATGCTCTCGGCGCGAGGGCAGTTGACCCTGATCGAGCAGCTGTTCCAGCGCGGTACGGCCGCGCGCGACCCGGCTCTTGATCGTACCGACCGCGCAACCGCAGATGTCCGCTGCCTCTTCATAGGAAAATCCGCCAGCACCGACGAGAATCAAGGCCTCGCGCTGCGGTTGGGGCAGATGCAGCAGCGCGCGTTGCATGTCGGCAAGCTCGATGTGGCGATCCTGCGCAGCGGGCGCCGAGAGGAGCTTGGCGGCCGCATTCTCGTCCCATTCTCCACGGAAGCGGGCGCGGCGCATCTGCGAGAGGAAAAGATTGCGCAGGATGATGAACGTCCAGGCGCGCATGTTCGTTCCAGCCTGGAAACGAGCTCGGGCAGCCCAAGCCTTCATTAGAGTTTCTTGGACGAGATCGTCGGCGAGGTCCCGGTTGCCCGACAAAGAGCGACCGAAGGCGCGCAGATGCGGGATGACGCGGGCCAGTTCGGCCTTGAATTCATCGTCTGAGAGCGCCGCGTGGGGCACCGCCTCGCTGGTTTCGACAAGATCGTCTTCGTCGTCCATGTGGTCAGCTACCCCGTTCGGCTTCGAACCAGCCGCTACTTTCGCCAATACAGCCATCGGCTCCCCATCTCTTCGGCGGAACTTAACCATTACCGCCACGCCGCACCAACGACGAAGCGGTGAATGGGTTCCCATCGAGACGGAAGCGAAACGTATATGCTCAGGCTTCGATCGTTGCGGCGTTGAAGAAGAGGGCCTGGCTGATGGCCGCCTTCACCGTCGAGCGCTGGAACGGCTTGGTAATCAGGAAGGTCGGCTCCGGACGCTCGCCGGTCAGCAGCCGCTCCGGGAAGGCGGTGATGAAGATGACCGGCACGCTGAACTCTGCCAGGATGTCCTTGACCGCGTCGATGCCCGAGCTGTCGTCGGCAAGCTGGATGTCGGCGAGGACGAGACCGGGGCGCTGCGCATGGGCCTGGGCAACCGCTTCGTCGCGCGTCACGGCGACACCGCAGACATTGTGGCCCAGGTCTCGGACAATCGTTTCCAGATCCATCGCGATGATCGGTTCGTCTTCGATGATCAGCACTTCGGTCTGGGTCTGGCGGTCGATTTCGGCGATGGCCTCGGCGACGAGCGCGTCGACCTCCTCGGTCGAGGTTTCGATCAGATAGGCGGCATCCTGAACGGTAAAGCCTTCCATGGCAGTAAGCAGGAGCGCCTGCCGCGACAGCGGAGTAATGCGGCTCAGGCGCGCATTGGCGATGGCTTCGCGTTCGACATCGGTATCGACTGCGGACTCTGCGAACTCGTCATAATGCGCGGAATTCCAGATAGCCTGAAAGGTGCGGTACAGCCCGACGCGAACGTCGACGTCCTTGGGGAAATCCTCCGGAGCAGCGACGATCGCTTCCAGTGTGGCGCGGACATAGGTGTCGCCATGTTGCTGGCTGCCGGTCAGCGCGCGGGCATAACGACGAAGGAACGGCAGGTGCGGGGCGATTTTCTGACCGAGCGACATGTGTATCAACACTCCCTGAAGATATGAAAGCGGCTGACCACCATCGTACCGTTGGGAAAGGTAGCAGCCCCACTGGTAACGCGGAAGACATCCGCCGCCTCAAATTTTGAAACTGAAAAAAAGAGGCGCTCGGGCTAGGGAACAATCGTCACAGTTTTTTGTTTCATCGCCGACGCGTACATTTTACCACCATGGGGAAAATGATACGTGTCCGGATCGATCCAAGCGGGGCGGAGTCCTTCGGCACCGTTGCGTGGGAGAGCATTGGACAACCACATGCAGGTCAGGGGCCAAAGCCGGTTGGCAAAAGAAAGTTCAGGGACGCCCGAGGGCGACAAGAGTGGCAGCAAGTCCACGCAGCGGCGTCGGGAGGATCCTCCGCGCGACGCGAACGTGGGCGATGCTCTGCGTTCCGTCTATTCGCAGGCAGTGGACGAGCCTATTCCGAACGAATTCCTGGATCTGTTGAACAAGCTGAACTGACCATGTCCCTGAAACCTTCCGTTCCCCTGCGGATCCGCCTCAGGGGTCGGGGAGGCTTTTGATGGCGGGTTTTCCCAACCGGCTGTCTTTCGCGCGGCTGCCCAGCGGCACGAAGATGCTTATCATCATGTCGGCGGCGATGCTTCCGCTGGGGCTGATCGCGCTGCTCACTTCGCTCGACATGGCCCGTTCGGCCTCGGCAGAGCGGCGCGCTGCCGCCCAGACCGCTGCTGCATTGTACGTCTCGCAGATCGAGGCCCGGATCAATCGTGGCCTTGATGCGGTGCGGCTGCCGGCTGCGAGCATCCAGGACATCCCCTCGCTCTGCACCGCGCTCGCTCGTCAGGCTGTCGCTGCGCCCTCGCGGCCGCCGATCGCACTCTTTGACGAAGCCGGACGGAAGCTGTGCCAGTCGCACGGTCCCGTCATCGAGCAGGTCGCGGCCAGCCACCCTATGGTCGATCATGTCTGGCTCGACCAAGCGAGCAAGACCTTCCGCCTGACGGCGGCACGCGATGACGGCAGCCTCCTCGCCGAGGCAGATGTACCGATCGAGGACGTCCGGCGCGACGTGGCGGAGGATGTCGGCATTCGCCCGATCCGGCTGACGCTGCGCCAGGGCGATTCTGAAGTCGAGATCTTCGCCGGGAAATCTCAACCAGGCGACGGCGCGCCGCTGGTCATGTCGCTTCCAGTGAGCGATGGACGGCTGGCGCTCGTCGCCGAGTTCGCTCCGGCCTCCACCGGTGCAAGAACGCTTCTTCTGGTCCTACTCCCATTGCTGATGTGGGCGGCCGCTGCCTTTGCGGGCTGGTACATCATCAACAGGCTGCTCCTGTCGCCGCTCGCTCAGATCAAGCGCTCGATCGAGGCGTGGGAAGGATCACGGGGCACGTTCCCGCTGCCGCGCATCACGACGCCCAGCCACGAAATTCGCGACCTTGCGGACAGCTTTGCATCGGTTACCGCGCGTATCCAGAAACATGAAGCCGAACTGGAGGAAGGGCTGGCCCGCCAGACCCGGCTCACGCGAGAGGTGCATCACCGGGTCAAGAACAACCTCCAGGTGGTTTCCAGCCTCATCAATCTGCACGCCCGTGGCGCCGAGGGCGATGTCGCCGCCGCCTATGGGGCGATCCAGCGGCGGGTCGACGCTCTCGCTGTCGTCCACCGCAACCATTATGCCGAGCTTGAGGAGAATCGCGGTCTGGCCATGCGAGCGCTTGCGGGAGAACTGGCGGCTTCTCTCCGCGGTTCCGCCCCTGCGGCAGCCGCCGGGATGCCGATCGCGCTCAACATGGTCGACCTTTACGTTACGCAGGATGTCGCCGTGCCGGCGGCCTTTTTGATCACGGAAGTGATCGAACTCATCATGCACTGCAATCCCCACGGGTCGGTGCTGATATCGCTCGAGCCTGCCGAAGCGCCCGATCGGGCGAAGCTGCGCATCGAGACCTTCGGCATGGAGCCGGGTGCTATCGCCGCCTATCCCGCCATCGTGCGGTTCGAACGCGTGGTGACGGGTATCGCCCGGCAGTTCAGAGCGCCGCTGATCGAGGACCGCGATGCCGGTCGGTTCGAGATAGAGATTGCAGCTCAAGCCTGAGCAGAAAAAGATTCAGGACACGGGAACCGCGAATACGGTGGGGCGTTCTTTAATTCGGATAGCGATGCTTTGCCCCCCCGCTCCCGCTATCCAAACCAACAAAGGGCCCGGTCACCTATCCCCCCGTGCGTGACCGGGCCCCCATTTTTTCCAAAGAACACAAAGCGTTGATTTGGCTGCTCTGTTTCATGAGCGGAACCAATCGAACCTCTGTGCATTGATCCATCGAGCTTCCCGGCACCGGGAGGCCTCAGTTCTTTCGAAAGAGGGTTGCCATGTTGAAGCGCACTATCGTCCTCGCCTTCGCCGGTCTGTCGCTGTTCTCTGTGACCGCCTGCAACACCGTCGAAGGCGCCGGCAAGGACGTCTCCTCGGCCGGTCGTGCGGTGTCGGACGCCGCAAACGACGTCAAGTAACGCCTTCGGCCAAAAGGTCGAAAAGCCGGAGCCCGGGACGGTCAGGCCGTCTCGGGCTCTTTCTGTTTCTCGCGCCGTCGCTCGGTCAGCCAGATCCCGATCAGGCCGAGCTCGTAGAGGAACACCAGCGGGATCGCGAGCAGCAGCTGCGACCCCACATCCGGGGGCGTGAGGACGGCGGCGATCGCGAAGGCGCCCACGATCGCATAGCGGCGGGCTCCGACCAGTTGCTTGCGCGTGACGACACCCGCACGTTCGAGCAGCATCAGCAGCACCGGCAAGAGAAAAGAGATGCCGAACCCGAATAGGAACTGCATCACGAAGGAGAGGTAATTGCCGACGGCGGGCAGGGCCTCTTGCTGAACGCCGCCGAGATTGCCCTGGAAACCGAGCAGGAAGTGCAGCGCGACCGGGATGGCGACATAATAAGCAAGGGCCGCGCCGGTGGTGAACAGCACCGGGGTCGCAAAGATGAAGGGCAGGAGCGCGCGCTTCTCGTTCCGGTAGAGGCCGGGGGCGACAAACTGCCAGATCTGATTCGCGATTATCGGGAAGGCCATCATCATCGACGCGAAGAAGGCGACCTTGATCTCGACGAAAAAGGCTTCGAAAATCTGCGTGTAAATCAGCTTGCCCTGGCCAGCGCGCAGGAGCGGCTGGACTAGAAAGGCAAAGATGGGCCGCGCGAAATAAAGGCAAATGCCGAAGCATATGCCCAAGGCCGCCAGCGACATCAGCAACCGTCGCCGCAGTTCGAGCAGATGATCGAGAAGCGGCGCGCGGGTATCGTCCAGGTCGTTCATGTTTGCGGGTGCGGCTTCTGGATCGGGAGGTCGGCAGCGGCGGCATTCGCGGTCGCATCGTCGGGTTCGGCAGAGGTCTGAGGCGTGTCGGCCGAGCCAGGCTGCGATCCGATCGCGATCATGTCGCCATGCTGAGGCTCGGCCTCTGACGTTGGCTGGGGCGGATGCTCGCGCATGATGCGTTCATTCTCGGCCGCCCACTTCTTCTCCATTTCCTCCAGCTCCGACTGACGGATCATCTCGTCGATGCCTGAGCGGAAATGGCGTGCGACGCCGCGCGCGCGCGCGATCCACTGACCGACGACGCGCATCGCTTTGGGCAGGTCCTTTGGGCCGATCACGACGAGCGCGACGACGGCCACCAGCAACAATTCGGTGGGAGCTATGTCCAGCATCTAGCGCGACCGGCAGCGACGGTCTTCGCTCAGTTGTTCGGCCTATCGTCCTGCATCGGCTGCAGTCGGGGCTCGGCGTTGGGCTCGACCGGGGGCTGCTGCTGAAGGCGAGGGGCCGGGCGCGCCGGCGGAGGGGGCGTCGCTTCGTCTTCCTCGGACATGCCTTTCTTGAAGCTTTTGATGCCCTTGGCGACGTCACCCATCATGTCGGAGAAGCGACCCTTGCCGAACAGCAAGAGCACAACAATACCGACGACGAGCCAATGCCAAATGCCGAAACCGCCCATGGAAAATCTCCTAGAATAGCCTCCATTTAGGCCCTGCCCCTGGTAATCGCAATGGCGCAGGCTGCGTATTGGCGGGCGGGCCGGCGGAGGAGGTTCCCTTGGTACAGATTTGCGACAGGGCGGTGACAGCGCATCCGCTGCTGACCGCTAGTCGGCGTCGCCGTTGTCCTGCTGGTCGGGCCCGCCCGTCTCCATCTGCAGCTGTTCGAACGCCAGATCGACCGGATCGAGTAGGCCGGCCGCCTTCAGATCGGCGATGCCTGGCAGGTCCCGGCGGCTCTGCAGGCCGAAATGGGTAAGGAAGGCGGGGGTAGTCGCGTAGAGCAGCGGACGACCCGGTGTCTCGCGCCGGCCAGCGGGCCGTATCCACCCGGCTTCGAGCAACACGTCGATCGTGCCTTTCGATATCTGGACGCCGCGTATCGCCTCGATTTCCGCCCGGCTGACCGGTTCGTGATAGGCGATGATAGCCAGGGTCTCGATCCCTGCGCGGCTCAGCTTGCGCGGTTCCTCACGCGTCCGGCGGAGGATATGGGCGAGATCGGCTGCGGTCTGGAAATGCCAGCGTCCGCCGCGCTCGACCAGTTCGATGCCACGTCCCGCATAGAGGCGCGCCAGGCGGGGGAGGGCGTCGCCCAGGGTTTCGGTGCCGATAACCGCCATGAGTTCGGCCGGGGTCATTGGCGCCTCGGCCGCGAAGAGCGCCGCTTCGAGGGCGCGGAGCAGATCGTCCGGCTCGTCGATCATGATGCGCCCCGGACAAGTAGCGGCGCGAAGGGTGCCTCCTGGGCCAGCGACAGCCGCCCCTGCTTGGCGAGCTCTAGTGCGGCGAGAAAGCTGGAGGCGAGCGCGGACCGTCGGTAATCACCTTGAGCATCGACGGGGATGAAAGCCTCGAGGCTGGTCCAGTCGATCAGAGCCCCTACCATGCGCGAAACCCGTTCGATCGCCTGCTCAAGCGTCATCACCGGTCGGCGCTGGACGATGTGCATGGGCGGCTCGGCGCGCGCCCGGACGGCGCCATAGGCCGATATGAGATCGAATATGCTGGCATCCCAGGCGGCCTTGCGGACCACCTTCAGCCCTTCCGGCGCGCCACGGCCAAACACGTCGCGGCCCAGCCGGTCGCGCGCCATAAGCCGGGCGCCCGCCTCGCGCATCGCCTGCAGGCGCTGGAGTCGCAACTGCAGCCGCAGCGCCAGTTCCTCCGGGCTGGGCTCCACCTCGGGGTCCTTGGGCAACAGCAGACAGGATTTGAGATAAGCGAGCCATGCCGCCATCACGAGATAGTCGGCAGCGATCTCCAGCTTCAGCGCCTTGGCATTGTCGATGAAGGCCAGATATTGCTCGGTCAGCGCGAGGATCGAGATCTTTGAGAGGTCGACCTTCTGAGCTCGCGCGAGACTCAGCAGAAGGTCCAGCGGCCCTTCCCAGCCATCGAGGTCGAGCGTCAGAACTTCGTCGCCACGCCCTTCCGCCAGCGGCAGATCCAGATTGTCGTCGTCTTCCCCCATCGCGGGGAGTTAATCAGGATTCGGGCGCCAAGGGAACAGCCGGTCCGGCTCGGAGGGGTCAGGTGCGGAGGACCGCCATCAGCGCGTCCCGTTTCGCGACCAGTTCCTCGACCTCGCCGCTGCCACTTGCCTCGATGGTCGCCATGGCCCGGGCAAGTCGGTTTCGTGCTGGAGCCTCGATGGGCCCGACCGCCTTGGCGATCGCTTCCATCTCCGCCATGTCGCCCGAACAGTGGAGCGCGATATCGCATCCCGCCGTCAGGACCGCAGCGGCACGACTGCCGAAATCGCCCGTCAGGGCGTGCATGCCCAGGTCATCGGACATCAGCAGGCCATCAAAGCCGATGCGACCACGAATGATGTCGGCAATGATGGTGGGTGACAGGCTGGCGCAAAGCTCCGGATCCCAGGCTGGATAGACGACATGCGCCGTCATCGCCATGGGCGCGTCGGCCAGCTTGATGAAGGGCGCGAGATCGGTCTCCAGCGCTTCGGCATCGGCATCGACGACGGGTAGTTCGACATGGCTGTCGGCCATAGCGCGGCCATGGCCGGGGACATGCTTGACCACGCCGACCGCGCCGCCGGCGCGCAGGCCCTCTATCACCGCGCGGCCCATCGCGGCGACGCGAAGCGGCTCGGCACCCAGCGCACGGTCGCCGATGATGTCATGCGCGCCCGGCTGGCGGACGTCTAGCAGCGGCAGGCAATCGACGTTGATCCCGACATCGCGCAGCATTGCGGCAATCGCCTGGGCATTGTGGCGCGCGGCCTCGATCGCCGTCATCGGCGCGATATCATAGAGCCGGTCGAACAACTCGGCCTTGGGGAAGGCGGGCCAGTGCGGCGGCTGCATCCGCGCGACGCGGCCGCCCTCCTGGTCGATCAGGATCGGCAGATCGTCGCGGCCCGACAGCGCGCGGAGAGAATCGGTGAGAGCGCGGAGCTGCTCGGGATCCTCGACATTGCGCTTGAACAGGATGAAGCCGGCGGGGCCGAGCTCGCCGAAGAAGCCGCGTTCGGCGTCGCTGAGGATGGTGCCGGCAAGGCCGAGAAACAGGGGCGTCATCGCCATGGTGAGTCCATTCGTCGAAAGGCCGTTCGGCGGAGCGCCGTTGCGGTCCGCCGGTGCGCCACATCATCCAATGATAGAGCAACTCTCGCCGGCCACCTTCAGGCGCTTGCAGATGTCGGCACCATTGCCGCCACTCGCGCGCAGGCGATAGAGCGTCTTGTCGCCCGATTGCACCGGGACCACCGACTGGGTGAGCCCGGACAGGAAGGAGAAGCGGCCCGATAGCGTCTTCCAAGCGGCATTGGCTTTGGCCTGGCTCGAGAAGGCGCCAAGCTGGACCGTCGATCCATTGGCAGGTTCGGAAGGCGTGGATGCCGCGACCGGAGCGGGCTTGGGCTTGGGGGCAGGCTTGGCCGTTTGCTTCACCACCGCCTCGTCGACGCTTGCCGCCGCGCGGGGAGCAGCGGCCGCCGACTTGGGCGTCGGTGCTGTGGCCTTCTGCGCCGGTGCAGGAGCAGGCGCGGCCATGGTCGGAGCAGCGGGCGTCGACTGCGGCCGGTCGACATTGACCGGCGTTTCGGCAGCGCCGCTGATGTCGATCACGCTCTCGACTTCGTTGCCCTTGCTGGCGCTGTAGACGATCTCGTCGCCGTCCTCGGGCGCGCTCTCATTGCCGGGCCGCTCTTTATAATAGCTGTCGGGCGCTTGAATCAGCGAGCCGTCGCCCGCCGTCGAGGCGTCGCGCTGGCGCAGCCAGAAGAAGCCACCGACGATCAGGCCGGCAACGGCCAGCGCCGCGACCAGCCAGATGATCAGTTTCGGGGTCGTCAGACCCGCCGGTTCGTCATATTCTTCCTCGACCGGCTCGAGCCACGGCAGGCGATCCTCGTCCTGAGGACCGAGCCTGTCGCGCGAATAATCCGCCATCTACTGCATCTCCTCGGCGGCCGAGACGCCCATGACGGCGAGGCCGTTGCGAATAATCTGCCCGATCGCATCGCTCAGCGCCAGCCGGGCGCGCGTGATTTCGGGCCTGTCGGTGAGCAGGAAGCGACGGGCCGGGTCGTCATTGCCCCGGTTCCACAGTGCATGGAACATCGCCGCCAGATCATAGAGGTAGAAGGCGATGCGGTGCGGCTCATGCGCCTGCGCCGCGCTCTCGACGATGCGCGGGAACTGCGCCGCCAGCTTGACCAGCGCCAGCTCTTCAGCGTCGAGCAGCGACAGATCGGCGGCAGGCGCCAGGTCGATGCCGGCCTCGGCCGCACGACGGTGGAGCGAGCGTCCGCGCGCATGGGCATATTGGACGTAGAAGACGGGATTGTCCTTCGACGCCTCGACCACCTTAGCGAAGTCGAAGTCCATCTGGGCGTCGGCCTTGCGGGTGAGCATGGTGAAACGGACGACGTCCTTGCCGACCTCGCGGACCACGTCGGCCAGCGTCACGAAGCTGCCCGAGCGCTTCGACATCTTCACCGGCTCGCCGCCGCGCAGCAGCCGGACCATCTGGACCAGTTTGACGTCGAACGCGGTCTTCCCGCCGGTCAGCGCCTGCACCGCCGCCTTGATCCGTTTGACCGTGCCGGCATGATCGGCGCCCCAGATGTCGATCAGGACGTCGGCGTCTTCTGCTTTCTGCGCATGATAAGCGAGGTCGGTACCGAAATAGGTGAGGCCGCCATCGGACTTGCGCACCGGCCGGTCGCTGTCGTCGCCGAAGGCGGTCGCCTTGAACAACGTCATCTCGGTCGGTTCCCAGTCGTCGGGAAGCTCGCCCTTGGGCGGTTCGAGCGTGCCTTCATAGACCAGCCCCTCGGCGCGCAGCCGGTCGAGCGCCGCATCGACCTTGCCCGCCTTCTGCACGGCAGCCTCGGATGCGAACACGTCGTGCTCGATGCCCAGAAGAGCGAGGTCGGCGCGGATCATGTCCATCATCGCCGCGACGGTCTTCTCGCGGAACAGGTCGAGCCATTCGCTCTCGGGTTTGCCGACATAGCGGTCGCCGAACTCGGCGGCGAGCGCCTGACCGATCGGGATCAGATAGTCGCCCGGATAGAAGCCTTCGGGAATGTCGACGCTCTCGCCCAGCGCTTCACGGTACCGCAGATGCGCCGAGCGGGCGAGCGTCTGCACCTGCGCGCCCGCATCGTTGACATAATATTCCCGGACGACGTCATGCCCTGCGAACTCCAGCAGCGCGGCCAGCGCATCGCCGACGACGGCGCCACGGCAATGGCCCATGTGCATGGGACCGGTCGGGTTGGCCGAGACATATTCGACGTTGACCCGCTTGCCCTGGCCGAGCGTGGAGCGACCATAATCGCTGCCCAGCGCGAGAATGTCGGCGAGTTCCTCGCGCAGCCGCGCGTCCGTCAGCCGGACATTGATGAAGCCAGGTCCTGCGACTTCCGCATTGGCGATCTCGGGGAGTGCCGACAGGCGCGGTACGATCAGTTCAGCGAGCGCGCGGGGATTCTTGCCGGCGGGTTTCGCCAGCACCATCGCAGCGTTGGTCGCGAGGTCGCCATGGCTGGGGTCGCGTGGCGGCTCGACCGTGACATTCCGTCGATCGAGGCCGGCCGGCAGGTCGCCGGAGGCCTGGAGGTCGTCGAGAATGGCACCGATCCGGTCGGCGAAGCTGGCGTAGAGCGTGGTCAATTTCATTTCCGCTGGCGATGAGGTGGAGCGTCGCCTTAGCGGATCGTCGCCCAAAGGTCAGTCCTTTGTTTTCTTGCCCCCTTCGGCGAGGCTGTAGGTCGGGATGGTCGGGGCGATCGGATCGAAACGGACCCATAGGGCGAGGATGAGCGCCACGCTGAGCAGAAGGCCGATACCGATCCGGGATGTTCGGGCAGGCCACAGCATTAGCAGAAGCGGTAGCGCAGCGAACAAGGGAGTCACCAGTACTACAGAAAGCTCCGCGCCGATGCCGAGGAACAGGAAATGGGCCTGTGCCAGCAGATGCCCTACCGCAATCGCCGCGCAGAGCGCGATGGCAGGAAGCGCGGCTCGCTCGCCCAGCCATGCCCTGGCGGCCAGCGCAACGGCTGCGAGGAGCAGCGGCCAATGGAGCAGCGGTGCTGCGGTCGGCAGCGTCGCCTGGACGAGGATACCCGCCAGAAACAGGAGAAGAATGGCGCCTTCGGCCCGCGCCGTGCGACCCGATGGCAGGAACCACGCCGACGCCATGGCGAGCAGCGCGACCGGGACGATCGCGATCGGTCCGCCCGTCAGCAGCCCGACCCACATCAGGATCATGCCGGGCCCGAGAGCCAGGGGATGCGGGTCGGTCCGGCGGATCGCCGGGAGCAGGCAGAGCAGCGCCGCCAGCAGCGCTGACGCCATCGCTTCGAGGCGGGGCAGGGCTGCGAGGCGGTCATAATAATTGGCACCGCCGCTGCCCGACAGCGCGTTGAACGCCAGCAGCAGCAGCGCGGCATGGAGCAGGATTGCCACAGTGATCAGCGCACCGCGTCCGATGGCGTTGATACCGGGCTTTTCGCGCCATAGCGTAAAGCCGATCAGCAGCGCCGAACCGAGCAGGATCAGCCAGCCGCCAGCCGCCGGATAGACGATCGTCGCTCGGCCCATAAGGTCGGAGAAGCTCGCATCGTCGGAGCGGGCGGGCAGGTCGCGGGCGTAGAGCAGCGCCGCCGAGAGGGCCAGGGCCTGCGCGCCCATGTCCTGCAGTGAGGCAGGGTCGACGACCTCGGGCAGGGCGGAAGGCGAGTGATAGGCCGCGCCCCGGTCGAGTATGGCGAGGTTATAGCCGGGGATGCCCATGCGCTTGGCCACCGTGTAATCGGTGTAGTTGGGCATGTTGTTATAGACGAGCACTGACAGCGAGTTGGTCGCCGGGCGCCGGACATGCTCGGCATAGAGGCGCATCATGGCGCCGTTGCCGGGGCCGGTTTCGAACATATTGGCCCGGCCGCCGGCGCCACGCGCTTCCATGTTGATGATGGCGCCGATGCGTCGGGCCAGCGGGTGTCGGGCGAAGAAAAACTCCGCACCGTCGAGTCCCAGTTCCTCGCTATCGGTGAAGAGCAGCACCAGATCACGTTCGGGCGGCCCGCGCTCGCCGATTGCCCGCGCGACTTCAAGGGCAGCGGCGACACCCATCGCGTCGTCGGCCGCTCCGGGAGACCCCCAGACGCTGTCATGATGCGCCATCAGGAGCAGGGGCGGCAGGCTGCGGTCGCGCCCCGGAAAGACACCGATCAGATTGCGTGCGATGACCTTCCGTTCGACCCGACCACTCCATTTGCCGAGCCGGCGGAGGGAGGCCGCGCCAAGCGGCATCTGTTGAACGTCGACGGCGGCGCCCATGGCGTGCATTCGCAGCAGAAGATAGGCCGAGACGCGTTCATTCTCGGCCGATCCGGTCGGATGGGGCACCCGGCCGATCGCAGAGACGTCGCGCATCGCCCGCGCAGAAGAAAAGGCTGTCGCCGGTGCGTCCAAGCCTCGTGCAGCAGGCGGAACGATTGCGAGAATTGCCCAAAGCAGAGCGCCTGCGAGGGCGATAGGCAGCGCGACCGCCCGTGCCATCAGAAGCCCTCGAGCGAGACCGGGCCGACATGCTCGGCATAGCGCGTCAGAGCATAGCGGTCGGTCATGCCGGCAATGAAGTCTCCGATATGGCGGGTTCGGGCCGGTTCGGTTTCGGGCAGCGAGGCGCGCCAGTTGTCGGGGAGCAGCGCCGGATCGCGGCGATAGGCCTCTGCCAATCCCGAAACGACCTTCGCCATGCGCTCGGCGATCTCCAGCTGTTGCGGATGATGATAGAGATTGGCGTACATGAAGCGGGTCAGCGCCTTCTCCCGTGCCGCCATCTCGTCGGAGAAGCCTATCAGCGCCCTTCCGGCAGCGCGCACGTCTTCGACGCAGCGGGGGGCGGCCTCCTCCAGCCGGCGACGGCTCTCGGCCAGCAGGTCGTTGACCATGCAGCCGATCTGTTCGCGCACCAATTCGCCGAGCAGTCGCTCCTCGGGGACATCGGGATAACGCTTGCGTACGCGGTCCCAGTTGCTCCGTACCAATGGGTCGTCGAGCACTTGGTCGAGCGTCAGCAAACCCGCCCTGACCCCGTCGTCGATGTCGTGATTGTCATAGGCGATGTCGTCGGCCAGTGCTGCAACCTGCGCCTCGGGCCCGGCCCAGCTTTCGAGGTCGAGCGACCATTGATCGTCGACCTCAGCCATGGCCCAGGTCCGTCTGCGCACCGGACCATTATGCTTGGCCAGGCCTTCCAGCGTCTCCCAGCTCAGGTTCAGCCCCTCATGCGAAGGATAGGGCGAGTCGAGCAGAGTAAAGATGCGCAGCGTGTGGGCGTTGTGATCGAACCCGCCGACATCGGCCATGGCAGCCTTCAGCGCATCCTCGCCCGCATGACCGAAAGGCGGATGACCGATGTCATGACCCAGGCACAGCGCTTCAGTCAGATCTTCGTTGAGGCCGAGCGCGCGGGCGATGGTGCGCCCGATCTGCGCGACTTCCAGACTGTGGGTCAGCCGGACCCGAAAATGGTCGCCATCGGGGGCTACGAAGACCTGCGTTTTGTGTCGCAGCCGGCGGAAGCTTATCGAATGGATGATCCGATCGCGGTCCCGCTGAAACGGGTCGCGCGGGCCACGCGTCTCGCCGTCGCCATGGCGGTGAAAACGGCCCCGGCTGCGGCGCGGGTCGGAAGCATAAGGCGCGAGATCAGGCATCCGCGCCCTGATGGCCGAGCGGATCGGACAAGTCGACTCCCGACTGCGCGCCGGGGCCGGGGTTCAGCGCGCTTTGTCGCCCGGCTTGGCGGTCTCTGCGGACTGCGGACGGCTGGAAAGATCGGCATTCATCAGCATGATCGGCAGCAGGCCGCGCCAGCCTTCGCCTTCGATCTCCATCTCGGGATACAGGCGCTCAGCGGCGGCAGCGTACGGTCGCGCGGTAGGATCGACAGGCATCGTCACCGCCAGGGCAGGGGCGGCAGCGAGCAGTAGGGGCAATAGGAGAATAGGACGCAGCGACATGACGACTCCGATGATGGAGTCGCTAATGCGGCCTTGCCGTTACCCTTTTATGACAGCTCGGTTGCACAAGGGCGGCGACGGATCAGTCGATCCGTTCGACCTTCTGTCCCGCGGAAGTCGTGACGGGGAAGCAGCTCAGACCGCCAGCGCGCGCCTGGTTCACATAATCCTGCGCGGCCGCCTTGCTGGCGAACGGACCGATCAGAAGCCTATTTGTTGCCTTATAAGGCGTGGTCCATGGCGATTTGCCGGCCAGCAATTTGCCATGCGCCTTCTTCTGCTTGTCCCATTCCTTGTCGAGGTCGGGCTTGTAGGCGCCGCTGGCGATCTGCACCCAATAGCGTTCGGGATTGGACTTCTTCGCCTTCGCTTCTTCGCGGGCCTTGGCCTTCTTTTCGGCCTCCGCCTTTTCTGCGGCGGCACGCTTCTGCGCGGCGCGGCGATCCTGTGCGAGGCTGCGCTGGTCGGCAACCTTCTGCTCGGCTTCCTCAGCCGCTGACAGGCCCGCAGGCGCTTCGGGCGCGCCGGCCGTCGCGACAGTGCGCTCGCTGCTTTCAGGACGGCTCACAAGCCGGCCGCTGCGATCGAACTGCGGGCGTTGTGAGGGCGTACTGCTGCTCGAGGAGGAGGCAGGCGCCGGGACGGGCACCTCCTTCGACGAGGGGGCGGGGCGCACCTCGGCGAGCTGCATCGGCACCTTGTCTTCGGGGAAATGACCGAAATGCACGGCCGCTGCCTTCTCCGCTGGCTTGAGCGAGCCCAGCCGCGCGAGGAAAGGCTTGAGCGCATCGGCCTGGAAGCGCGGGAGAACGGCATTGGCCGCGGACTCCGCGCCAACCGTATCGCCGGTCATCGCGAGCACGAAGGCCCGTGCGCGCCACGCGGCGATGTCCTTCTTGCGCAGCAGCGGGTCGAGGATGGTCAGTGCGTTGGTCTTGTCGCCGCTCATGGCCATGGACAGGGCGAGGCGCCGGATCGCTTCGGGATCCTGCTTGGTCCGCATCACCAGCGCATAATCGGCCTGCGCCTTGCGGTTGTCGCCACGCAGATCATAAGCCAGGCCTCGATCGAGCGCGATATCGACCGGCGGAATGCCGAGGTCAACGGCGCTGTCGAACAGCCTGAGGGCCGCGCGAGGTTGCTCTTTCTGGATAAGCGCCGATCCCAGGCCCGCTTTGACCCGGCCGTCGCGCGGGGAAATTTTCTCGGCCCGGACGAAGAAGTTGATTGCGGCATCGGCGTCGCCCACCGCGAGAGCGGCTGAGCCCGCGCCGGTCAGCGCTTCCAGATCGCCCGGATCGCGCGCCAGTACCCGCAGATAGCGGGCCAGTGCCTCGGCGGGGTCGCCGCGTGCCATGGCGTCGCGCGCGCTGGCCACGGGATCGGTGATCGCGGCTTCTTCGGAGGTATCGTCGAGTGACTGAGCGGCGAGTGGCGTGGTCGCCCCAATAGCCGCCAGCAGCGACCAGCCCCCCAAGAGATGATATATCTTCTTCATGATGCCGCCATGCTTAACCACAGCAATGCGGCGGACCGCAAGACGATTCCAGCCATTGTCGCCGGACCGGGCGGCGTTCGCGGCGGTCGGCCACGAACGCTCGTCCGATCAGTCGCTTACTGGTTGCTCTGACGGTTCAGGAAGCGCGGGACGGCGCCATTGCCCGGCTCATCCCCGTCGACCTGCGCCTTGGCCGCGCCGCGGGCGATGTTCGACATCCGCTCGAACAGGGTCGCACCCGTCGAGGAGGGGCGGCGCGCGGGCTCGGGTTCGGCGGTCCAGCGGCTTCCGGCCTCCTCCTCGCGCGCTTCGGGCGCGGGGGCGGGAACGGTCGCTTCGGGCTGGAGCAGCAACTCGTCATTGAACAGGCTCGTCAGCTCCAGGGTCTCAGCCGGACCTTCCGGAGCCTCGAGAACGAGCTTCTCTTCGGCAGGAGCGGGCGCTGCTGCGCGCGCTGCGGCTTCAGCCTGAGGAGCCGGCGTCGCGCTCGGAGCAGCTTCCGGGGATGCTGTAACGGGCGCGGGAGCCGGAGCGGCGGTCTGCGGTACGACAACCGACTTCTCCTCGCGTGCCGGGGTACGCGGCGGGAAGCTGAAGCTCTTCGACGGCTCGGGCATGGTCGCGGCGTCGACCTCGATTCCGGTCGCGACGACCGACACGCGGATGCGGCCTTCGAGTTCGTTGTTGAATGCCGAACCCCAGATGATGTTCGCGTCCTGGTCGACCAGCTGGCGGATGTGGTTAGCGGCTTCGTCGACCTCGAGCAGCCGCATGTCGTCGCCGCCGGTGATCGACACGATCACGCCCTTGGCGCCGTTCAGGCTGACGCCGTCGAGCAGCGGGTTGGCGATCGCCTTTTCGGCCGCCTCGATCGCGCGGTTGTCGCCGGTCGCTTCGCCGGTGCCCATCATCGCCTTGCCCATCTCGCTCATCACCGAACGGACGTCGGCGAAGTCGAGGTTGATGAGGCCGGGCATGACCATCAGATCGGTGATGCCGCGCACGCCCTGCTGCAGCACCTGGTCGGCCATCTGGAACGCTTCCTTGAAGGTCGTGTTCGGGTTGGCGATCAGGAACAGATTCTGGTTCGGAATGACGATCAGCGTGTCGACATGCTTTTGCAGTTCTTCGATGCCGGCCTCGGCCGAACGCATGCGGCGATTGCCTTCGAAGCTGAACGGCTTGGTGACGACGCCGACGGTCAGGATGCCGCGGTCACGGGCAGCCTTGGCGATCACGGGTGCAGCGCCAGTTCCGGTGCCGCCGCCCATGCCGGCGGCGATGAAGCACATGTGCGAACCTTCGAGCGCCTTTTCGACCTGCTCGAGCGTCTCTTCGGCTGCCGCCCGTCCGATTTCGGGACGGCTTCCGGCGCCGAGGCCCTGGGTGATCTTCAGACCAAGCTGGATGCGGCGCTCGGCAGGGGAGGCGTTGAGCGCCTGGGCATCGGTGTTCGTGACGATGAAGTCGACGCCCTGGACATCGGCCTGGATCATGTTCGCGACCGCGTTCCCGCCCGCACCGCCGACACCAATTACGCTGATACGGGGTTTCAGCTCGTCGACTTGCGGACGCATGAACTCGATCGTCATAGATATTCTCCCTTGCGGCCCTGCCCGCCGAAGCACCGGATGGGCCGAATCTTGCCAGACGCGATTCGTCGAATCACGCGAAAAGTTGTCCTATCCACAATTTTCGGGGTTAACCGAGCCGTGGCGGCGGTACCCCGTCTCAATAACCGCTCTTGATCGCTGCCATCAGCTTGCCGACGAGCCCCATCGGCTGCGGCCGATGGACTGTCTGTTCGGCGACGAAGGGGCGAAGCTCGGCCGGATTGGCGGCGGCGACCTGGGCGAGGCCCACCAGCGTTGCGAAAGCCGGGCCGCTATGCGCGTCGGGCAGGCCCGACAGGGTGCGCGGACGGCCGATCCGGACGCTGCGGCCCAGCACGCCCTGGGCATAGTCTGCGATGCCGCGAAGCTCCGCGCCGCCGCCGGTCAGGACAACCTGCCGACCGACCGGGCCGACATAGCCGAGGTCGGCCAGCGCCTTGGCGACGGCGTCCATCCAGTGGTCGAGGCGCAGGCGGATGACCTGGATCAGTTGCGCGCGGCTGATGCGCGGAGGATCGATGCCGTCGGCGGCCTCTTCGGGCGAACCGATTTCGAGCATTTCATGATTGTCGCGCGGGCTGTTCTGCGCCGAGCCATGGACGCATTTCAGCCGTTCGGCCTGCGCGCGGCGGATGTTGAAGGCCGAGGCGATATCGTCGGTAATGTCTGCGCAGCCCATCGGCAGCGAGGTCAGGCCGACGAGCAGGCCGCCCGCGAAGAGCGAGACATTGGTGACCCCAGCACCCATTTCGACCAGCGCGATACCCATCTCGCGGTCTTCATCGGTGAGGCAGGACGCACCCGTCGCGATCGGCGAGGCGACGATCGACTTCACCCCAAGATGCGCCGAGCGGACGCACAGCGCGAGGTTGCGCACCGGCGACGGCTCGGCGGCGATGACGTGGATCTCCACCCCCAGCTTGTCGGCGTGGAGACCAAGCGGGTTCTTCACGCCGTTGAGCCCGTCGAGCGTATAGAGGGTCGGCTGCGCGTGCAGGACCATGCGGCCCTGCGGGTTGAGCGACTGGCGGCCCTGGCGGAGCAGTTCGTCGATGTCGGGCTGCTCGATCTGGACGCCGCCCAGATCGACCTCGACCTGCGCCACGTCGCTGACGAGGCCGCCTGCCGAAAAGCTGACCCAGACATGGTCGATATTGGTGCGGGCGATCGTCTCGGCCTGCTCGACCGCCTCGCGGATCGCGGACTCGGTCGCCTCCATGTCGGCGATATAGCCACGGCGCACGCCCCGGCTCTCGCGCTGCCCGCTGCCCAGAACCTCGAGTTCGCCGGCCTCATTGGGCCGCGCGATGAGGGCGGACACCTTGGACGACCCGATGTCGATCGCCGTTATCAGGCCTTCATTGCGCGGCTGCGCCATCGCTGTTCCCTTTCCCCAGATTGCCATTGCCAGCCCTCATGTCGTCGACTTCGGGCTGAGCGGAGCCGCCGGCGGCTCGATGCGGCTGCCGGGCTCGCGAGAGACGCGCGCGACCATCCGCGTGGGATCGCGCATGTCGATCGACACCAGCCCCTTGCCGAGCAGGCCGGCGCGGCGGTCTTCCTGTGCGAAGAAGACCAGTGCCTTGGCCGCTTCCGCATCGCCTTCGGGCAGCAGCAACTTCTCGCCCGATTGAAAGATGATGTCCCAGCGCCGGTCGCCCTGCCAGCTGGCGGCCGTCACCAACGGTTTGAGCGAGGGCGCGTTCGCCATCAGCGCCGCGAGATGGCTCGCGCGCCGGTTCGCACCGGGCCCGACGACGACGGGCAGGTCGGGCATCGCGCGGTCGTCGACCGGGCCGATCACCACCCCTTCCTTGTCGATCAGCGCCAGCCGATGCTGATATTGCCAGATCGCGGTCGGCACGCGTTCCACGATGTCGACGACCAGCGTGTCGGGCAGGCGCCGCGAAACGCGCGCGTCCGAAATCCAGCCTAGCTTCATCAGTTCGGCGCGGGTTCCGTCGAGATCGACCAACGGCATGGGCCGGGCCTGCTGTCGCATGGCGATGTCGTAGACGACGGCGCTGTCGACCTGTCGGCGGTTCAATATCTCGACATTGCGGACCTTGAAGCCCGCGCTGCCGATGCCGTCGGCGATCATCAGGCCGATCATCTGCGGCAGACCCATGGCGATCAGGCCGGCAATCACCCCGCCCGTGACGGCCAGGGCGAGCGTCCAGTTGCCCGTCTTGCGGATCGTATCGCGCGAGATCGGCAACTGGTCCACGGCCTTGTCCAGCGTCGAAGCCGTACGGCGCGCGGGCGCACGACGGGCCGGCGCGCTGGCGCGCGGTCGGCGGTCGGCGGAACGCGCACGCGCGGCCTTCATCCCTGCGATCCTTCCTTTGCCGTCTTGTACGCAAGCGCCTCGTCGACGATCGCCTGGACCAGATCGGCATAGGTCATGCCGATCTGCTTGGCCTGTTCGGGGACTAGGCTCAAAGGTGTCATTCCCGGCTGGGTGTTGACCTCGAGCAGATAGAGGCCCTCGACGCCCTGTTCGTCGTCCCAGCGGAAGTCGGAGCGCGAGGTGCCGCGGCATCCGAGAACGCGGTGCGCGTCGAATGCCATGCGCATCGCCTCGTCGGCGATGTCCTGCGGGATGTCCGCCGGGCAGACATGGATGGTCAGGCCATCGGTATATTTGGCTTCATAGTCGTAGAAGCCACTCGTCGGGACCAACTCGGTGACGCACAGTGCGCGATCACCGAGCACTGCCACGGTCAATTCGCGCCCCCGGATGAAGGGTTCTGCGAGCAACGTCTTGAAGCTTTGCCAGGGACCATGGGCGTCACGATGAATCGGCGAGCCATGATTGTCACCCTCTTTCACGATGGCGACGCCCACCGACGAGCCTTCGTTGACGGGCTTGAGCACATAAGGCCGGGGCAGCGGGTCGCTCTCGTACAGGCTGGCGCTGTCGACGATCCGGCCTTCCGGCATGCGGATTCCGGCGGGGACAAGCTGCTGCTTGGTCAACTCCTTGTCGATCGCGATCACCGAGGTGGTGAGGCCGGAATGGGTGTAGGTCAGCCCCATCAGGTCCATCAGGCCCTGGATCGTGCCATCCTCGCCCGGCGTGCCGTGCAGCGCGTTGAACACCACATCGGGCTTCGTCGCCGCAAGCCGCGCGGCGACGTCGCGGTCCATGTCGATCCGCGTCACCTTGTGGCCAAGGCTTTCCAGCGCATCGGCGACGCCATTACCCGAGGTCAGCGATACGTCCCGCTCGGACGACCAGCCGCCCATCAACACGGCGATGTGGAGAGACGCGTGCGTCACAGACAATTCCTCCCCGGAACGGGGAGGGGGACCGCGCGCGGCGCGGTGGAGAGGAAAACGGTGCGGGCGGGAAGAGGCTTGCCGCTAGCGCAGCGCCCCTCCACCAGCCTGCGGCTGGTCCCCCTCCCCTTGCAGGGGAGGAACTTATTGGTCGAGCCGCTGCCACGGAGCGTCACAATCAGAGGAGATTCATACGTCGCACAGTTCCTCCCCGGAACGGGGAGGGGGACCGCGCGCAGCGTGGTGGAGGGGAAGGCGGTGCGGACGGGAAGGGGCTCGCCGCTGGCGCGGCGCCCCTCCACCAGCCTGTGGCTGGTCCCGCTCCCCATGCAGGGGAGAAATTGGGAGGCGCTGATCATTCAGCCACTCCCACGCGCTGGATTTCCCATTCCAGGGTCACGCCCGTCTTCGCCTTCACCTTGGTCCTTACCTCTTCGCCCAGCGCCTCGATGTCGGCCGAACTGGCCTCGCCGAGGTTGAGCAGGAAATTGCAGTGCTTTTCGCTCACCTGCGCGTCGCCGTGCCGCAGGCCGCGGCAGCCGGCTTCGTCGATCAACTGCCAGGCCTTGTGCCCGGCCGGGTTCTTGAAAGTCGAGCCGCCGGTGCGACTGCGCAGTGGCTGGCTCGCCTCGCGCTCGGCGGCGATGCGGTCCATTTCCGCCTGGATCGCCGCAGGCTCGCCCGACACGCCCCGGAAGGTCGCGCCGACGACGATCGCGGCGTCGGGCAGTTCGCTGTGGCGATAGGTATAGCCGAGATCGGCCAGCGCCAGCGTGCGACGCTCGCCCGAGCGCAGGACGATGTCCGCATCGACCAGCACGTCCTTGACCTCGCGGCCATAGGCGCCGCCGTTCATGCGCACGAACCCGCCGACCGTGCCCGGGATCGAACGCAGAAACTCGACGCCGGCTATCCCGGCGTCGCGCGCCGCAGAAGAAACGAGGATGCCGCTGGCGCCACCGCCGCAGCGAAGACAGTTGCCATCCATCCGTTCGACCTTGGCGAAGGGCTTCCCGAGGCGGACGACCACGCCACGAACACCGCCGTCGCGAACGATCATGTTGGAGCCAAGGCCGAGGCCCATCACCGGCACCGCCGGATCGAGCGCAGCCAGGAAGTCGGCTAGGTCGTCGACGTCGGCAGGCTCGAACAGCCACTGGGCTGCGCCGCCGCTTTTGAACCACAGGAGCGGTGCCAGCGGCGCGTCAGCCGTCAGCCTGCCGCGCACCGGCGGCAGGGACGAGGACGCAGCGCTGACTACCGCTCCATCGGTCACTTCTTGTCCACGCCCCACATCGCCATCCAGCGTTCCCACGCTTGGACCTGCATGTCCGCGAGTTCCTTCGCTGCCTTTGCCGCGTTGTCGAAATGCTCGCCGCTGCCCATGGCCTTGAACGCCGCGTCGACGGCGGTCTTCTGCATGTGTAGCGCCTGATCCTGGATCATCTTCCAGGGTCCGAAGAAATCGGTCATGCTGCCTTCTCCTTGGCAATTGCCTCTGAAAGCCCCGCCGCCCATTTCGTGATATCACCGGCGCCCAGGCAGATCACCATGTCGTCCGCTCCGACCGTCGCGGCCAGCACCTTGGCCAGCGCTTCCGGACCGGCCACCGTCTGTGCCGAGCGATGCCCGCGCTGCTTCAGACCGGAAACCAGCGCCTCGGCGTCGACACCTTCGATCGGCGCTTCGCCTGCCGCATAGACCGGCGTGACGTAAACGGTGTCGGCGTCGTTGAACGCGGTCTGGAACTCGACCATCAGGTCGCGCAGGCGGGTGTAGCGATGCGGCTGGACGACGGCGATCACACGCGATCGTGCGCCCTCGCGGGCCGCGGCCAGCACCGCGCGAATCTCGACCGGATGATGGCCATAATCGTCGATGATCGTAGCGACGCCGTCTCCGACCTGCACTTCGCCGACCTTGGTGAAGCGCCGCTTGACGCCACCGAATTTGGCGAAGCCGTTGGCGATGATGTCGTCCGAGATGTTCATCTCCAGCGCGACGCCGATCGCGGCGAGAGCGTTCTGGACATTGTGCCGGCCGGGCATGGGCAGGGTGACGCCCTCGATCCGGCGGGTGTCGCCGTCGCGGTTGCGGATGACGACGTCGAAGCGGTTGCCGCCGGGGATCGGGGTGACGTTGTCGCCGCGCACGTCGGCCTGCGCCGAGAAACCATAGGTGACGACCTTGCGGTCGCGCACGCGCGGGATGATCGCCTGGACCTCGGGATGGTCGATGCACAGCAGCGCCGCGCCGTAGAAGGGGACATTCTCGACGAACTCGACGAAACAGTCCTTGACCTTGTCGAACGAACCATAATGGTCGAGATGCTCGGGATCGATGTTGGTCACGACGGCGATCGTGCCGTCGAGCCGCAGGAAGCTACCGTCACTCTCGTCGGCTTCGACGACCATCCAGTCGGACGCGCCCAGCCGGGCGTTCGAGCCGTAGCTGTTGATGATGCCGCCGTTGATCACGGTCGGGTCGACCCCGCCCGCGTCGAGCAAGGCCGCGACCATCGACGTCGTGGTGGTCTTGCCATGGGTGCCGGCGATCGCGACGGTCGATTTCAGCCGCATCAATTCGGCGAGCATCTCGGCGCGGCGGACTACCGGAATGCGCTTCTCCAGCGCCAGTTCGACCTCGGGATTGCCGCGCTTGATCGCGGTCGAGGTGACGACCACCGCCGCATCGCCCAGATTCTCGGCCTTGTGGCCGATCATCACGGCAATGCCGCGTTTGCGCAGCCCTTCGACGACATAGCTTTCGGAAACGTCCGAACCCTGCACCTTGTAGCCGAGATTGTGCATCACCTCGGCGATACCGGACATGCCGATGCCGCCGATACCGATGAAATGGATGGTGCCGATGTCGGTTGCGACACCCTTCATGCAAATGCGCCTTTCAAGGGACGGAGTTCCAGTTTTTCTACGGGGATGGGGTCCACGATCGGCTCGGGGCCGATGCGCTCGACCAGATCTGCAAGGTCCTCGGCCGCCTTGGGCCGGCCGACGCCATGGGCGCGCCGCGCCGCATTGATCAGCGCCTTGGGATCGAGCGCGAGCTTCTGCATCTGCTTCGCGAGTTCCTGTGGCGTGAAGTTCGACTGCCGGATCGCGCGGGCGCCGCCGACCTGCGCCAGTTCGCGGGCATTGGCGGTCTGATGATCGTCGGCCGCCGATGGCAGGGGGATCAATATGGCGGGACGACCGGCGACGCTGATGTCGGCGATCGTGGAGGCCCCTGCGCGGGCGATGACGAGATGCGCCCAACCGAGCCTTTCCGGAAGGTCGGTGAAGTAGGTCGCGAGATCGGCGGGGATGCCGAGCACCTTATATTTGCTGCGGACCGATTCGATGTCTTCGGGCCGGCATTGCTGCGTCACTTGCAGGCGGCGGCGGAATCCCTGGGGCAGCAGCGCGAGGCCGTCGGGCACGACGTCCGAGAGGATCGACGCGCCCTGGCTGCCGCCGGTCACCAACAGGCGGAAGATGCTGTCGGGGCCGAGATCCGGAAAGGGCTGCTCGCGGATTTCGCGCACGCTATCGCGCACGGGATTGCCGACCAGCACGGTCTTGGCGTCATAGCGCGGCTTAAGCCGTTCGACATCGGGATAAGCGGTGGCGATCGCATCCACCTTCCCTGCGACGAAGCGATTCACGCGGCCGAGCACCGCATTCTGTTCGTGGATCACTGTGGGAATGCGGCGCTTGAAGGCGGCGCGTAGCGCGGGCAGCGCAGGATAGCCGCCAAAGCCGATCACCGCCGACGGAGCGAATGTTTCGTAAAGCTGCCCGGCCATGGCGGTTCCGGCGCGGATGTCGCGCACGGCCTTGATCATCGCCCGCAGTCCGCCGCCGAGCCGACCGGCCGGGATGACGTGCGTCTGAACGCCGTCGAACAGGCCCGGAATCCGCGCGCCGCGTTCATCGGTAACGAGCGCGACGCGGTGGCCGCGGCGCATGAGCTCTGCCGCCAGCGCATGCGCCGGGACCATGTGGCCGCCAGTGCCGCCGGCAGCGAGGACGAAATGGCGAGTCACCCTCATCGCCCGGTCCACCGTACCGTGTAGGTCGCTTCCTTCAGGTGCGGATTTTCCCGGGTGAACGCCAGAAGGAGGCCGAAACCGATCGAAAGCGCGATCATCGACGAGCCGCCATAGCTGATGAAGGGCAGGGTCATGCCCTTGGACGGGGCGAGGCCGACATTGACCAGCATATTGATCAGCGCCTGAAAGCCGAATTGCGCGACGAGGCCTGCCGAGGCGAGCAGGAGAAAGTCATCCTCTTCGCGCATCAGGCGCAGGCAGACGCGCGCGACGATCGCGAAATAGAGGCAGGCGATCGCAATGCACGCGATCAGCCCGAACTCTTCGCCGATCACCGAAAAGATATAGTCGGTGTGTGGCTCGGGCAGGGTGAATTTCTGCGTGCCCGCTCCCGGACCGGTGCCGAGCAGGCCGCCATTGGTAAGCGTCGCATGGGCGCGGTCGACCTGATAGGTGTCACCCTGCTTGAACAGGAATTTGTTGATGCGCTCGGTGGCGACCGAATAGAAAAAATAGGCCGTAACGACCGCGCCCATCCCTGCGCCGATCAGCGATCCGATCAGGCGGATCGACGCGCCGCCGACGATCAGCAGCACCATCCACACCGCGCCGAAGATCACCGTCTGGCCGAAATCGGGCTGTTTCATCAGCAGAACCGCGATCAGGCCCATGGGCACGACCGAAATCAGGGCGAAGGGCAGTTCCGGGTTGCGCGCACGCAGCGACAGCAGCCAGGCCATGCCGACCGCGAACATCGGCTTGAGGAATTCGGACGGCTGGAACTTGGCAGGGCCTATCGCGATCCAGCGGGTGGCGCCGTTCGCGCTGCTGCCGATTACCGGGACCAGTGCGAGGCAGAGAAGGAAGAAGAGGCCGAGGATCAGCGCCATGCGCCGTGCCACCTTCTGCGGCAGGGCGGAGACGACGAGCATCACCGGCACAGCCATCATCGTCCAGGCCAGCTGCATCCAGAAATAATAGCGCGAGGCGACGGTGACGCCGTTGCCTGAATAGCGCACGCCGGCGGCGGGCGAAGCGGCGGCGACCGCGATCAGCCCGACGCCGATCAGGATGGTGACGAGCAGCAGCAGGACGCGGTCGATTTCCCAGAACCAGCGCGCGACGGGCGTGCGCTTGCCGCGGCCGAAACGCGACCGGCGAATGGGGAGCGGAGCGGGGGTAGCGGTGGAGTCGAAGGACACTGCGACATTCATAGCGAAAGCCCCTCCACCGCGCGACGGAAAGCGTCGCCTCGCGCCTCATAATCGCTGAATTGATCGAACGACGCGCAGGCCGGCGAGAGCATCACCACCTCGCCCGGTGCGGCTGCCGCTGCGGCATCCGCCACCGCGCGCTCCAGCGTCTCGCTTTCGGTCACGGGCTTGCCCGCATCGCGCAGAATCCGCGCGAACAGCGGTCCGGCCTGCCCGATCGTATAGGCGGCGATGACATGATCGAAATAGGGTGCGCAGTCGTCGAGATCGTCGGTCTTGGGCAAGCCGCCGAGGATCCAGTGGATCTTCGGATAGGCGCCGAGCGCCGGCGCGGTGGCGGTTGCGTTGGTCGCCTTGCTGTCGTTGACGAACAGCACGCCGGCCTTCTCGGCCACGCGCTGCATGCGGTGCGGCAGGCCGGGGTAGGTGGCGAGGCCGTGCGCGATCGCGTCTTCCTCGATACCTAGCGCGCGGCAGGCGGCGATGGCGATCACGGCGTTCTGGGCGTTGTGCGGTCCCTGCAGCGCGGGCCAGTTCTGCTGACCCTCGACCTCGGTCGAGCGGACGGCGACCACTCCCGGGCGGCGCGAAGCTATGGCCGCGCTCGGGGCATCCTCGACCGCGATGATGGCGGTGCCGTCGGGCGACTGCATCGCGAAGAGTCGTTCCTTCGAGGCGGCATAGCCCTCGAACCCGTCATAGCGGTCGAGATGGTCGGGGGTGATATTGGTCAGGACCGCGACGTCGCAGTCGAGACTCTGGGTGATGTCGATCTGGTAGCTCGACAGCTCGAGCACATAGACGCCGCCTGCCGGTAGCGGATCGCGGCCCAGAATCGGAAGGCCGATATTGCCGCCCATCAGAGTCGGCACGCCGGCCGTCTCGACGATATGCTTGACCAGCGCCGTCGTGGTCGACTTGCCGTTGGTGCCCGTGATGCCGACGACCTTGTGCGGCGGCAGCGCGGGGCGGGCCTGCGCGAACAATTCTATGTCGCTGATCACCGGTACGCCGAAGCGCGCGGCATGGGCCGCGATCGGATGCCGGTTGAGCGGTACTCCAGGAGAAACGACGACACCGGCATAGCCCGTCAGGTCTATCTCGACCGGGTCGGCGAAGCTGACGTCGCCCGTGACCTTGGCCCGCGCCTCTTCCTTGCCGTCCCACGCGGTAACCTGCGCGCCCGAGGCGAGCAACGCCTCGACCGTAGCAAGCCCCGACCGGGCGAGCCCCAGCACCGCATAGCGTTTTCCTGAGAAGGCGGGGCTCGTGATCACCGCAGCTTCAGCGTGGCGAGGCCGGCGAGAGCGAGGACGAAGGAGATGATCCAGAAGCGGATCACGACCGTCGGTTCGCTCCACCCGAGCTGTTCGAAATGATGGTGGATCGGTGCCATGCGAAAGATACGGCGACCGGTGCGCTTGTAGAAGAAAACCTGCAGCACGACCGAGACGGTTTCCATGACGAACAGGCCGCCGACGATCGCCAGAACGATCTCATGGTGGGTAACGACCGAGATCACACCCAGCGCGCCACCGAGGGCGAGGCTGCCGGTGTCGCCCATGAAGACGGCAGCAGGCGGCGCGTTGAACCACAGAAAGGCGAGGCCGCCACCAATGATCGCGGCGGTCAGGATCGTCAGGTCGCCCGCGCCGAGAACATGGGGGATGCCCAGATAATGGGCGAATTTCGCATTGCCGACCAGATAGGCGATGACGAAGAAGGCGAGGCTGGCGATGACGACCGGCATGATCGCCAGACCGTCGAGCCCGTCGGTCAGGTTCACGGCATTGCCGAAGGCGACGATCACGAAGGCTGCAAAGAGAATATAGGCTGGGCCGAGGTCGATCACGGGGCCATTGTAAAAGGGTACGTAGAGCTCGGTACCGTTGCCCGAAACGATCAGCCAGCTGGCAAGGCCGGCGATGACGAACTCGGCGATCAGGCGGGCCTTGCCCGAAATGCCGGCGGTGCTGCGCTTCTTGACCTTGTCATAATCGTCCATGAACCCAATCAGGCCGAATCCCAGAGTCACGCCGATGCAGGCCCAAACATAGCGGTTGTTGAGGTCCATCCACAGCAGCAGCGACAGGGTCACCGCGATCAGGATCATCAGCCCGCCCATCGTCGGCGTGCCCACCTTGGCCAAGTGCGTCTGCGGACCGTCGGCACGGATCGGCTGGCCCTTGCCCTGGCGGACGCGCAGCCAGCCAATGAAGCGCGGACCGATTATGAGGCCGATGAACAGAGCGGTCAGCGCTGCCGCCCCCGCCCTGAAGGTAATGTACCGGATGAGGTTCAGGACGCCCGGAAACCCGAGTTGTTCTGCAATCAGGTAGAGCATGTCGTCCTTTCGCCGGCCAACGCCCCCGAGCGCAGATACTCGACGAGGCGCGAAAGGCCGATCGCGTTCGATCCCTTGATCAATATGGCGTCACCCGGTGCAAGCCGGCTCCCGATCGAGTCGAGCGCCGCGCGGGCGTCGGGCACATGCGCGAAATCGATCCGGCCCTCAAGGGTGTTTGCGAGCGCCGCCATTTCCTGTCCGACGAGCAGCGCGAAGCCCACGCCGGCCTCCTGAAGCGGACCTGCGAGCGCGGCATGATAATCGGGCGATCCTACGCCCAGTTCGCGCATGTCGCCGAGCACGACGACGCGTCGCTCGGCCGCCTGCTGGCCGAGCATGCCGATGGTCGCGGCCATCGAACCGGGGTTGGCATTGTAGCTTTCGTCGATGACAAGCGCGGTGCCGTCCCCGATCGAAACGGTGCTGCGCTGGCCCCGCCCGGGAAGACCCTCCATTTCGGCGAAGGCGAGGCCGGCTGCCGCCAGATCGCCGCCGACCGCCCACACGGCGGCTATCACCGCCATGGCGTTGGACACCCAATGTGCGCCCGGCGGGGCGATGGTGAAGGTCAGTTCGGCGTCGGGCAGGATCAGCGAGACGAGCGTGCCGGTCTCCAGCAGCACGACGTCCTGAACGCGTACATCGGCCCGGCGGTCGTGACCGAAGGTCAGGATTCGACCTGCGTAGGGTTCGGCCGCAGCGCGCAGGCGTTCGCGGTGCGGGCTGTCGAACGGGAGGATGGCGATACCACCGGGTTCCAGACCCTGGAATATCTCGCCCTTGGCGTCGGCGATGTCCGCTTCGCTCGCAAAGAAAGCGCTGTGGGCAGGCGCGATGGCGGTGACGATGGCGACGTGAGGCCGGACCAGACGGGTAAGCTGGGCAAGCTCCCCGGCGTGGTTCATGCCCATCTCGAACACGCCTATGCTGGTGTCGGCAGGCATGCGGGCGAGGCTGAGCGGCACGCCCGTATGGTTGTTGTAGCTCTTGACCGATCGATGGACGCGCCCGCGCAGCGATCGGTCGAGGCAGGCGAACAGAGCTTCCTTGGTGCCGGTCTTGCCGACGGAACCGGTCACGCCAATAACCTTGCCTGCCATGCGGCTGCGCGAGGCGATAGCGAGTGCTTCGAGTGCCGCCATCGTATCACCGACGCGGACATGCGGGCCGGAGCAGGCTTCGGACACGATCGCGCCGGCCGCACCCGCTGCGAAGGCCTTGTCGATAAAGGCGTGACCGTCGGCCGTCTCGCCCTTCATCGCGACGAAGAGGTCGCCGGGCCCGATCTCGCGCGAGTCGAAAGCGACGCCGCTTGCCTGGAAACCGCCATGCACCTCGCCATCAACCGCAGCAGCGATGTCGAAAGCCGTCCAGAGTGGGGCAGGGGAGGTGCTCATTCGGCGGCGCACTCCCGCGCCACGCTGACGTCGTCGAACGGCAGCACGCGATCGCCGACGATCTGGCCCTGCTCATGACCCTTACCGGCGATCAGGACGATGTCCCCCGCCTCGGTGCGGGCGATGGCGTTGGCGATCGCCTCGCGCCGCCCGCCGATCTCGATTGCTCCGGGCGCACCCGCCATGACAGCGCGGCGGATGGCGGCAGGGTCTTCGGAGCGCGGATTGTCGTCGGTTACGATGGCGATGTCCGACAGCCGTGCAGCGACCTCGCCCATCAAGGGCCGTTTGCCCGCATCGCGGTCTCCACCCGCGCCGAAGACGGTGACAAGCCGACCGGTCGTGTGGGGACGCAGTGCTGCGATCGCGGCTTCGAGCCCGTCTGGCGTATGCGCATAGTCGACATAGATCGGCGCACCCGTCTTCGAGAGGGCCGCCCGCTCGAGGCGACCGCGCACGGGCGCGACGCGCTGAAGATCGGAGAGAGTCCTGTCGATGTCGCCGCCCGTCGCTATGACCAGCCCGGTCGCGACCAGCGCATTCGCGGCCTGATAGGCGCCGATCAGCGGCAGCTTGACCTCGCGGATCTTACCGTCGATCTCCAGCTTCAGCGTCTGACCGAGCGCTGTCGGCGTGCGATCGAGCAGGCGGATCGTCTCTCCCGCGCCACCGACCGTGATCGCGCGCACGCCCCGTGCCTTCACGGCTTCGACCACTCCGGACGAATAGGCATCGTCGGCCCAGATCACGGCGGCGCCATCCGCGTCGACGACTTCGTCGAACAGACGGAGCTTGGCCGCAAAATAGGCTTCCATCGTGCCATGATAGTCGAGATGGTCGCGGCTCAGATTGGTGAAGGCGACGGCGCGGACCGGAAGGCCTTCGGTGCGATATTGCGATAGGCCGTGGCTCGACGCTTCGAAGGCGGCGTGGGTGACGCCTTCCTTGCGAAGGCCGGCCATGTTCGAAAGGAAGGTCACGATGTCCGGGGTGGTGAGCCCCGTCGAGACCTGATCATCCGCCGTGGTGACGCCCAACGTGCCGATCGAGGCAGCGTGGAAGCCGGCAATCCGCCACAGCTGGCGGGTGAGTTCGACCGTGGACGTCTTGCCGTTCGTTCCCGTGACGGCGACAGTGGTGTCGGGGAAGGGCGCAAAGAAACGCGCCGCCAGCCGGGCAAACAGCCGCCGGGGTTCCTCGTCGACGATGTGCGCAGCACCCTCGACCGCTACGCCGGGGGCTGAGACGATCGCGATCGCGCCCGCTTCCACCGCCTGCGCTACATAATCCTCGCCATTGAAGCGGCTTCCGCGAAAGGCGCCGAATATGTTGCCGGGTGCGACCTTGCGATGATCGATCGCGAAGCCGGTGATGCGGTCGTCGCTTGCCGCGCCGGGGATCAGGTCAGTCAATCGCATGGACGCCCGTATCCTGCTTCTCGGGTTTGTAGACGAACGGCATCAGGTCGGACACGTCGATGTCCTTGCTGGGGTCGGGAATCACGCCCAATAGCGGGCCGATCCGCGCGATGACGTTCTTGACCGCAGGCAGCGCGGTCCAGGCTGCGCTACGGAAGCCATAGGTCTCGGGAATGCCTTGCGGCTCGTCCATCGTGACGATCACGACATAGCGCGGCGCGTCCATCGGAAAGGCGGTGGCGAAGGTCGTGACGAGGCTGTTGTGGATATAGCGGCCGTTCAGGTTCTTTTCGGCGGTCCCGGTCTTGCCGCCGACGCGCAGGCCGGGAATATCGGCGCCGCGTCCGGTACCTTCCTTGACGACCAGGCGCATCAGCTGACGAACGCGGCGGCTGGTCTCCTCGGAGATCACGCGCTCCCCCTTCGGCGCCTGGCCCGGCGCGAGCTTGAGCAAGGTCGCGGGGCGCATGATGCCGCCGTTGACCATCGCCGCATAGGCATTGGCGAGGTGCAACTGGCTGACGGCGATACCGTGGCCATAAGCGACCGTCATGACGGTCGTCCGCGCCCAGTAGCCAGGCCAGAGCGGCTTGCCGCGCGCGCCGAGCTCCAGGTCGGCGGCGCGGTCGAAACCGAGCTTGCGGAAGAAGGCCTGGGTGCGCTCCGGGCCCAGTTCCTCGGCGATGCGGGCGGTGCCGATGTTCGAGGAATGGATTAGAATGTCGGGGACCGACATCCAGCGCTTCTGCGGATGGTCGTCGCGGATCGTGAAGCCGCCGACTTTCAGCGGTGCGGTCGCGTCATAGCGGTGACCGAAATCGGTGATGACGCCATTTTCGATGGCGTTGGCCATCGTTAACACCTTGAAGGTCGACCCGAGCTCATAGACCGAGCTTATCGCACGGTTGTAGCGCGCGTCGGGGCGCAGTGGATCGGTGCCCACGGGGACGAGACCGGGAGCGTTCGGGTTGAATACCGGCAGGGAGGCCATGGCGATGATCTCGCCGGTGTGGACATCCAGCACGATACCCGCGCCGCCGACCGCGAAATGCTTTTCGGCCTGCTTGCGGATGGCGCTTTCGAGTGCCGCCTGGACGCGGCTGTCGATCGACAGTTCGACCGGCTGGTTGTTCGCGCCTGGGCTGGTCAGCCGCTTGTCCAGAAAGGTTTCCATGCCGCTGACAGGCACGCCGCCGATATCCATATAGCCAATGACCTGTGCGGCCATCGTGCCCTGCGGATAGAAGCGTTTGGGTTCGGGTACTTCCTCGATGCCTGGTTCGCCCAAAAGGCGGACTGCACGGATCATCGCCGGCGTCGCGCCGCGCTCGAGATAGACGAATTTGCGCCGTCCGCTGAGGATACGGAAGTAATAATCGGCGGTGCGGCCCGGAAAAAGACGTGCCAACTCGGTTGCGAGATGGGCCTTGTCGCCGATCACCAGCGGCGGACGAATGGCTAGGCTGACCCCGCGGATCGTCGAGGCCAACACTTTGCCGTTGCGGTCGACGATCTCGCCCCGCCGGCCACTTTTCGCAACGACCGTCGAGCGATCTGGTCCATCGAATATAGCGAGATACAGCAGGCGCAGGGCGATGACGCCGATCAGCAGGCCGAACAGAAGCATGAGCACCATCAGGCGCTCATGAGCGGTCTGGACCGTGTGGCCGGTCTTGGCGAGGGCGCGATCGCGCGGCGGGTTTAGCCCGGCCGCAGGCGCGTTCATTGCTTGCCTTTGCGGCTGCGCGCCGACCGATCTTCGACCAGCCCTTCGAGGAAGTCGTCCCCGAGGCTCGCCGGCTTGCCGACCTTGCGAAGGGCGACTTCATGCACCAGAGACGAGGACTGTTCAGAGAGCGCCGGGGCCTTCGCCTGGACATAATTGGCCGTTCGCAGGCGCGGCTGTTCGACGACCGGCACAGGGGCCGGGGCCGGCGTCGCGCGCGGCGGTGTCGTAGCGCCGCCCGCATCCTCGATCTTGTCGAAGCTGACCTTGTCGACCGCGCCACGGCTGGCGACGATCTGCGGATCGAGTTGCAGGGCGGGCTGCCCCTGCGGCTGCGTCATGGCGACGAGCCGCACCGAACTGGCTGCGAACTGCTCCGGCCCCGGCGCCTGCAGCCCATAGACATTCTGGTTCCACTGCTCGATCTGCGCGAGACCGCCGCGGGTATCGATCTGCGTGCGCAGCTCGCGAATGTCCTGCTGGGCCATCGCAATCTTCCGCTCGACGCTTGCCAGCTCCGCGCGCTTTGCCGCAACGGTTTGCGAGATCATGTAGAAGGTCAGGGCGGCAGCACAGATGCCTCCGGTCCAGACCACCTCCTTGAAGCGGGTCGTGATCATCCCTGACGTCCTTCTTTCTTTACGCTGAGACCCCATGGAGAGGCCTCGGTCCGGTGCGCGACGCGAAGCGTTGCGGACCGGGACCGGGGGTTTCGGGCAATCTCGGCCTCACCCGCGCGGACGGGCTTGGCGACGGCCTCGAAGCTGGGACGCGGCCCCCCGGCGCGCGCATCTGGAAGGTGGCGTGAGCCGGCGGGATTGGCCCCGCTGCGCTCGCGTAGAAAACGCTTAACGATCCGATCCTCGATCGAGTGAAAGGATACGACGGCGAGCCTCCCACCGGGCTTCAGCACGCGTTCGGCCGCAGCGAGCCCCTGTTCGAGTTCGTCGAGTTCGGCGTTGAGGTGGATACGGATTGCCTGGAAGGTGCGGGTCGCCGGATCCTTCTTCTCGTGAGGGCGATGGCCCAGAGCCCGGTGGACAACCTCGGTCAGATCCCCCGTCCGTGACAGCGGGCGCGCCTGCACGATCGCGCGTGCCACGCGGCGCGCGCGGGGCTCTTCGCCCAGCGTGTAGAGAACATCCGCGATTTCAGCTTCATCGGCGGTGTTGACGAAGTCGGCGGCACTCATGCCGTCCTTCTCCATCCGCATGTCCAGCGGACCGTCGGACTGGAAGGAGAAGCCCCGCTCGGCGCGGTCGAGTTGCATCGACGACACGCCAATGTCGAGCGTCACGCCATCGACCTGCGCGACGCCATGTTCGGCAAGAGCCTCTGCCATGCGCGAGAAGCGCTCGGGCACGAGCGTGAGCTTGCCGCCGGCGGCTTCCTCGATTGCCTTCCCCTCGGCGATCGCGTCGGGATCGCGATCGAACGCATAGACGCGAGCGCCCTGTCCGAGAATGGCGCGAGTATAGCCGCCGGCGCCGAAGGTGCCGTCGACATGGATCTCCTCGGGCCCTGGAGCGAGGCCGGCCAGAACCTCGTCGAGCAATACCGGGATGTGGGGAGCCGGTGCGGTCATCCGCGCTCCTTTCGCTTCGCCAGAAGCTCTTCCATCTCCTCGATCACTTCCCCGGACTCGCCGCCGGGCGTGGCGCGGAGGACGTCGGGGCTCCAGATGCGGAAGCGCCGGCCGCGGCCGACGAAGAAGGCGTCACCGGTGATGCTCGCCTTGGTGCGCAGCCGCTCTGGCAGAATCATGCGGCCCGCTGCGTCGAAATTGACGTCCTTCATCAGCGGAAAGGCTTCAGCCTCGAGCCGGTCGAGAATGTCGCCCATCAGCTCGCCGGTCTGCTCGGACACGCGCGCTGCGTGCGCGGTCATCTGCTCTTCGGTCTCGGCGATCTGCAGACCATCGCTGACCTCGATGCAGGGCAGGGTGGGATGGCGCGTCATGCGGAGCGTCTTTTCGAGGCCGGAGGCAACCTTGCCTGAGCCACAGCGGATTTCGATGGTCTGACGAAAGGCGGCCGGGAGCGAAACGCGCCCTTTCAGGTCCACGCCGTTCATATGAACGTCATTGAAGACCGCACCACCCGCCGCCACCGAACGAACCCCGTTTTCTGAGGGGAGAACCGCCGGCGCCACGCCGCCCGGAGGGTTGCGGAAGCGTCGATGCGTAGGGCGATACTCCCCACCCCATTGCACCATTGGGATGTACTTGGATCGCTCTGGTTTGACAAAGGGTTTTTATACCATTTCGTGGTTCAGCATGGTTTGAGCTGTGGATTTCGTGGGACGCTCTGTCGCTTCTTCGCGCACGAAAAATGCACAAGGCGCGGGAATCCGCGGGGAATGCCCCGGGATGAGCCTGTGGATAAGTCTAGGGAAAAGCCCTGTACCGCCTCGGTAACGAACCGGGACGGGCTGTGATGTCCGGATGGTCAGCGTGCCGTCGACCGCTATCGGGTCAGGGCTGGGCGGGTTCCGATGGAGTCGTTTTGGATTCGCCGCTGGTGCCGCCGGGGGCCACGCCCAGCTCGGCCAAGGGGTCGCCCGAGGGAGCGCTACTGTTCGCGGCGGCGGCGAGATTGGCCTCTTCGCTCCGGTCCTTGGACCGGAAGCCGACGATGGCGGCTGCGAAGAGGACGATGAGGAACACCACGGCGAGGCCGGTGATGCCGATCCGCACGCGATGCATCAGACGTATTTCCCCATCGCTCTTTTTTCGGGCAGCCCGGCGTGCAGGTCAATCCGCAATATAGAGGCGGCCGGACAGGCGCCGATAATCTCTGCCGGTGCCGCAGGTCCAGCGCCTCAGCGGCGGAGCAGGTCGGGAACGGGCAGCCCCTTTGATTCGAGCCAGGCCGGATTGAACAGCGACGAGAGGTAGCGCATGCCGGGATCGCACAGGATCGTCACGATCCGCTTGCCCGGGCCAAGTTCACGGGCAAGCGCCATGGCGCCTGCGACATTGATGCCCGACGACAAGCCGACACACAGACCCTCATTCTCCAGCAGGGCGAAGGCCTGTTCGAGCCCCTGTTCGTCCGAGATGCGGAACTGGGTGTCGATCGGCGCGCCGTCGAGATTCGCCGTAATGCGGCTCTGGCCGATCCCCTCGGCAACGCTCGATCCTTCGGCCTTCAGTTCGCCATGTGCGAAATAATTGTACAGCGCCGCACCATGCGGATCGGTGAGACCGATGACGATGTCCTCGTTGAACGACTTGAGTCCGAGGCCGACGCCGGCCAGCGTGCCGCCGGTGCCCACGGCGCAGGTGAAGCCGTCGATCCGTCCTTCGGTCTGCGCCCAGATTTCCGGCGCGGTGGTGCGGATATGGGCCAGGCGATTGGCGGTGTTGTCGAACTGGTTCGCCCACAGCGCGCCCGACGTTTCCTCGGCGATGCGGCGCGAGGTGTGCACATAATGAGCGGGATTGGAGTAAGCCGTGGGGGCGACCAGCACGAGTTCGGCGCCCAGCGCCCGAAGCGTTTGCTGCTTCTCCTGGCTCTGCGTATCGGTCATGACGATGATCGTCCGATAGCCGCGCGCATTGCCCACGAGAGCCAGGCCGATGCCGGTATTGCCGGCTGTGCCCTCGACGATCACGCCGCCCGGCGCGATCAGGCCGCGTTCCTCGGCGTCGGTGATGATCGCGAGCGCGGCCCGGTCCTTGACCGATCCGCCCGGATTCATGAATTCGCACTTGGCGAGAATATCGCAGCCGGTCGCTTCGCTGGGGCCCTTGAGGCGGACGAGCGGAGTGTTGCCGATCAGTGAGATGGCATCGGGGGCAATGGTCTGGCGTAGCATGGCGCCTGCCTAGCCGAGAGCACTGCCCATTGCCAACATAGCTTGTGTTGGGCCCTCGCTATGCCCAGCTTCATCTCATGACGCGCAAGGCCAGCTTTCCGCCCGTGGTCCGGGGTGACACGCGATTGCTACTCCTCGGGAGCCTGCCCGGCGAAGCGTCGCTGCGTGCCGACCGCTACTATGCCCATCCACAGAACCAGTTCTGGAAATTGGCCGGTGCCGTCGGGGGCGTCGTCGACCTCCACGAACGTCCTTATGAGGATCGGCTTGCCGCGCTGCTCGACGCGGGTATCGGATTGTGGGACGTCGTCGCGGATGCGCTGCGCTGCGGAAGCCTCGATGCTGCGATACGGGATCATCGGGCGAATGATCTCGTTGCGTTGATCGGAACGTTGCCCCACCTCTGCGGGGTGGGATTCAATGGTGGCACTGCGGCGCGGATCGGTCGCAAACTGCTGTCGAAAACGTCGGAAATCCGGCTTTTCGACCTGCCCTCCAGCAGCCCCGCTTATACGTTGACGTTATCGGCCAAGCTCGACCGTTGGATGGTGATGAAAGCCTGTCTGCAGCAATGATGCACCGTTCGACGTGTAAGAGATAAAAAATGTCCGTTCATTCGCCCTTCATGCAATCGCTCTACTTGACGCAGCGCACACAAGCCCCGCAAGAGACACAGCGCTATGCAGACCCATTCCCGCCTCATCACCGCCGCCGTCCTTGGAACGGCCCTTCTGCTGACCGCGTGCGGAAAGCCCGAAACCATCACCGCAGGAGGTGACGACCCCGATGCGAAGGCGCTCAACGCCGCCGCTCCGGTCGAACTCCCGCCGATGGTGACGCAGAGCCGCACCTATCGCTGTGCCGACGGCGCGCTGGTTTATGTCGATTTCTTCAGCAACAACACCGCGATGTTCAAGAAGGACAAGGGCGACACCGGCACCCAGCTCAAGGCCGATGAGGCCGGCAAGCCTTACACTGCCGAAGGCTATTCGGTCAGCGGCGATGGTCCGCAGGTCGAGATTGCCATGCCGGGCAAGGCCGCGCAGAGCTGCAAGGCCTGATCGAAATCCCAAGGAAAGATCGAGCCGGCGGACGATGTCCGCCGGCTTTTTTCATGCCCCGCTTTCCGCTGGGCCGGCGGGCTGGCAGATATCCACCCACGCGGCGCCGGTAAGCTCGGCGAGACGAGCCGGCGTCAGGGCCACCGATGCGGTGCGCGACCCCGCAGCCGGGTAGACGATGACGAAGTCGCGCAGCGAAACGTCGCAATAGACCGGTAAGGGCGTCGCCAGTCCGAAGGGGCAGACGCCCCCCACCGGATGTCCGGTCAGATGCTCGACCTCTTGAGCCTCCAGCATGCGCGGGCGGCCGCCCAGTGCATCCTTCGTCTTGCGATTGTCCAGCCGCGCATCGCCGCGCGCCACGACCAGCAACCGACGCTCCCCGACGCGGACCGATAGCGTCTTCGCGATCTGGCCCGGCACTACGCCAAGTGTTTCAGCCGCCTCCGCAACCGTCGCGGTGCTGCGGCCCTGATCGATGATCTCCAGGTCGGGAGCGTGGCTGGCCAGGAAGGCGCGGACGGAGTCGAGACTCATGCTGTTCAGTCCTTGCGGACGATGATGCCAAAGGGACGGTCACGGTCCTCTGCACCTTCGAAATTGAGCTGGGCGACGGAGAAGCCCCGGGAGAGCAATGTGACGGCCAGCCGCTCGACCTCGCCGCGCGGCAGGGTTCCGGGAGTGCTGTTGGCCCTGCCTGATAGTTGCAGCATATGCACCGCGATTCCTCGTGGGCGCAGCACCGACATCATCTCCAGAAGCATGTTTGCGGTGTTGCCGTCCGCATAGCCATGATTGGCGGCACCCAGGCTCAGCAGAAAGTCGAAGCCCCGCTGGTCCGGTGCCTCATCGGCGAGCGGCAGCAGTTCGACCGGGGCATCCGCGCCAGCATCCAGCCGCCGGCAGGGAAAGGCGTGCCAATCGATTCCTGCGTCGCCAGAGATCGGCGCGGTTGCGGCCAGTAGCGCGCTACAGCCGGCTTCGGCAAATATTGCTGCGAGCGCCCCGCATTCGGGGCCCCAGCAGATGCCGCGCGCACCGGGTTCGAGCAGGCCATAGCTGCGCAGCGCCTGCGCCGCAAAGGCGAGGGCCCAGCACTGTTCGGGCGTGCCGGCATGGTCGCCAAGCTTGCGTTTCCACCGATCGAAATCATGCTCTTGCAGTTGAGTGTCGGTGATCGCCTGCGAAACTGGATAGGCGAAGGAAGGCGGCTCCGAAGCGATCAGCCGGGCGGGGGCCTGCAACTGTCCGGCGCCAAACTTGCTTGGGAGAAGGGGCCGCTGCGCGGTGGCCGGATCGGCCGTTTCCAACTGCTCGGCCTCGACCGTCATCCCCTCGGCCCGGGCGTCGGTACCCTCGGTGCAATAGCCATAGGCTGCATATGTTGCGCCGGCGACGCTCATGAAGCTGATGGTGAGTCCGCGCGCCACCGCTGCCGCGTCATGAAGATTGACCCGTGCTGACGTGACGAAGATTGCGTCGCGGCCGCTTCCCGGAATGAAGGCATTCACATTGACCCGCAATTCGCCGAAGCTCGCCCGGAGACGGTCGAAGCGCAGACGGAAGACCACGCGGCCGGGCTGGAACTCGACATAGGGCGTATGGAAGGCGTAGCGCGTGTCCAGGCTGCGCTCGGCGCCACCCAGAGGGACGATCGCACTGCTCTGGCCGATGAAGAAGCCGAAGGGGTCCAGCACGCGCACATGCTCTGAAACGTCCGATGTCATACACGTCCCCTAAGGCTGTTCGACAGCGGTTGGAATGCAGGATTTCACTCGTCGCCGGGCTTCTTGAGACCTGCCTTTGCCCAAGGTTGGCCGATCCAGCGACGATAGATGTCGTGCGTAAGCCACAGAAGCGGGACGCGCCGTTCGGCGATCCCCGGCAGGCTCCAGGGGTCGAGTCCGGTGAAGGGAAGGAAGGGATTGCGGCGGCTATAGGCGAAGATCTCAATGCGCGTGCTTGGCCGGGTGCTGGCGGCGCGGGCATGGAAGCCGAAGGTGTCGGCGATCACCAGCGTGTTGGCGGGGACTGCGAAGGCCGTCGGCTGCGGAAGACCCAGTCCCGCTAATTCGCTGCGTTCGATCCTGAACGAACCCCGCGCCGACAGGAAGTCTCCGCTGTCGCGAACCTCCAGGCTGCGCCGCCTTTCCCACGCGAGGCGCTCCGGCGTTACGCGATGCGAGCCGGGAACATAGGTAAGCGGCCCATCCTCGGGGAGGACGTCGTGCAGAAACAGCCACGCCTTCATCGACGGATGAAAGGTATCGGCATGCAGGCTGGTCTGAGGGTCGGACGGCGCTGCATGGCGGTGGCTGAGGATGCTCTGGATATAAAGCAACGGCTCGATATCGAAGCTGGAGATGTAGCGCGCCAGGCCACGCCAGCGCCGGTCGTCGCGAAAGGCCGCAAGGGCCGGGACGGCCCGGACCGCTGCGGGATCGATCGCATAACGCCGGGTGATCGTGTCACCCTGGACCATCTCGCGTGCGGGTCCCTGCCAGTCGCTCACGCCTCGCTGTAGGGACGCGAACGTCTCCGGAGGTAGAAAGTCCGGAATGCAGACAAAGCCGTCGCGCTTGAAGGCTTCGCGATCCCCCGCGCTGATCAGGCCGCTCAATCGTCCGCGCCGTTGCGCCGCCATGGCGTTGGCCCGTTCGACGCGCCAGGCATGAAGGCCGCGATCGTTGAGACGCTGCGATCCGATCAGCGGGTTGTCGAGAAAGGATCGCGCGCCGGTCAGTATCTGTGCAGCCCAGACGGGCGCCAGCAAGGGACGAAGAAAGCGAACGGCCATTGGCGCGTCTTAGGCGATCCCGCGCGATTTGAGGATGGCTTCGATCGGTGCGACGTCAGTCGGGTTGTTCAGTTCGATCGCGTCCCAGGCGATCGGCGCGAACGGAACCACGCCGACGGGAACGCCGCCCGCCAGAAAGCGCAACTGCTCCAACCCCTCCAGCTCTTCGAGCTTGCTGACGCCCAGCGCCATGTACCGCCGCAGCGCCTCCGGCCGATAAGCATAGACGCCGAGATGCAGATGGACCGGCGGGAACTCGGCTTCGGCGGCGGCAGGGGGTAGGTGGGGGATCACCCGCTTTGAAAAGTAGAGGGCGCGATGATCTGCGCCGAAGACGACGGTGGTGCCCCCCACGCGCCCCTGCGCCTGATCTGCCACCAGATGCGCATAAGTACTGCGCGTGCAGCGGAGGGCCGGGGTGGTCATCGCCACCGCGTCGTCACGGCGCAGCGCTTCGACGAGGGCGATCACAACATGGGCCGGGGTCAGCGGTGCATCACCCTGAAGGTTGACGATGATCTCCGGCGCGGCATTGAGTCGATCGAGTGCATCTGCGCAGCGCTCGGTGCCGTTGGCGCAATCCTCGGATGTCATGACGACTTGGCCGCCGAAGCCGCGCACGGTCTCGGCGATACGGTCGTCGTCGGTCGCGACCCAGATGGCGTCGGCTTCCACCACGGCGCGCGCACATTCCCAGCTGCGCTGGATGAGCGGTTTGGCGATTCCGGAGGCCCCAACGAGAGGGGCCAGCGGCTTGGCCGGGTAGCGCGTTGAGCGATAGCGCGCCGGAATGACGACCGCGACGTCCTTCATAGGGTGATGGGTTTCAGCTCAGCCCGTAGCGGACGAAATCGTGGATGTGGACGATGCCTGCCGGCTGCTGGGGCCGATCGGAATCCATCACGAAGACGGTGGTGATCTTGCAGTCGTTCATGATCATCAGCGCATCTTCCGCCAATGTGTCGGGCGGCACGGTCTTCGGGTTTGCGGTCATCACATCCGCCGCTACGCCGTCGCCCAGATCGCCGACATGTCGGCGCAAGTCGCCATCGGTGATGACACCGATCAGTCGTCCATCGCGGTCCAGGACCCCTGCTGCGCCGAAGCCCATCGAGGTCATGATCATAATCACGTCGCGCATCGGCGTATCAAGCGAGACGAGCGGAACGCTTGGCCCGCTATGCATCATCTCACTGACGGCCATCAGACGAAGACCGATCGCACCGCCCGGATGAAGCGCCTTCAGGCTTTGACGGTCCGCGCCGCGCAACTCGCTGAGCGCCATCGCAAGTGCGTCGCCCAGCGCGAGCATCACTGCGGTGGAACTGGTCGGTGCGATATTGCTGGGGCAGGCCTCGCGCACTTGCGGCAGCAGCAGCCGCACATCGGCGGCCTGCATGACCGGCGAGTCGAGCCGGGATGCCATACCGATGATCCGGATGCCGAGGCTTCGGCAATGCTGCATCACGGGGCTGAGTTCCGGTGTCGAACCGGAATTGGACAGCACAACCAGCGTATCGCCATGCTGCACCATGCCGAGATCGCCATGAGCGGCCTCGGCGGGGTGCAGGAAGATGGCGGGCGAACCGGTTGCCGCAAAGGTCGCCGCGATTTTCCGCGCCACATGGCCGGACTTGCCCATGCCCGTCACGACGATGCGCCCGCGGGTCTGCAGCAGCAGCATGACCGCTGCCGAGAAGCTCTCGTCTACCTGTTGTTCGAGTTGGATCAGCGCATCGATCTCGGCGCGGATGACCCGGCGTCCATGTTCAAGAATAGCTAAAGTGGCCGTATCGGCCTGGATGTCGTGTGTTATCACGCTCGTCTCCCTGGCCCCACCACGCGGTCGGAAAATATACAGGCTCGTTAATGTTGCAATAGGCTAATTGCCGCGATGCACCAAATGCAGGACGAGCCCCAGTCTCCAAGCGGACGGGTTATGTTGCTTCGACGGAGCGGCGGGCTGAAAACCTTGGCCGATCAGACTTTTTTTCTGACGATCATTCCAAAGGATGTCGCAACCCATCGCATCAGCTGAAGCTTGAGGTGCAGGTCGCTTGCATAAGGAGGAAGATCGATCACGCGATCCAATTCGCTGTCGCCGCTGTCGAAGGTCATCGGAAATACCTCATGGCCGGCCTCCATGAGGCGAAGCGCCAGGTCCTCGAAGTCGCGTCGGCGAAAAATGACCGTGCCGCCCTTCTCCAGGGTGTTGTTGTTCGAACTCAGATTGAGCTCGGTCGTATGCACCGCCAGTCCACCGGGCTTGAGGCATTTGATCGAGTTTTCGAAGAAGGCCAGGCCAGCTTCGATCGAACCGAGATGCTCATAGGCGCAGGACGACCACGTAAAGTCGAAATCGACCAGGTCTGCCGGGATCGCGTTCATGTCGACCGCGCGGTAGGTGACCCGCTCGAAGAACGCAGCTTCATCGCACAATCTCGGATTGTGGATCTGGCGCAGATTTGCGCCCAATTGGTCGGTGTCGCTCCAGGCTCGCGCGCGGTCGTCGTCAGCCGCCAGATCGGTCGCTACGACGCTGCAGCCGGCGGCGGCGAAGATCGAAGACAGAGGCTCGATTCCGACGCCGAACCCTAGCCCTTTGGCTCCGGGGCGTAGGGCACCGTAATATTCAAGGGCGCGCAATATGAAGACGAACTCCCATTGCTTGCGGTGGCGGATGGGAACATCGTCCATCCGCTCACACCACCGCTTATAGGTGGGTTCGACCATCTGAGCGGCCGTGCACATCTGTGAGATTGGATCTTCGAGTGTCGCCTGCCGCTTGACGACAATCTTGCGCAACTCGCCCTGCCCGGGGGCGGACAGAAATTCCTTCCGCGCGGCCTCAAAGCGTTCGCGCAAGGCATCGGGGCTGTCGCCGCCTGTCAGGCTTATCTCGATGCTTTGGGCGCGGGCGTCGGAATCGTCCGAAAGCGTTCCCAGCAGCGCGTAGCTGTGACCGGACGTGCCAAGCTTGGAAAACTCCACCACGCCTTCCGCCGCCAGCAGCTTGTCGATCGCGATCGAACGAGTCTTGGGTGGCAGCGATTCGCCATTTTCATCTAGCATGTTGATGCTGAGGATCAGCGAGCCGCGTGTGCCGGTGAGGCCGCCCAGGCGGACCGTGTAGGTCAGTCGGCCACCCGCGGACGGCACATAATCGGTATGAAATGCATAGCCCGACACGATGTTCGGCTTGTCGTCGCCTTCGCCGAAAAGCGCGCTGATCTGACCTGGCCAGAAGGAGAAGGGCTGCAAGGCCATGGCGGGTTCGTCACGGCGGCTGCCGCTGCGCCGGTCGCGCCACCATCGAACCGCTTTCGTCACATAGGCACGGAGCTTCGACGTTTGTTGGTCGGAAGCGGCCTGAGCTGGAATGGGAGTGTTTAATGTCATGATATGAGCGGGGCTCTATGCCGACAGGTGGATCGCTATTCAACCTGATAGATCGAACGTCGCCCGCGAGCCGGAACATTGCGGGCGCGTCGGAGAGGCACAACGCAGCGACGAGGGACTGGTGCCTTCCATTGCCAATTTACCTGCCTCCGCCCATATCTGCGCGCTTCGGAGGCTTTATCTTGAACGATACGGAAGAACAGCAGGGCGGTGATCGCGGATGGCGGCAGCGGATGAACACGCTCACTGCGCGGCGCGCAGAAGCGCCCCGACCGCGCGTTCCCGCCGGGCAGAGGGTCTATGCGATCGGTGACGTCCACGGCCGACTCGACCTGTTGCTGCCATTGCTCGCCCATATTCGCGACGACAGTGCCGCCCGCGCCGACGCCGACACCCATGTGGTTTTGCTCGGCGATCTGGTCGACCGTGGTCCCTATTCGGCCGAGACTGTCGAATATGCGATCAGCGGCCTGCCCACCTTCGCCACCTTTCACATTCTCATGGGCAATCATGAGGAGGCGATGCTGCGCGCACTCGATCCGCTGGAGGATCGGGCCACCAATCTCTGGCTGAAGTTCGGCGGCTACGAAACGCTCGCCAGCTACGGCATGCCCGTGGCCCAACTGGGCGAGGAACTGCCGCCTGCGGAAACGCTCCGGCATTACATTCCCGAGCGGCACCGCCAGTTTCTCGACAGCCTGCCCGATGCGATCCGGTTCGGGGACTATGTGCTGGTTCATGCCGGCGTTCGCCCCGGCATCGCGCTGGAAGACCAGAATCCCACCGACATGCGCTGGATCCGGCAGGAATTTCTGACCAGCAAGAGCGATCATGGCGCCTTTATCGTTCATGGCCATTCGATATCGACCGAGCCGGATCTGCAGGCGAATCGTATGGGAATCGACACCGGCGCCTATCGTAGCGGCATGCTGACCGCGCTTGGTCTCGAAGGGGAACGTCGATGGCTTGTCCAGGCCAGCGTGATCGACGGTGAGGTTCAAACGAAATTAAGTAGCTTGGGCTAAGCCCGACTCGAAATCGGGCTCGGCGCGCGCATGCCGTGGCGGCCCGCGGGTCGAGGAGATGCGCCGCATGCGGCGGGTACGTGGTAGGTCGGTCATGGCCATGGAGGCGAAGAGCGAGGCTGAGCCGCGGCACGGCCTTTTCCTCCGCGGCCTGTTTCCCAGCGGTGATTCGCACGATCAGCAGTCGATAGCGAACCGGGTCCGGATGACGATCGACGCGCTTCCGGTGCTGCTGCTTGCCAATCTCGTGGTCGCGGCGGGACTCGCCTTCGTGCGTCGACCGGAACCGGGTAGCGGCAGCTTTTGGGCCTTGGTCCTTCCGCTTCTGCTGGTGGTACCAGCCGGTGCCGCGCTCGTCGTCTTCGGGCGTCGCGGCCGCATGGGTTCGACGCGTACCACGAGCGGCGCAGTCGGCTCGCCTATCCGGATGCATGGATTCGTCTCTCTTCTCGGACTGCTCCAGGGTCTGGGCTGGTCGCTGTGGATGCTTGACCTGATCGGCGATGCCGCCGACCCCAACTGGCCTGTCGCGGTCGTCGCGCATGGGGCGCTGCTGATCATCACGACCCTGGTCTTCGCTCCCGTCCCTACGGCGGCGCTCGCGCTTTGGCTCACCCTCTCGATCGCCAGTGTCGGCCTGTTCGGGCAATTCGCGGTGGTTGCGATGCTGCTCCCGCTGCTGGCGGTGGCAACCATCGCGCTGGGCGGAATCTCGCAGCGCAGCTATCTCGCGTCACGCCGTTGGCTGGTCAACGCCGCCGCCGCATTGAAAGCTTCGCTTCTGCTCAGCGAGTTCGAAGAAAGCGGTCGCGGCTGGTTCTGGGAGACCGACGACCGCGGCTTGATCAGCTATATCTCTCCTCAGATCGCCGTGGCGCTCGGCGTTCCCGTCGAACAGTTGCTGGGCACCCCCATGACGGGGCTCGTGCTTCACGAGACCGGCGAGGGGCGCGGCGGGACGGGTGACGGAGAGCGCACGCTCGGTTTCCACCTCTCGACCCGCCTCGCCTTTGCCGAGATCGCGGTCCGCGCGGCGAGTGGACATGACGTCCGCTGGTGGTCCCTGTCGGGACGGCCGGCGTTCGACGAGTTTGGTACCTTTCTCGGTTTTCGCGGCAGCGGCACCGACCTGACCGAAATGCGCCGGTCCGAGGCCGAGGTGAAGCGCCTTGCGAGTTATGATTCGCTTACGGGCCTGCCTAATCGAATCCTGATGCGGCGCACGCTCGATGAATCGATGCGCGACATTGCGGGGCGGCCGAAGCGCACGGCGCTGTTCATGCTCGATCTCGACCGATTCAAGATGGTCAACGACACGCTCGGTCATCCGGTCGGCGACGGGCTGTTGCGCCAAGTTGCCGAGCGGCTCCAGCGGATCGTTCACAATGACGGGCAGGTGGGGCGCCTCGGCGGCGACGAGTTCAACGTCGTGCTGCCGGGTATCGTCGACAAGAACCGGCTTGCAACCTTGGCGTCGGCGATCATCCAGGAAGTGTCGAAACCCTATTTGATCGAGGGATCGTACGTCACCATCGGCGCGTCGGTGGGCATCGCGATTGCGCCCGAGGACGGCGCCACCGCCGACGCGCTCGTCCGCAACGCCGATCTCGCTCTCTATGCGGCCAAGGCCGACGGCAAGGGCGTGCACCGCTTCTACGAGCCGGAGATGCATGCGAGCGCCAAGGACCGGCGCCTGCTGGAGATGGACCTTCGCAAGGTGATGAACGAGAGCGGGCTCCATCTCGTCTATCAACCCGTGGTCAATGCCGACAGCGAAGCGATCGTCTGCTTCGAGGCATTGGTCCGCTGGAACCATCCTACGCGCGGGCCCATATCGCCGTCCGAGTTCATCCCCGTGGCGGAAGAGATCGGCCTGATTCCCCAGATCGGGGAATGGGTGCTGCGCACGGCCTGCATGGAAGCCGCCAACTGGCCTGATACGGTTCGTATCGCGGTCAACATCTCGCCGATTCAGTTCGCCAATCCTTCGTTGCCCGGGATCGTCATGTCGGCGCTGGCAGCGTCGCAGCTGCCGCCGCATCGGCTGGAACTCGAAATCACCGAAGGCGTGTTCCTGAACGACGATGCCGCCACCGATGCGATGTTCGCACGCCTCAAGGCGATCGGAGTCCGCTTCGCGCTCGACGACTTCGGCACCGGCTATTCTTCGCTTGGCTATCTGAAGAAGGCGCCGTTCAACAAGATCAAGATCGATCAGAGCTTCGTGCGCGGGGCAGCGGTGCCGGGCAACCGTAACGCCGCCATCATCCGCGCTATCGTCGCGCTGGCTGACAGTCTCGAAATGGAGACCACCGCCGAGGGGGCCGAGACCCCGGACGAATTGGCGCTGATCCGCTCGCTCGGCTGCAGCCATATCCAGGGCTACATCTTCGGCAAGCCGATGCTGTCAGACGAGGCACGGGCGCGGGTCGCCGGGTCGACCAAGCTGGCGATGCCAGGGCTGCTCGTAACGCGCGATCCGCGCGTCGCCGTGCTGCGGTCTGCTATCATTCACGGCACTTTCGGGCCGGCGCAGGGGCGTGTTCGCAACCTGTCACGGTCGGGCGCGATGATCGAAAGCGCCACCGCCTTCCGGCCAGGCGATAGAGTGGATCTCGATTTCGGGGAGGGCCGACGCGTTTCCGCCGTCGTCCGCTGGTCGGACGAGGAGCGCTTCGGCGTCGCGTTTGACGAACCGATCGAGATCGAGCAGTTCAACGCGCAACGGCAACTTCGCTCCACCGGATGAAGGGGCCGCATTTATCTCTTGCTATTGATAGTCGTTCGCAATAATAGATGCATACGCCGCTGGTTATGCCCTTGGTCAGCGGCGCACATGCCCCGAACGCTCCCTCCTCGGGACATGCGAATGGGCGGGGTCCGCCTCTCCTGACCCCGCCCATTCTCTCTTTTAGCAATGCGATGGCTGAACCGGCCGGACGGCCGGGACCGGGCTCAGTGCATGAGCCCGGGGAAGAAGCCTTCATGCGCCCCGCGCAGATCGGACAGCCTGACCCCGACAAGCGTGTCGCCGCCGGTAACTCCGATCCGGCGGGCGCTGACGCCGGCGGTCAGGGCTGCGGCGAGCAGGGCGTCCGAATTCGTCGTCGTCACGACGTACCGCGCCTGATCTTCGCCGAACGCACGGACATGGTCGAGTTCGTCGAGCTTCGCGCCGACATTGCCGGCCAGCGCCATCTCCGCGATCGCCACCAGCAGGCCGCCATCCGACAGGTCGTGCACGGCGCTGACCTTGCCATCGGCAATCAACTCGCGGACGAAGTCACCATTGCGTTTCTCGAGTTCGAGGTCGACCGGCGGGGGCGGGCCCTCCTCACGACCGGCGACATAGCGCAGCCACAGGGACTGGCCGAGATGGCTGCCGTCCTCGCCGATCAGGACGATATGCTCGCCCTCGGCCTTGAAGGCGATCGTCGCCATAGCGTCGATATCGGCGAGCAGGCCGATGCCGCCGATCGCCGGGGTCGGCAGGATCGCGCTCCCGCTACCATCCTCATTCTTGGTTTCGTTGTAGAGGCTGACATTGCCCGAGACGATCGGGAAGTCGAGCGCGCTGCAGGCTTTGGCCATGCCCTCGATCGCGCCGACGAACTGGCCCATGATCTCTGGCCGCTGCGGGTTGCCGAAGTTCATGCAGTCGGTGGTGGCCAGCGGTTTGGCGCCGACCGCGGTGATGTTGCGCCAGCATTCGGCGATCGCCTGCGCACCGCCCTGAACGGGGTCGGCGAAGACGTAGCGCGGCGTGCAATCGGTGCTGATCGCGATGCCCTTGGACGTGCCATGGACCCGCACAACGGCGGCGTCGCCGCCGGGGCGCTGCACGGTGTCTGCGCCGACCATGTGGTCATATTGCTCCCAGATCCAGCGGCGGCTGGCGAGGTCCGGCGACGCCATCAGCGTCAGCAGATTTTCGGACACGCTGCCCTTCGCAGGCACGGGGCCGAGCGGAGCGCGGGCGGGTGTCGGAACCCAGGGGCGATCATAGAGAGGGGCCTCGTCGGCGAGCGGGCCGAGCGGGATGTCGCAGACCACTTCGCCATCGAAGCGAAGAACCATCCGGCCGGTCTCGGTCACCCGACCGATCACGGCGAAGTCGAGCTCCCACTTGCGGAAGATCGCCTCGGCTTCGGCCTCGCGGCCGGGCTTGAGCACCATCAGCATCCGCTCCTGGGATTCCGACAGCATCATTTCATAGGGCGTCATGCCGGTTTCGCGGCAGGGCACGGCGTTCATGTCGAGCTCGATGCCGACGCCGCCCTTCGAAGCCATCTCGACCGAGGAGGAGGTGAGACCGGCCGCACCCATGTCCTGGATCGCGACGATGACGTCGGTGGCCATGAGTTCGAGGCACGCTTCGATCAGCAGCTTCTCGGTGAAGGGGTCGCCGACCTGCACGGTCGGGCGCTTCTCCTCGGAATCCTCGGAGAAGTCGGCCGAGGCCATGGTCGCACCATGGATGCCGTCGCGGCCTGTCTTCGAGCCGACATAGACGATCGGATTGCCGACGCCCGACGCCGCCGAATAGAATATCTTGTCGGTATCGGCCACGCCCACCGTCATTGCGTTGACGAGGATGTTGCCGTCATAGGCCGGGTGGAAATTGACCTCTCCGCCCACCGTGGGCACGCCTACGCAATTGCCATAGCCGCCGATCCCGTGGACCACGCCCGAGATCAGGTGGCGCATCTTGGGATGGTCGGGGCGGCCGAAGCGCAGCGCGTTCATGTTGGCGACCGGACGCGCGCCCATGGTGAACACGTCGCGCAAGATGCCGCCGACGCCGGTCGCAGCGCCCTGATAAGGCTCGATATAGCTCGGATGGTTGTGGCTCTCCATCTTGAAGATGGCGGCCTGACCATCGCCGATATCGACCACGCCGGCATTTTCGCCGGGGCCGCAGATGACCTGCGGGCCGGTGGTCGGCAGCTTCTTGAGGTGAATGCGGCTCGACTTGTAGCTGCAATGTTCGGACCACATCACCGAGAAGATTCCGAGCTCGGTCAGGTTCGGCTCCCGACCCATCGCATGCAGGATGCGCTCATATTCTTCGGGGGACAGGCCGTGCTCGGCGACGATGGCGGGCGTGATCTCGGTCATGCGCCGCCGATAGCGTTTGAATCGGCCTGCGCCTAGACCCGTCGAAGCGCCTAGCAAGGTTCCTTGTCGGCGCCGTGGAATAAATGGTCGACGAAGGGCGTAACCCAGCCATGACCCTCTGGACCACCACCGAGATCGAACAGAGCCTCCCCCGGCTGCGCAGCTATGCCCGGGCGTTGACGCGCGACCAAGTGGCGGCCGACGATCTGGTGCAGGAAGCGCTGCTGCGCGCCTATGAACGCGCAGCGACGTTCCGGCCCGGAAATTCGCTGCGTTCCTGGCTGCTCTCGATCGTTCATAATCTCTTCATCGATCAGAAGCGGCGCGAAGCGAGCGAACAGCGGCGCAACGCCCGCGTGGCGGCTCTCGATCCGGGCGTCGTTGTCCAAGGCGGCCAGGAGCAGGCGGTGTGGCTCGCGGAGGTCGCCGCCCGTTTCGCTGCGCTGCCGGACGAGCAGCGGGCGGTGGCCAGCCTGATCATCGTCCAAGGCGCCAGCTATCAGGAAGCGGCCGAGACGTTGGATGTTCCGGTCGGCACCGTCATGTCGCGGCTTCACCGCGCGCGCGCCGCACTGCGCGAGCCGCACCACGCCGGCAATGCCCGGCTGCACATCGTAGGAGGCAGGGATGCAGGAGCCTGAACCCGTTACCGACGACGAGATCGAGGCCTATCAGGATGGCGAACTCGACCTCGACCGCCGGCTGGCCGTAGAAGCCCATCTTGCGCGCGATCCTGATGCCGCCAGACGCTATTTCGAGGATTTGCGGCTGCGCTCGTCGCTCCGGCTCATTTCCGCGCAGGCTGATGAGGCGCCGCCGGCGATGCGCCGCACGGCAGCGATGCTCGCCGATCGGCTGAACGAACAGCCGACACGGGGCTTTCGCCAATGGTTCGGATCCCGCGGGCCGTCTGGTCTCGCCGTGGCTGCCGCGCTCGTCGCGGTCGTGTTTTTACCCGCACGCTATGTCGTTGCCGGCCCGCCCGACTATGTCGGAGACGCGGTCGAGGCCTATCGCACGGCCCTGCTGCGCGGGCGCATGGCGTCCCAGATCGAGTCGCCCCGAATCGACGTCGCGGAAATCCGCAGGAGCACCAATATCTCGGTGCCACGGCTTCCGGCCCGTTGGGTGGTGACCGATGCGCAGATCTTCCCGACCAAAAAGGGACCTGCTCTGCAGATCATGGTGAAGACACCGGACGAGGGAACCTTGTCGATCTTTGCCCTCCGCGCGCCGAGCGACGCGCCGGCGGAGCCTGAGGCCGTGCGCCATGACGGCACATCGGTCGCCTATTGGCGCGAGGGGGACATGTCCTACGCGATAACCGGAGGCGAGGCGCCCGAAGCGCTCGACATGATCGCTGAGGACCTGGCGGTCGAGAACCAGATCGAAGCCTGATCGTCGGAGAGTGACGGCCATGAAGATTTTTCCCGGCGAGTTCGCGCCGTGGTTCCAGGCGCCCGTGCCCGGCGGAATCAAAGAGTTTCAATTCTCGTCGCTGGGCGGGATGCACGTCGTGCTGCTGTTCGTGAAAAGCGCAGATTCGCCTCTTGCGCGTCAGGCGCTCGCCGATCTGCATGCGCGGCGCTCGATTCTCGATGACCGCCGGCTTTGTTTCTTCGGGATTACCCGCGACCCCGCCGATGTGGAAGCGGGCCGGGCTGCGATCAGCCTGCCGGGTGTCCGCTGGTTCACCGATTTCGATGGTTCGATCTCCAGGCAATATGGCGCGATCGACGCGGTCGACGAAGATCGTCCATTGTGGATGGCGATGGATCCCCTGATGCGGATCATGGGGCGTTCGGATGTCGCCCAAGGTGGCGCGCTTCTCGACCGGCTAGCCCAGGTGGTCGGCCGGCCGCGCGTCGAAATACCTGCGCCTGTTCTGATCCTTCCGGACGTGTTCGACCGCACCTTCTGCCGACGCTTGATCGAAACCTATGAGCAATCCGGAGGGGAGCCATCCGGCTTCATGCGCACGGTCGACGGGAAAACGGTCGGCGTGTTCGATGACAAGGTCAAACGGCGGCGCGATCACCATATCGATGATCCCGCTCTGCGCGAGCAGATACAGCTCCGGCTCACCCGCTTTCTGACCCCTATGGTGAAGCGCGCGCTCCAATTTGAGGTGACCCGCGTCGAACGCTATATGGTTGCCTGTTATGACGGGCAGTCGGCCGGTTTTTTCCGCGCGCATCGCGACAATACGACGGCCGGTACCGCTCATCGACGCTTCGCCTGCACCATTAACCTGAACGCTGAAGAATATGAGGGCGGCAATCTGCTCTTCCCCGAGTTCGGCACGCGCGCCTATCGGGTGCCGACCGGCGCGGCTCTGGTTTTCTCCTGCTCGCTGCTGCACGAGGCACAGCCGGTTACCAAGGGCCGGCGCTATGCCTTTCTGCCCTTCTTCTACGACGAGGCCGCTGCGCGCGAACGCGAGGCCATGGCACGATCGGGACAGGTCGGCAGCGATCTCGCCAAATATCGCGTGCGGAAGTCCGGGTAGGGGGGCGCTAGGCCGCCCCTCCCAAGATCATTTCGGGCACTGCGCCCCCGAATCCGCCCAAGCTTTGAACAATGCGCCGAACTGCGCCTGCGTGCCTGGCGCCGGGGTTCGCTTCCCACCCGGATTCCAGCCCCAGCCGACCAGTTCGTCCTCGGCCATATGGTGGACGAGCTGCGCCATATCCTTGCCGCCGTTGCGGTTCGGATCCTTGATCTGCTCGCAGATCTGACCGAGCGACTTGCCGACCCACGCCATTTCGGGTGGCGCCAGCATCCACTTCGGATTCCCCGGAACGCCGGCCGGTTCGTAATTCTTCTCGTGATGGCAAGTTGTGCAGCGCATGCCGGTCGCGCCGATCCCGCCATCGCCGCGCACGACCAGCGGCATATGTGGACGCATCGCATCGGTCTGGGTCGGACGCTCGCCGACCGGGTGGCAGTTCAGGCAGCGCGGATGCTGGATGACCTTGCCCACTTCGGCGAAGAGGGCAAGCGAGCGCTGTTTCTTGTCCTTGATCCCGGCGAAGTCCGATACCGGCCGGAGAGTCTTCGCCATGGGCGGCGCAGCCGGCTCCTTGTCGGCGGCGATGCCCGCACCGGCGACGGCCAGGGCAAGGAGCGCCGACAGGCCGGCGACGCGCGCGATCATGCGCGCACCATCGGCAGGCGGGCGGGGCGCTTATGGCCCAAGGCGGCCATTGCATTCGCGACGGCCGGCGCCAGCGGCGGCACGCCGGGCTCGCCGATGCCGGTCGGTGCTTCCTTGGACGGGACGATGACCACCTCGATCTCGGGCATCTCGTTGATCCTCAGCGACCGGTAGTCGTTGAAGTTCGACACGGTAGGCCGACCCGCCTCCAGCGGCACTTCCGCATAGAGGGCGTGCCCGAGGGCGAAGCCGATGCCGCCTTCCAGCTGAGCGCGGATGATGTCGGGGTTGACCGCGATGCCGCAGTCGACGGCCGCCCACACCTTGTGAACCTTGGGCTCGCCATTCTCCCCCATCGACACTTCGGCGATCTGCGCCACATAACTGCTGAAGCTTTCCACGACGGCGACACCCCTTGCCCGACCATTGGCGGCTTTCGGAACTTGCCAGTCCGCGAGCTTGGCCACGGCCTTCAACGCACCGGCGGCGCGGGGGTTGCCGGCCATCATGGCAAGGCGGCCTTCGACCGGGTCTTGGCCGGCGGCGACCAGCAATTGGTCCACGAAACACTCGACCGCATAGCCGGTATGGGTGTGGCCGACCGAGCGCCACCACAGGGTGGTGACCGGCGACTTCGCGACATGCGCATCGCACCGAAAATCGGCGATGTCATAGAGCAGCTTGCTCGATCCCTCGCTCATGATCGCGTCGACCCCGTTGCGCACGGCGAAGGCTTCGAAGGAGGAGCCGATCATGAAGGACTGGCCCATCATCGTGTTCGACCAGGCAGTGATCTTGCCGTCCTTAACTGCTCCCTTGAATCGGTGGACGAACAGCGGGCGGTAATAGCCGCCATGGATGTCGTCTTCGCGCGTCCAGACCAGCTTGACCGGGGTGCCGACAGGCATCGCCTTGGCGACCTCGGCAAGCTCTGCCGCGAGATGGCCATTGGGCGTTGCACGGCGGCCGAAGCTGCCGCCGGCCAGCAGCGTGTCGATCTCGACCTTGTCCATCGGGATGCCGAGCACTTGGGCGATCGCGCCCTGGTCGATCGTCTGCCCCTGCGAGCCGAAGCGCGCCTTGGCGGTCGTGCCGTCGAAGATCATGAAACCGTCGAGCGGCTCCATCGGCGCATGGGCGAGATAGGGGAAGACATATTCGGCCTCGATCACCTCACCGCCGGCGGCGAGCGCCTTGGCGGCGTCGCCTTTCTGGCCATGGACCGTGCCTGGCTGGCGCGTCTGCTCGAGATAGGCGGCGATCATCTCCTCGCTGCCGCGGGTCTCGGCCTTGCTGTCGTCCCATTCGATCCGCAGCGCCTTGCGGCCCTTGATCGCGGGCCACATGCCCTTGGCATAGACGGCGACGCCGGTGGAGATCTGCTTCACCGCGACCACGCCCTTGACCTTCAGGGCATCGGCCGCGTCGAAGCTGCGGACCGTGCCGCCGAAGCGCGGGCTGCGCGCGACCAGCACGGTCAGCATGCCGGGTGCGGTCGTGTCGATCGTGAATTTGGCGCGGCCGGTGGACTTGTCGGCGCTGTCGACGCGGACGCCCGGGCGGTCCTTGCCGATCAGCGTATAGGCAGACGGATCCTTATAGGCGACCTGCTTGGGCATAGGCAGCTTCGAGGCTGCTTCGGCGAAAGTGCCGAAGCCGGCGGAGCGCTTGCTCTTGCCGTGGGAGATGACGCCCTTCGAGACCGTGATCTCCGAGACTGGCACCTTCCATGCGGTCGCGGCGGCCTGGACCAGCATGGCGCGGGCCATGGCGCCCGCCTGGCGCATCTGGTCGAAGCTGTTGGCGATCGCCGACGAGCCGCCGGTCAACTGCGCGCCGAGCATGAGGTTCGCGTAGATTTTCGCATCGGCCGGCGCGCTCTGCACGCGGACTTTGGACCAGTCGGCATCGAGCTCTTCGGCCGCGATGGTGGCGAGCCCGGTATAGGGACCCTGACCGAATTCGATATGCTTCGACAGGATCGTCACCATGTCATCCGCACCGATGCGGATGAAGGCGTTGGGCGTGATCGGCGGCGGCCCCTTTGCGGCTTGCGCTTTCAGCCCGCCGACCGGCAGGCAGACGCCGACGACCAGCGCCCCGGCGGCCTTGAGTGCGTCGCGGCGCGACAGCGTCATGTCATGTGCGCCCATATCAGGCCTCCGTCAGGGACTTGGCGGCCGCGTGGATCGCGGCGCGGATGCGGACATAGGTGGCGCAGCGGCAGAGGTTGCCGTTCATCGCCAGGTCGATGTCCTCATCGGTCGGTTGCGGCTTTTCGCGCAGCAGCGCGACCGCGCTCATGACCTGACCCGACTGGCAATAGCCGCACTGGGGCACGTCATGCGCAACCCACGCCGCCTGAACGGCCTTCGCCTCGGGGCCTTCGACCGCCTCGATCGTCCTTATCTCGCCGCTGACGCCCGAAATCGGCATCGAGCAGGAGCGGATCGGCTGCCCATCCATATGGACCGTGCAGGCACCGCACATCGCAACGCCGCAGCCGAATTTGGTACCGGTCAGGCCCAGATCGTCGCGCAGAACCCACAGGAGCGGCGTGTCGTCGTCCACGTCGACGCTACGGCTTTCGCCGTTGACGGTAATGCTAAAGCTCATCGGAGGCACCCTCTGTTCGGCGCATGGCGCGCGCTCGATCTAGGATGATACGTACCGTTCGGTTTCTGTAAACCCGGAAATGCGACCACATGGATGGAACCGTGCCCGGCTGCTATCGTCTTTGCTCCATGGTCGACTGGATCGAAGCTTCCCCCCGGGGCATTTATGTGCGGCCTGCCGACGCCTGGATCGACCCTTCGATGCCGGTCGACAGAGCGCTGATCACCCATGGCCATGCTGATCATGCACGGGGCGGGCACCGTGAAGCCTGGGCGACGCCCGAGACGCTGGCGATCATGCGTCTCCGCTATGGCGCGGTCGACGGCAAACCGATCGCCTATGGCGAATCGGTCCGTATCGGCGGGGTCGAGGCCAGCTTCGTGCCCGCCGGTCACGTACTCGGGTCTGCGCAGATAGTGCTTGAACATGCGGGTGAGAGGGTCGTCGTCACCGGCGACTACAAGCGCCGCGCCGATCCCACCTGTCCGCCGTTCCAGTCGATACCGTGCGACATCCTCATCACCGAGGCCACCTTCGGCCTGCCCGTGTTTCGTCATCCCCCGATCGGGCAGGAGATGGACCGGCTGCTTGGGGCGCTCCATTCGGCGCCGGACCGCTGCGTCGTCGTCGGCGCCTATGCGCTGGGCAAGGCCCAACGCGTGATCGCCGAGCTGCGCGCCCATGGTCATGCCGACCCAATTTTCATCCACGGCGCACTGGAGAAGATGTGCGATCTCTATCGCGACTTCGGTGTCGACCTCGGCCCGCTGGTCCCCGCGACCGCTGCCAACAAGGACGCGATGCGCGGCAGCATCGTGCTGTGCCCGCCATCCGCGCTCAATGATCGCTGGTCGCGCCGGTTGCCGGATCCGATCACGGCGATGGCGTCGGGCTGGATGCGCGTCCGCCAGCGGGCGCGGCAGAAGAATGTCGAACTGCCGCTGGTTATCTCCGATCATGCCGACTGGGACGAGCTGACTGACACGGTGCGTGAGGTCGCGCCACGCGAACTGTGGGTAACCCATGGCCGGGAGGAAGCGCTCGTCCACTGGTGTGCGCTCAATCAGATCCGGGCGCGGGCTCTCGCGCTGGTCGGCTATGAAGACGAGGACGAGGGCTGATGCGCGCCTTCTCCCAACTGCTCGACGGGCTCGTCTATACGCGCTCGCGCAACGCCAAGCTGGCACTGATCGCCGATTACATGCGCAGCGCGCCGGACCCCGATCGCGGCTGGGCGCTGGCGGCGCTGACCGGCGACCTCAACCTGCCCGCGGTTAAGGCCTCCGCAATCCAGGCGATCGTCGACGAGCGCGTCGATCCGACGCTGTTCCGCATGAGCCGCGACTATGTCGGCGACCTTGCAGAGACCGTCGCCCTGCTCTGGCCGAAGCGGCTCGACCAGCCGGCGGAGATTGACGACGGCTCGCTGACGCTCGGCGCCGCGGTCGATCGGCTGATGAAGCTCGGCCGGGCGGAGGCGCCGGCGGTGCTGGGCGAGATGCTCGACCATCTCGACTCGCCCGGACGCTTCGCCTTGCTCAAGCTGGCGACCGGGGGGTTGCGCGTCGGCATTTCGTCGCGCCTCGCCAAGACCGGTTTCGCCCAGGCCTTCGGCCTCGACGTCGATGCGGTCGAAGAGGTCTGGCACGCATTGAAGCCGCCTTACGCCGAACTGTTCGCCTGGGGACAGGGCGGGGAGCGGCCCGACCCGCGCGGGACGCCCTTCTTCCGCCCGTTCATGCTCGCCCATCCGCTGGAGGACGGTACGGTCGACCTCGCCGACTATGCCGCCGAATGGAAATGGGACGGCATTCGTGTGCAGATCGTTGGCACCGGTGACGCCGTCCGCCTTTATAGCCGCGCCGGCGACGACATCACCGCGACATTCCCGGATGTTGCTAAGGCCGCCGCAGGCCTCGATGGGGTGCTCGACGGCGAGATGCTGGTGCGGGGAGAGGCGCAAGGTCGCGAGGAGCATGGCGGCTCGGCTGCCTCATTCAACGCGCTCCAGCAGCGGCTGGGTCGCAAGACCGTCTCGGCAAGGATGCTGGGCGACTATCCCGCCTTCGTCCGGCTCTACGACCTGCTGATCGAAGGCGAGGAGGATCTGCGCGAACTGCCCTGGAGCGAACGCCGGATGCGGCTGGAGGCCTTTGCCGCGGGGTTGGATCCCGACCGGTTCGATGTGTCGACGGTGATCGCGGCGCGCGATTTCGAAGAACTGGCGGAGACGCGCGCCGGCGCCCGCGATGCGGCGATCGAGGGCGTGATGCTCAAGCGCCGCGACAGCCCCTATGTCGCAGGCCGCCGCACCGGGCTGTGGTACAAGTGGAAGCGCGATCCGCTGACCATCGACTGTGTGATGATGTATGCCCAGCGCGGGCACGGCAAAAGATCGAGCTTCTATTCCGATTACACTTTCGGTTGCTGGTCGGGCGATCCGGAACAGGGTGGCGAACTCCTGCCGGTCGCCAAGGCCTATTCGGGTTTCACCGATGAAGAGCTCAAATGGCTCGACAGCTTCGTGCGAAACAATACCCTCAACCGCTTCGGCCCCGTGCGCGAGGTCGAGAAGACGCTGGTCGTCGAACTCGCTTTCGACAGCGTGCATGAGAGCCGGCGCCACAAATCGGGCGTCGCGATGCGCTTCCCCCGCATCGCCCGCATCCGCCGCGACAAGCCGGCGGCGGAGGCCGACAGCATCGACAGCCTCCGCAAGCTGATCGCCTGACCGGCCTCAGCCGGTGGTTTCGGCCGACAGCGGGGTGGGGGATGCGTCGACCGGCTGAAGCCGGCTGGGATCGCTGTCCGCGTAGACCGGATAGTCGGTATAGCCCTCGGCCCCTTGCGTATAATAGGTCGAGATCTCCGGACGGGTCAGGTCGAGGCCTTGGCGATAGCGCTCGGCGAGGTCGGGGTTGGAGATGTAGGCCTGGCCGAAGCCGATCATGTCGGCAGCACCACTGGCGATGGTCGCGGCGGCGGTCTGGCGGGTGAAACCCGCCACGAACATGGCCGGCCCGTCGAACAGCGGGCGCAGCGTACCGTAGACGTCCCACTCCATCCCGTAATTGCCGATCTGCAGATAAGCGATGCCGCGCTTCGACAATTCGCGCACGACATAGGTGTACGTCGCAACGGGATCGTCGTCGAACACGTCGTGGAAGGTCCAGCCGGGACCGATCTTGACCGCGACGAAGCCGGGATCTGTCGCCGCGATCATGGCGTCCACGCAGGCGAGCAGGAAGGCCGCCCGCTTCTCGACGCTGCCGCCCCAGTCGTCGGTGCGGACATTGGCGTTGGTCGAAAGGAATTGCATCGGCAGATAGCCCGAGGCGGCGTGGACTTCGACGCCATCGAAGCCGGCCTTTCGCGCAAGGGCCGCCGAGCGGGCATATTCGTCGATCACCCCCAGTACTTCGGCGTGAGTCATGGCGCGGGGCTCGGGATAGGGGCGCTTGGGGCGCGGGCAGTTGATCGTGTAGTGGCGCGCCTTTGGATCGGGTTGCACGGCGGAGGGTGCGATCGGCTGCTCGCCGTCGAGCATCAGCGGATCGGAGAGGCGGCCGACGTGCATGATCTGCCCGAAGATCGCACCGCCAGCTCCGTGGACGGCATCGGTGACCCGTTTCCAGCCGGCGACATGGCGATCGTTGTGCATTCCGGGGGTGAAGAGATAGCCGCAGCCCATCGGCCCCGGGTAGATACCCTCGCTGACGATCAGGCCGGCCGACGCCCGCTGCCGATAATAATCGACGTTGAGATCGGTCGGCGTTCCGTCGAGCAGCGAGCGCTGTCGTGTCATGGGTGCCATCGCCATGCGATTGGCGATCGTGACATTTCCCACATGTAGCGGCGTGAACATCGCATCGAGAGCATCTGTCGTCATTCGATCGTTCCTTTGTGAATGCGGTCGCGCTCAGGCGCCTTGCAGACCGATATCGTTGCGCGCCCGTGCGCCGAGAGCCGCGGCCTTCTCGAACAGGCTGCGGTCGCCTTCTTCCCAGGTGATGTTCAGCCGGCACGCCGCGATCTTCCAACCGGCGGGCGTGCGGACGAAACGCTCGGTATAATAGCCGCCCATCAGTTGCGCTTCGGTGCCGAGCTGATGGCGCGCGGTCATGTTCGTCACGGCTTCTGCCTCGTCGCCCATGAGCCTGACCAACTGCCCGCTGAAAACATGCTGGGTCGCGTCGAACGGCGCGAGTGTCGTCTTCACCATCTCGACCCACCGATCCGCCGCGATCGTCTCGCGGATGCCGGCCCAGTCGAAGAAGTCGAACGCCACCTCGTCGGTGAAGATCGAGCGGTAGAGCGGCCAGTCGCGCCGATCGACGGCGAAAGCATAGCATTGCTTGACGTCGTGGATGGCCGCCCGGTCGAGCAGGTCCTGAAGCCCGGATGGTGTTCGTGGCAGATCCATGGCGCTCTCCGTTGCGGCGGATCTCGGCCCGCTTCGGCCCGCACAGGGCCGCATTAGCACCGCATTCACAAGCTGGGTAAAAGCCTAGCTGCGGAACGGCTGACCGCTGATAGTCTCCCTGCTGGACCGGTCTCGATGCACCGGCAAGTGAGAGGAATGTCAATGTCGGTCGCTGCACCCGGCCCCGAGGAAATCGCCGCGCGCGTGGCGATCGCCGATGTGCTGCACCGCTACTGCCGGGCGATGGACCGGATGGACCGCGAACTGGCGCTGTCCTGCTGGCATCCGGGTGGTACCGACGAGCATGCGCCCTTGTTCGTGGGCACAGCGGAGGGCTTCGTCGACTGGGTTTGGAGAATTCACGAGCCCATGCTCCTGACGCGGCACGTCTTGTCCAACGCCCAGATTGAAGTCGATGGCGACCGTGCCTGGTCCGAAAGCTATTGGGACGTCCTGCTGCGGGTGCGCGGTGAGGAGGGCATCACCGACATCACGGGCGGCGGGCGCTATCTCGATTATCTCGAACGTCGCGACGGTCTGTGGGCGATCGTTCATCGCCGGTCAGTTCATGACTGGGATCGTGTCGATCCGGTCGGCCGGACGATGGCCGACGGCGATGCGGTGCCGGCAAACAATCCCGACGCGACGCTTCATCCGGCGAGCCGCGACAAGCGTGATCCCTCTTATGCGTTTCTCGGCGGGCATCTGACCCGCTTCGACTGATCGACCGGCACTCGTAGAATCCCGCGTCACTGCCCTGGAACCATCGCCCGCAACGCGCTTTGACTCCGCGTTCGCAGGGGCAGGAGATGGAGCATGGCAGCACGCGCCTATTGGCAGGGGCAGATCCGCCTCGCCCTCGTGTCGATTCCGGTCGAGATCTACAGCGCGACCAACAGCAGCGCGCAGGTCGCTTTCCATCAGGTTCACGAGCCCAGCGGCAAGCGCATCCGCTATGAGAAGGTCGTGCCCGGCATCGGGCCGATCAACACCGACGATATCGTCAAGGGATTCGAGATATCGAAGGGGAATTATGTGCTGCTCGAACAGGATGAGATCGACGCGGTGAAGCTGGAGAGCAAGAGGACGCTCGAACTGGTCCAGTTCGTCGATGCCGACGAGATCGACATCCTCTATTTCGAGAAGCCTTATTATGTCGTGCCCGCCGACGAGCTGGCCGAAGAGGCTTTCATCGTTCTGCGGGAAGCGCTGCGCCGCACGAAGAAGGTCGGCCTTGGCCAGCTTGCAATGCGTGGCCGCGAATATGTGGTGAGCCTGAAGCCCTGCGGCCGGGGTCTCGTGCTCGAGACGCTTCGCTACGCTGACGAATTGCGCAAGGCGCAGAGCTATTTCCGCGAGATTCCCGACAGCAAGCCCGATGCCGACTTGCTCGATCTCGCCGAGACGCTGATCGAGAAGAAGAGCGCCAAGTTCGACGCGAGCGAATTCCACGATCGCTATGTCGACGCGCTGAAAGGCCTGATCGAGAAGAAGAGCAAGGCCAAGGGTCGCAAGATCATTGAGGATACGGAGGAAGCCCCCCGGACGAAGGGCAATGTCATCGACCTGATGGCGGCGCTCAAGAAATCGGTCGAGGGTGGGGCTAAGTCCCGCTCGTCCGATGAAGACGAGTCCGGCGCTGGTGCGAAGCGCGCGAAGACGGCCTCGGCGCGCAAGAAAAGCGCCACTAAAGCCGCATCGACCAAGTCCCCGGCGACGAAGGCGAAGACCACCGGCGATACGCCCGCTCGCAAGCGGGCCTGACCATGGCGGGACTGGACGACTATAACGCCAAGCGCGACTTCAAGAAGACGCGCGAACCCGCGGGCAAGCTCGTTCGGAAGAGTCAGCACCGCTTCATCGTCCAGAAGCATGACGCGACCCGGCTCCACTACGACTTCCGCCTGGAAATGGACGGGGTGCTGAAGAGCTGGGCGGTGACCCGGGGGCCCAGCCTCGACCCCGACGACAAACGGCTGGCGGTGCGGACCGAGGACCATCCCGTCAGCTACGCCGAGTTCGAGGGATGCATTCCCGCCGGCGAATATGGCGGTGGCACGGTGATGCTGTGGGACAAAGGTACCTGGGCGCCGATCGCGGGAAAGAGCGAGCGCGATCTCGATGAAGGCCATCTGCACTTCACGCTCGATGGCGAACGCATGAAGGGAGAATGGCTACTCGTCAGGATGAAGCCGCGCAAAGGCGAGAAGCGCGAGAACTGGCTGTTGCGGAAGATCGACGATGCCGAAGCCGGCGGCAGCGACGATCTGGTGGGCACCGCGCTCACCAGCGTGAAGACAGGCCGCACCATGGCCGAGATCGCCGCCGATCAAGGTGGCGAGGTCAGCCTTGCAGGCAAGAAGGGCAAGGCGTTCGATGCCGCCATGGCCGAAGCCGACGATCATGTCGCGAAGCTCGCAAAGCCGGCGCGAAGGAAGGCGAAGGCGGTGCGGCGGAAAGGCCCGGCCGCGTTGCCTGCCTTTCGGTCGCCGCAGCTGGCGACGCTGGTCGACAGCGTTCCCGAGGGCCGCAACTGGATCCACGAAATCAAGTTCGACGGCTATCGCGCGCTGGTGGCGGCAGCGGGGGAGCAGGTGCGCATCTATACCCGCTCGGGGTTGGACTGGACGGACAAATTTCGTGCGGTCGCCGATGCGGTGGCGTCGCTCGACCTGCCGTCCTGCTTGATGGATGGGGAGATCGTCGCGCTCGACAGCAAGGGGAATCCAAGCTTCTCGGAACTTCAGAAGCGGCTGAAGGGCGAGAGCGACGCGCCGCTTCATCTCCACCTGTTCGATCTGCTGAACGAGGATGGCCACGATCTGACGAAACTCGGCACGGTCGAGCGCAAGGCTCGTCTGGCGGCGCTTATTCCTGCCGATACGGCGGTCGTCCAGATTGCCGATCATGTCATCGGCGCGGGAGAAAAGCTGTTCGAAGCGATGTGCGGGGCAGGGCAGGAAGGAATCATCAGCAAGCGCGCCGACGCGTCCTACCGGCACGGCCGGAGCAACGACTGGCTCAAGGTCAAATGCACACGACGCCAGGAGTTCGTGATCATCGGCTGGAACCCAAGCAGCGCGCGAGGCCGGCCATTCCGGTCGCTGCTTCTAGGGCAGTATCGGGACGGAGAGCTCGTCTATGCGGGAAAGGTCGGCACCGGCTTCAGCCAGGACGGAATGGCCGACCTCGCCGACCAGTTCGCCAAGCGCTCGCGCAAGACCCCACCTGCCGATGTGCCCAAGGCCGAAGCGCGGAATGCCCGTTGGATACGTCCCGATCTGGTTGCGGAGATCGCTTTCGCCGAGTTTACCCACGAGGGCGTGCTCCGCCACGCGAGCTTTCTCGGCCTGCGCGGCGATAAAGCGGCGGAGGAGGTCCGCCGCGAGGAAGCCATGGCGGTGGATGAGGCCAAGGATGCCGAGGCCGCTGACGACATCGCCATCAGCCATCCGGATCGGGTGATCTTTCCTGAGGCGAAGGCGACCAAAGGCGACCTCGCCGATTATTATCGCGCGATTGGCCCCGCAATGCTGCCCTGGGTGTCGCGGCGGCCGGTCAGCCTGGTCCGCTGCCCGCAGGGGCGCGGAAAGCAATGCTTCTTCCAGAAGCATGATTCTGGTTCGTTCGGGGACCATGTGAAGCATGTACCGATCCGCGAGAAGGACGGGGCAACCGAGGATTATCTTTACGTCGAGGATTCCGCGGGGCTCGTCGCCTGCGTTCAGATGGGCACGATCGAGTTTCATGGCTGGGGCTCGCGGGTCGACGATATCGAAAAGCCGGACCGGCTGATCATCGACCTCGATCCCGACGAAGGTCTCGACTTCGCGGATGTGAAGAAGGCTGCGCGCGACATCAGGGGGATGCTTGCCGACATCGGTCTGGTCGCTTTCGCCATGCTGTCGGGTGGCAAGGGCGTCCATGTCGTCGTCCCGCTTCGCCCGGAGGCCGAATGGCCCCAGATCAAGGATTTCGCCCAGCGTTTCGCCCAGGCGCTGACGCAGGCGGAGCCGGATCGCTTCGTCGCGACCATGGCCAAGGCCAAGCGTGTAGGCCGGATCTTCGTCGACTATCTGAGGAACCAGCGCGGCTCGACGGCGGTGATGCCCTATTCGGTTCGCGCCCGCCCCGGAGCCACTGTGGCGGCCCCCGTCTCGTGGGAGGAACTGGAAGGTATCGACAAGGCCGGTGCCTTCACGATCGCCGATGCCGATCGCTTGTTGGAGCGCGCCGCATCGAAGGCGCTGAAGAGCTGGGGCGTGGCGGATCAGGCCCTGCCCGATTTATGATGCCTGGCCGAGGAGAGGGGAGCCACAATGTTCGTCGCCGTCTATTGGTGGAAGGTGCATCCGGGCAAGGAAGAGCAGTTCGTCCGAGCCTGGACCCGTGGCACCGAACTCATCCGCGATATCTACGGAAGCTACGGCTCGCGTCTGCACCGCGATTCGGACGGCCGCTTCGTCGGCTATGCCGAATGGCCGGACGAGGCGACCTGGCGATACGCCTTTGATCACAAGATGACCTATGAAGAGCCGGAAACCCGCCAGGCCTTCGAGGAAGCGGTGTGCGAGGTGCCGGCAGATGCCGACCCGATCTTCACCATGACGGTGGTCAGCGACCGGTTGGTCACCCGGACCGTGCCCGCAACGGACTGAACTGGCGCCCTGCCGCTTCGTTGGTCGGACGAAGGAGAGCAGCATGACCGACCAGCACGAACCGATGATCCACGAGGATGACCCGCCGGGTCACGAAAGCGGACTCGATCCCAAGCCCGAATGGATGCCTCGCTATCCGGGATCGGGGCGGCTCGAGGGCAAGGTGGCGTTGGTAACGGGCGCCGACAGCGGAATCGGCCGCGCCGTCGCGGCACTTTATGCGCGCGAAGGTGCCGACATCGCCATTCTCTATCTGTGCGAGCATGACGATGCGGCGAAAACTGTCGAGATCGTGGAGCGGGAGGGGCGTCGTGCCATCGCAATCCCCGGCGATGTCGGCGACAAGGCCTTCTGCGATGAGGCTGTTGCCAAGGTGATCGAGGCTTTCGGTCGGCTCGACATCCTCGTGAACAATGCCGGCGAACAGCACCCCGATCAGGACATCACCGACATCAGCGAAGAGCAATTGCGCCGCACTTTCCAGACCAACATCTTCGGCATGTTCTTTCTGACGCAGGCCGCGCGGCCACATCTGCGTGCGGGCGCTGCCATTATCAACTGCACCTCGGTGACGATGTATCAGGGGAGCAAGGAACTGCTCGATTATTCGAGCACCAAGGGCGCGATCACCGCCTTCACGCGATCGCTATCCGAAAATCTGGTGGGCGAGGGCATCCGGGTCAATGCGGTGGCGCCGGGCCCGATCTGGACGCCGCTCAATCCTTGCGGCGGGGCCAGCGAGGAGAAGCTGGCGCGTTTCGGCGAGTCCACGCCGATGGGTCGCCCCGGCCAGCCTAACGAGGTGGCTCCGTCCTTCCTGTTCCTCGCCTGCGAAGACTCCAGCTATATGTCGGGGCAGGTGCTGCATCCGAATGGCGGGATCATCGTCAACGGCTGAATGGCGCGCAGCCTCCGCTGCAAAAGAAAACGGGCGCCCCTTTCGAGGCGCCCGTTCCTGTCAGTAATTCCGGTCCCGATGGGACCTGGAGATTACTTCGCGTCCTTGACGGCGTCAGCAGCTTCTTCAGCGGCATCGGCCTTGTTCTCGAGCGCGCTCTCGACAGCCTCGTTCGAGGCATAATCAGCGGCGTTCTCGAGCGCGTCAGCCTGGTTCTCCAGGGCAGCAGCGGTGTTGTCGGCGGCGTTCTCGGCCGGAGTTTGCTTGTTGCAGGCGGCCAGGGCGATCAGACCAGCAGCAACGACGACTACGCTCAGCTTTTTCATTCGAGCAGCTCCCAAAGCATTTTAACGGCCGGCTCGAACGCCGTACCTCGGGTTGACATAACGCCGAAGATAAGAGCGTCAACGGAAAATCGACATGAATCCAAGGCTTAAAAGGTAACGCCGCCCGTAACGAAAAAGCCGAAATCGACGGATTTCATAGGGTCGTTACAGGTCCAGCCGTTCTGCCAGCGACAGTCGGTCGAGAATATTCGCTGTCTCGTCCCGCACGGACAACATGACGGCGCGCAACCGGCACTTGGCCTCATCTATGCAATGGTCGCAGGGCGTATAGGCGAGGCGGGCGGCACAGGGCACCAATGCCAGCGATCCGCGCGTTGCTCGAACGATATCGCCATAGGTGATCTCGGCCGGCGGTCTCGACAGCCAATAGCCGCCCTCTTTGCCCCGCATCGTTTCGACGAAGCCCGCGCGCTTCATCTCCGAAAGGATCACGGTGAGGAACTTGCCCGGAATATTCTGCTCGTCGGCGATCTCGGCCAGTTGGATCGGCCCTTTGCCGTACCGGTCTCCGAGATGGAGCAAGGCGCGTATCGCATATCGCGTTCTCTGTGACAGCACGGCCCGACCCTCTGAAGCTTGAGAACCATGTAGGCAAAGCTAACGATAATGGAAGAGTAGAGTTAGTAGACAAAGCGATCGGCCTCCAGTGGGCGAGATCCGGCGCGCACCTCCATAGCGCACATGCCCGCTTGCGTCGGGCGGGGGCTTTGCCTATGGAGCCCCGCACATGACGCGTCAGCGTTCGTGGCGATCGTAGTTCAATTGGTTAGAGCACCGGTTTGTGGTACCGGAAGTTGCGGGTTCAAGTCCCGTCGGTCGCCCCACCTTTTCAAGCATGAAGCAGCGGTTCGCTTCGGTTATTCCAGCGCGGCAAGCCCCGTGCGTTCCGCCCGTCCGCTTTGGGCTAGCAAATTCTCCATAATAATTATATTACCTCAGATCGTAATAGAATTACGCGAGGTTGTAATGATCGCTCCCTGGTCCCTTCCCGATTTCGACGATCACGAGGGCGTGCACCTGTTCCGCGACGCGGCGTCGGGGCTGACGGCGGTCATCGCGGTGCATTCAACCCATCTCGGGCCTGCAGCCGGTGGGACGCGTTTCTGGCATTATGCCGACCCGGCCGAGGCGATCACCGACGTATTGCGCCTGTCGCGGGGCATGAGCTTCAAAAATGCCATGGCCGGACTGCCGATGGGCGGCGGCAAGGCCGTTATTCTGTCCGATCCGTTGCGCACCAAGACGCCTGCGATGCTCGCCGCCTTTGGCCGCGCTGTCGATTCGCTTGGCGGTCGCTATGTCACCGCCGAGGATGTCGGCATGTCCGACGCAGACATGGTCGCGATCTCGCAACAGACGAAGCATGTGTCGGGCCTGCCCGTCGCTGCCGGTAACGCGGGCGGCGATCCCGGTCCGACGACGGCGCTTGGCGTCTATCTCGGGGTCCGTGCCGCGATCGCGCGGGGGCTCGGCAAGACCGACCCGCGGGGAGTCCATGTCGCGATCCAGGGCGTGGGGAGTGTCGGCGGGGCACTGGCTCGGTTGCTGGCCGCCGACGGCGCACGGCTGACCTTGGCCGATGCCGATGCAAAGCGCGCGCGTACGCTGGCCGACGAACTGGGCGCGGAGCTGGTTTCGACCGGCGAGATCATGACGGTGGAGGCGGACGTGCTGAGCCCCTGCGCGCTCGGCGCGGTGCTCGACGAGCGGAGTATCGCGGCGCTGCAGGTCGGGATTGTTGCCGGCGCCGCGAATAATCAGCTGGCGACGCCGGCCGATGCCGACCGGATCCATGCGCGCGGCATCCTCTATGCGCCGGACTATGTGATCAATGCGGGGGGCATCATCAACGTCGCGCTCGAATATCTGGGCCAGGGCGATCGTGCCGAGGTTGAGGCGCGGGTGGCGCATATTCCGGAGCGGCTCGAGTCGATCTGGTCCGAGAGTGCCGGCAGCGGCGTTGCAGCCGCCATCGTCGCAGATCGCATGGCGATGCGCCTGATCGGTCGGGGCTGAGCGATCAGGCGAGCGTCGCGGCGCTCGTCCGTCGCAGCCGCTGCTCGCGCCAGACGGTGTAAAGCCCGCTTGCAGCGATGAGTGCGGCGCCGGTCAGCGTGCTCGCGCCGGGCACCACCGACCAGATCAGCCACCCCAGCAGTGCGGCCCAGACGATCTGGGCATAATCGAAAGGCACGAGTGCTGCGATTGGGGCTGCCTGCAGCGCGCGGGTCATGCACAATTGCGCTCCTGTTCCGGTGAGCCCGCCTGCCAGCAGCAGCAGCCAGGTCATTGCATCATGACGCCCGGTGAAGAAGGGCATCGCGATTGCGCTGACGACGAAGACGCTGACGAAGAACCAGAAGATGATGGCGCCTGCGGACTCGGTGGCCCCCATTTCGCGCACCGTCACATTTACGGCGGCATTGGCGAAGGCCGCCGCGATTGCGATCGCTATCCCGACCAAGGGCAGGTCCGACCCGCCCGGCCGCGCGACGATGATGACGCCGACGAAACCGATCGCAACGGCGGCCCAGCGATGCGGCCCCACATGCTCGCGCAGGAAGACCGCCGACAATATGGTGGCGAACGCTGGCGCGGAAAAGCCGATGGCGACGGCGTCGGCGAGCGGCAACAGCACGAGCGATTGAAAGAGCAGGCCGAGCGAGGCGAGCCCGATCAGCGACCGGAAGATGTGTGCGCCCGGCCGCTGCGTTCGGATCGTGCCGACGCCGTCGGTGATCCATAGCCAGGCCAAGATAGTCGGTATGCCGACCGCCGCGCGGAAGAAGACCATCTCCACCGGCCCCGCGCCGTGATTGCCGGCAAGCTTCATCGCCGCGCTCATCAGGGCGAAGAAGGCGACGCCCGCCGAGCGCAAGGCAATGCCTCGCACGATATCCTGCTGACGCGAAGGTAAGGGCGGGGTCATTCCGTAGCGCGATGGTCGCTATTGCCACGGCGCGCAAGCCTTCCCCGATGGACCATTGCGGAGGATTCATTTCACCCTTATTCCCACATCCCGCCGTGCATATCTTCGCTAACCCCGCCCGCTTCCTGTCGATCGCGCGCCCGCTGACGCCCTGGCTCGGATGGCCGGGGCTTGCGCTGATCGCGGCGGGAATCGTCGGCGGTCTGTTCTTTACCCCGCAGGATTATCTGCAGGGGCAGAGCGTCCGAATCATGTATGTGCACGTCCCCGCCGCGTGGCTGGGCATGGCGGGGTGGAGCGGGATCGCCGTCTCCAGCCTGATGCAGCTGATCTGGCGCCATCCCCTGGCCGCGGTCGCCGCGCGCGCCATCGCGGTTCCGGGTGCGCTGTTCAGCGCGATCTGCCTTGCGACGGGGTCGATCTGGGGACGTCCGACCTGGGGCACCTGGTGGGAATGGGATGGCCGGCTGACGTCGATGCTCGTCCTGTTCTTCCTCTATCTCGGCTATATCGCCCTGTCCTCGGCGGGTGCCGAGCGCGGCAGCAACGACCGTATCTCGGCGATTTTCGGCGTCGTGGGCGCGGCCAACATTCCGGTGATCCACTATTCGGTCGAATGGTGGCGGACGTTGCACCAGGGGCAGAGCATCGGGCTGGGCGGATCGAAGATCGACCCCTCGCTCCTCTGGCCTCTGCTGCTCACCACCCTCGGCTTCACGCTGCTGTTCGGTGCCATCGTGCTGATGCGGATGCGCGCGCTGCTGGCCGAGGCCAAGGTCGCTTCGCGGCTCAAGCGGATGGCATCCGAATGACGCATTGGCCCTTCATCGCCGCAGCCTATGCGGTGACCATCCTCGGCACGCTGGGCGTGCTGATCGTCTCGCTGCGCTGGATGCGCCGCGCCGAGCGCCAGGCCGAAGCGCTGAGCAGGCGCGACTGATGGCGGTCAAGGCGAAGAACCAGCGGCTGATCCTGGCCCTGCTCGCGGTCGTCGCGATCGTCGGCGCGGCCTTGCTCGCCATGTCGGCGCTCAAGGACCAGGCCTCCTATTTCTACACGCCGTCCGATGCGAAACGCGACCATGTCGAAACCGGGCGTGCCGTGCGGCTGGGTGGGATGGTGAAGGGCGGTTCGATCGAGCGGATGGGCGATGGCGTGACGATCCGTTTCGTCGTGACCGACAATGCCGAAACCGTGCCGGTCACCTTCAAGGGCATCGTGCCCGATCTGTTCAAGGAAGAATCGGGTGTCGTCGCCGAAGGCAGCTTCCAGCCCGACGGCAGCTTCGTCGCAACCAACATTCTCGCCAAGCATGACGAGCGCTACATGCCGCCGCAGGTCGCGGGCGAGATGCACAAGACCGAAAGCCTGGACGCAGGACCGGGCAAGGGGAAGGGGACGACGTGATAGCCGAAGCGGGATTGGCGGCGCTGTGGCTTGCGGCTGCGCTGGCGGGGCTGCAGCTCCTGTTCGGCATCATGGGCGTATCGAGTGGGCGGACCGAACTGCTCGCAGCGGTGCGGCCGGTCGCGATCGTCCAGGCGGTGCTGACCGCAATCGCCTTCGCGGTCCTCATCTATCTGTTCGTTACGGTCGATCTTTCCGTTGCCCTCGTCGTCGCCAACGACGCGTCGACCAAGCCGCTCCTGTACAAATTCGCCGGAACCTGGGGCAACCACGAAGGCTCGATGCTGATGTGGGTCACCATCCTCGCGGTGGCCGGCGGTGGCGTGGCGATCTTCGAGCGGCGGCTCAACGAGCGCACGCTGATCGCGACGCTGGCGGCGCAGGCGGCGATCGGACTCGGCTTCTATGCCTTTCTGCTGTTCGCCTCCAACCCCTTCGCCCGCATCGATCCGGCGCCGGCCGAAGGGCAGGGGCTCAACCCGCTGCTCCAGGATCCGGGCCTCGCCTTCCATCCTCCGACACTCTACCTCGGCTATGTCGGCCTGTCGGTCGCCTTCTCCTTCGCGGTCGGCGCGCTCATCACCCGCGATGTCGGCGCGGCCTTCGCCAAAGCGATGCGGCCCTGGGTGCTCGGCGCCTGGATCCTGCTGACCCTCGGCATCACCGCCGGCAGCTACTGGGCCTATTATGAGCTCGGTTGGGGCGGCTGGTGGTTCTGGGATCCGGTCGAGAATGCATCGCTCATGCCCTGGCTGGCGGCGACGGCACTGCTCCATTCGGTCACCGTGCTGGCGACGCGGGAAGGCCTGCGCGCCTGGACGGTGATGCTCGCGGTCGTCGCCTTCTCGATGTCGATGGTCGGCACCTTCCTCGTGCGCTCGGGCATATTGACTTCGGTTCACGCCTTCGCGGTCGATCCCAAGCGCGGTTCCTTCATTCTGGCCCTGCTCGCCATCTACATCGGCGGCGCGCTGGCGCTGTTCGGCCTGCGCGTCGGCACGGTGCGCGAGGGATCGCGCTTCGATGCGGTCAGCCGCGAGGGCGCGCTGGTGATCAACAACCTGCTGCTGTCGGCCATCCTCGGCATCGTGCTGGTCGGCACGCTCTATCCGCTGATGGCCGAGGCCGTGACCGGCGAGAAGCTGTCGGTCGGTCCGCCTTATTTCAACACGGCTGCCGGTCCGCTCGCGCTGGTGCTTGTCGCCGTCATGGCCGCTGGCCCGGTGATGCGCTGGCGGCGCGACGAGCTGAAAGCGGTGCTGACGCGCATGGCGATCCCGTTGCTGGTCGCCGCGATCGTGCTGCTGCTGGTCGTGCTCCTCGCGCCTGGCATCGGCATATTGCCGTTGCTCGGCCTGGTCGCTGCCGGGGGTGTCGGCCTGGCTTCGCTGGCGCCGCTGTGGAAGCGCAACCTGCGGCGTACCCCGCTATTCACCTGGGGCATGGTGGTCGCGCATCTCGGCATTGCCGTCAGCATGGCCGGCATGGCGGCGGAAAGCGCCTTCACCAATGAGACGCTGGTGGCCGCGCAGATGGGCGAGAGCCACCGCGTCGGCCCCTATACGATCCGGCTTGACGGTGTGCAGCCGGTCGCGGGCCCGAACTTCACCGCCGTCGAGGCGAGCATCACGGCGCAGCGCGGCACAAACGCACCCTTCACGCTGCACCCCCAGACGCGGACCTTCCCATCTCCGCCGGCCGAGACCAACGAGGCGGCGATCACCACCGTGCTCGACGGCCAGCTCTATGTGGTCATCGGCAAGTCGGACGAAACCGGGCGCTGGCAGCTGCGGCTGTGGTGGAAGCCCTTCGTGACGCTGATCTGGGCCGGTGGCGCGCTGATCGCGCTGGGCGGCCTGCTGTCGCTGATCGGCCGTGTCCGTCGCGAAATGCGCCACGCCCCGGCGGAGCGCTACGCGTGAGAAAGCTTCTCATCTGGCTTCCGCTGGCGATGTTCCTCGCCTTCATGGTGGTCTTCGCCGGCGGTCTGATCAGCCCCGAGAGCAAGACGATCCCGTCGAAGCTGGTCGGTAAGCCCATGCCGCAATTCGCGCTGCCGGCGGGAATCGCAGGCAAGCCGGGACTGAGCAGCGCCGAACTCGCCAACGGTCAGCCGCATCTGGTCAACATCTTCGCCAGCTGGTGCATCCCCTGTATTCAGGAAGCTCCGCAGCTGGCGCAGCTGGCGCAGGCCGGGGTGCCGATCTACGGCATCGCGATCCGCGACCGGCCCGAAGATCTCGGACGCTTCCTCGCCCGTAATGGCGACCCCTATCGCGCGATTGGTGGCGACGTGAACAGCAGCGTGCAGATCGCGCTGGGGTCGTCGGGCGTGCCCGAGACCTTCATCGTCGATGGCAAGGGCATTATCCGCCGCCAGCATATCGGCGCGATCAACCCCGAGGATGTGCCGGGCCTGATGTCTGCACTGGCGGCTGCGAAATGAGGCGGCTCCTCACCATCGCAGCCGCTGCCACGCTGGTTGCGAGCCCGCTCGCGCCGCTGTTTGCCGATTCGCTGATGCCGGCGGCGCGCTATGCCAATGAACAGCTCGCCGATCCCAGGCAGGAACGCCAGGCCAAGGCCCTGATGGAGACGATCCGCTGCTTGGTCTGCCAGGGCCAGTCGATCGCGGACTCGGATGCCGAGATGGCGGGCGACATGCGCGCGCTGATCCGCACCCGGATCGAGGCGGGCGAAAAGCCTGAGGCGATCCGTGCCTGGCTGATCGAGCGCTATGGCGACTGGGTGAGCTTTACGCCGCCGCTCGATCGGCTGACCTGGCCACTCTATTTGCTCCCGGCGCTCTTTCTGGGCCTGGGCATCTGGATCACGAGCGGGCGCCTGAAACGCCGGAGGAAAAGCTGATGGGCTGGATCGTCTTCGCCGCCCTCGCGGCGCTGGTCGTCGTCGCCCTGTGGCGCTTCGGGCGCCTGCCCAAAGGCGGACTCGAACTGGTTGGGGCGGCGATGTTCATCGCCGTCGCCGGCTATGCATGGCAGGGCTCGCCCGGCCTTTCGGGCAAGCCCACGCCGCCCGCCGACATGGCGAAGGTGCCGGACAGCGATTTCGCGCAGGAGCGGGAAAAGCTGCTCAGCCGCTTCGGCGCCGATGCCGACGTCCTCGGCACGGCGGATGCTTTCCACCGTCAGGGACTGAACCTCTACGCGATCGGGATAATTAAGGGTGCGCTCGAGAAGCGTCCGAACAGCGCGGAGCTATGGGTCGGTCTCGGCAACGCTTTCTTCATCCATGGCGGCAATCAGATGTCGCCCGCCGCCCAACTCGCCTTCCAGCGGGCGCAGGCGATCGCACCCGATCATCCGGGACCGCGCTTCTTCATGGGCCTGTCCTATGCGCAGGCCGGGCAGCTCGATCAGGCGGAGCTCGTCTGGCGCCAGCTGCTAGAAAGCGCGCCGCCGGGGGCGCCCTGGCGCAACGACGTCGAAGAACGCCTGGTCGAACTCGAGCGGTTCAAGGCAGGAATGGCCGGCCGCTGACCCGGACGTCGCCCGCTTCCGCAAGGGGGTGGGAGAGGGAAGGCGCGGCCCGGGAAGACCGCGCCCTACAGGTCCGGGGATAGGGGGGTGTGGCCCTGTCTCCCTCTCCCGATCCTCCCCTCCAGGGGAAGAGGGGAGGAAGACGGAAAGTCTCAGCCGGCGAAGGGCAGGTCGAGCGCCTCGGCTACGGCCTTGTGCCGGATCTGACCGCCAGCGACATTGAGGCCGGCGGCAAGATGTGGGTCAGCCGCCATTGCCGCGTCGGCGCCCAGCGCGGCGAGCTTCTGCACGAAGGGCAGGGTCGCGTTGTTCAGCGCGAACGCCGAAGTCCGCGCGACCGCGCCGGGCATGTTGGCGACGCAATAATGGATCACGCCGTCGACCTCGAAGACGGGGTCGTCATGGGTCGTCGCATGGCTGGTCTCGAAGCAGCCGCCCTGGTCGATCGCGATGTCGACCAGCACCGAGCCGCGCTTCATCGTCTTGAGCATGTCGCGTGTCACCAGCTTCGGCGCCGCCGCACCGGGAACCAGGACCGCGCCGATCACCAGATGCGCGCGCGCGACGGCCGCCGCGATCGCGGCCTTGGACGCATAGGCGGTCTTGATCTGGCTGCCGAAATGCATGTCGAGTTCGGCCAGGCGATCGTTGTTGATGTCGTAGATCGTCACGTCGGCGCGCTGGCCGACCGCCATCTGTGCGGCGTTGATGCCGGCGACGCCGCCGCCGAGAATGGCGACGCGTGCGGGCGCGACGCCGGGAACGCCGCCGAGCAGCACACCGCGTCCGCCCTGTTCCTTTTCCAGATAATGGGCGCCAACCTGAATCGACATGCGGCCGGCGACTTCCGACATCGGCTTGAGCAGCGGCAGGGCGCCCGAGCGCGAGGTGACCGTTTCATAGGCGATGCAGGTCGCGCCCGACGCCATCAGCCCTTTGGCCTGCGACTTGTCGGCGGCGAGGTGGAGATAGGTGAAGAGCGTGTGGCGTGCCTCGAGCATGGCGATCTCGGAGGGCTGAGGCTCCTTCACCTTGACGATCATGTCGGCGGCGGCGAAGACCGCGCCCGCATTGGGCGCGATCCGCGCGCCAGCGGCGACATAAGCCTCGTCCTCGAAATCGATGCCCGATCCGGCCCGTGTTTCGACGATCAGTTCGTGACCGGCAGCGACGAGTTCGGCTACGGAGGCCGGCGTCAGACCGACCCGATATTCGTGATTCTTGATTTCCTTGGGAACACCGATCCGCATGGCTCATTCCTCTCAATGACGATCCATCATAACGCCCCGGCAACGGGAAAAAGTTGCGAAGGTGGACGGGGTTGAGCCAGCCGCGCGCAGGGGTTTGCGCGGAACCCCCATGTCATGCCAAAAACTCCCGCATGGATCGTATCGATCGCAAGATCCTCTCACAGCTTGCCCGCGATGCGAGCCTGACCAGCGAACAGCTCGGCGACAAGGTCGGGCTGTCGCCGTCCGCCGTGCATCGGCGCGTCAAGGCGCTTGAACAGGCCGGCATGATCCGGGGCTATCGCGCGCGCCTGTCCGACGAAGCGCGCGGCAATCCGTCGACCATGTTCGTGCAGGTCACCCTGGCCGATCAGCGGCAGGCGACGATGATGGCGTTCGAGCAGGCGCTGGAGCGCACGTCGCATGTCGTCGCGGCCTATCTGCTGAGCGGTGAGTCGGATTATCTGCTCAAAGTCGAAGTCGCAGAGGATGACAGTTACGAGCGCGTCCACCGCGACATATTGTCGGCGCTGCCCGGCGTGTTGCGGCTGGTGACGCAGATGACGCTGCGGACCCTGCTCAAGGACGATTGAGGGCTCGTCCCGCTATGAAACGCGCCGCCATGGAACGGGGTGAGCCCCCCGCCGTTGCTACCGACGGCGCGCCCATGCTAGGGCGCCGCCGCTATGCCGCCCGTCCGGGGGAAGGACGGGCGCTCGAACAGGGCACCGACATGAAGGCTGACCTCGCATGACGAATGAGGGCACGGGCGACGCTTCCGTGCAAAGGGTGCCGCATTCTGCCGCGCCCGATAATCATCTCCCCGGCGGCGGTCATGCGCATGGCAGCATGGCTGCGCTCATGCTCGGCGCGATTGGCGTCGTGTTCGGCGATATCGGCACCAGCCCGCTTTATGCTTTTCGCGAGACCTTCGCCGGGCATCATCCGCTGCCCCCCGATGAGATTCACATCCTCGGCGTGCTCAGCCTGATCTTCTGGTCGATGATGGTCGTCGTGACCTTCAAATATGTCGCGATCATCATGCGCGCGGACAATAAGGGCGAAGGCGGCAGCTTGGCTCTGCTGGCGCTGATCAACCGCAAGACCGAGAACAAGCGCTGGACCAAGGGTATCGTCCTGCTGGGCGTGTTCGCGACCGCGCTGTTCTACGGCGACAGCATGATCACCCCCGCCATCTCGGTCCTGTCGGCGGTGGAGGGGCTGACGACGGTGGAGGCGCGGTTCGCGCCGATGGTCCTGCCGGTGGCCGTGGGCATATTGATCGGACTGTTCACGATCCAGTCGCGCGGGACCGCCAAGGTCGGCCTGCTGTTCGGGCCGATCATGCTGGTCTATTTCACGGTCCTGGCGGCCCTGGGCCTGTGGCACATCGTCGACAATCCGCATGTGCTGATCGCGCTCAATCCCTGGTATGCGGTTCGCTTCTTCATGGAAGAGGGGTATTTCGCCTTTCTCGCCATGGGTTCGGTCGTGCTGGCGGTGACCGGTGCCGAAGCGCTCTACGCCGACATGGGCCATTTCGGCCGCAAGCCGATCGGCGTCAGCTGGCTGGTGTTCGTTCTTCCGGCGCTGATGACCAACTATCTGGGCCAAGGAGCGATGTTGCTGTCGCAGGACATGGCCACCGCGCTGCGGACGATTCACAACCCCTTCTTCCTGCTCGCCCCCGAAATGCTGCGCCTGCCGCTCGTTATCCTCGCCACCATGGCGACGGTGATTGCCAGCCAGGCGGTGATCTCTGGTGCCTTTTCGGTCACCCAGCAGGCGATTCAGCTCGGCTTCATCCCGCGTCTCCGCATCACCCACACCAGCGCCGGATCGATCGGCCAGATCTACATTCCGGCGATCAACTGGGGTCTGATGGTCATGGTGATCCTGCTGGTCATCTCCTTCCGCACCTCGTCCAACCTCGCCGCCGCCTATGGCATTGCGGTCACCGGTGCGATGGCGATCGACACCTGCTTGATCGCGGTCGTCCTGATCCAGCTGTGGGGCTGGAAGAAGTGGGTAGCGGCGCCGCTGATCGCAATCTTCGCAGCGGTCGACCTCGCCTATTTCGGCGCGAACCTGACAAAGGTCCCTGATGGCGGCTGGTTCCCGTTGTTGATCGGCTTCATCGCCTTCACGCTGCTCACCACCTGGGCACGCGGCAGGACGCTGATGATCGACCGGCTGCGGCAGGCGTCGATGCCGGTCAAGGTGTTCGTCCAGTCGGCGGTGAACTCTGCCGTGCGCGTGCCGGGCACCGCCGTGTTCATGACCTCGCAGGCGCAAGGCATGCCCCACGCGCTGCTCCACAATCTCAAGCACAACAAATGCCTGCATGAGCGTGTCATCCTGCTGACGGTGAAGATCGCCGACGTTCCCTATGTCCGGACCACCGACCGGGTGACCTGCGCCGATCTGGGCCAGGGCTTCTTCCGTATCGTGATCAATTACGGCTTCATGGAGGATCCGGACGTGCCGGCTGTGCTGGCGCAGACGCAGACCTGCGGTCCGGAGTTCCGTATGATGGACACCAGCTTCTTCCTCGCCCGGCAGACGCTGCTGCCCTCGGCCCATCCCGGCATGGCGATCTGGCGCGAGAAGCTATTCTCCTGGATGCTGCGCAACGCCGAAAGCGCGATGGAGTTCTTCAAGCTGCCCACCAACCGCGTGGTCGAGCTGGGCAGCCAGGTCGAGATTTGACTGGCGCTGCGCCGATCATCGTCACCGCGCTGCTGGGCGACGCGGATCTCGCCTGGGCGGACGGTCTGCGACGCGCGCATTTCCCGCCCGAGCGGAATGTGCTGCGCGCGCATCTGACGCTGTTCCACCACCTGCCACCGTCGGGATTGGACGAACTGCGCCGCCTGTTGATGCGCGAGGTGCGCTCCACCGTCACGCCCGCGGCTCGGGTTGCACGGTTGCTTTCGCTGGGGCGGGGGGTCGCCTTCGGCGTCGACAGCCCGGGGCTCGCGGCAATCCGATCGCGCATCGCCGAGGCGTTTGGGCCGATGCTTACCCCTCAGGACCGCGCCGGCTGGCGTCCACACATCACGGTCCAGAACAAGGTGACACCGGCCGAAGCGCGGGAACTGATGGCGGAGCTGTCCAAGACATTCGAGCCCCGCCCGCTCCGCATCGACGGCCTGTCGGCCTATTGGTATCGCGGCGGCCCCTGGGAATCGATCGGCGACTGGCGCTTCACTCGATCTGGCCGACCCCCGCGCAGCTGAGATCGAAGGCGGCCAGGCCAGCGTCGAGATAGCCGGCGAGCATCGGCATCTCCATCAACTGGTCGACGATCGGCTCGGCGTCCTGCTCGCCTGCCGCTTCCAGGGCCTCGTCCCACTCGCTCGCGTCGAACGTCCCGCGCCCTACCAGAGCGAGGGCAAGGACCTCGACCTGCTCGTCATCGGCCATGTCCTCGATCAGAGCGCGAATCTCTTCCTCGACGGCCTCGTTGGCCTCGTCCTCGAGCACGGCCAGCGGATCGTCGCTGTCGGTCGGGTCTTCGTCCTCCTCGGTCTCGATCGCAGGCACTTGCGCCTCCATCTCGCGCGCACGCACGATCAGGCGGCAAACATCTTCCAGGGAAACCGTCAGTTCCATCGCACGAACCTCGCTTGTCCAGCCGCTATCGGCGCGCTTTCCAACGTGGACGCGCGATCAGGGTTCCCATGGGCCGGAGCGTCAGGCCGGAACGAGCGTCTTCAGCGGGACTTCGGTGTCGGCCAGCGCGGCCTTGTCGGGCGACAGGCCTTTCGTCACCAGCGCCTTGCCCTGGACATAGTCCTTGACCGCATTGACGCAGTCGAGCGCGAGCACCTTGCCGTTCTTCAGATAAATGACCGAAAAGCTGCGCGTCGCCGGATCGCCCCGGACGATGGTCTCGTCATAGCCGATCGACAGGCCCATCGTCTGCAGCCGCAGATCATATTGGTTCGACCAGAACCAGGGCACCGCATGATAGGCTTCCTCGGTGCCGAGGACGTGCTTGGCGGCGGTCGTCGCCTGGTCATTGGCGTTCTGGACCGATTCCAGACGGATGCGCTGCCCGTCGGCAAAGGCATTGGCGTGCATCGCGCAGTCGCCGATCGCATAGATGTCGGGCAGGCTGGTGCGGCAATATTGGTCGACGTCGACGCCGTTGCCGCCTGCCGCGCCGGCCGCGATCAGCGGCTCGACCGCCGGGATGATGCCGATGCCGACGATCACCATGTCGGCCGGGATGATGCTGCCGTCGTGCATCTGCACCCCGGTCACGCGGTCCTGCTCGTCGCCCAGGATGCAGTCGACCTTTGCGCCCAGCTGCACGTCGACCCCATGCGCGCGATGCTCGGCTTCATAGAAGCGCGACAGGGTCTCGCCCGCGACGCGCGCCAGCACACGATCGAGCGCTTCGAGGATGGTCACCTTCTTGCCGAACTTCGCCAGCACCGCCGCCGCCTCGAGGCCGATATAGCCGCCGCCGATGACGACGACATTGGCCGTCCGGTCGAGTTCGCTCAGCATCCGGTCGGCATCGGCGCGCGTGCGGACGCCATGGACGCCGGTCAACTGGTGACCCGAGCAGGTCAGCCGGCGCGGCGCGCCTCCGGTTGCCCAGATCAGCTTGCCATAGCCGATGGTCGACCCGTCGGTGAGGGTGACGCTGTGCGCGGCCGGGTCGACGCTCTCGACACGGCGACCGAGCAGCATGTCGACCTTGCGGTCCTCCCAGAAGCTGGCGGGGCGAATCAGGATGCGTTCGAAGCTTTTCTCGCCCGAGAAATATTCCTTGGAGAGCGGGGGGCGCTCATAGGGGAGTTCGGGCTCGTCGCCGATGATCGCGATGCTGCCTTCGAACTTGTTCTGGCGCAGCGCCACGGCTGCCTGCGCGCCGCCATGACCGGCGCCAACGATCAGCACGTCATACTGGGCCAACTGCGAATCTCCCCGCCATGTTTTTCAAGCTGGGGCGGTCTGTAATGGGTGGGACGGCAAAGTCCAGTTGACCGGCCCGCCGACCCCGCTTATAGGCCCGCTCCACCGCGTTCGCGGACGCCTTTGGGGCGGAGTAGCTCAGTTGGTTAGAGCAGCGGAATCATAATCCGCGTGTCGGGGGTTCAAGTCCCTCCTCCGCTACCATCCCGGATTGTCCACCGGTGGCCCACTGAGGCCACTGGCAGACATTTTTCGAGGAAAATCAAATATTTTTCGCGTCCCGTTGCG
>Ga0233425_10000680_pt1 | contig 85184 bp, 79 predicted proteins | sample Watercolumn_Towu_2_FD_181712 | JGI IMG/M metagenome (GOLD analysis project Ga0233425, IMG submission 181712) | Freshwater microbial communities from Lake Towuti, South Sulawesi, Indonesia - Watercolumn_Towuti2014_140_MG | ecosystem: Environmental > Aquatic > Freshwater > Lake | place... | reverse complement strand
GGAAATATCCGGCATCGGGGTTGATGACGGAATCAGGCGCATAGCGGCTCTGGCCGCGTTGTTGTTCATATGCGCCGCATTTCTGCACTGGCAGTTTCCGGCGCGAAGCATGTCAGGCATCGCGGCGATAAGGGCCGCCCTCTGGCCGCCGGAAATATTCGTGAGCAATCTGCGCGTTACCATCGAGCCGCCCGGATACACCGGAATTCCGGCTGCAACGGTAGAGTCGTCGGGCGAGGCTATTAAAGCGCTGCCGGGTTCCACTCTTTCAGTCGAGGGCAGCCTTGGTTCATCCGTTGAAACCGGCTCGCTGCGGCTGTCGGATGGCTCCGAAATTCCGCTTGTTATTGTTGAATCCGCCGGCGCGCCGTCATTCAAGGCTCTTCTTCCGGTTACCCGTCCGGTCAAGGCCGAGGCGCGTTTTTTACGTAAGTCGCGCGAGGTTCCATCAAACATGAAGCCATTCCCGGTTGAATTGCTTGCAGACGAATTGCCGGAAGTCGAGCTTATGCGGCCAGCCGCCGAATCGCTCACGATCTACACGGACAGCCGTGTCGATGTCGAATTCGCGTCGTCGGACGACTATGGCATCAGCCGCGCCGAGATCGTGCTTGCCGGAGACGCCGAAACCAGAATTCCGGTCGAGATTCAGCCCGGCAAATCGGTCGGCGCGTCTGCCGGATTCAGGCCGGTTTCCCATCCGGAACTCGGCGCGCGAGCCAGGATGCGCGTTGTAGTTTGGGACAACGACGACGTTTCCGGCCCGAAACAGGCATCAAGCAGGGCAATCGACATCACCTTCATCGACACTGCCATGCTGCTTTCCGAGATGGAAAAGAAGGCGAAGGAACTGCTTGGAGCCATGAACGAGCATCTCGGCCATCAGGAGGAGAGCGCCGGAGTTGACCCGGATGAAATGAAGCGCCTTCAGAACGAGGCGCGCGAGATATTGGAGCATGTCAAGGCGTTCAACGAATTCATGGAACGCATGGACAGCGATCCGGAATCGTTCGCGAAGGCGGTTGTGTCCGACATGGAAAATGAGACGCGACGCGCCTTCGAGCCGTTTATAGTGCAGGCCGAAAAGCGCGAAGACGTTACCCGGCAGACAGGCAAGAACATCAGGACTGTCGAAAATCTGCTTAAAAACATCGCGATGGAGCGCGCGCTTTCAAAGGGCGAGAGCATGAGTTCGCTCCAGCGCGACCTCTTCGACAAGATCGCAGCCGGCGAATCAGCCGACAAGCTGATGCCTCTGTTAGACCTGATTCAGAACATGATGAACGAGCTTGCAAGCGCGCTTTCCAAAAACGCGCCGCCCCTGCCAGACGAGATGCGGAATTCCGGCGACATGAAGAACATGCCGTTTGACGAGATGAACAAGATGCTGGACAAGCTGCGTGAGGCTATTGCGGCGGGCGACATGGACGCGGCGAAGAAGCTTGCCGAAAACATCCTCGGCATGATGAACCGGCTCATGGCATCTATGGGCGGCGCCGCAGGCAGCGCGGCTGACGAGGCCCATGCAAGGGTTATGCGCGAGATGAACCAGCTCGAGTCGGAGATCCGCGAAATTATCTCCGAACAGGAGAGCATCATGAAGGATACGGAAGAGCTTGACCGCGACGAGGACGGCGATGAACCGGGACAATCCGACAAGAAACAGCAGCAGGAGCGGAACGACAAGATTCAGCGATTGCTGAAAAGCATATCAGAGGCGGCTGCGCGCATGGAGGCGCTTGGCTCTGTCATGCACTGGCGCAAGAGCGCGGGGAAAAAGGGGGATTTCTCCGGATTCCTTGAGACGCGCATGAGGGTGAACGGCGCGATTGCCGAGATTAACAGGAATCTTGGGCGCGACATGCCGGCAGCGTTGTCGTCGGCTCAGGCATTGAACGGCTCGTTCGACGATTTTCACCGCGAGACCGCACAGGTTCTGGACGAACAGGATGCCGCCGGGCGCGGGAACGAGGCAAGATACTACTCGGACGGACACGCGGCAATCGAAAAACTGATAGAAGAGCTTCAAAAGACAAGGAAACAGCCGCGCAAGTCGCCTATGTCGCCGCGCCAGAAGCAGGCTGCAAATGAGCTTTCCTTGAAGGAATCCGGACTGAGCGGCAAGACCGGCGTTCTTCAGCAAAAACTGCGCTCGGCATCGGAACGCCTTTCGTTCCTTGGCGGCGGCGCGGCGGAGAAGGCCGAAGCGGCCCGCTCAGAAATGGATGCGGCGGCGGGCGGACTGGAAGGCGGCGACATACCGGTGGCGGCCAACTCGGAACGCGGCGCGATTCAGAAGCTGTCGGAAGCGGCGGGCGAACTCCAGAAGGCTTCGATGGCCATGAGCATGGCGATGGGCGGCGGCGGGGGGGGAAAATTCAGGCTCTTCAAGCCCGGACAAGAGGGCGAAGGCGAAGGAATGGGAGTGAAGCGGGGGCATGTGGAGATTCCGGCGGAAGCCGAGATGCGCGAACTGCGCGGATTTCGCGAGCGAGTGATGAAGGCCATGCGAGAAGGCAAATACCCCAAGGGGTATGAGTCGGAGGTTGAGTCGTATTACAAGCGGTTGATAACACACTGAAAATGTAATTTCATCAGGGGCGGCTCGTGAACCGCCCCACGCAATTCATGAAATCAGGGCATGCTTGCAACCGTCACCCTACTCGCTTTTCTTGAACACCGATATATAAGGCAGATTGCGGTAGCGGTTGTCGTAATCCAGGCCATAGCCAACCAGAAACTCGTTCGGCACAGTGAAGCCCACGTAGTCAATCGGCACATCAACCTCACGCCGGTCTTTCTTGTCCAAAAGCGTGCAGATCTTCAACGATTCCGGCGATCTGTTGAGCATGTTCTGGCGAAGATGGTTCAGGGTGATTCCGGTATCCACAATGTCCTCGATAAGTATCACATGGCGTCCGCGCACCTGTTCCCTGACATCGGCATGAATCTTGATTTTGCCGGTTGTGCTTGCCATCACATAGCTTGACGCAACCATGAAGTCTATAGTGATCGGCATCTGCAGATGGCGCACGAGGTCGGCGTAGAACATGAACGCGCCTTTCAAAAGCCCAACCACCAGCGGGTTCTTGCCCTCGTAATCCTTCGAAATCTCGGCGGCCAGTTCGCGCACCCTTGCCTGAATCCTGCGCTCCGACAGAAACGGCCTGCCCCGTATCTTTCCGGCTGTCTTCTCGATAGAAGCCTTGTCCGTGATCTCTTCAGTTTTTGCGTTCATCCGTAACGAATTCCTTCCGGGCAATATTGTGGCGCTCGGCCGGCCATGCACGATTTCACCGTTTAGGGCCTGGCGCGTTAGAATACCACATGACCGCCGGGCTTTACCTCCACATTCCGTTCTGCATGAGAAAATGCGGATATTGCGATTTCTTCTCGGTTGGCAGCGACGAATCGTTAATGAAACGCTTTGCCGGCGCGGTTTTGGCCGAGATTAGTCTGCGCGCTGACGGGTGGAGCGACACTGTTTTTTCAACGATATATTTCGGCGGCGGAACGCCGTCGCTTCTCGAACCGTCCGACATTTCACGGCTGCTGAATGCCGCTTCCCGCAATCTGTCCATTCAAACAGGTGAAGTCACGCTCGAATGCAATCCCGGAACAGTCTGTAAGGAGCGTCTGCGCGAATTCAGGAATGCCGGAATTAACAGGCTGAGCATCGGCGTTCAGTCATTCGACGACAGCGCGCTCTCGTTTCTCGGACGAATTCACGATGCCGATGCGGCGCGCAGCGCGTTTGAAGCGGCGCGAACCGCCGGATTCCGCAATATCGGCATCGATCTGATTTACGGAATCCCGGGGCAGACGCCTGAATCGTGGGCAAGCACCATCAACGAAACCATATCGCTATGTCCGGATCATGTATCCATGTATGAACTGACAGTGGAAGACGGCACGCCGATTTCCGTATTGGTTCATGACAATACAGCCGCTATGCCTGATGACGCAACCGTCATCTCCATGTACGACAGCGCCGTGTCGATGCTCGAAAACGCCGGAATACGCCGCTATGAAATATCCAACTTCGCGCGACCGGGCAGCGAGTGCATGCATAATCTCAACTACTGGCGGCGCGGCAGGTATCTGGGCGTCGGCCCGTCGGCGCATTCGTTCCGGGACAATATCCGCCGGTATAATTTGCCGGAACTTGACACATATCTAACCGCGCTGGAGCAGCGGAAATTGCCGCCGGAAAATGTGGAGAGGCTCTCGGTGGAAACAGCCGATTTCGAGCGTTTGATGCTCGCGCTTCGCGCTTCGGATGGAATTTCGCGGCATGATCTGCCGCGGATTTACTCGGTCGGAATCGGCGAAATGATTGGAAACGGGCTTTTGTTTGAGGCTGGCGGACGTATCGCGCTTACGAGACGCGGTGTCATGCTTTCAAACGAGGTGTTTTTGCGGTTGATGCCGTAGCGGCAATGAATCGTTCGGAACTACTTCATGAGCAGTAGCTCTTGGCTCCGTAGATGACGATCAAATCCCGTGCGGGATGAATCCCTTACTCAGTTCAATTGAAAGACGGCCGAAGCCGTCTCGTTGCCGGCCCGAAGGGCTTTCATGCCATGAGCCAGGCCTTTAGCCCGCCCGCTTTATGTCGCACAACCGATAACCGCTTCAGTGAAACGGAACCGCGCCCTGCCTTGCCGATTCCACCAGAGTGACCGGATCGAGATGCCCGCCGTCGTAGCTCTTGGCTCCGTAGATGACGATCAAATCCCGTGCGGGATGAATCCCTTACTCAGTTCAATTGAAAGACGGCTGAAGCCGTCTCGTTGCCGGCCCGAAGGGCTTTCATGCCATGAGCCAGGGCTTTAGCCCGCCCGCTTTATGTCGCACAACCGATAACCGCTTCAGTGAAACGGAACCGCGCCCTGCCTTGCCGATTCCACCAGAGTGACCGGATCGAGATGCCCGCCGTCGTAGCTCTTGGCTCCGTAACGGTATCGGATCGACACCTTGGGATCGAGAAGATTAATCGTTCTTTCGTGTAGCCTGGCGCAAAGGCGCTCGGCAACCTTCGATGCGTTTTCCCTGGCGCAGCCGCCCACTATCACGCAGAAGGAGCCTGAGTCCAGTTTCGCCGCAACGTCGAAAAGCCGTTTCGCGTTTCTTAGCGCATCGGATATGACGTTCAGCGCGATGCGCCGCTCTTCGTCCAGCGTAAGCCGCTCCGGCGGGCCGGTGATGTCGGTTGTAATAACGGTGATGGAGAATGGCTCATCCAGCCGAACCGATCGGGACATCTCCTCATCTATGCGCTTGTAAAGATACTTCGCGTTGTAGAGTCCGGTTTCGTCGTCGAGCATTATGGCGGCAGCCTTCGCCTCCAGCTTCTTTACCAGTTTACGGTGATAATTCACAAGCGCGGCCCTCTCGCGTTCCGGCGTTATGGTGTCGCGCCTTCCGTTGTAGTAGCCGTAAAGCGCGGATATGAAGGATTCGACATCGATCGGCTTGGATATGAAACCGTCGCATCCGGCGGCGATGGCCATGTCCCTCTCGTCATACGATGTATACACGGAAGTGGCGATAACCGGTAACTGCTTCATGCTTTTCGGAAACAGCGCCTTCAGCCTTGTTGCGGTCTCGTAGCCGTCCATGAAGGGCATGTTCATGTCAACCAGTATAAGGTCGGGCATTTCCGATGCGGCAAGCTCCATTCCATGCACACCGTCGCTGCACGACACCACCTCGCAACCCTCAGCCTCCAACATGCGCGTGACAAGCAGCTTGCTTTCGTTGTGATCCTCTATGTAGAGAATCTTTTTAGGCCGTCGTGGCTGCTTTTTCACCGGAGATTTCCATCCTTCCTGTCCAATCGGATAACCTTCCGGAAGCATGGCGGCTGCCGCGCACGCCAAGCCTTGCAACTTCGCCGTCCGCAAGCTCCATGAACCTCAGCGGCGTCAATTCTTCAGGAACGAGATCGAAGGTCTTTATTCCAAAAGACATCGCAACCGGAATGAGCACTCCATTATGCGCGTATCCGGTTTCCTTGACGCTGACCGCTATGCGTTCCGCCGTCCTTATGGCAGCCGGCTCGTCAACGCCGTACATGAAGAACATGAACTGATCCTTTGCCAAACGTACAAGCACGTCGAAATTCCTGCGGTTTTCGGCAAGCAGGCCAGCGGAAACCTTAAGTACATGGTTTCCTGCGTCGTAGCCATATTTGGCGTTGATTGTCCTCAGTGAGTCGATGTCGCAGACCATCATGGTTGCGCCTGTTCCGTAACGCCTGCAGCGCGCCATCTCTTCCGTCAGCCTGATAAGCCCAAACCTGCGGTTGCCAACGCCGGTAAGCTCGTCGATGAGCGACAGATCGACAGCCTCGCTGATTCTGGCAATCAGATGACCCGTGTACTGCCGCAGATACACAAGCTCTTCCCCGGCGCTCAGGCTGTCGCGTTCTCCGCTCATATAACGCGCAACCATGCCGGGAAACGTGTCGATGTCGATTGGCTTCTGAATGTACCCGGTACAGCCTGATATGAAGGCTCGCTCGCGGTCTCCGGGGAGAGCCTTGGCAGTAAGCGCAACAATCGGCACGTTTCTGATTACCTCTATGTCGCGCAGCTTCATGGCAGCCTCGAATCCGCTTAATCCCGGCAGATTTATGTCGAGCAGGATCATGTCGGGAGCAATTCTACCGGCGCGCTCAAGCCCCTCGCGGGCATCCCCTGCCTCGAACATCGCATATCCGTGATTCTCCAGAACTCGCCTCACGAGAATCCGGCTCTCCAGCTTGTCCTCTATATACAGTACGCTCCGTCTCTTCCTCACGCTCCTCCAGTTTCCAGCCCCTTGGAATAATTATTTCATTAACGGGAAACCATCATCTTAGACAGAGCCGCCGCCCTGGCCGGATCCAGCTTTGCCATCACCTTGCTTAACGGCCGGGATTTCATTCCCTTTAGCACTTTTACCGCAAGCGGGTTTTCGAGCATCGAAATTCGTCCGGCGGCGGCCTCAGGCGGCATCGACTCATACAGCTTCACCAACTGAGCCATGTCCTGATCCTGCACCGATTTGGCCTCTTTCAGATACGCATCGATCTTGTCCCGTATGCCCTCATACTCGCGTATCTTTTCATCTATCGAACGCTCGACAGCGGCCAGCCGCTCCTCCTTGATCTTCAGCTCGGCCTCCTTGCGTTCAAGTTCGGCCTTTTTGCGGATAAGCATGGTTGAGTCTTCCGCCGGATTCCCGGACGGCGACATGGCGGACGTGACCGGCTTTTCAGCCTTGTCGCCGCTATCGGTAGAACCGATCAACGAGGCCGGAACGGCTGCCAGAATCAGCAGCGCCAGGCTAAGAGCGCTTTGCGCAACGAACCGAAACCGCGTCATCTATCTCGCGCTGTTCCTTTCTGTTAACCTCGCGCAGAAGCTCGGCTGCCGCCTTGTCCCGCAGGGTTTCCACGATCCGTCTTCCCTTGGCCGCCTCGCCAAGTTCATCGCGTTTTCTGTCAACCTCTTCGTTTCCGCGCCTGACCACGGTCTCCTGCCTTCTCACCTCGCCCGACAGATGGCTGACGTATGAGGAATATATGGCAAGCTCATGGGCGCTGGTGCATTCGCCTTCCCGCATGATTTCATCCACATGGTTTTCGTGGCAGGCAACAATTCCCTGTAGATCCGACAGCCTTTTTTCGTCGTGGCTCAACACATTTCTGAGGCGGGTCATCTCGTTCCGGATGCCCTCCTCCTTCCACTTCCTGATAGTCAGGATTCCTGAATATTTTTGCGTCATACGGATACCGCCCCGTTGCCATCAAAAAGATTATATAGCCCCTGAAGGCTGTCGCCAAAGTCAAGTTTTTCGCCTATTTTCTGCCTCAGATACCCCCTCACCCTGTCGAGCATAGAAAGCGCATGATCCAGTTTTGCGTTGCTTCCGGCCTGATATGCGCCGATTGTAACTATATCCTCGTACCTTTTGAAGGTGGCAAGCACCTCCACAAGCCTGCCGCGCAGTTCAAGATGGCGCGGATCGACTATGTCCGGCATTACCCTGCTTATGCTCTGAAGTATGTCGATTGCCGGATAATGGTTCTGGCTGGCCAGTTCGCGCGACAGCACGATATGTCCGTCAACGATGGCCTTCACCGCGTCGGTAACCGGATCGGTCATGTCATCGCCCTCGGCCAGGACGGTGTAGAGGCCGGTGATGCTTCCGCCACGCTCAACCGGCCCCGCCCGTTCGAGCAGGCGCGGCAGCAGCGCGAAGACCGACGGCGTGTAGCCCTTGGTGGTCGGCGGCTCGCCGATGGCAAGCCCAACCTCGCGCTGGGCCATAGCAAAACGCGTGAGCGAATCCATCATCAGAAGCACATCCATGCCGGTGTCGCGGAAATGCTCGGCCAACGCCGTTGCGATGAACGCCCCGCGCATGCGCACAAGCGGCGGCTGATCGGACGTTGCGATAACCACCACGGATCGGCGAAGCCCCTCCTCGCCCAGATCCTTTTCGATGAACTCGCGAACCTCGCGCCCCCGCTCGCCGATAAGCGCTATCACGTTCATGTTCGCCTCGGTGTTGCGGGCTATCATGCCCATCAGCACGCTTTTGCCCACTCCCGCGCCTGCCATTATGCCCATGCGCTGGCCGCGCCCTATTGTAAGAAGGCCGTTGATGGCGCGAATACCGATGTCTATCGGAGTTCGAATACGTCCGCGCTCAAGCGGATTGATCGGCATCGAGTAGATCGGATACTGCACGCCGTCAATTCGGCCCTTGCCGTCTATCGGATTGCCCATTCCGTCCAGAATCCGCCCCATCAGGGCCGGGCCCGCGGTAACGCATGTTTTCCGTCCCTTGGAGACGATCCGGCTTCCGGGCTGAATGCCGCGCATCTCGCCAAGCGGCATCATCAACAGCCTGTCGCTTTTGAAACCCACGACCTCGACCTCCAACGGCCCGTCCTTCGTGAAAATGTCGCAAATTTCACCAATGGACGCGCCGATGCCCATGCCCTCGACAATAAGCCCGACAACCTGCGACACCTTGCCGTAGGTCTTTAACGGATTGGCGTTTTCAACGATACGCCGGTATCGTTCGAGGCTGATCATCTCGCCCATTCACGGTTCTCCATACGGCCTACTCAACCGCAAGCTCCTGAGCTATCTCGTTCAACTGCTCGTCAATTCTGCCGTCAATCTCGCCCACTTCCTCCTGAATGAAGCATCCGCCGGCCAATATCGCGTCGTCCTTCTCGATGGTTATGTTCTTGTTACGCTCTGCCAGCTCGCCGCGCCGGCTGGCAATATATTCGTAATCCGCCGGATTCACATGAATCACTATCTTGCGCCAGTGAGTTACACGTCGAAGCGCCTCGCGCGCAATATTCAGGACAACATCCGGGTTTGTCTCTATCTCGGCATGAACCACGCGGCGGGCGATCTCGACCGAAAGCGCAACGACCTCCGGCTCTATGTCCGCCAGAATCCGCTCCCTTAGCATGGAAAGCTCGTTCATGACCGAGTTCAGCCTGTCCACGATCAGACGGGCCTTCTTCTCGCCAAACGCATAACCCGCGTCCTCACCCGCCTTGAATCCCTTTTCATACGCCTCGCGCTGAAGGTCGGCGGCGTTTTTCAGCTCTGCCCCCTTGTCCCTCCTGGCGGCGGGAACCGGACGCGCGGTTGTGAACTCGCTGAGGCCGTAGGCCTCAACGTTTACCGGCTGCTTGATTATGCTGCTAAACGACAAGCTCCTCGCCTCCCTTTCCGCCCATTATGATCTTTCCTTCCTTCTCCAGCCTGCGCGCGATGTTCACCACGGCCTGCTGAGCCTTCTCTATGTCGCTGAGCTTCGTCGGCCCCCTGCTCTCCATGTCTTCCTTCAGCAACTGGGCGGCGCGCTTCGACATGTTCCGGAATACCTTCTCCTTCAGTTCTTCCTTGGCTGTCTTCAGGCTGAGCGCCAGTTCCTCTGAGCTGACCTCCTTAAGGATAGCCTGTATTCCCTTGTCGTCAACGCCTGTCAGATCGTCGAAGACAAACATCAGTTTCCTGATGCTGTCGGCAAGTTCGGGGTTCTCCTCCTCCAGGCGCTCCATGATGAATTCCTCGGTGCTCCTGTCCAGCCTGTTCAGGATCTCGGCAACCGACTTTACGCCGCCAACGCGTTTTTCGGACATATTGGTTGCCCCGCGCATCTGCACCCTGAGCGCCTCCTCCAGATCGCGCAGGACATCCTTCGGAATTCCTTCGAGATCCGCCATGCGGAAGGCGACATCCACGCGCAGGCTGTCCGGCAGGGCGGTCAGCACTTCGGCGGCCTTGTCGTGATCGAGATGGGCCATGATCAGCGAAATCGTCTGCGGATGCTCGCCCTTCACGAAATTCACGATGCTCTTGGAATCCATCCATTTGAGCGACTCCAGCGGGTTTTCCTCAAGCGCGGCGTCGAGAATCTGCCCAGCCTGCTCGTCGCCCAGCGCCCTCGCAAGAACCTTCCGGGCATACTCCGCTCCGCCCTTCACATCCTCCTCGGTTGTCTTTGCGCGAAATTCGGTATGGATGTCGTCAACGACATCCTTCGGAAGCTGCTTCATGCGCGACATGATGTTGGTTAGCTGGCTTATCTGGTTTATGTCCAGCTTCTTCATTATCTCGGAAGCGGCATCCTCGCCAAGCGTAAGAAGAAACGCCGCCGCCTTTTCCATTCCGGTCATCTGCTTCATCTGAGTCATGCTTCCTCGGTCATCCAGTCCTTCAATATCGCCACCGCCTGATCAGGATTCTGCTTGACTATGTCGGTGATCTCCTCGCGCGGCGTCTTCTGCGGCTCGGCGGACGGCAATGCGCCGCGGCCCGCCATCTCGGCCTCTATCTCGCCGATGGAACGCGGCAACCGGGCGGCCGCCAGTTCCGACGACGCCTTTATGCTCCGGACAATCGGCCTGAAAATGAGCAGGAAAGCCATTATCATCGCGATAACGGGAAGCAGGTACTTCATCGCGGTTCCGGCGTATTTCATGTAATCCACAGTCTCCGGAACCTCTTCCGGAACCTCCTTCGTGAATGCCACATTACTTACAGACACCCTGTCTCCGCGCTCGGCATTGAAGCCGACAGCCGCCTTGACCAGCTCCTCGTAACGCTTCATTTCGTCATCCGAGCGGGGCGTGTATGCGACCTTGCCATCCGTGCCGGCCTTGTTTATGCCGTTGACAGTCACGGCTATTGACAGCCTCTTCACAGCTCCGCTAGGCTCGATGATGCGGCTGGTTGTCTTGCTCACCTCATAACTTATGGATTCGTTCTGCTTCTGGCCCGACGAAGAACCGCCGCCTCCGCCGCCGGGCGCTGATCCGGGGCTGTTCGAAAGAACGCCGGGAATGCCGCCGCCCGAAGTGGAGCCGGAGCTGTTTTCACTGGAACGCTGTTCGCTGACAATGGCAACCGTATCGGGATCTACCTTCTCCTCGGTGCGCTCTATGCGCCTGAAATCTATATCGACATCGGCCCGCACTATCGACACGCCGGAGCCGAGCATTCCGTCCAGCATCGACTGAACGCGGCTTTCATATTCTCTTGCTATGTTCCTGGCGTATTCGGCCTGCGACGAAGTGAGCATCGAGCCGTCCGCACTCTCATCACGCGGGGTTGAAAGAAGCTCTCCGGCGGCGTTAAGCACGGTCACCTGATCGGGGCTAAGTCCCTCGACGCTGCTTGCAACCAGACGAACGATTCCCTGAACCTGTCGCCTGGCCAGACTCATGCCGCTTTTCAGCGTAACGACAACCGACGCCTTGGCCGGCTCCTGCCGCTCGGTAAATATCGTCTTTTCGGGAATGGTGATATGAACTCGGGCGGATGAAACCTCCGAAAGCTGCTTGATTGTGCGCGAAAGCTCGCCCTGAAGGGCGCGCCTGTAATTGACCTTCTGAAGAAATTCGGTCATGCCGAACTTCGTTTCGTCGAAAATCTCATAGCCCACGCCTCCGCCCTGCGGAACGCCGCGCGAAGCCAGCTCCAGACGCAAGTCGTAAACATCCTTGGCCGGAACCATGATCACATTGCCGTTACCCTCAAGCTTGTACGGGATTTTCATCTCCTTGAGGCGCGCGGTTGCCGAAGCCGCGTCTTCCTGCGAGAGGTTGCTGAAGAGAACCTGATAATCTATCGTCTGCGTCCACCAGACAAGCGTTGAAATGCCTGCGATCGTGAATACAATCGCGGCAAAAAGAGCAAGCTTCTTGTTGAACGGCCACTCTTTGATAACATCAAAGATGTCTGCGGCATCAGCCATTCCAATATCCCCCGATCTTTAGTCGTCCGTTGCGCGCGCGGTTCTGTTTTTATTGCCGCGCCGCCGATCGCTTATACCTGCATCCTCATTATTTCCTCATAGGCGGTAATAAGCTTGTTCCTCACCTGCATCATCATCTGAAACGACATGTCCGCCTTCTGCATGGCAAGCATTGCGGTATGCACATCGGTTCCATCGCCAAGCGCAATGCCGCGTATCGCGGTTTCAGCCTCCTGCTGCGCGCTCGACACCTGTTGAATAGCCTCATTCAGCGTGTCGCCGAAGGATGTTCCGCCGGTTTTGCCGGGCTTCTGACCGCCCGCGTCCGGAAGTTCCTGTGGTGCGTTTATGCCGCCGATCTTCATTGAATCACCCCATTATGCCGGGCATTGCCGCTATCGCCCAAGCTCCAGCGCCTTTTGCGCCATCGCGCGCGTGTTGTTCATAGCCGTGATGCTCGCTTCGTAAGCCCTTGTCGCGGTAACCATGTTCACCATCTCCTCGATCACGTTCACGTTCGGATATGTGACATATCCCTGCGGGTCCGCATCGGGATGGCCCGGCTCGAAAACCTGACGCATCGGGCGCGTGTCATCCACTATGCCCTTCACGTCGACGCCGTAACCGCCGTCAACCATGAAAGTGGAGAACAGAACATCTTTCCTGCGATACGCGCCTGTTCCCTCGGGGGTTCGGGTGGAATTGGCGTTTGCGATGTTCGATGCGTATACATTCATCCGCACCTTTTGAGCTTCGAGGGCGGTAGCGCTTATTTTCAATGACGAAAACGCATCCATGTTGGTTATTCCTATCTTCCGCTCGTTATAGCATCGCGGATCATCCGCATCTTCATGCTCAGAATCTGCGCCGCAGTGTTGTAAAGCCCGCTGTTTTCGGCCATCTTGGCCATCTCGATTTCCATGCTCACAGTGTTTCCGTCGCGGTTCGGGCTGATGGCCGGCGTATCGAACAGGTTGACTTCCATGCTCTCCGGAATCGCCCCGCCCTTGTCCATTTCGGTCAGCACACGCTTGAACTCGCCGCGGAAATCGAAATCCTGCGCCTTGTAGCCCGGAGTTTCCGCGTTGGCGATGTTCGACGACAGAATCTTATGCCGCGCCGAAAGCAGATCGAGATAACGCTCCATTGGCCCTATTTCATTATTAAACATAGCTCATTTCACCTGATAACGCGCCTTGGTTTTGCAATACGCGTGCCATGAACATACGCGTCAACTAAGCCATTCTGCCGCCGACAGGATGGGAAATATTTTCCTCATCCGAATCCGGTTGTCCATAGAGTTTCAGCTTGTTTCTGAGCGTTCTGACGCTGATACCCAACACCCGCGCCGCCTGACTGCGGTTGCCGCCGGTTTCGTCCAGAGTCCTCATGATAAGCTGCTTCTCCACATCCTTGACGCTGCCAGGCGTCATATCGCTGACGCTTTCGGCGCTTATGCCAAGGTCTTCCGATGTTATAATGCCGTCCGACAGAAGGCACGCACGCTGCATAACGTTCTCAAGTTCCCTGATATTTCCTTTCCATTGACACTCCCGGAGAGCTTTTGACGCTTCTGCACTCAGCGTCAAATCCCTGCCGCCCGAATACTTGTTCATGAACAATTCGGCAAGCGGCGCTATCTCGTCCACCCTCTGCCGGAGCGGCGGCATAACAAGCGGGAAAACGTTCAGGCGGTAATAGAGATCCTCGCGGAAACGGCCTTCCCGAACCTCGCGTTCCAGATCGCGGTTAGTGGTTGCCAGCACGCGGATATCCACGGGAACCGGGCTTGTTCCGCCCACGCGGTCAACCTCCCTCTGCTGAATCACGCGCAGAAGCTTGGCCTGAAGAATCATCGGCATCTCGCTGATTTCATCCAGCAATATGCTTCCGCCGCTTGCAAGCTCGAACTTTCCCGTGCGCTTGTCAAGCGCTCCGGTGAACGCGCCCTTTTCATGCCCGAAAAGCTCCGACTCCAGCAGGTTGTCCGGAATGGCCGCGCAGTTTACGGCAACAAACGGGCCGCTTTTCCGGGGGCTGGCGGCATGTATGAAGCGCGCCAGAAGTTCCTTTCCGGTTCCGGACTCGCCCGCAATCAGAACGGTTATATCGGAATCCGCCGCCCGAGCCGCGCGCTCCATCAGCCTGGTCATTGCCGGAGAGCTGTAGAGCATCGAAGGCTCGGACTTTGCCGAAGCGGCTCTTTCAACAACACGCTTGAGCGCGCTGAACGAAAACGGCTTCATCAGGTAATCGACAGCGCCTTCCTTCATGGCGTTCACGGCGTTTTCTATGGTTCCATGGCCCGTTATCACAATCGCCGGCAGCGCGGGGGCTGTCTGGCGAATGCGCTTTATGAACGCAAGGCCGTCCATGCGCGGCATCACCATGTCGGTTATCACAAGCATGCAGTCCTTGAGCGCGTCGGAGTTGAGAGCCTCCTCAGGGTTCGACGCCGACACAGACTCGTAGCCCATGCGAACCAGCGCCTCCCTCAGGGCAAGCCGCATTTCAGGCTCGTCGTCAACAATCAGAACACGCTTGGGCATCGTAAACCTCTCTCCTTGGAAATATCATGCTGAATTCCGCGCCCTCCCCCTGAACGCTCGCAACCTTGATCAGTCCGTCATGCTCTTTCATTATCATCCTTACGATCGAGAGGCCAAGCCCGTTTCCACGATCCTTGGTCGAAAAGAACGGCTCGAATATGCTCTCCATCGCGTCCTCCGGAATGCCCGGCCCGGAATCCGTCACACGCAGGGTGATGTATCCGTCGCTTGAATCGTCGAAACCGAACCTTACAACGCCGCCGTCCGGCATCGCCTGCACCGCGTTCATGGACAGATTGTAAATCGCCTGTTTGATCAACTCGCCGTCGCCCTCGATAACAAGCGGACCGTCAACGCCGTCCATCAGCACCTCGGAGCCGTTTCTTGCCGCAAGCGGACGGATTGCGGAAGCCGATTCGGCAACCAGTTCGGCAAGATCGAGAGGAACGCGGCGAATGCGCCGGGTTCGCGTGTAGAGGAGCATGTTGTTCAGCGTGTTCACAAGCGACTGCACACCTGTCGATATGCCGTCCGCAAGCTCCTTCGACGGGCTGCCCTTAAGATCGTTCGAAAGCATCGAGGCGAACAGCTCTATGCTGCCGAGCGGATTCCGAATCTCGTGCGCGATTTTGGCCACAAGCTCGCCCATCGCCGCAAGCCTGCGGTTCATCTCGGCCTGACGCTCAAGATCCTTCAGCCGCGTGATGTCCTGGATTACCAGCAGAGAGCCTATGTCGCCAACGCTTGAATGAGTGATAAGCGCGCTTACCGCCCCGCCACCTATCGTCACTTCGCCCTCCGATATGTCGAACGGCAGATCGAGCACGTTTTCGAAAGGAAGCGGATCGCCAAGCAGACGCCGCGAAGCCGAATTGTGGTGCAGTATGTCGCCCTCGCTGTTGAAGACGATTATCGCCGAAGGCACGCCCTCGATGATGTTGTTCAGGAACATGCGCGCATGTTCGGTTTCGGCGAGGCTCAGGCCGAGCGCGCGGTTTTTCTCCTCGACTTCCAGGCGAAGCGTGCGAACCTGCGTTTCAAGGCTCTTGTAGCCCTCCTCAAGCGCGCGGGAGGCCTCGGCAAAGCTCGAAAACGCCTTATTTAAGAGATCGATCTCCCCCATGCTTCTCCTTGAACTCCTTGTCGGACAGCGCAATTTTCGCCGCCTTCGAAATCACGCCGCCGTTTGCCCCGGCAGCGCTTTGATAAAATACATCCTTGCCGGTAATTCGCCCGGCCTGCCATGCGGCCCATGCCTTGTCCGCGTCGCTTTCGGATGCGCTCATCGCCTCGGTGTAATCGGGCAGCGCCTTTTTGGCCGCTCCCGTCCTCATGCGCAGATCGGCGCGGCGCATGTAGCCCTCAGCCGCTCCCTCCGCTATCGCCTTCGTGTAGCAGGCAATCGCCTTCTCGTTCTTCTCCATCTTTTCATACATCGAACCGAGCGTCATCCACTCCTCGGCTGTCTTGTCGGCGATCTTCTCGTACATGGCCATCGACTTTTCGATGCGCTCAAGCCTGTACGACAGCTCGGCGTAAAGACGAAACACGTCGCTATCCTTCGAGCCGCGTGCAATCATGTCATCCAGAAAATCGAGAGCCAGACTTTCATAACCCATGCTTGCGTAAACCCTGGCAAGATTCAGCACCGCCTTGTTCTGCTCCGGTCCAAGCACATGTTTCTTGAATACGGTTCCGGCGTCTTCCAGCTTGCCGTCGGCCAGAAGCAGCTCGCCGAACTCCATCGAGCCGGTAACCATCGACAGGTATTGAGGATAAACCTCGTTGAACACGGCGGGATTGCTCTTGTGAAGCGATGCGAGCACCCGCTGCACGTCCGCCGCCGATTCAGCCTCCTTATAGAACAGCAGCGAGTTTTTCAAGTCGCCCTGCGCCTCGATTGCATGAGCCGTCATGGCGGCTATATCCCTCCGGTTTGCAAGGTATGGGAAATCGATCAGAAGTTCCCGCCCCAGAGACTCGGCCTTCCGGTAATCGCCGCCGTCCATGTATATCGTCATCAGTCCGGATACCGCCATGGGCGTGGTTTCATGATTTTGCATCGCATTTTCGTATGCGATTACAGCCTCCTCGTTTCGTTTTTGCTTCAGCAAGATGTCGCCCTTCAAAAGATACGAGCGGGGCATCAGCGGGGAAGCGATAAATCCCTCTTCCATAAGCCCTATGTAGAATCGGGCCTGCTCCAGTCTTTCGCGGGCAGCCTCTGCAAGCGCGGCGGCCATGACGGTAATATCCTCGTTCTGAACCAGCTTCGCGTCGACGCCTGTAAACTCATCGAGCACTATCGCGGCCTTCGCGGTGTCTCCGCTCAATGCGTATGCCTTGAGCAGGCCAAGCTTCGCCTTTGCCTCAAGCGCCGGATTTGTCCTGATCTCCTCGAACAGCCTGACGGCCCTGCCGTAATAACCCGATTGACCGGATCGCACCAGTGAATCGCCCATTCTAAGCTTCGCCTCATCGGAATAGACGGAACGGGGAAACTGCTCGAGGAATCGCTGATAACCCAGAATGCTTTCATCCCAGAACTCCACGCGCCGAAACGCCTCGGCAACATGGTAAAGCCCTTCTTCCTCCAGTTCGGGATCGGTGATGTAGCCCCACCGAAGCGCGTTTCGCGCAAGCATAAGCTCTTCCGGCTTGTCGGACTTCAACAGCACGTTTCCAAACAGAATGGCCAGTTTTCCTTCTGGAACAGCGTTTCCGTGTATTTCCAGATACTTGCGGCAAAACTCAAGGGCGGCGTCATATTTTTTAGCGGTATAGAGGCGTTTAAGGGCAACATAGTGCTTGTCGTCCTCGGAATCGGAGGTTGAAGCGGAGACAGCGCTCGCGCACATAAATGAAAACAGCAGGCACCAGACAAGAAACGTCAGGCTGGCGCGTGAAAAGGCAATGCTCATGAACGTATTGACAAGCATCTTTCATGCCATTCTTCGTTCAGACGAATCAATAACGCCCGAACGCTGAATTATTACGTTTTATGAAGGGATTAGATGGTAATGCCCCGGCACCTGAGACATACTATTGACGATAACCGGGGCTAAAGGGGCGAAATGGTTAGTATTTTGACATCAGGTGATCGTCCAGCTTCAGCCGTTTCAACTTCTCGATCAACGTTGTCCTGTTGATGTTCAGATACGCCGCAGCCTTCGACTTGATTCCGTTGGTCTTTCTGAGCGCTTTCAGTATGAGGTTACGCTCGAAATCCTCAAGTAATTCATTAAGAAAAATGCCGCGCTCGGTTTCCACGACCGGCGGTGTTACAGGAGGCTCGCCGGAAAAGAAACGCTGGGGAAGATCCTCAGGCGTGACAAGATCGTCCTCCTTCAGAACCGACAGGCGTTCTAGGAGATTTTCCAGCTCGCGCACATTCCCCGGCCAGTTGTAGGCCATCAGCACGTTCATGGCCTCCTTGCTGAAAATCAGGTTGCCGCGCTTCTTCTTGGCGCACATGATCGGATTGAAGTGGTTCATGAGAAGCGGAATATCCTCGACGCGCTCCCTCAGGGGCGGAATGCGGATATTAATCACGTTCAGGCGGTAATAGAGATCCTCGCGGAAACTCCTGTCTTCTATTGCGGCCTCAAGCGCCTTGTTCGTGGCCGCGATGACGCGGACATTGGCCTTTATGGTCTTCACGCCGCCAACCCGCTCGAACTCGCGCTCCTGGAGAACGCGCAGTATCTTCACCTGAAGCTGCGGACTCATCTCGGCGATCTCGTCAAGAAACAGGGTTCCGCCGGATGCAAGCTCGAACCTGCCGATGCGCGTACTCACCGCTCCGGTGAACGCGCCCTTCTCGTGGCCGAAGAGTTCGGATTCAAGCAGTTCATGAGGTATAGCACCGCAATTTACCGGAATAAAAGGTTTTTGTGAACGATGACTGTTAAAGTGAATGGTCTTTGCAACCACTTCCTTGCCGGTTCCGGACTCGCCCGTGATGAGCACTGTCGTATCCGATTGCGAAACCTTTTCGATCAGTTCGAAGACATTGTACATGGCGGGGGAATCGCCGATAAGCATCTTGAAGCTGAAACGCTTGCGGAGCTGGCGCTTGAGCTCGATGTTCTCGCGACTCAGGCTCTTGAATTCGGAAGCGCGCTTAAGCGTAACAGCCACGTCTTCTATTCGGAAAGGCTTGGTGATGTAATCGTATGCTCCAAGCCGCATGGCCTCGACAGCGCTACGGATGGTGCCGTGCGCAGTGACGATAATCACACACGCGCCAGGATCATGCGACTTTACTTTTTCAAGAACCTCGATGCCGCCCATTCTGGGCATGGCAAGGTCGAGAAGCACGATATCGAACGCCCCGGACATGTAGGCCTCCAGTCCGGCAACGCCATCAGGCTGGGACTCAACCTCATAACCCTCGTCGATCAGAAAACTTTCGAGAACCCCCCTGACCGCCTCATCGTCGTCTATTACAAGAACCCGAATCAACATTCTCCCCAAGAACCTCCTGTTCCTTATATGATCCTCTAAAAAACTGCACAAGTATGACATACCGCCAACACAGTGTCAATGCTTTGTCACGCCCTTTTTTTCAAGCAGCAAACGCCTGTTTGACGGCATACACGGAAGGCAAGATGGAGCGCTGAAAGGTTTGGTGTCCGGTATTGACATCCAGAGGTCACCGCAAAGAATCTCGGGATAAAGGCCTTTATTCAGAAATCGATTCCAAGGGCCGATATGCTTCGCCTTGTCAGGGAAACTCTCGACAAGTGTGCATAATAGGGATTATGCGGGATTCTATCTTCTCTGCCTGACGGCCAGAATAGCCTGATTGCGAAGCACCTTCAGATACGTCAGTTCATCCTGCGAAAGAGCGAGCCTGCCGTCTGACGGAATCCTGTCGGCGTAGAAGATGCCTAGCGTAACCTTGCCGAGCGAAATCGGCAGAATCATAACCGATGTGGTTTTGAGCAGGCGTCTATACCAAAGCGGAATGGACGCCTTGTCCGTGTGATTGTCGATGTCGGTGATTATTATGTCCTGAGCCTCGTTGTACGCCCTGTTGAATATGTCCGAGTCGCTTGGCCCCACCGGAACAGCAAAGAGCTTCACCAGCTTGTCGATGTCTCTGCCGAAGCCGAAACGCGCGCCGATGAACGGCTTGCGCGGATCCTTCACGCAGAGCAGAACATGGGAGAAGTTCATTGCGCGGTACATCGTCTCCAGAATCATCCTGAAGACATTGTCCATCGAGAATTCGCCCATAAGCGTGTTCGTTATGTCCTGAATGCCCTTGATTAGTATGGTTTTCGGGTCTTCCGCCCTGCTCTCGCCTTCGCCGCCGGCCTTTTCAGCGCCACTCAATTCTCCGTCGCCAAATTCTCCGTCGCCAAATTCTCCGGCACCAAATTCTCCGGCAATAACATCGATGCCGTTTTTTTCCGCACCCGCGAAGTCGCCGGGTTCGGCGAACTTCGTCCATCCCTTGACGCGTCTAAGCAATTTACTGGATTTCACATTGATGTTAAGCAGTTCCGACTGTCCGGTCATGTTCTCGAACGACGAATTCAGAACCTTGCCGATCTGTTTTTCGGTCAGTGTGAAACATTGCTTGAACTTGTCCGACAATGCCTTCAGAGCCTCGTCACGGCGCGACGGATCGACGCTGGACGTGATGCGGCAGAGTTCGTTTGCGAAACCGGACAGGGCCGCCATCTTTTCATCCAAATTGGCGGGCTTGCGCCCCGCCACAACGTTCGGCTCCTGCATACCGGCTATGATTCTATCCGGAAAGCGCCAGATTTTCGCGATGCCGGTTCCGAAATCCTCAAGCGAGAACCCCAGAACGGCGCGGCACGCCCTTGTTTCGCTTATATGCCTCTCGGATGCGGCCTTGCGTATCTCCGCATACTCTTCCGGAAGGTAAAACTGAACCAGCAGCTTGCCCAGCGAATGAAACATGGCGCATATGCGCGCCTCCTCGTGATCATCTATCCCGGTCTGTTCGGCAAGCTCGCGCGCTATCACGCCGCTGAAGAAAGCCGCATAAGCCGAATCACGAAGCTCGGCGGCGTGAGACTTGTTCATCAGGCCTTCAAACAGCATCAGGCTTGTGGCCGCGTTTCGCACCTGCTGAAACCCAAGCAGGATGACCGCCCGCGAAATGGTGCTGATCTCCTGCCCGTACTGGTTGTAATAGACCGAGTTGACCACCTTCAGCAGCTTGTTGGTGGTTGAGAAGTCGTCGAGTATGGCGTTCGCCAGTTCATCCACCGACGCGCTTTCCTTCGACGTCAGCCTGCAAATGGCGGTGATGTTTTCCGACATAGCCGGGAAATCGCCCTTGCGCTGGATGCGCGCCAGCATGGTTTCGAGCGATTTCTCGTTGATCTTGCTGCTTGTATCTCCGGCGGTATTCATGATCGTCATCAGAAACTTTATCGGCAGAACAGTGCTATGTCTGAATGAGTAGGGGCGAACGGCCGTTCGCCCTTACGGTTTCAGACAAACGGCCGTTCGTCCCTACGGTTTCATCTGCGGTCTCACCCCGAAATTCGCATCTCCTCCTCGCGAAACCGCGCCTCCTTCTCCTCCAGTTCCATCGACAGCCGCTCCCATTCATCGGTGATCCTGGCTATTTCCTCTATCGCCCCCTCGAGTTCGGCCCGAACCGCAACCACGTTTCCGCCGCCGGCGTATGTTTCCGGTAGGCCAAGCGCGTCTTCAAGCTCGGATCTGCGGTTTTGAAGCCGGTCAAGCCCGCATTCTATTTCCTCGATGCGCCTTTTTATCTCGCGCGTTTCGGCGTTGAACCTGTTTCGCATCTCGCCAATCGCCCGGCGCTCGGCTCTGCCCTTCTTCACCGGCTCGGCGCCGGGCTGAAATTGCAATTCCGCCTGAACCGGCGCGGCCCCGGCTTCGGCGTTCTCACGCTCCTTCCTAAGCAGGTACGAATCGTAGTCCATGGCATGAACGATGGCCGCGCCGTCCCGAACCTCGATTATCTTGTTTGCGACAGACCTGATCAGATGGCGGTCGTGCGTGATGAGGCATAGAGTGCCGTCGTAATCCTGAAGCGCATCTTCGAGAATGTCGCGCGATGGGATGTCGAGATGGTTCGTAGGCTCGTCGAGAAGTATCAGGTTCGCCGGACGCATCAACATGCAGGCAAGCGCAAGGCGGCTCTTCTCGCCGCCCGACATGACCGCCACTTTTTTAGACGCGTCGTCGCCCCGGAAAAGAAAGGCTCCGAGCATTCCGCGAAGCCGCGTGGGCGATTCCTGCGGCGCGGCGCGCGTGATTTCGTCGAGAGCGGTGTTTCCGGCATCGAGCGTTTCGGCTGTATGTTGGGCGAAATACGCGGTGGTCACGTTATGCCCCAGGACTCTCCGGCCCGAATCGGGCGCGGCAACTCCGGCCAGCATCTTGAGCAGCGTGGACTTGCCCGCGCCGTTTTCGCCCACGAGCGCCGCCTTGTCGCCACGCTGAAGACATATCTCCAGATTGCTGTAAACCTTTGTATCTCCGTATGATTTGGACACGCCGCCCAGAGTGACCACTTCCTTGCCGCAACGCTCCGTAGGCGGAATCGAAAAATGCACCGTTCCCGCCTGCCGCGCAAGCTCAATCCGCTCAACCTTGTCGAGCTGCCTGATGCGCGACTGCACCTGCCGCGCTTTTGTCGCCTTTGAACGAAACCGCTCGATAAAGCGTTCCGTCTCGGCAATCTTCCTGTCCTGATTCGACTTGGATGCAAGCAGAAGCTCCAGCCGCGCCTCTCGCTCATGCACGAATGAGTCGTAATCGCCGGTGTAATGAGTAAGCTGTCCGCCGGAGAGTTCCGAAACCCGCGTGGCCGTGCGGTTTATGAACGCCCTGTCGTGCGAGATCAGGATAATCGCCCCGGCATAGCCTTTCAGTATCTCCTCGAACCAGAGAAGCGACTGAAGGTCCAGATGGTTTGTCGGCTCGTCGAGAAGCAGTATGTCCGGCTTCCTGAGCAACAGGCGCGCAAGCGACACGCGCATCAGCCAGCCGCCGCTAAGATTGCGAACCGGCCCGTCGATGCGCTCCGGGCCGAATCCGAGACCGGCCAGAATTCTCCTAGACTCGGCCTCCAGCCTGTAGCCGTCAAGGAATTCGAAGCGCGTCTGAAGTTTTCCAAGCTCCGATACCAGCAAGGCAAGTTCGCGCGCATCGGTCAATTCATGTACTGACGCCTCTATGCGCTTTATCCGTTCGGCAAGCTCTGCGGTCTCCTCGGCTCCCGCAATAGTTTCGTCCAGCACGCTTTTCGCGCTTGCCGCGTTCACCTCCTGCCGCAGGTAGCCGATCACAACGCCCTCGTTGACAATGACATCGCCGCTGTCCGGCTGCACTCTTTTCGTAATGACATCGAACAGCGTTGTCTTGCCGGCTCCGTTCGGGCCGACAAGCGCCAGCCGCTCTCCGGCGTTGACGGTAAGCGAAACACCGTCAAGCAACAGGCGGGTTCCGTATGATTTTTTGATATTGCCCAGCGCGAGCATCCGGATATGATAGCAAAATCGGTGCTGGCGGTTCGTTGACTTGTCGGTCGCCGAATACGATGCAGTTTGCCGCCGGTTTTCTGTATAATACCCGATACTTTTGTTGCAAAACACCTTCAAGGAGGATCATTCATGGTCAAAGTTTATTACGATAAAGACGCAAACGCCGGCGTCCTCAAGAGCAAGAAGATAGTCATCATGGGCTACGGCAGCCAGGGCCACGCCCACGCCAACAACCTAAGGGACAGCGGCTTCGATGTTGCAATCGGCATCCGGAAGGGAAGCGGCTGGGACAAGGCCGAGCGTGCCGGATTCAAGGTAATGACCCCGGCTGACGCTTCGAAAGAGGCCGATGTCATAATGATACTCCTGCCCGACGAGTTTCAGGCCGACGTATACAGAAACGAGATCGCCCCGAACATGAAAAGCGGCGCGTATCTGGCCTTCGCGCACGGGTTCAATATTCACTTCAACCAGATCGAGCCGCCGGCGGACATCAATGTTTTCATGTGCGCGCCGAAAGGGCCGGGCCATCTCGTGCGCTCCGAGTATGAAAACGGCGGCGGAGTGCCATGCCTCATCGCGGTGCATCAGGATCATACCGGCGACACCAAGGCGGTTGCAATGGCATACGCCAGCGGCGTGGGCGGCGGACGAAGCGGAATCATCGAGACAAACTTTCGCGAGGAGACGGAAACCGATCTTTTTGGCGAGCAGGTGGTTCTCTGCGGCGGACTTACGGCGCTCATACAGGCCGGTTTCGAGACACTGGTGGAAGCCGGGTACGAACCGGAAATGGCCTACTTCGAGTGCCTGCACGAAACCAAGCTGATCGTTGACCTTCTCTACGAGGGCGGCATAGCGAACATGCGCTATTCCGTGTCGAACACGGCCGAGTATGGCGACCTCACGCGCGGGCCGCGCGTCATCACCCCCGCTGTGAAGGAGGAGATGAAAAAGATTCTGGGCGAGATTCAGAGCGGACAGTTCGCGCGCGAGTTCATTCTTGAGTGCAGGGCGAACAAGCCGGTGTTCAAGGCGCTTGAGCGTCAGGGCGCGCAGCACCAGATAGAGGAAGTGGGCGGCAGGCTTCGCGCCATGATGCCGTGGCTTTCAAAGAAAAAGCTGGTCGACAAGAGCAAGGCGTAAATGCGAATTCCGATAGCTCCGGAGGGCTGGCCGTTCATAGCCGCGTTCGCGCTTCTGGCGATTGTCGCGGGCGCAGCGATACGGCCATGGGCCGCCATCCTTCCGGTGTTTTTCATGCTTTTCATGGTGTTCTTCTTCCGCGATCCGGAACGCGTCACACCTATGGATGAAGGAGCCTTCATCTCCCCGGCGGACGGCAAGATCATCGTGGTGAAGAATGTTTACGAGGGAACGCACCTGAAGACCGACGCGATAATGATCTCGATATTCATGTCGCCGTTCAACGTGCATGTAAACCGCGCGCCGATGGACGGCGTTGTGAGGGAGGTCGTTCACAACAAGGGAAGCTTTCTCGCGGCGTACCGCGACGAGGCTTCACTTGCGAACGAGCACATAAACATGGTTCTTGACGGGCCGCAGGGCCGCATTCTGGTTCGGCAGGTGGCCGGTTTTCTGGCGCGCCGGGCGGTCTGCCGGGTGAAGCCAGGCGACGGACTGAGGCGCGGCGAACGCTACGGCGTGATAAAATTCAGTTCGAGGCTGGACGTTTATCTGCCTGTGAACGCGAAGGTGAATGTTGCGTTGAACGACGTTGTGAAGGCCGGCGAAACAATTCTTGGTTTCATAAAATGAAACCGCCGAAGGATTCCACCGAAAGGGCGCATGGGATGAGAAAAGGCGTTTACGTGCTTCCGAATGCGCTGACCATGACCGGCATGTTCTTCGGATTCTTCTCGATACTGTCATCGTTTCGCGGCAACTTCGAGGCGGCGGCGTGGGGCATACTCATTGCCAGCGTGTTCGACGGCCTCGACGGATGGGTGGCGCGCCTTACCAACTCGGCGTCGCGCTTCGGCGTTCAGCTCGATTCCCTTTCCGACCTCGTTGCGTTCGGAGTGGCTCCGGCTGTGCTTCTTTACACCTGGGCGCTGGTTCCGTTCGGGCGAATCGGCTGGGCGGCCGCGTTTCTGTTCATGGGCTGCGGCGCGCTTCGGCTTGCCCGCTTCAACGTGCAGGCAGGAACAACCGAGAGCAAGGCGTTCACCGGAATGCCGATTCCGGGCGCGGCGGGAATTGCGGCGGCAACCGTGCTTTTTTATCTGGAGATGTGGGAAACCCCGCCGGGCAGAAACTGGTATCTGGCGCTTCTGACCGTGGTTCTGGCGGCGCTAATGGTAAGCACGCTTCGTTATCACGGGGCCAAGGAAGTGAAACTCGGCAAGCGCAAGCCGTTCTGGATGCTGGTGCTTTTCGCGGTAATCGTTGCGCTGGTGATCGCGCATCCGCCGATTGTGCTTTTCAGTTTCGGAATGATCTATATGACAGCGGGTATAATCGAGAACATCTATCTCTTTATTAGAAAACGCTCCACGGGGCGGCAACAGGCGTCATGAGAACGATAAAAATATTCGACACTACACTTCGCGACGGCGAGCAGTCGCCGGGCGCAAGCATGAACGTAGACGAGAAGGTGCTTCTTGCCAGGCAGCTTGCACGTCTTGGCGTGGACATAATCGAGGCCGGTTTCGCTATCAGCTCGAAAGGCGACTTCGAGGCGATAAAGCGCATCGGGGCGGAGGTGGAAGGCCCGATCGTGTGCAGTCTTGCCCGCGCGCGCGAGGCCGACATCAAGACCGCGCACGAGGCGTTGAAGGACGCTCCGAAGCGCCGCATACACACGTTTCACTCCACGTCCGACATCCACCTTGAGCATCAGTACCGGATAAGCCGGGAAGAGGCGTTCCGCCGCTCGGTGGAGATGGTGAAATACGCGCGAAGCCTCGTGGACGACGTCGAGTTTTCGCCCATGGACGCCACGCGCACCGACATCGCGTATCTCTGCGAGGTGCTCGAAGCCGTGATCGACGCCGGCGCAACCACTGTGAATATTCCGGATACCGTGGGCTACGCCATTCCACAGGAGTTCGGCGCGATGATCCGCGAGATTCGCTCAAGGGTGAGGAACATCGACAAGGCGGTTATTTCGCTTCACTGCCACAACGACCTTGGGCTTGCGGTGGCGAACGCGCTTTCAGCCATAATCGAGGGCGCGGGACAGGTTGAATGCACAATTAACGGTATCGGCGAGCGGGCGGGCAACTGTTCGATGGAAGAGGTGGTCATGGCGCTTCGCACGCGCCGCGACTATTTTTGCGCCGACACGAACATAAACACGACCGAGTTCGTCAAATCGAGCCGCCTCGTGACCAAGATCACCGGCATGGCGGTTCAGCCGAACAAGGCTATCGTGGGCGCGAACGCGTTTGCCCACGAGGCCGGAATTCATACCGACGGACTGCTGAAGGAGCGCACCACTTACGAGATCATCAGGCCGGAATCCGTGGGATTCACCAAGGCAAGTCTTGTGCTTGGGAAACATTCGGGCCGCCATGCGTTCAAGGCGCGGCTCTCGGAGCTTGGCTATCAGCTTTCCGACGGCGAGATTGAACAGGCGTTCATGCGCTTCAAGGAGCTTGCCGACCGCAAGAAAGATATTTACGACGAAGACCTGGAGGCGCTTGTTTCCGAGGGCGTGTCCGGCGGCGACGACGCTTTTCGCCTTGACGGCATGGAGGTCGCGGGCGGCATCGGCGTGAGACCGAGAGCGGTTGTGCGCCTTGCCACTACAGCCGGGGTCATCGAGCGCGCCGAAACCGGCGACGGACCGGTTGACGCTGTTTACCGCGCCATAGCGGCGCTTACAGAAACCCGAAGCAGCCTGCTCAAATTCGAGGTAAAAAGCATTACGGGCGGAACCGACGCGCTGGGCGAGGTGACGGTTGCGCTTGAGCAGGACGGCGACAAGGTGCGCGGACATGGAGCCGACACCGACATCATCGTGGCCGCCGCAAGGGCGTATCTCTCGGCCATCAACAGGCTGGCGATGCGGAAGAGGACAGGAAATCCCGAAAGCGGGGTGTGAATCTCGTGCCGATTTACGAATTTTACTGCTCGGACTGCCACCGGATATTCAATTTCCTTTCAACCCGCGTAAACACCGACAAGCGGCCCGACTGCCCGCGCTGCGGACGCGCCGGACTCGACCGCAAGGTTTCGATGTTCGCCGCCCCAAAAAAGGGGGGCGCGTCCGAGTCCGAAGGCGGCGAAGCGATGTCAGGCATCGACGAATCGAAGCTTGAACGCGCCATGGCGTCGCTGGCGTCCGAGGCTGAACGCATCGACGAAAACGATCCGCGTCAGGCGGTGAATCTGATGCGCAAGCTAACCGATATGACCGGCATCAGTCTGGGGCCGGGCATGGAGGAGGCTCTTCGGCGCATGGAGGCGGGTGAAGACCCGGAAGCGGTTGAGGCGGAGCTTGGCGGCATGATGGATGGAGAGGAACCGGTAATCGGCATGAAAACAGTGCCGAAAAGCGTTTCAAACCGGCCTCCGGCTCGCGACGAGGAACTTTATCGCCTCTGACATTTACTATTTTGACAAGCGCGGCAATGATTGCCGCCTGAACCACCGGCATTCCGGCAGTTCCGGCCTGTTATATCCGACCGGTCAGGCCGGGGTTCTCAACAGCCTTGGCTCAAGAAATTCAACAAGGACTCCAACGCATTCACGAATATCCATTATGCACCGCCGGTAGTCGTGCAGGCTTCCGCCGTAAGGGTCTTCTATCTCGCGAAACGCCGATGGATCGTCGGGCGCGAAGCAGCCGAGGTTGAATATCCTGCCGTCCGCTTCCGGTGCGATGGACAGAACATCGAACCGGTGATGGCTTTCCATGGTGAGGATCAGATCAAGCGACATGACGGCATCGGCCGACAACGGCGCGGCGCGGTGTTTCGAGAGATCGATCCCGATCTCGCGGGCAGTGATAATGGTTCCGTCTGTTGCCGGATTGCCGGAACGCGCCAGAGTGCCGAATGAAAGCACGCGGAGTTCGGCATAATCCGGAAGAAGCTCCTTCAGAATCGCTTCCGCCATCGCGCTGCGGCATATATTGCCTGTGCAGACAAACCCTACAGACCGGATCATCGGCGGCATGTCGGCTTCGCAAGGGCAACGGCTCACGACTGTCTCCGCTTCATCTTCATATCTTATCCTGTTCATGCCTGGCGATGCCATGGCCTTGTGGCGCAATACACGATTGCATTCTATCCGATGTGAGTTAAGCTGAGATAATCGTCCGACAGGAATCAGGCATCCGAAGCAGCGATTCGCCGGAAAACCTTGTACGCCTTGATTTCCAGAGGTCGAGGCTGACGGTGACGACCGAGGGTGTCGGCATCCTCCTTGATTGGGCCGTGTCGCCACGACCATTTCCCGCTGATATATTTCTTACTGATTCATTTCCTGCGGCTCTTCTTCCGGTTGCTCCGTATCATCCTCAAAATACTGCGGCTCTTCGGTTTCAATGCTATCCTGTGGCGGCTGATTTTCATAAACAGGCATGTCCTGCGGAAGTCGCGCTCTTCTTTCCACGGCGGATTCGGCATTATCCGGCGGCACTGGTTTTGCCGACGAAGGCGATTCAACAGCCTGCACTGGCGCTATCGGCCGTTGCGGCGCAGCCGGCGGCGATGGAGACGGAACCGCATCTTTTTTAACCGGTTCAGTTGCAACAGCAGTCGGCACAGGCTTTACAGGCTCCGGCTTTTTCACTGTTGCCGGTTGAAGTGCCGGTTGAGCTGATTGAAGCGGTTGCACTGGTTGAACTGGCCGCCTCGGCTCAGCCGGCCTCCTGCTGGTCAACGCTGCAATAACGCGGGCGCACGACTTCTGCTGAGCCCCATGCTGAAGCTCAAACATGTGCGGGCCGGAATCGTCCCGAACCGTGAGCACCAGCTTGCCGTTATCGATGACAACCTTTATGGATAACTCCACCTGCTTGTAATCCGAAGCCTCTCCGGTGAACACAGTCGAGCCATACATTCCGCTTTCAAGCGAACCCGACGCCTCGAAGCCGTAAATGACGGTTCCGGTCATATACATTCCGATGGCCGGAAGCCATGATGGTTCCGTTTCAGGCTGATCCGATGATCTGGACTTCAGCCTGTCTGAAAGCACAAGCACTGCGCGGTCGTTATCACAAAAGCTGTCGCCATGAGGGGCCAGTGAATTGTACGACCTGGCTGGAATGCCTCGGCGAAGAACGGAGATCATGGGTTGGGCGCCTGTTATAATCTCGATGGTCAGCCTGCCGTCGCCATCGCCTGTCTCCACATTGACCGAACCGTTGATCTTGCGAAATGGCGACAGCTTGTCTGATCGTGCATAGAGTGCAAGCGACTGAAGTGAATCGCCCTTGCGTTTCAAGCGAAAACGATAGGCCGCGTCTTTTATGTAAAGCGCACCCTTTGCATTCCCGCCTGGACGCTCCTCGCGCAATTGAAGAACCAGGCCTCCAGCCGAATAGGTTCCGTTCAGTGAATCGACGGCAAGCGCCATGCCGCAAAAGGCGGATACAACGAGGAACAACAAAACCGGCAGACAGATGCTTACACGGAAAAAAGACGGGGCATTGCTTTTCAATAATGCGTTCATGACGGAATTGCTTGAGTGTATCGGCGCGGGTGCTGTTTGTCAAACAGGCGAATGGGGAGCTTGCCTTTGCCGGATTTACAATCCGGCAGTTGGTTCACCTTTGCCGGATTGACAATCATCCAACAGGTTTGATTTAATACCTCTGCCTTTAAATCAGTGCCCTGAGAGGCCGGAAAGGTTGAATGCAATAAATGCCAATCAAGCGTATATGTGCGTTTGCGCCTTCTTTCCGAAACCGGGGAGGAGGTTTTTTTATGTCTGCTTCCGATGAATTAAAACGTCAGCCATCATTTATCATATTGAACTTAAACCGAAGGTGATCGAATGTCTATAAAAGCCCTGCTTGCGCTGTCAGACGGAACCGTTTTCGAGGGCTGGAACTTCGGAGCGGAAGGCGAAACAATTGGCGAGGTCGTCTTCAACACCTCGATGACCGGCTATCAGGAAATTCTGACCGATCCCTCGTACAAGGGCCAGATCGTAAACATGACATACACGCAGATAGGCAACTACGGCATCTGCGATGACGACATCGAGTCGGCGGGCGGCCCGAAGGTCGAGGGCTTCATCGTGAAGGAGGCGTTCGACTATTACAGCAACTGGCGCGCCGGAAACTCGCTGCCCACGTACCTGCGAAACCACGGCATCGTTGGCATCAATGGCATAGACACACGTATGCTCACCCGCCATCTCCGCAATCACGGAGCGCAGCCCGGAATCATCTCCACGTTCGATCTCGACATCGAAAGCCTGCTTTACAAGGTGAGGTCTGCCCCGCCGATTTCCGAACTCGACCTTATAACCGACGTTACCGCCAAAGCCACATACAACTGGCGCGAGCGCGTATGGAAATGGCCTGAAGGGCAGACGAACACACCTGCCGGGCTGGCCGGGAAATCAGGACTATACAGGGTTGTCGCCTACGATTACGGAATCAAGTTCAACATACTGCGCCTTCTCGCGGATGCCGGCTGCGACGTGACGGTTGTGCCTGCCAGAACTCCAGCCGAAGACGCGCTGGCCATGAACCCCGACGGCATTTTTCTCAGCAACGGCCCCGGCGATCCGGAAGCGCTTCCGTATGCCGCCGAAACCGCTCGCAAGCTGCTCGGCAAAAAGCCGATATTCGGCATATGCCTTGGCCATCAGATTCTGGGCCTCGCGCTTGGCGGCAAGGCGTACAAACTCAAGTTCGGCCATCACGGCGGCAACCATCCGGTGAAGGATATGGAAACCGGCGAGATCATGATCACGTCGCAGAACCACAACTACTGCGTTTCGCTCGACTCCATAGGCGGCAGCGTGACCCTTACGCACACAAACCTGTACGACGGAACAGAGGAAGGAATGCGCCACCGCGATCTGCCCATGTTCTCGGTGCAGTTTCATCCTGAGGCAGGGCCGGGGCCCAACGACGCCCGCCCGCTCTTCAGGCGGTTCACGGAGATGATGGACAGTTGCCGTTAAGCGATGAAACTCACAGGTATGTTCTCCGTTCCAGGGTTGACAGCGGGGCGGTGAGCGCGCTGAACCGGCTCGTTTACAACCGCGATCTGGGCGCGATACTCTGCGCGGGCGCCGGAGCGGCCATGGGTTATGTACTGTTTTACGGCACGCGGAAGCCTGATATTTACGCGGCCATGCTGCCGGTTGCCGTTTTTGTTCCGCTCTGGCTTATGTTCCGGTTCAGGATATTCCGGGAGCGGGTGACCGAGACAGTGATTGCCAACGCCGGAGGCGCTATGACGACAACCGGAGGCGTGATAACAATCACCGAAACAACGGCTTTCGGTGAGCGGACTGTGAGCGCGGCAATCGAAAGCGTTCGCATGATCGACGTTGAGAATGTTCCCGCGCCGGACGAAAGCGACATTCAGGACATCGTGCGCTGGCACAACATCGCGGAGCCGGGCGTTCATGCAAGGCCGCTTCCGGTTTACCGCCTTGTGGTTGTGCTGGACGACGGAACCCGGCACGCGGTGATGAGCGCAATGGCTGTCGAGCCGTTGCTTGCCGAGCGCGAACGCATGGGAAGATTTATCGGACTTGTTTGATTTTATATAAAATAATCACGGAGATTGTGAAAATTGCCAAAGCGTACGGATATTAAAAAGATTCTGCTGATCGGCTCCGGGCCGATAATAATCGGGCAGGCGTGCGAGTTCGACTACTCCGGCGCTCAGGCTTGCAAGGCTCTTCGCGAGGAGGGCTACACGGTTGTGCTGGTGAACTCGAATCCGGCCACGATCATGACCGACCCCGAAATGGCCGACGCGACATACATCGAGCCGCTGACACCGGAAATCCTCGAAATGATTATTGAAAAGGAAAGGCCGGACGCCATTCTGCCAACGATGGGTGGCCAGACCGCGCTGAATCTCACGGTAAAGCTGGCCGAAGCGGGCATTCTCGACAGGTTCAGGGTTGAACTGATCGGCGCGAACATCGCGGCCATCAAGAAGGCGGAAGACCGCGAGCTTTTCAAGCAGGCGATGATGCGAATCGGCGTTGAAGTGCCGAAAAGCGCGGCGGTCGGCACAATAGACGAAGGAATGCAGGCGATGGGTTCCATAGGCTTTCCGGCCATCTTCCGTCCGGCGTTCACGCTTGGCGGAACCGGCGGCGGCATCGCCTACAACGCCGAGGAATACGAGGCGCTGCTGAAGAAAGGGCTTGATTTAAGCCCGGTCTCGCAGGTGCTTGTCGAGGAATCGGTGATAGGCTGGAAAGAATACGAGCTTGAGGTGATGCGCGACCGGAACGACAACGTGGTCATCATATGCTCGATCGAAAACATCGACGCGATGGGCGTGCATACCGGCGATTCGATCACCGTGGCTCCCGCGCAGACGCTTACCGACAAGGAATACCAGCGGATGCGCGACGCATCCATCGCGGTTATTCGCGAAATCGGCGTGGACACCGGCGGATCGAACATCCAGTTCGGGCTCGACCCCAAAACCGGACGTATGGTGGTTATCGAGATGAACCCCCGAGTTTCGCGAAGTTCAGCGCTTGCCAGCAAGGCCACCGGGTTTCCGATAGCCAAGATCGCGGCGAAACTTGCCGTGGGGCTTACGCTCGACGAGGTGCGAAACGACATTACCCGTTCCACGCCCGCGTCGTTCGAGCCGACTATCGATTATGTCGTAACCAAGATTCCGCGATTTGCGTTCGAGAAATTCCAGGACGCCGACGCCACGCTCACCACGCAGATGAAGTCTGTCGGCGAGGCAATGTCGATTGGCCGGACATTCAAGGAGTCGCTTCAGAAGGGGCTTCGCAGCCTCGAAACCGGCTCGTTCGGATTCGAGGAAAAGACGCAGGAAGACATAAAGTCCAAACTCACCATCCCGAACGCGGACAGAATCTGGTACGTTGGCGAAGCGTTCCGCCGCGGAATGACGGTGGAGGATCTGTACGATCTTACATTCATAGACCCGTGGTTTCTGATGAACATCGAACAGATTATCGCGATGGAAGGCGAAATCAGGAAGGAAGCCGGCTGCGAGTGCGGCATGAGCGGAGAGACGCTTCGCCGGGCCAAGGAGTACGGTTTTTCGGATAGGCGGATCGCATCTCTCACAGGCAGACACGAAGAGGAGATCAGGAGGCTGCGCGCGGAGCATGGAGTTCTGCCGGTTTTCAAGCGCGTTGACACATGCGCCGCCGAGTTCGAGGCACACACGCCTTATCTTTATTCAACCTACGAACGCGAATGCGAAGCCGGGCCGACCGGACGCAAAAAGGTGATGATACTTGGCTCCGGCCCCAACAGGATCGGTCAGGGAATAGAGTTCGACTATTGCTGCGTTCACGCGGTGTTTGCCTTCCGGGAACTTGGCTACGAGACGATCATGGTCAACTGCAATCCGGAAACGGTGAGCACCGACTACGACACGGCAGACCGCCTCTATTTCGAGCCGCTGACGCTTGAGGATGTGCTGGCCATTGTGGAAAAGGAGAAGCCTGAGGGCGTTGTAGTGCAGTTCGGCGGACAGACTCCGCTCAAGCTGTCGGTTCCGCTTGAGCGAAACGGAGTAAGGATTCTCGGCACGTCGTCGGATTCCATAGACATAGCCGAAGATCGCAGACGTTTCAAGGAGATGCTCGACAAGCTGGGCCTGCGGCAGACCGAGAACGGAACCGCCACGAAGGCGGACGAGGCGCTTGCCATTGCCGACGGCATCGGCTATCCGGTGATGGTGCGGCCTTCGTATGTGCTTGGCGGGAGGGCGATGGAGATAGTTTACGATGCGGCAAGCCTGGCCGATTACATGGAGCGGGCGGTTCGCGTGTCGCCGGAGCATCCGGTGCTGGTAGACCGCTATCTTGAGGACGCGATAGAGGTTGACGTTGACGCGGTTGGCGACGGAACCGACGTGATAATTGGCGGAGTTATGGAGCATATCGAGGAGGCCGGGGTGCATTCCGGCGACTCGGCATGTTCGATTCCGCCGTTTTCGCTCAGGGCGGAAATAGTCGAGCGGATCAAGGTTCAGACCGTCGCAATGGCGAGGGAACTGAATGTGATCGGCTTGATGAATGTCCAGTTCGCCGTGAAAGGCGATGAGATATACATCCTGGAGGTTAACCCGCGCGCTTCACGCACCGTGCCGTTTGTGAGCAAAGCAACCGGCGTGCCGCTTGCGAAGGTTGCCGCTCGCGTATCGGCAGGCGTAACCCTAAAGGAACAGGGGTTGCTGGAAATGCGGAGAATATCGCATTACGCGGTAAAAGAGGCGGTGTTCCCGTTCGACAGATTCCCCGGAGTGGACGCGCTTCTTGGCCCGGAAATGAAATCGACCGGCGAGGTGATGGGTATCGACGACGATTTCGGCAGGGCGTATTCGAAGGCTCAGGCCGCCAGTTTCAACCAGATTCCGCTTCGCGGCAAGGTTCTCGTGAGCGTGAAGGACAAGGACAAGGACGCTGTTTATCCTATTGTGCGGAAACTGTATGAACTCGGCTTCGGGATAATTGCAACAGGCGGAACAGCCGCGTATCTGCGCGACAGGAATATACCGGCTGCCACTGTGAGCAAAATGACCGAGGGACGGCCCAATATCGTCGATCTGGTGAAAAACGGCGAGATCAACTACATCATCAACACCGTGGCTGGATCGAAGGCGCACAAGGATTCTATGTACATCCGCCGGAGCGCGCTTCAGTACAAGATTCCGTACGCGACAACAATAGCCGGAAGCCGCGCCGCAGTGGAGGCTCTGGATGTGATGCTGAGGAAGGGCGTGAATGTGAGATCCATGCAGGAGTATCACTCCTGCATTGGTTAAATCACCGCAGGAGTATCACTCCTGCATTGGTTAAATCACCGCAGGAGTATCACTCCTGCATTGGTTAAATCACTGCAGGAGTATCACTCTTACGGCTGGTTGAATCACCGTTGAAAGATGCGCTTCAAAATACCCTTGTTTGCCGATTTCATCACACCCACGTTTTCGGCAATGGTGGCTGTAGTTGAGCGCAGTTCGGCTATCTCATCCTCGAACCTGCGGATTTTATCCTCAACCGACGGTTTTCCGGCATAGATATTTTCAGGATACCGATTTGGCGTGTTATTTCCAGAATCCACAGGGCCGCTGTTCACAGTTCCCGTTTCCGCAGGAATTCCCGGTTCATCCGACGCTTTTCCCCGGCTGCCTGCGCCGCGTCCCCTGTTGATAGCGCCAACTTCGTCCTCAAGCTTCGACGTGCGGTCGTAAAGCTGCTTGATAAGGAAATCCTTATCAACCGTGGATTCCGATAATGTCTGCCATGGTGTCTCGTCCCTCCAACATGCGGTTTCGATGTCGAGTTCTCCGATAACCTCCTCGGCTATGTCTATGGTTATGTTCTTCGTTCTTTCCGTGAAGGCAGTCAGCAGGAGGAAATCGCATATTCTGTTGGTTATACGCGGGGTTCCACGCGAACTTCTATGGATGTAGTCGAGCACTCCCGGCTCGAACGACACCGCGTTCCGGTTTCCGGCAATCTCCAGCCTGTGAAAAATATACTTCTCCTCTTCCGATCGGGAAAGCGTCATTATGTTGGTGCTAATGCTTATGCGCTGCCTCAGTTGTCGAAGCCTGGGATGAGCGAGCGTTCTGCGTAGCTCCGGCTGTCCGACAAGTATTATCTGGATGAGCTTGGCGTTGTCCGTTTCGAGGTTCGACAGAAGACGAATTTCCTCAAGCAGGTTACCGTCAAGATTCTGAGCCTCGTCTATTATCAAAACCGTCTGATATCCGGCGGCATACTGCGCGATAAGGAAGTTGTACAGATCGCGCAGCATTGCGGTCTTGTCGCGGTTTGCAATATCCAGCCCGTATTCGTCGTTTATCATCGCCACGAGCTGATCTGAGGTTACCCTTGTATTGAACACCTTGGCAAGTGTCACATTCCGCCCGATATTTCGTATCAGATTACGGACAAGTGTTGTTTTCCCCGTGCCTATCTCGCCGGTGAGCAGAATGAATCCGCTTTTCTCCTTGATTCCGTAGTCAAGATACAGGAGCGCCCTTCGATGCGTTCTGCTATGAAACAGGAAGTCCGGATTCGGAACCAGCTCGAACGGCTTAGACTCAAGTCCGAAGAAATCGGTGTACATGCATATCCCCTTCGGTTCGGTGTTACGCCCGCCCGATGTTATCGGAAGTGGTTCATGTAACCGAACCACACCCCCGCAAAGCAAGGCGGCTCATAACCCGCTAATCGGCCAAACCGCCCCAAAACTTGAAAAATGCGCATATTTTATCGGCAGTTCCCTCAAAACGCCGGCAGTACTATAGTACAACGGCCCGCCTGTGCATAAAACAAGCGGGCCGTTGCGGGCGCAGAAAAAATCATTCCATTGCCAAATAAACTATTTCATCACACCTGCCATCCCCTTTTGGAATTGCAATCAATAGGAGCCGATAAGCGTCCTGGCGTTGGAACCGTGTCCGCTCAAGCTGCTCGTCCACAATACCTTGCCGTCACCATCGACAACTTCAGCCTTCACAAGTCCGCCCGGCACGGCCTTGGTTCTCCAGAAGCGAAGCGTGCCCTGCCCCATCGCCATAACGCCGAACTCGATAAGGTCGGCGGTGAACGAACCGGCAGGAACATCCACCTTCACGCCGCGCTTCTTCACCGATCCTTCGAGCGATTCCGGCGTGAGGCTCATGGGCGCCGAATACCAGCCTTCGGTCACCGGCACTTCCTGCGGATCGGCCTTGCCGGTCTTCTGACGCATCCTGCGGATCGATTCCATCTTTTTGGCGAACAACACCTCCATTATCATGCCATCGTCCTTCTTCTCCCCCGGAAGAACGATCTGCCACCATTCCTGTCCGTTGTCGAGGGCGGTGAGAAACGCCTTTTTCATCATCATCGCATTCTCGTCACCCTCGTTGCGCACGTTCCACTCGGTCCACTCGCCCGGCTTGTACTGAAGCAGTTCCATGTTGTACCCGTAAGAGACGAACATCGACTGAAACATCATCGGATAAAGCTGCGCCATTATCATGCCACCAAGAAAATTGCCGCCCAAGCCGCCGCCAATCCCCCTGCCGCCGCCTCCAACATTTGCCGAAACATTGATATTCGCCGTCATTTCGATGGGTTGCGCCAGCCGCGCCGTCATTGTCCTGCCCCTGTCCACAGGCATGGTAACGCTGAATGTTGACGGCGCGCGGTTCTGGGCCAGCACGGTTACGTTGTGAACGCCAAGCCCGCCGAACTTCACCTCGGCAACGCCGTTGAAGTCGGTTACAGCCTTCTGGCCGTTCGATACCTCCACCATGGCTCCGTTGATCGGCTGATCTTTTTCATCAACCACCTTCACGGTCACGGATAGAAACGGAATATCCATTAGACTGCTCGTTGTGGTGGAACAGCCGTAAAGCGCCGTAAAAACGGCGATCAGGAAAGCTGCAAGATGCACGGAACGTTTGATTGACATATTCTCCTCCTATGGTTTATTGGCTTTGACAAAGAATATCATGTTTGGGTTAAACCGCTAATATATTCTTTCCTTCGGCTCGAATCTCGTAACCGCAACCGGCTTGTGCCGGAATTCCATTGAGCTGTCCGTCTTGAACGCCAATGTATGTTTCAACCAGTTGGCATCATCTCTCCGTGCAAAATCCTCGCGGTAATGGGCGCCGCGGCTCTCGGTGCGTTGAAGCGCGGAGGCCGCGATCACCTCCGCCAGATCGACAAGATGCCGAAGCTCGATGGCGTCGTAAAGCTCCGTGTTGAACCGCCGCCCGCTGTTTACGACAGCCGGATTCCTTGCGCGCTCCCGGATTTCGGGAATTTTGGCGATGAGACAGCGCAAACCGGCATCGGTTCGGAACACCGAACAGTGCTCCATCATAAGCCGCGCGAGATCCTGTCGAACCGTCTGAGACGATTCGCCGCCTCTTGAAGCGAGCAATGTTTCAAGAGTATTTTCAGCAATGCCGACCGTATCGACCGGCAGACTTTGAACGCAGCCGGCATTGCCGATGAATTCGCCGATGGCCATGCCGGCCCTGCGGCCGAAAACAACCGTATCCAGAAGCGAATTGCATCCCAACCTGTTCGCCCCATGCACCGATACACAGGCGCATTCACCCGCCGCGTAAAGGCCGTGGATCACGCTCCCGGCTTCGTCGGCAAGCACGCGGCCATCGATGTCTGTCGGCACGCCGCCCATGGCGTAGTGCGCCGTGGGGCAGACCGGAACCGGGGCATCCGACGGATCGATCCCCATGTATACGCGGCAGAATGACGCGATGTCGGGCAGGCGTTTTTCGACCACGCCGCGCCCTATTGACCGCATGTCGAGATGCACGTAATCGCCGCCGCCAACTCCCCTGCCCTGCCGTATTTCGGAGAGGATACTGCGGGCAACCATGTCGCGGGGAGCGAGGTCTTTTATTGTCGGCGCGTAGCGCTCCATGAACCGCTCTCCCTCGCCGTTTACCAAAATGCCGCCCTCGCCGCGCGCTCCCTCGGTGAGCAGAATGCCCAGTCCGTAAAGCCCGGTGGGATGGAACTGAAAAAATTCCATGTCCTGCAACGGAATTCCGGCGCGGAAAAGAATTCCGAGACAGTCGCCGGTGCTTGCCGACGCGTTCGACGTGGTCTTAAACACGCGGCCATATCCGCCGGACGCCACAAGCACCGCCTTTGCCGAAAACGCGTGAATCTCGCCGGATCGCATCTCCACTGCCACAACACCGCGGCAAGCGCCGCCCTCGATCGGAATATCCAGCACATGAAATTCGGCGAAGAATTTCACGCCCATGTGTTTGGCCTGCTCGAAGAGCGCGAAAAGTATCGCGTGGCCGGTGCGGTCGGCGCTGTAACATGCGCGCCGAACCGGGGCCGCGCCGAAATCGCGGGTGTGGCCGCCAAAGCGCCGCTGGGCGATTCGTCCGTCCGGCGTGCGAGAAAACGGCACGCCCATGTGCTCCAGCTCGATCACCGTCCGGATGGCGTCGTCGCACATTATTACTATTGCGTCCTGGTCTCCGAGGTAGTCACTGCCCTTCACCGTGTCGTGGAAGTGCCAGTCGGGCGAATCCGGCTCCTCGTTGCCGAGCGCCGCGCCGATTCCGCCCTGCGCGGCAGTCGAGTGCGAGCGCGTAGGATAAAGCTTGGTGAGCACGGCAACAGAGCCATGGCGCGCGGCCTCGATCGCTGCGCGAAGCCCGGCCAGACCGGAGCCGATGATTACAGTGTCGAAATGGTGGTTCACAATCTTTTCAAAGCCGGAAAAGAGTCAGGTGGTTTCTCATGTCCCCATTATGGACATATCCCGATAACATGTCCAAATAATCAGATTTTATGGACATGAAAACAGAACGTGTCCAAGTGAGGCCGGATGTCAATAGCGGACACCAAATCATTCATGTAAAAACCACATAACCCCTTGAAAATATTGGTAGTCCCAACGGGAATCGAACCCGTGTTTTAGCCTTGAGAGGGCTACGTCCTAACCGCTAGACGATGGGACCTTGCGAAGGAAACCTTGCGAGGCCTGAAAAATTTTGGCTGGGGGACCAGGATTCGAACCTAGGTAGCCAGAGTCAGAGTCTGGAGTCCTGCCGCTGGACGATCCCCCAATCCGGAGACGAATTATTTTACATATCCGACGCATTTTGTCAAATTTTCGCCTGCCTCGTAAGCCTCCGCAAGCGCTGCCGGATGCCCGTTTATCGCGCCCGCGCCTTCAATTCCGGCATAGCCGAGCCGCCTGTATTCAGACACGCTTACCGTATTGAAGAACGCCCTGGCACAGACCTCCGCGCAGTGCATGCCCTCATCGCTTTTTGCATACGCGCCGACCAGAAGCAGAAGCCCCTTGCGTCCGGCGGGGCCGGGCTGAACCGGTTTCCCAAGCAGATACTTTTCGCACCAGAAGGCCTGACACCTGTCTATCATAATTTTGGTCTGGGCCGAGAGAGCGAAGAAATATATCGGCGAGGCGAGAATTATACGGTCGGAATTCCGGATGGCGTCATGAACCGCGATTGCGTCGTCCCGGAAAACGCAGCGGCCTGTTTTGTTGCAGCCGCCGCAGCTTCTGCACGGAGCGATGGACATGCCGGCAAGCCGGAAGGTTTCGACCTCGGCCCCGGCATCCCTTGCGCCGCTTATGGCGGCGTTTAACAAAAGTTCGGTGTTTCCATCTTTTCTCGGGCTTCCCATGAATGCGGCGATTTTCACTCTCATGCCCGATAGCTTCCGGCAGGAAGCCGGAGCTTGTCAAGCTCCGTGCGGCGTCAATCGAGGGGAATCGATCTCTTGCATTACAATGCATGAAAATGGTTTTCTAACAGTGGGTTGTATACATGAAACAATCAATCGCGTGGGAAGAGCTTTCGGAAACCGCAAGGGGCATTCTTGAACTGACGTTGTCGGAGGATGGCCGAAGCGGCGCCACGGTGAATTTCACCATCGGCAAGGAGGCGGTTTTCGAGGCCGACGGCGAGAAGTGGACTTACAGATTCACGCCGGAAGTTCTCGATGAGATTCGCGCCTATTCCAGCGGCAATGCCGACGGCGACAGCTACAAGATTACGCAGCTTGGCAGGTTTGTGTCCGTCAGGCTTGCGCGAATGGGGCGGATGCCGGTTGTTCTATCGGACTCCGTCGTGCATCTGTAGCATTTCTTATCGATGATGGACAGTCCGGCCGAAATCAATCCGCTTCGAATCGATTCCGACAGAGGTCTTGCCGGGTTTCTGGACAGAATAACAGGCTGTTCCTCCATCGCGGTTGACATGGAGTCGAACGGATTCCATCGTTACCGTGAGCGCGTATGCCTTGTGCAGATTGCCGCCGGAGGCATTGTCGCGCTTGTGGATACGATTGCGATTGCCAACATTTCGGCTCTTGGAGCAATATTCGCCGACAGCCGGATGGAGAAAATAATGCACAGCACCGACTACGATCTTCGCTCCTTCGACCGCGATTACGGATTCCGATTCCATAACATATTCGACACATCGGTTGCGGCATCTTTTGCCGGTTCGCGAATGCTTGGGCTTGGCACGATTCTCTCGGAATACCTCGGCGTGGAAATAGCGAAATCCAAGCGCCTTCAGCGCCACGACTGGAGCGCGCGCCCGATTTCGGAAGAGGCCGTTCGTTACGCCGCGCTCGATGTGCTGCATCTTCATGCGCTGCGCGAAGTGCTGGCAGGACGGCTGAACGAGCTTGGCCGCATGTCATGGGTGCGAGAGGAGTGCGACAGGCTTGAGGCCATTCGCTACTGCCCGCCTGAGCCGCCTGAGACGGCGTTTCTTTCGGTGAAGGGCGTACGCTCGCTCAAACCGCGTGAAAGGGCTGTGTTCCGTGAGCTGTATCTGCTGCGCGAGCGCGAGGCGGCGGAGGCCGACAGGCCGCCGTTCAAGGTGTTTTCGTCCAACCTGATGATGCAGCTTTCGCAACATCCTGAGGCCGAAATAACGGAGTTCGACGGAATTCCGCCGTCGCGTAAGCAGAGGCTTATGGCCGAAATACGCGAAGCCGTCAGGCGAGGCCTCGAAGCTCCGCCGGTGCCGTATAACGGCAAGCCGGAGAACTTTCGCGGCAGAATGGAGCCTGACGCATCCGCCTTGCTTGCCGGAATGAAGGAGTGGCGGACAAGAACGGGCAATGAGCTTGGAATCGATCCGGCGCTTGTCTGGCCCGCTAAAAGCCTTGAAGAGCTTGCCTGCGGCTGTAACGGAAGCGGAACTGCCGGAAGTGGAACTGCCGGAAGTGGAACTGATGGAGAGTTGCGGAAAAACGGTATTCCGCTTGTTCGCAACTGGCAGCGGGAGCAGTTCGGCGAGTCCTTGCGCGAATTGCTTATCAATCCGGTTAAACCGGTTACGCCGGTTGATGAGGCGCTTGTCGGATGAACGAGGTTTTATGGAAACGCCTGCGTGATGGCGCGATTCTGCCAGCATACCATACCAACGGCGCAGCCGGATTCGACCTGCATTCCGTTGAGTCTGGCGATCTTCCGCCCGGCGGATTTCGCATGTTCGACACAGGCTGGTCCGTTGCCATTCCAGCCGGTTTCGAGATGCAGGTGCGCCCAAGAAGCGGGCTTGCCGCGAAACACGGCGTAACGGTCTTGAACAGCCCCGGAACGATCGATTCCGACTATCGCGGCCCGCTCAAAGTGATTCTGGTAAACCACGGGGATGACGCATTCCGCGTGAATGCGGGCGACAGAATCGCCCAGGGAGTTATTGCCGCGGTCACGCGCGCGTTGTTTCGCGAAAGCGGCTGCCTCGACGATACGGCGCGCGGAGAAAACGGATTCGGCTCAACCGGAAGGTAGGGCGCGCGAATGCCTTAGAGCCGCGAACCGGCGGCCCTTGCCGAACACCTCGAACCCATGAGCAATTACTTCATCCGCACGTGACGGGATTGTGATTACAACCGCCCTGCCGCGTTCCTTCAGTTTTTGCCAATCTTCAGCCGAACCCGGCTTGATGACTTTCCTGCCGTGATAGAACGCAACGCTCGGCGTATTTATTCCGAACGTCGCAAGCTGTCCTTCCGGGCCAAGCCAGGCGGATGCCGCAACCGTGCAGTCGTGAAGCTCGCCCTGAAGCTCACGGTTTGCCGACGGTAGAACGCGCCAGAGCACAAGAACGATCAGCAGGCCAAACACGGCGGAAACGGCATTCGTTATCTGAAAACGGAGGCCTGAAAACAGCCATGCCGCGCATGCAAGCGCAACCGCAATGAAGGCGGCGGCGACCAGCGGCAATCCGTCTATAACCGCGCCTTTTCCGGCAAGCATCGACGGCGCGGCCATGAAAGCCGCTCCGAAGGCGAGCGACAGCGCGATTATGGCATATATCTCAGGCTTGGCCGATTCGCCTTTTTCGAGCGCGGCAAGGCGCGGCCCGGCCAGAATCGCGGCTGCGGGGAAGGCCGAAAGGATGTAGTTGGGCAGTTTGGTGTTCGAAAACGAGAAAAAGACCACAACGAAAACGAACCAGACGGATGCGAGAACCCGCGTGTCGCCGCCGTCGCGTAAGGCCCGCCATATAGCGCGCGGCAGAAGCGCTATCCACGGGAAGAAACCTGCAACCAACACAGGAACGTAGTACAAAATCGATCCCGAATGGCCGGAGTTTGGTTGCAGGAACCGTGAGACATGATGTTTCATGAAAAGCGCGTTAAAGAACTCCATGCCGTTTGCCCTGAATTCCAGCACATACCAAGGGAGGCCGATTGTCAGGAACAGCGCGATGCCTGCCGGATCGAGCAGGCGGCGCAAAGCGAACCTTCGTTTCGCAGCCGAATAAAGAATCGCGATTGTCCACGGGAATATGATGCCGATCAGCCCTTTGGTCATAAACGCGAGCGCGGAGCCTGCATAAAATCCGGGCACATACCGCCTTTTGTCCGGCTCAAGCGTTGACAGATGAAAGCTCAGGATAGAGGCGGTAATGAAAAGCGACAGCGTCATGTCGGTCACGGCCGCATGGCTGTATGTTGTGAATTCAAGCGAAAGCAGAAGCGACGCCGCGCTCCAGAAAGCGGCAGTTTCACCGGATATGCGGCGGACGTAAGCATATATCAGGCCTATAAGGGCAAGCCCGGCAAGCGCCGACGGCAGACGCGCCGCGAACTCGTTCACACCAAACAGCTTCAGCGACGACGCCTGAACCCAGTAGAAGAAGATCGGCTTGTCGTAGCGGTTCTCGTAGTTGTAGGTCGGCGTAAGCCAGTCTCCGGTTTCAAGCATCTCGCGCGATGCTTCCGAAAACACCGCCTCATCCACGTCGAACAGCGTGAATCCGCCAAGCTGAAACAGCGTGAGAAATATGGCGGCCACGGCCAGAACGGCTGCTCGCCTGTTTTGCAAAATATTCGGCATTACCTTGACGCGCAGGGTATGCAGACAGGAAGTCCGTCGCGCATGCGGGCGCGCGGCTCCATCACTGCCTCGCCGCAGGCAGAACAGCGGGCGGAAGGGTATATGCGGGCGGCGTTTGGAAGCGTTTCCAATGCCTCGCTTTTCCGCAAGATCAGGTCGTCAGGCGATTCGAGTATTGCGCGCACTTTTTCGGCCTTGATGCGCGCCACAGCCTCGATTACTTCAGGGCTTCTGTCGCCCTTTTTGTAACGCTCCCAGATGGCGGAATCCTCAGTCGATTCGCTCTTACGGAACTCGATCGCGATTCGCACGCTCTTTCCGGTTGTCCGGTTGAAAAACGTGTACACCTGCTTTCCGTGGTCGCGAAAGATGAGATTGCCCTTGCCGAATGTGCAGCCGGCAAGGGCTTGAATGGCGTCAACCGCGCATGAATCGTTCTCGACTATGGCCACAAGCTCTTCGTCAAGCGCTCGCGGGCCAAGCTCATCGAGCGCGGCCCTGGCCGCGCGCAGCCCGAACACGAGGCCGGGACATACATGCCCGTGAAACGCGGCTGCTTTCTGAAGGTCGTCATTATGGGTTGGGTTTGAAGCGTCAGCCATGATTTACTCCGTAATAGTGGATGCATTTCTGACCGGATGCAGGGTCAGGAGCGGATATTCTAGCAGAACCGGATGGAATCTCTTGCGGAGGGATGGAAAATCAGTTCGCTAAAGCGGTGTCGCTTGTTCGCGCCGCGCTAAGGCGCGCGGTTCCGGAAGCGTTCAGGTAATCGTTGATGGCGGCTGTAACGGAACGCGCAACCTCACTTCGATACTGCGGCTTGCGAAGCTCGGCCTCGTTCTCGGAATTGCTGATGAACCCGGTTTCTATCAGGGCCGCCGGCATTTTGGCTCCCACAAGCACGCGGAACTTGGCCCATTTCACTCCGTGATCCTGAATGCCCGCATGTTTTTTCCGCAATGCGCCGATCATCGAAGACTGGAGATGATGCGCCAGGCTCATGGATTCGTCGATCTTGTAGCAGCGGTTCAGGTCGCTCAAAATCGCGTCGAGAGTGGAAAGCCCCGCCGGATCGGTTCCGGCAGCCGCGTTCTCGCGGTCGGCCACTTCCTGCCATTCCTTGTTGCTGGTTGCGTTCATGAACCATGTCTCTATGCCCTGAACCCGTCTGTTCCGGGCCGCGTTCACATGCACCGAAATGAACAGATCGGCATTCTCGCGGTTTGCGATTTCGGATCTCTCGCCAAGCGGAATGAATATATCCGTGTCGCGGGTAAGCACAACCCGCGCAATCCCCTGGCGGGTCAATTCATCGCGAAGCCGAAGCGCCATGTCGAGCGTCAAATCCTTTTCCTTTAGCCCCTTACGGCTTATCGCGCCGGGGTCTTTGCCGCCATGACCGGCATCGATTACGACAGTGAATTCATGCTTCTGTTCCGGATTGACCGCCGCCTTGGGGACTGGAACCGGGATTATGGCTTGCTGAATTTGCGGCTGAACTGGCGGCTCTACTGCGGGTTCAACCACACCGGCGGCTTCATTCACGGTTTCGGGTTTGATCTTGACTACAAGATCGCCGCCGGAAGCCGAGACCGCATATGCGGCCTTTCCGGCAAGGTCGAAGACTATGCGGACGGTTTCAGCGTCGTGGCGAGCCACGCGAATCCGGCTCAGCACACCATTGGAAACCGGATATGCGTTCCTGACGGACCGGGCAAGCTGTCCGCCCCTGATGTCTATGAACAGTCGTTCGGGGTTGCTCAACGTCTGTGTTACATAGCGTGAGCCTCCGGCGTTGCCCACAACGACATTCACGCCGGAATCATCGGCTACGAAGGCGATCCTGTTGATTGACGGTACGCGCGCCGCGGATTTGTCTCCGTCTTTTGCGAAGGTTGCAGGCGATATTGAAAGAATCACTGCAAGAATAACGAGCAAACGTCTTAACATGTATAAGTTTTTATAGCAATGGCACGGTTATTGTCAAGGAAAAAGTTTATAAAATGTTTAATTTTGACTTAAGCCCGTTGCGAATGCTAAATTTTACCTTCCGGAAATCCACCATGAGCCAGAACAACAAACATGGATTGAAGCTTGCCATAACAGGAAAAGGCGGCGTCGGCAAGACGACGCTCGCGTCGCTTCTTGCACATCTGTTTGCCGAATCGGGCAAGCGCGTGATCGCGGTTGACGCCGATCCCGACGCGAACCTTGCCGCCGCGCTCGGCGTTCCGCCGGGCGAGGCCGCGAAAATCAGGCCGATTGCCGAAATGGCCGATCTTATCGAAGAACGCACCGGAGCCAAACCCGGTTCGGCGGGCGGGATGTTCCGCCTGAATCCGCGCGTTGACGATGTGCCGGACGGCTTCGGCCATACGCAAGACGGCATCACGCTTCTTGTGATGGGAAAGTCGAAGGAAGCAGCTTCCGGCTGCTACTGCCCGGAGAGCGTATTTCTGCGGCGGCTGCTCCGTCACCTGATAGTGGAGCGCGGCGATGTGGTGATAGTTGACATGGAGGCGGGCATAGAACATCTGACGCGCGGCACGGCCGACAGCGTGGACGCTTTCATAGTCGTTGTCGAGCCGGGCAAGCGGAGTATTCAGACCGCCGAAACGGTCAGGAAACTTGCCGAAGGCTTGGGCATAAAGAAGGTATTCGTTGTGGCCAGCAAGGTTCGCGGCGAGGATGACATGGCCTTTATCCGTGAAAACATCGGCGGTATGGAGCTTCTGGGCAGCATAGGGTTCGATCCCGGCATTGTTTCGGCCGACATGCGCGGCGCTGCTCCGTTTGAGGTTTCCTCCGGCGCGAGGGCCGACGCCTCCGTCATAATGAACCGGCTTTCGGGCCTTCTGTTATCCGGCCAGCTTTTGTGAGCGCGGACGCCAAGAACGCGATGCGCCGCGATGCGCTTGCCCGGCGCGACGCGATGCCGGTTACGGAGCGCGCGGCGGATGACGCGCGGATCGCCCGCAACTTTCTGGAACTGGGCGAGTACTGCGACGCCGGAACGATTCTTTTATACGCATCGTTTCGATCTGAGGCGGCAACGCTGGAACTGATAAACCGGGCGCTAGCGGGCGGAAAGCGCGTGGCGGTTCCGAGGGTTTTCCGGGCCGGACGGATGCTGCGGTTTTACCGGATAGACTCGCCGGATGCGCTTCGGCCCGGCTACATGGGAATTCCGGAGCCGGAAGCCGATTTCACGCGCGAGATCGATCCGTGCGACGCCGGAATGATGGTGATGCCCGGCGCGGCGTTCGACAGAACGGGCAACCGTATAGGCTACGGCGGCGGCTACTACGACAAGGTTCTGGCCGCGTTGTGCGAACCGGGGCCGTTGCTTGTTGCGCTTGCGCGCGAAAGCCAGATTGTGGAGGCGGTTCCGGCAGAGCCGCACGACCGGCGCGTGGATATGATCGTAACCGGAAGCGAGATAATTCGATGCCGATGAACCTTAAAAAAATCGAAAAGGGCGTGCGCCTGATACTTGAGGGCGTTGGCGAGGACGCCGACCGTCCGGGCCTTGCCGACACGCCGCGCCGCGTTGCGGTTATGTACTCAGAACTTTTTTCCGGCCTTTCCACGCCGGCCGACGAAATTCTGCGGCCGATTGCGGGCGAAAGCCACGACGAGATCGTTTTGCTCAAGGATATTTATTTCTACTCGGTCTGCGAGCATCATCTGCTTCCGTTTTTCGGCAAGGCGCATGTGGCCTACATTCCGGGCAAGGGCCGTATCGTCGGCATCGGCGACCTGGCGAAGGCGCTGGAGCTTCTGGCAAAGCGGCCGCAGGTGCAGGAGCGGCTCACTGCCCAGCTTGCCGACTTGATAATGGAAAAACTGAGACCGCTTGGCGCAATGGTTATAATCGACGCCGAGCATCTGTGCCTGAGCATGAGGGGCATAAAGAAACCGGGCGCGCGAACCGTGACATCGGCCGTGCGCGGGCTGTTCCGGACAAACAAATCCACGCGGCAGGAGCTGTTGGATCTCATAAAGAAGAAGGAATAACCGAAGGAGGAGTAAAGATGGCTGCAAAGATCATTAGCGGAACCGAGGTTGCCGCGCAGATTCGGGAGGAGTTGAAGGCCGAAGTCGCGGAACTGAAGGACAAGCACAATATTGTTCCCGGGCTGGTTACGATACTTGTGGGAAAGAATCCGGCGTCGATAAGCTACGTCACCGGCAAGCAAAAGACGGCGCACGAGCTTGGGTTTAACTCGGTTCAGGACGATCAGCCCGAAGACATCGCCGAGGCCGATATGCTGAAACTGATCGACAAGTACAACAGCGATCCGGCTGTTCACGGCATTCTGGTTCAGCTTCCGCTGCCGAAACATATCGATGAGAAAAAGGTGCTGAACGCCATCGACCCAGACAAGGACGTTGACGGATTCCATCCTGTGAATGTGGGCCGCCTGATGATCGGCGGCAAGGAGGCCAAATACCTGCCATGTACCCCGGCGGGCATTCAGGAGCTTATCGTGCGCGCCGGTTTCGACACCAACGGCGCCGAGGTGGTGGTGGTTGGCCGTTCGAACATCGTGGGCAAGCCCATCGCCAATATCATGCTTCAGAAGGGCCGTGGCGCGAACTCCACAGTAACGATCGTCCATACCGGCACGAAGAACCTCGAAGAGCACTGCAAGCGTGCCGATATTCTGATCGTGGCCGCCGGTGTGCCGGGCCTTGTGAAGCCTGAGTGGATCAAGCCGGGATCGTGCGTTATCGATGTGGGCGTGAACCGCGTTGGTGAAAAACTCAGCGAGAAGACCGGAAAGATGGTTCCGATTCTGAAGGGCGACGTCGATTTCGACGCTGCCAGGGAGATTGCGGGCGCGATCACGCCGGTTCCGGGCGGCGTGGGACCGATGACCATAACCATGCTCATGAAAAATACCGTGAAGTCGGCGAAATTGCACGCGGGGCTTCCGGCCTGAGAGTACCTCACCCCGGCCCTCTCCTGAAGGAGAGGGTGGATGGTTATTACCTCACCCCGGCCCTCTCCTGAAGGAGAGGGTGGTGGAGGTGGGGGATTGAAAGGAGAATCCGAAGGATGATTATCACATCGAAAAAGGACAGGGACAAGCTGCTTGAGACCCTGAACGACTACGACAGCTTCTTTCTGGTAGGCTGTTCCGAGTGCGCCACGCTCTGCGGCACGGGCGGCGAACCTGAGCTTGCCGAACTGAAGGAGCTGCTTGAGCAGTCCGGCAAGAAAGTTACCGGCACGTTTCGCGCCAAGACCGGCTGTCAGGTGCTCGGCACGAAGACCGAGCTTAAGCCGATGAATGTTGAAACCGGCGGCGCGCAGGCGATTATCGTGATGTCCTGCGGCGCGGGCACTCAGGCGATGGTGGAGGCGTTTCCCGACAAGCCTGTCTATCCGTCGAACGACTCGATGTTTCTTGGCAACATGACCCGCTATCAGATGTTCGACGAGCGCTGCTCGCTCTGCGGCGAGTGCATAATCGACCAGACCGGCGGCATCTGCCCGGTCACGGCATGTCCGAAGGGGCTTCTGAACGGCCCGTGCGGCGGCACCAGTAACGGCAACTGCGAAATCAGCCCGGACATCAAGTGCGCGTGGGTTCGCATCTACGACAGGCTCGAAAAGATCGACCGGCTGGAGGACATGTCGAAAATCATCAAGCCCAAGAACTGGTCGAAGAGCCAGAAGCCGCGCGTCCTTTCGGCAAGGCCCCAGAAGGAGGTTAAAGAGAAGAAATGACATTCAGGGAAAAAATCGAATCCGGCAAGTTCGTTGTCACCGCCGAGATCGGCCCGCCCAAGGGAACCGACATAAAAGAGATGCTGCACCACATCGAGGCGCTTAAAGGCAAGATCGACGCAGCCAACGTCACCGACAACCAGTCGGCCGTCATGCGCATATCGTCGCTGGCGGTCTGTCAGGTGGCCAGGGAGCACGGCCTTGAGCCGATTCTTCAGATGACCTGCCGCGACAGAAACCGCATCGGCCTTCAGGCCGACCTTCTTGGGGCGAGCGTGCTTGGAATAGACACGGTGCTCTGCATGACCGGCGACCATGTGTCGGCTGGCGACCACAAGGACGCGAAGCCGGTTTACGACATCGAATCCGTCCAGCTTCTCCAGGTGGTTGACGGCCTGAACAACGGCAAGGACATGGCCGGAAACGCGCTTCAGGGCTGCACCAACTTCTTCATGGGCGCGGTGGTCACGCCGGAAGCCAATCCGCTCAAGCCGCAGATGATGAAGTTCGGCAAGAAGGTTGCGGCCGGCGCCAAATTCTTCCAGACGCAGGCGATCTACGACATCGACAAGTTCCGCGATGTATTCATGCCGGAGGCGCGGAAGTATCCGGTCAAGATCATGGCCGGAATCGTCGTTCTGAAATCGGTCGGCATGGCGAAGTTCTTGAATAACTTCGTTCCCGGCATCACGGTTCCGGAAGACCTGATCGAGGAGCTGAAGGCCGCGGGCAAGGAAAAGGCGCTCGACACCGGCCTCAGTATCGCGGCGCGCCACATCAAGCGCCTGCACGACGAGAAGATATGCGACGGCGTTCACATCATGGCCATCGGCATGGAAGACAAGGTTCCGCTCATCATGGAACGGGCGGGGTTGTTGTAGGGTTCTTTATCTCTGGGGCGGGTTTCAAGCCCGCCCCTCTCATCGCGGCAAATCCAAAAATGTTTCAACGCTCGATTTCGCCGGAAACAATCCATATGATTATAGAAAACAGCGAAATCATAATGAGTTATCCGGACGACACACCTCATCCCGGCGTGCTGCTGCTTGGCTTTGACTTTTGCTATAATTTGTCAGGTCGATCAAAGCTGCAACCTGGACAGGAGACATTATGAACACACCAAAAGCTGAAGTGTTTTCGATGCTGAATACCCTCCCGGATTCCAGCAGCTTCGAGGATATCCAGTACCACCTGTATGTTTTGGAAAAGGTGCGGCGCGGGTTGGAACGAGCAGAAACAGAAGGCGTGGTTTCCCACGAAAACGCCAAGGCCCGTCTCGACAAGTGGCTCGTATCCTAGTCTGGTCACCGGAAGATATCGAGGATGTAATCGCCATAGCTTCATACATCGAGCGCATCGAAAATCCTCCGGCCAATCCTTGACTTAGTTCACAAGCGTTCTTATACTCACAAACCGTCATGACACCAGAAGCGCACGATCTATACGTCAGGGGAATCCGGCATTACGAAAACGGCTTTTTCGACGAGGCCGAGAATATCTTCCTGCGTCTTCTGGCCGTGAATCCGGGCTTTGCCGACATTCACAACAAGCTTGGCCTCATTCTCCACCAGCGCGGCGACTCGGGCGGAGCCATATCGCATTTCGAGAGCGCCGTCACGATCAATCCGGCGTACACCGAGGCTGCACTGAATCTGGCGGTGGTGCTTGGCGAGACCGGCAACGCCGAACGCGCGGGCGAGGTTATGCGCAGATCCGCGCAGGCATCGTCAGGCGGAAGAGCTTCCGGCTCCGTAGATGCCTATACCGCGAAAAAACTCGCGAACGAGCATTTTCGCCTTGGATGCATCTATTTGGGCATGGGCATGAACGCCGAAGCCATCGACGAGTTCGTGAAGGCCGAGAAATTCTCGCCGTATTTTGTCGACATACTGGTCAAGCACGGCATCGCGCTAAGAAATGCCGGACGCATCGAGGATGCGCTTGCAAAAATACGTAGCGCCCGCGACATAAATCCATGGTACGAACCCGCGTGGATTCAGCTTGGAATCACGCTTTACAGCTCCGGAAGCCAAGCTGACGCGGTCCGCGAACTGGAAGAAGCGGTTCGCCTCATGCCCGACCTCAAAGACGCGCGTTCGTATCTTGAAATGCTGAAGCAGGACGTTTCATAGACCGTGCCGCTGCTTTCAATCCGCAACCTTTGCGTAAGTATTCCGCACGGCAGGCACACACTGAACGCCGTTGACAACCTTTCGTTCGAGATCGAAAAGGGCGAGGTTTTCGGCCTCGTTGGCGAATCGGGCTGCGGCAAGTCGATGACCGCGCTTTCGATCATGCGCCTTCTGCCCGCATCCGCCCGAATAAGCGGCGAGATTGTTTTCAATGGCGAAAACATCCTGTCGCTTTCCGGGGACAAGATGCGCGGAGTGCGCGGCGGGCGCATCGCCATGATATTTCAGGAGCCGATGACATCGCTCAACCCGGTGCTCACCATCGGCTACCAGATAGCCGAAATGCTGATTACCCACAGCGCTATGCCGAAAAAAGCGGCCATGGCGCGGGCGGTGGAACTGCTTGCGCTTGTGAAGGTTCCGTCGCCGGATGTCCGCGTGAAGCAGTATCCGCACCAGATGAGCGGCGGAATGCGCCAGCGCGTGATGATAGCGATGGCCCTTGCCTGCAATCCGGAGCTGATAATCGCCGACGAGCCGACAACCGCGCTCGACGTCACGATTCAGGCGCAGATTCTGGAGCTTATGGACGAACTTCGGGCAACAACCGGCACGTCGATGCTGTTCATAACGCACGACCTCGGCATAGTTTCCGAGATGGCGCGGCGCACAATGGTGATGTACGCCGGCGCGGCGATGGAGCTTGCCGAATCCGTTGATCTTTTTCGCGAGCCGCTTCATCCGTACACGCGCGGGCTTCTGGAGTCACTGCCGTCGGGCAAAGGGAAGAAACTCCAGCCGATTCCCGGATCGGTTCCGCAGCCCGGCGAGTTTCCGCCCGGCTGCCGTTTCGCCCCGCGCTGCGCTTACAAGGTTGACGGGTGCGACAGAGCCGAGCCGCCGCTTCGTGAAATCCGCCCCGGACGGATGGCGCGATGCCTGCGGGCCGAGGATTTCCTGAATGTCTGAGCTTCTTCGCATCGAGGGCGTGAAAAAACATTTTGCATCGGGCGGCGGCATTTTCGGCGGCGGCACGACGCTTGTGCGCGCGGTTGACGGCGTTTCGCTGTCGGTTGCGCGCGGCGAGGTATGCGCCGTGGTTGGCGAATCCGGCTGCGGCAAGTCCACGCTGGCGCGGCTTGCGCTCCGGCTGCTCGATCCGACGGCGGGCAATGTTTACTTCGACGGGCAGGACGTTCTGGCCGCCGACAAGAAGGCGATGAAGGCCATTCGCCGCCGGATGCAGGTGATTTTCCAGGATCCGTTCGCGTCGCTCAACCCGCGAATGCGCGTGATCGACGCCGTGGGCGAGCCGCTTGTTATTCACGAAATGGCGCGCGGCCACGAGCTTCGGCGGCAAGTACTCGATTTATTGCGGAAAGCAGGGCTTCCGGCGGATGCGGCCAATCGCTATCCGCACGAGTTCAGCGGCGGACAGCGCCAGCGCATATGCATCGCCCGCGCGCTTGCGCTCTCACCCGAGCTGATCGTGGCCGACGAGCCGCTTTCGGCACTCGACGTGTCGATTCAGGCCCAGATTCTGAACCTGCTCGAAGACCTCAGGCGCGAGCGGAATCTGGCGTATCTGTTCATAAGCCACGACCTGCATGTCGTGAATCATTTTTCAGACCGCGTTGCGGTGATGTATCTTGGCGTAATCGTTGAGCAATCCGAGACCGAGGCGCTGTTTGCAGAGCCGCTTCATCCGTACACCGAGGCGCTGCTTTCGGCTGTTCCGGAGCTGGACTCCAAGAAGCGCCGCGCGCGCATCGTGCTTGATGGCGATGTCCCGCGCCCGACGGACATTCCGCCCGGCTGCCGGTTTCACACCCGCTGCCCGAAGCGTTTCGAGCCGTGCGATAAAATCGTGCCGGAGCTTGCGGACGCAGGCGGCGGACGCATGGTCGCATGTCATTTATGGAGCCGATAATGAACAATTTTCTTTCCACGAAAAACATACCTCCGCGCGAACGGCTGATCTTCGCGCTCGATGTATCCACAAACGAGGAGGCAGAGCGCATTGTCGAAACGCTTGGCGATTCCGTGGTCTTCTACAAGCTTGGGCTTGAGATGTTCATGGCCGGACGTTATTACGAGCTTGTGGACAAACTCGTGTCGCGGGGCAAAAAAATATTCGCCGATCTGAAGTTCTTCGACGTGCCGGAAACCGTGAAACGCGCCGTGCGGCAGTTGAACGGGCGCGGAATCGCGTTTGCCACCGTGCATGGAAACGACAGCATCCTTCGCGCCGCCGCCGAGGCGAAGGGCGATGTGAAGATTCTGGGCGTGACGGTGCTCACCAGCCTCGACCGCGGCGACATGGACGACTTGGGCTTTTCGGTTGACGTGCCGAAACTGGTGCTTTCGCGCGCCCGACGCGCGCTTGAGCTTGGCTGCGACGGCGTTATTTCGTCGGGGCTTGAGGTTGCCGCGCTTCGGGAGAGCATCGGCGAGAAGCTGATTGTAATCACGCCGGGCATCAGGCCGGTGGAGAACAAGCCGGCGGATGACCAGAAACGGACGGTTGACGTGGAAGAGGCGTTCATAAACGGAGCTGATTACATCGTGGTAGGCAGACCGATCAAGGCCGCGCCCGATCCGAAAGCGGCGGCGGAGAGGATTCAGGAGAGGATCGGGAGGTTGTTTGAGGGAGTTTGAACGAATATTACGACAGCCGTTTTCAGAATAAACTGAATCCGCTCTGTTCAGGCCAGCTCCACCACCCTCGCTTCCATCGTTTCAACATCAAGCACAGCCACGGTTGAGCGCCCGGTTGACCACCCGCCGCATTCACCGGGGTTTATCACAAGCGCGTTTCCGGCCCTTCGAATAACCGGATCGTGGGTGTGGCCATAGATCACAATGTCGGCCCCGGCAGCCATGGCATCGACGGCGTCAGGGTAGTGGGTGACTATGAACCGCTTGCCGCCAAACATAAATTCGTGCGGCGCGGAGTGAATCCGCCCGTCGGAGCGTTTTTTCAGAAGCACCTGATCGCCGTCGTTGTTGCCGAAAACACCGATGAAATCGCAGCCAAGCTCGCGGTAGAGCGCAAGCGTGAACGGGGCCACGAAATCCCCGGCGTGAACCACCATAGAAACGCCTTCGGCGCGGAACAGCTCTACAGCCTTGCGGATCAAAGGCATGTTGTCGTGGGTGTCGGAGAGTATGCCGATTTTCATAGGGTAATTTCGCTTATGCCGCCATTTTTACGGCAAGACGAGGCGACGGCAGGCCCTGCAATAATCCATCGACGCTTAAATCCTCATCAACGTCCGGCCAGTGTATTCCATAGCCGCCACCCGCTATCTTCCAGTTCGCGCGCTGCGCCGCGGTGGCATGGAGCAGACGCGGATACCATGCAAGCGGCACAATAATCGAACGTCCGTCCAGCAGATCAACCCGAAGACTGTCTTTGGTGCATCGTACATTCTTGACTCGTTCACCCGGATGCGCGTCCATACTCTTTATTCCACCTTTCAAGCAATAAATGCTGTTTATTGCCGACTATTCGTTCTATTTTACGCAATTCAGTCGCGCCAAACCCCAGATTTCCTGCCAATGCGACAGGACGCAGCCAGAATTTGGCCGAAAGCTCATCCCGGTCAACATGCACATGAGGCGGCTCGTTGATCAAATCATGGCCGTAAAAGTAAAAACGATATGGGCCGACTCTGAGAACCGTTGGCATAAAACGAATCTACGTACAGTTTGCCGGTGTGTCAATCAACCTTCACGCCTTGCCTCTTCCATCGGCAATCCTCTCCGCAATCGCCTCCGCCGCGCCTTCCACGGGCAGTTTCGCCACTTCCCCGGTCTTGCGGTTCTTGAACTCGACCATGCCTTCCTTCAACGTCTTGTCGCCGACAACAACTATCCACGGGACGCCGATCAGGTCGGCGTCTTTCAGCTTCACGCCCGGACGCTCGTCGCGGTCGTCTATCAGAACCTCAAACCCGGCTTTTTCGAGCGCCGCGCAGACCGCATCGGCCACCGAAACCGCCTCCGGATTGCCGACATTCAGCGGAACTATCTCCAGATCGAACGGGGCGATGGCTTCCGGCCAGACGATGCCGTTTTTGTCGCTTCCCTGCTCCACCGCCGCCGCCATGATTCTGGCCGGGCCGATGCCGTAGCTTCCCATGATGATCGGATGGCTGTTGCCCTGCTCATCGAGATAGACGGCGTTCAACGCCGCGGAGTATTTGGTTCCAAGCTTGAAAATGTTGCCGATCTCGATCACGTTTTCGAAGCTAAGCTCCGCGCCGCACTTTGAGCAGACATCGCCGGGCCGGGCCTCGTGTATGTCGGCCCATTCCGGCGTGAAATCAACGTCGGCCCGCACGCCGTGCATGTGGTAATCGGCCTTGTTCGCGCCGGAGATGAACATGCCATCTTTCAGGCACGGATCGGCGATTATCCTTATTGAATGCCCCATCGGGCCGATAAAACCGGCCTCGACGCCGAGCGTTTCCCTTATCTCGTCCTTCGTTGCGGCGCGGAAATGGCCGATGATTTTCGCCAGTTTTTTCTCGTGCAAAGTCTGATCGCCGCGAACGACGGCAAGGATGGGGCCGCCGTCAGAGATAACAAGAATAGATTTCATGAAGCTTGCTGCGTCGGCCTTCAGGAAATTGCTCACCTCCTGCACCGTTCTGCGGTTCGGGGTATGCACTTCCTCCCTGTTCCATTCGGCCGCCGGCGCAGCCGGGGGAATGGACGCCGCGCATTCCACATTCGACTGGTAGCCGCAGGAGCATATCGCAATCGTGTCCTCGCCGGCCGCCGACGGAGCCATGAACTCGTGCGACACCGCGCCGCCCATCATGCCGGAATCGGATTCAACCTCATAAAACCTCAGGCCGCAGCGCGCGAATATGCGGTGATAGGCATCGGAGTGCATCCGGTAGTTTGTGTCCAGCCCTTCCTCGTCGCGGTCGAAGCTGTAGGAATCCTTCATTATGAACTCGCGCGTGCGAAGGATGCCGCTTTTCGGGCGCGCCTCGTCGCGCAGCTTCGTCTGCATCTGATACCACACCTGCGGCAGATCGCGGTACGAGCGTATTTCGCGCGCCGCAAGCCATGTCATGATCTCCTCGTGCGTCATTCCAAGGCACATGTCGCGCCCGCCGCGGTCTTTCAGACGGAACATCTCGTCGCCGATCACGCTCCACCGGCCCGTTTCCTGCCATATTTCCGCGGGATGAAGCACCGGCATCGAAAGCTCCTGCGCGCCGATTGCGTCCATTTCCTCCTTCATGACGCGGTTAATGCGGTTAAGCACCCGCCAGCCAAGCGGCAGATAGATATATAGTCCGGCGGCCAGTTGGCGCACGTAACCGGCGCGAACAAGCAGCTTGTGGCTTGTCGCCTCGGCATCGGCGGGAGCATCCCGAAGCGTGGGGATAAAGAGTTTCGAATAGCGCATGACAATTCCTCCGGGTAAGCGATTGGGCAGTATTATGAAAGCATGGGCGCGGCAATGGCAAGCCGCCGCATTAATCAGGCCATATGCTAAAATTACTCCGGTTGCTTTCCGGTAACCGATTTTTTTTCAAGGGGGGCAATCAAATGCCGTCAGCTTCCATTTCCAAATTCATCGTTTCAATCCTGCTGTCATCGTTTCTTGCGGCTTGCGGCGCGGAAACCGTGCCGGACAACACCGCGCCGACCATTCTGTCCACAACTCCGTCGAGCAGCTTCATGAGTGCAAGCACGTCCGGCAATATAACCGGTGTGGCGATAAACTCAAAAATAACCGTGGTCTTTTCAGAGCCTGTGAACTCCGCCACCATCAATGCATCCACGTTCAAGGTCGGGAGCGCAAGCGGCTACATTGCCTATGATTCCGCCACAAAAACAGCCACATTCACGCCATCGTCTCCCCTTAAGAAGCTGACGAAATACTCCGTGACCATAACAACCGGCGTCAAGGATGTGGCCGGCAACGCGCTTGCGGCGGATTACAAATGGGATTTCACCACAGGCCCGGTAATGTCGGCGGGCGGAAGGCATGTGCTTCTGCTTAAAAGCGACGGCACGGTCTGGGCGTGGGGTTTCAATGAAAAGGGGCAGGTTGGCGACGGAACAACGGTTGACCGGACAACTCCGGTTGCCGTTGCCGCGCTTTCGGGAACCACGTTCGCTTCCGTGGCAGGCGGCGGCTATCACAGCCTTGCCCTGAAGGACGACGGCACGGTGATGGGCTGGGGGAATAACGGAAACGGCCAGCTTGGCAATGGCGAACATACATTCACTCCTGTAACATCGCCGGTTTCAGCGTCGGGCCTGACCGGAATCACGGCGATTGCCGGAGGCGAATTCCACAGCCTTGCGCTTAAAAACGACGGCACTGTCTGGGCGTGGGGCGCAAACGGCAGGGGGCAGCTTGGCAACGGCTCCACGAATGAAAGCTCTGTTGCCGTAAAGGCGAGCGGATTATCCGGCATCATCGCGATAGCGGCGGCAGGAGAGAACAGCATTGCGCTCAAGAGCGATGGCTCGGTCTGGACCTGGGGCGACAACACTTACGGACAGATCGGCGTTTCTTCGGGCGATCTCAGTTCGGTTCCGGTTCAGGTGACCGTATTGACCGGAATTATCGCTGTAAGTTCCGGCTATGACCATGGCCTTGCGCTCAAGAACGACGGCACTGTCCTGGCCTGGGGGCGCAATGACAACGATCAGCTCGGTTTCGAGTACGTATCCGGACAGAATTTTCACTCAACGCCCGCGCAAGTCGCCAACCTGAGCGGCATCTCATCCGTCGCCGCCGGATACTGGCATACTCTGTCGGTCAAGAACAACAACACCGGCTGGGCGTGGGGGAACATATCATACGGTCAGCTTGGAAGCGGGCACGGATCCGAAAACGGCGCGAACGTGGCAACTCCGGTTCAAGTAATAAACCTCGGCACGAAAACCATTGCCGCTCTTGCTGCCGGCGAAGATTACAGCCTTGCCCTTTGCAGTGATGGAGCAGTGTTTTCCTGGGGAAATCAGGAGCATGGAAGACTTGGATTGGGCGGCATAGTTAATTTCGTTAAAGCGCCGGAACTGGTCGGCACATTCTAGGGAGAAGGTATATTGAAAGCTGCCTTTGGGGAACCGGGATGGAATTTGAGCGGGACAACATTTCTTTTGCGCGCGCATTTGGCCATAATAGCAATGTGAATTCGATATGCTCATTCATCCGAATCATCCCGAAATAAGACACGTCACCACAGGCAATAGCGAAAATATCTATTTTCACGAGCGCTTGATTCGGGTGACACGGGCCGATAATGCCGGTATTTAGATTCAGCGGCTACCGGACTGACGGACGCCCGGTATCCGGCACGCTCGATGCCGACGGGCGGCGCGCTGTCATTCTGAAGCTGAAATCCGACGGCATCCACGCATCCAGCATAGACGAGCAGGCCGCCGGGGAAACCACGGGCAGGCGCGCTTCCGGCGGCAAGACCGAGCGGCTTCCGCTGGTCACGCGAAATCTGGCCACCATGATAAACGCGGGAGTGCCTGTTGTCGATTCCCTGGCCGGTCTTGCCGCCGATGAGCATGGGCAATGGAAAGAGATGTTGATGTCGGTGAAGGATCAGGTTTCCGCCGGAGCGAGCATGTCGGCGGCTTTGGAGGAGTTTCCCGGAGTGTTTCCCGATTTCTACGTGGGCATGGTGGCTGCGGGCGAGGCGTCCGGCGCGCTCGGAAAGATCCTGAACCGGCTGGCCGATTTTCTGGAATCGTCGTCGGCGCTTCGCGCCCGCGTTCAGACCGCGCTTATATACCCCGTTTTCATGACTGTTGTCAGCACTGGAATTCTGTCATTCCTGATGAGTTTTGTAGTGCCGAAGATCGCCCGGATATTCGAAAACACCGGCAATACCCTGCCCGTCCCGACACGCGTTCTGCTTGCGACAAGCAATGTCATGCGCGACTGGTGGTGGGCCATGCTGGCCGTAACGTTTTTGGCCATCTGGCAGATTCGCCGGAGTTACGGCCGCAACCGCATTAAATACGACGCCATGCTTCTGCGCGTTCCGCTTGTGGGCCGCCTGATTCTGGAGCTTTCGATGGCGCGGTTCTCGCGCACGCTGGGGCTTCTGCTGGAAGGCGGCATCCCGATTGTGCGGGCGATAGGCTTCGCCTCGCGCTCGATGGGCAATCTGCATCTGCGCGGCAAGGCCGAATATCTGGCCGAGCGTCTCACCGAGGGCGCGGCGCTTGCCGCGGCCATGAGAGAGGCCGGCGTATTTCCGGCAACATTGACAACCCTTGTTTCAACGGGCGAGCGAAGCGGACGGTTGGCCGAGATTCTGCTGGATGCCGGAGACGCCTTCGAGCGCGATTTCGACAAGGGCGTCACCCGCGCCGTGTCGGTCTTCGAACCGGCGATGATCGTGGGCATGGGGCTTACTGTCGGGCTTATCGTGGTGTCGATACTGCTTCCGATATTCAGAATGAGCCAGATGGTGAAATGAACCGCGCTTTCGCGCGTGGAATCGTATGTCATAACTCACTTATCACTATCCATGAGGTCTCAATGACGCGTAGAAGCCGTTATCTAATATTCGCATTAATTGCGTGCGCCATCATCGCGGCCGCCGTTTTTCACATCAAGCGCCCAAAACCGGTTCCGGTAATCGCGGCAACGGTGGATAGGGGCCGCGTGACCGCCTCGGTCGCCAACACGCGCGCCGGAACCGTGAAGGCCTGCCGCAGGGCGAAACTCGCTCCGCCGGTTGGCGGGCGGGTTTCGCGTCTGCCGGTGCGCGAGGGCGACCGCGTGAAGGGAGGCGAGATTCTGCTTGAGTTATGGAACGACGATCTCGCGGCGCAGGTGAGGGTTTCGGAAAGCGAGGCGGCAGCCGCGCATACCGCTGTCGAGGAAGCCTGCGTCATGGCCGCGCAGTCGCGTCGCGAGTCTGACCGGACTGCCACGCTCAAGGACAAGGGGTTGGCCACCGACGAGGCAAGCGAACGCGCGCGCGCAAACGCCGACGCGTCAGACTCACGCTGCCGGGCGGCCCGCGAACGTTCGAAGACGGCTGACGCGGCCGTGGATGTGGCGCGCGCATCTCTTGAACGCACGATCCTTCGCGCTCCGTTCGATGGACGAATCGCCGACGTTACCAGCGAGCTTGGAGAATTCGTCACGCCGTCTCCGCCCGGCATCTCCACGCTTCCGGCTGTCGATCTTATCGACGATAGCTGCCTCTACATATCCGCGCCTATTGACGAGGTTGACGCCCCGGCCGTCGGAACAGGCATGGATGTAACGATCACGCTCGACTCCATTCCCGGACGAGCGTTTGCCGGCAGGGTTCGGCTCATAATGCCGTATGTGCTGGAACTTGAGAAACAGGCGCGCACGGTTGACGTCGAGGCCGATTTTCTAAACCAGGCGGATACAAACGGGCTGCTGCCAGGATACAGCGCCGACATGGAGATCACACTGAGCGCCCGCGACAACGTGGTTCGAGTACCCACCGAAGCCGTGCTCGAGGGCGGACGGGTACTGGTTCTGCGCGCCGACGGCCTGATCGAGGAGCGAAAGATAGCGTCCGGAATATCGAACTGGAAATCGACCGAGGTGATCTCCGGAGTTGCCGAAGGCGACCGCATAATCACTTCGCTCGATCGCAAGGACGTGAAACCCGGCGCATACGGCGTGGCCGAAACGCCGTCGGCATCCGCCAAGTGATCAAGCTGGACAACGTAGGCCGCGTTTTTCAGGTTGGCGATCAGGATGTTCCGGCGCTCGACTCGGTGAATCTGACGGTGGGGCGCGGCGAGTATGTCTCGATCATGGGGCCGTCCGGATCTGGCAAGTCCACGCTTCTGAACATAATCGGACTTCTCGACCGGCCATCGTCGGGCCGCTACTTCCTTGAAGACCGCGACATCACCGCGCTGACCGACGAGGAGGAAGCCGAAACCCGCCGAAACCGTATCGGCTTTGTCTTTCAGTTCTTTCATCTTGTTCCACGCATGACCGCCGCGCAGAATGTGGAGCTGCCAATGGTGCTTGGCGGCGTTCCGCCAAAAACGCGGGCGGAGCGCGTGGCAGCCGCTCTGGATGCGATGGGGCTTTCAGACCGCGCCGATCACCGCCCCGGACAACTCTCCGGCGGACAGCGCCAGAGGGTTGCGATTGCGCGGGCAACGGTCATGCAGCCTGCCGTGCTTCTGGCCGACGAGCCTACAGGCAACCTCGACAGGGCTTCCGGAGCCGAGGTTGTGCATGTGATCGAGCGCCTGGTTGACAGCGGAATCACGCTGGTTCTGGTCACGCACGACCCGGAGCTTGGCGAAAGGGCGCGCCGGCGCATAAGAATGGTTGACGGCAGGGTGGTGGAGGATTCGTCCGGCAATCCGGCAGGCAGGCCATGATGCGCATTACGGACATCTTCCGCTTCGTGCGGAACGCAGCCGGAGGCTACCGCGTTCGCACCACGCTGATGCTTCTTGCGATGGCAATCGGCGTGGCGTCCGTTGTCATTCTCACATCCCTTGGCGAGGGCGCGCGCGTTTATGTGAACAACGAATTCGCCTCGCTCGGCACCAATCTTCTCATAGTACTGCCCGGCAGGAACGAAACAACCGGGGGGCCGCCCATGATGGTTACCGGAACATCGCGCGACATAACGACCGGCGACGCGATGGCGCTTCTGCGCCATTCATCGGTGCGGCGCGTTGCTCCGCTCACCGTTGGCGTTGCGCCCGTGTCGTGGGGCGGACGAACGCGCGAATGCACGATAGGCGGCTCGACGCCGGACATGCTGACCATACGCCGCTGGAAAATGGCGCAGGGCGGGTTTACCGCGCCGGACGATCCTGAGCGCGCGGCTCCCGTGGCGGTGATCGGCGCGAAGATAAGGCGGGAGCTTTTTGGCTCGCATTCGGCCGTGGGCGAATGGCTGAAAATCGGCGACCGTCGTTTCCGCGTTACCGGCATTCTCGCATCCGAAGGACGCTCCATGGGGTTCGACGTGGAGGAACTGGTGCTCGTTCCGGTGGCGTCGGCTCAGGCGCTTTTCAACACGCCGTCGCTTTTCCGTGTATTGGTCGAGGCGAAAAGCCGCGAGGCGATCGAGCGGGCGCGGGCGGATGTCGTATCCACGTTCAAGCTTCGGCATCAGGGCGAGGAGGACGTTACGGTTATCACTCAGGATGCCGTGCTTGCCACGTTCGACAAGATACTTCGCGCGCTCACGCTCACGGTTGGCGGTATCGCCGGGATAAGCCTCGGAGTCGCCGGGATACTGATTATGAACGTGATGCTGGTCGCGGTTTCGCAGCGAACGTCGGAAATCGGGCTGCTGAAAGCTCTCGGCGCGTCGCGGCGGCGGATTCTCGGCCTGTTCCTCACCGAGGCCGCGATGCTTTCATGCGTTGGCGGACTGTTGGGATTGATGCTGGGATACGCCGGAAACCGTGTTGTGATCTGGCTCTACCCCGCGTTTCCGGTCACGGCTCCGTGGTGGGCGGTGGCGGCGGCGCTTGGAATCGCGCTATCCGCCGGACTGCTCTTCGGCGCGATGCCCGCATGGCGGGCGGCGAAGCTCGATCCGGTGTTGGCGCTGGCCAGGAGGTAGGGAAAACCGGCTCATTCCGCCGCTGCCGAGTGCCGTCCGGCGCGCATAAGCAGATAGTTGCGGATGAACATATCGATGTCGCCGTCCATGACGGAATCGGTGTTGCCGATCTCCGTGTTGGTGCGGTGATCCTTCACCATCCGGTACGGCTGGAATACGTATGAGCGAATCTGGCTTCCCCACGCAATGTCTTTCTTTTCGCCCACGATCGCCGTCATCTCCTCCTCCTTCGCCCTTGTCTGCATGTCGTAGAGGCGGGCGCGTAGAACCTTCATCGCGTGATTGCGGTTGCTTATCTGCGAGCGCTCGGACTGGCAGGCAACAATAATGCCGGTGGGGACGTGCGTGATCCGGACGGCTGACGACGTCTTGTTCACATGCTGGCCTCCGGCTCCGGACGCCCGGTAGGTGTCGATCTTCAGGTCGTCGTCGCGAATGTCTATCGCGATGTCGTCCTCTATCACCGGATACACCAGCACCGCGCTGAAAGATGTGTGCCGCCGCTTGTTCGCGTCGAACGGCGAGATTCGCACGAGCCTGTGAACCCCGGCTTCCGCCTTCAGGTAGCCGTAGGCGTATGGCCCCTCAACCTCGATGGTGGCGCTCTTGATTCCCGCCTCCTCGCCCGGCAACGCTTCGGTGACGGTCAGACCGAACCCCTTGCGCTCTGCCCAGCGAAGATACATGCGCATGAGCATCTGCGCCCAATCCTGGCTTTCGGTTCCGCCCGCGCCGGAGTTTATCGTGAGAATCGCGTTTCCGCTGTCCCGCTCGCCGGAAAGGATGCTCCGGAACTCCAGCTCATCAAGCGCCGAAGCCGTGCGAACCAGCTTTTCCTCTAACTCGGACTTGAACTCCGCGCCCTCGTCCTCGCGTGAAAGCTCCTCCAGAACGTCCAGATCCGAAAGCGCAGTCTCGATTTCGCGCAACGGAAGAAGCGTGTTTTCTATCTGCGATTTTTCTTTAAGGAGCGTCTGCATTCGCGCGGGCTGATCCCACGCGCCCTTGCTTGCAAGCTCGCGCTCTATTTCGGCGTGTCTGCCCCACAGCCTTTCAGCCTCAAAGATACCTCCGGATATTCTCGTGCTTCTCGCGTAATTCCTTTATTTCCGCCATCTTCGTACATCTCCCTTCAATACGGTCAGCATGATCGCACCCACTATGCAGAAATACCCGAAGACGTTTCCGAACTTCGTGTAGAAACTCACCCCGCCCTTGCAGGTGGTTATGGTTTCGGTGAGTGCCTCCTTGTCGTATATGCCGCTTGCCCTTATTACGCGGCCCTTGTCGTCGATAAAACCGGATATTCCCGTATTCGCGGCGCGCACAACCGGCAGCCGGTTTTCGACGGCGCGGAACACAGCCATCGAGAAATGCTGATACGGCGCGGATGTGCGCCCGAACCATGCATCGTTAGTCACCGTGGTCAGAAACTGCGCGCCGCGCGCCGCGAACTCGCGCACAAGTTCCGGGAATATTATCTCGTAGCATATGACAACGCCGAACGGCACATCGCCGATCTTCATTATCCGGTATTCGTCTCCCGGCAAAAAATCGCCAACCAGCGGCACAAGCTTTCTGACAGGAAGCCCCCACGGTATGTATTCTCCAAACGGAACCATGTGCATCTTGCGGTACGACGCCGAAACCTTGCCGTCCGCGCCGATCAAAACCGCCGAATTGGCAAGCTGCCTGTCTTCGTCGGATTTGGGATCGGCTTTGGAATCGGATTCGGGAGAAACAGCCTCCACGGCTCCAAGCAGCACCGGAGTATTCACCGATGCCACGAATTCTCTCAACTCTCTTGTCAATGCCTTGTGATAATTGAAGATAAACGGAACGGAAGCCTCAGGCCAGACTATGAGCGCCGGCTTTCTCGCCGCAAGCGTGCGGGTCAGGTCGTAATATGTGTACATGATCATATTCCCGCGATCAGGATCCCATTTGTCGGACTGATCGATGTTGCCCTGCGCCACGGAAACCGTCAGCCTGTCGCCCCATGTCTGCTGTCTTAGCCTGACGAAACCGTAAACAAGCACGAACATCAGTACAACGCCAAGCGCAACGCTTCCGGCAATTGTGGGAATGGAAGAAAACAGGGGGGCCTCCCGCTTCCTGCGCCTGTAGACAAGCGCGTCAAAAATCATTCCGTTGAACGCCAGCAGCAGAAAGGTGACTCCGTAAACCCCGGTCATGTCGGCTATCTGGATAATCGCAAGGCATTTGTACTGGGAATAACCGATGGATGCCCACGGAAAACCGCTAAGGAAATAGGTTCTGACTATGTCGAGCGTCACCCAAAATACCGGGGCTATCAAAACGGCGGGAAGCTGCGTTGTGCGGTATGCCCGCATGAACAGATACGCGAATATCCCGATGTAGAGCGACAGTATGAGGCAAAGCAAGGCCACGGCCCCCACACTGATGAACCATGGAAGCATACCGTAAACCCGAACGGAATACTCGATCCAGTAAAGAGATGCGGCAAAATACGCAAAACCGTAAACCATCCCGAATCTGAATGCATCCCTGCCGTTTGCATTCCATACGGCAAAAAGCAGCGGAACCACAGCCACCCACGCAAGCAGATGCAGACCTGCCTGAGGGAAGCTCAGGCCAAGCGCAATGCCGGAAACCGCAAGAACGCCAAAGCGGGCAAATAAATCTTTGTTCGGTTTTTTCATGAAATGGTAATTATAAACTAATGCGAGGGATTATATTACGATGCTTCAACCCTCGATAGCAGAACTCCACCGGCAAGAAAAAACAGCGCGACCGACAGAATCGCCGGGCGCTGGCTTCCGGCCATGGCAGACACGTAACCGAACACCAGCGGCCCAAGCACGGCTGACGTCTTGCCCACGAGCGAATACACGCCAAAGAACGCAGCCTCCCGCCCCTTGGGGATGAATCCGGCAAACATGGCGCGGCTTGCGGCCTGCACGGTTCCAAGCCCAAGCCCCGCGATTGCCGCAACCATCCAGAAAACCTGCTTGGTGTGTGTTAAACACGCTATTACGCTAACAAGCGCCCAAAGCGCAAGCGACAGCATGATCACGCGTTTCGCCCCCCATCGGTCAATAGGCGCGGCCATGGCAAACGATCCGCCAAGCGCGGTAACCTGCACCACCAGATACAGGAGAATCAGTTCCTCGGCCCTGAAACCGAGCGTGGTTGCCGCGAATATGCTCGAAAACACGATCACGGTGTTCACGCCGTCCTCGTAGATGAAATATGCGGAGAGGAAACGCCGGGCGCGGCTATGGCCCCATATCTCGCGCAGGCTCGCGGTCATCGAGCGCAATCCGTGTGACGCAGCCGACAGAACACCCTCCCCGCCATGCTGTTCTGCTCCGGCAGGGCCGCCGCCGTTTACCCACAGGAAAAGCGGGAGCGAGAATGTCATGAAAAAAATACCGACCATTACCCATACGGCCTGAAACATGCCGGATTTTACCAGCGGAAGCGCGAGAAGAAGCGAGGCAAGCGATCCGGCGTAGCCGACGCCGAACCCCCACGCCGACACCCTGCCGATATGATCAGGCGGCGACACATCCGGCAGATAGGCATTGTAGAAGACAAGCCCGCCCTCCATGCCGATATTGGCCAGAACGATCAGGAAAAATCCGGCCATGATCATTCCCGGTTGCAGTATCGAAAAAGACGCCACGGAAACGGCGCAGACAAGCGTGTAGAAGAAGAGAAAACGCTTCCGTGCGCCGGACGAATCGGCGATGCCGCCAAGAAACGGCGAACTGAGCGCAACGATTGCCATGCTTAGCGAAATCGCCCTGCCCCACCACAAATCGCCAAGCCCGGCCTCGTTGCCGACAATAACCTTCGCGTAGTAGACCGGAAACACCACTGCGGCGATTACCGCCGAATAACTGGAATTGGCGAAATCAAACAGACACCAGCCGAAGACGGATTTACGGTTCAAAGGCATTCCGGCTGTCGCCAGGCATCATGATAGATTTCAAGATGCTCATACCGTCCTCCTTGCTCGCAAGAAAATGTCGTCATATCGCCGGCCTGATATGATCTGATCAATAATATGATCTGATCAATGATATGATCTGATCATACTACAGGTTCGCGGAGGCATGATGATTGCCGGAGATTGTTAATGACTCTCGGTGCCGATAATTCCAACATCCCTTATCGCCTTTTGCTGGTTTTCTCGCTGCTGGCCGCCTGCATCGGGCTTGCCGGATATTCTTACTATAACGACCAGAAAGCGCATATGATCGAGGAAATACGGAATGAATTATCCGCCATAGCAGACCTGAAAGTCTCGCAGATCAGCTGGTGGCGCGAGGCGCGGATAGCGGATGGGAACGCGATCTACGACAACCGCATGATTTCGATAGCGATTCGCCGGTTTTTCGAGAACCCACGTGATGCGGGCGCGGGAAACGACATTGCCGCATGGTTGAACTCCCTGCATGAGCACTATAAATACAAGCGGGTGATGCTGTTTGACGTTGAGGGGGCATTACGTTTTTTGATCCCGGATGGCGAACACATGCCGGATAACGAACACATGCCGGATAACGAACACCTAGTTGAACCGCACGTTTACCCTATGATTAAAGAAGCCAAGCGGTCACAACAAATAATCTTTTCAGACCTGCACAGGGAAGGGGATGCCGGAGATATCCATTTGGACATCATCATTCCGGTCTTGACGGCATCGGGCAGCGGCACTAGCGCGGTTGGCATTATACTGCTGGAGATAGACCCCGGGCTGTTCATCTTCCCGCTGATTCAATCGTGGCCCACGCCAAGCCCAACAGCCGAGACGTTTCTTGTGCGGCGCGAGGGAAACCATGTTGTGTTCCTGAACGAGCTTCGGCACAAAAAAAACACCGCCCTTTCGTTCCGCCTTCCGCTAACGCGGGAGGCATTGCCCGCCGCGATTGCCGCGAGCGGATACGCGAGTATTGTAGAGGGTGCCGATTACCGTGGAGTTCCGGTTCTTGCCGCCACCAGGCCGGTGCCGGATTCCCCATGGTTTCTGGTCGCCAAGATCGACATGGAGGAGCTTTACGAACCCATCCGGAGGCGGCTCCGGTTTGTTTCGATTATAGTTTTCACCGCGATTGCCGCCGCCGGACTGAGTGTTGCCGTATGGTGGCGGCAGCAGAAAATACTACATTACCGCAAGCTGTACGAGACGCAGAAGCAGTCGAACGAGGAAATCAGACAGGCTGAAATCGCGTTACGAAAAGCCATAACGGAGCTTGAACGCTCCAACAGGGAGCTTGAACAGTTTGCCTACATCACCTCCCACGACATCCAGGAGCCGCTCCGGATGATTTCGAGCTACGTGCAGCTTCTCGAAAGGGAATACGGCGGCAAACTTGGCGGCGAGGCGGACGAATATATCGGCTTTGCGGTTGAGGGCGCGGTGAGGATGCAGAAGATGATCAACGACCTGCTTGCATACTCACGCATTGAAACACGCGGCAGGCCGTTCAAACCGGCCGATTGCGAAGCAATCCTGGACAGCGCGCTGGCCAATCTCAAGGTGGCCATCGAGGAAAGCGGCGCGATAATCGGCCATGAGCCGCTGCCCACGATTCAGTGTGACAGCTCGCAGCTTGTCCAGCTTTTTCAGAATCTTGTCGGCAACGCAATCAAGTTCAGGGGGGAAGAGCCGCCCCGTATTCATGTTTCAGCGGTCAGGAGCGATGGGAAATGGCTGTTTCTGGTGCACGACAACGGCATCGGGATCGATCCTCAATTCAAGGAACGGATTTTCCTTGTGTTCCAGCGCCTGCATACCCACAGAAAATACCCCGGCACAGGCATCGGGCTTTCAATCTGCAAGAGGGTGGTTGTGCGGCATGGCGGCGAGATATGGGTTGAATCGGAGCCGGGCAAGGGCTCAACGTTTTATTTCACGATTCCTGATGTCAGGAAGCCGGAAATCATGGAGGAGGCTGAAGCATGAACGGAAAGCCGATCGAGATTCTGCTTGTGGAAGACAATCCTGGCGATGTGAGGCTGACGCAGAAGGCGCTGGCGGAGAGCAAGATTTATAACAAACTTCATGTTGCCGAGGACGGCGAGGAGGCTATGGAGTTTCTGCGGATGGAGGGCAGGCACGCCGGAGCGGTCAAACCGGATATGGTGCTTCTCGACCTGAACCTGCCGGGCCTGGACGGGAGGGAGGTGCTCCGGCTGATCAAGTCCGACGAGCACCTTAAGCGGATTCCAGTCATCATCCTCACAACATCCAAGGCAGAGGAAGACATCCTGCGTACCTACGGCGATTACGCCAACTGCTACGTCACAAAACCGCTCGACATCACTCAGTTTTTCGATGTAGTACGGTCGATCGAGGACTTCTGGCTTACTATAGTGAAGCTTCCGGCAAGACAATGAATCACGGACAGAAATTGAAGATTCTTCTTATAGAGGACAATCCGGGCGATGCGCTGTTGATAAGGAAAATGCTGTCAACCGCTCCGGAAGAGTTCGATGTCGCACATGCCGTAACGCTTGCCGACGGCTTTGAGCTGCTCAGGTCTGCCGCGTTCGATCTGCTTCTGCTCGATCTCGGCCTGCCGGACAGCGTCGGGCTGGAAACCCTCGACAGCGCATTCGCCGTTTTCCCGCATCTTCCCATAATCGTATTCACCGGACTTGCGGATGAAGTCGCCGGATTCGAGGCGATTCACCGGGGGGCGCAGGATTATCTCATCAAGGCCGAGGTGGATACGAGGCAGCTCATGCGTTCCATACGCTATTCGATGGGACGCAAGATCGCCGAAGAAAATTTAAGAAAAAACGAGGAGTTCGTCAGGAACATACTTGAAAGCGTCGGGGAGGGTCTTGTGGTAATCGACCGCGATTACCGCATCATTTCCGCCAACAGGGCATATTGCAGCCTTGTGAAGCTGCCGCTGGAAGGCGTAATCGGCAGGCAGTGCCATGAAATATCCCATCACAAAAGCAGGCCATGCTACCTTGCAGGCGAGGAATGCGCTCCATTCAACACGTTCAATACAGGCTTGCCCCACATGGTCACGCATACTCATTACGACAAGGACAACAACCCGAGTTTCATCGAGACCAAGTCGTATCCTCTCAAGGACGCATCGGGCAGGATCAATGCGGTCATTGAAACATTGAACAACATCACGGAGAAAAAGACGCTCGAGGATCAGCTCCGGCATTCGCAGAGGATGGAGGCTGTCGGCACTCTTGCCGGCGGAATCGCCCATGATTTCAACAACATGCTGAACGTCATCATAGGCTACGGCGAACTCATGCAGATGCGCATGACAGAAGACGATCCTGTCCGTCCGCATCTGCTGGAGATTATCAAGGCCGGCGAGCGGGCGGCGCAATTGACGAAGGGACTGCTGGCTTTCAGCAGGAAACAGGTGCTCGATATGAGGCCGGAGTGCCTCAATAAGATTATCGACGGTTTCAGGAAGATGCTTTCCAGAATCATCGGGGAAGACATAAGACTTCGGATTGCGCTTTCGGATGAAGACCTCACAATAATGGCGGACAGCAGCCAGCTCGAACAGATATTGATGAATCTTGCGGCAAACGCCAGGGATGCCATGCCGCATGGCGGGGATCTGACCATCAAGACCGAGGCGGTGGTTATCGACAGTGCATTCATTCACACTCACGGCTTCGGCGAACCCGGCGGATACGCGCTTGTCACCATCTCGGACACAGGCGGCGGCATAGACCCAAATACGCTCGAACGGATATTCGAGCCATATTTCACCACGAAGGATATGGGGCGGGGAACCGGATTGGGGCTTTCAATAGTTTACGGAATCGTGAAGCAGCATAACGGGCATATCCGTTGCTCCAGTGTGGTTGGGGAAGGAACCTCATTCGGCATCTACCTGCCTATCGCCATATCGAAGCCCGATACCGGAGCCATGCGGGTTCCCGCCGCGCCGGCTGGAGGAACCGAAACCATTCTGCTGGCTGAAGACGATCCGGGGCTGAGAAGACTGGCAAGCGAAACCCTGGCCAAATTCGGCTACAAGGTGGTGGAAGCGGCTGACGGGAATGAAGCCGTGCGTAAATTCAGGCAACACAGCGGCGAAATACGGCTTCTTCTGTTCGACATGATCATGCCGGAAAAGGACGGCAGGAAGGCATACGAAGAGATTACCGCCATCAGGCACGATGTGAAAGCCTTGTTCATGAGCGGCTACGCACCGGACATCATAGAAAAAAGGGGGGGCATGGGAGAGGGCATCGAGTTCATATCGAAGCCGGTGGCGCTGCATACGCTGCTTGAAAAGGTGCGCACGGTGCTGGACGGCTAGAATTACAGCCGCAGGGTAATTTCAGCCTGTGGGCGGCTTTGTTTCGCTACTTCTCCCTCGCCGATTCCAGCCACTCCTCCACAAGCCGTTCCGCCTCGGCAATCTGCGTGGCGTTCATTTTGGCCTTGAGCTTGATCAGATTCTTTTCGGCGATCCGATCCCCCTGCCGCGCCGATAGAAGCCACCATTTATACGCCTGCACATAATCCTGCTGAACCCCCTTGCCGAGCGCATAGAGCCTGCCGATATTGTTTTGTGACGCCCGATGCCCCGCAGCCGCCGCCTTTGCATACCAATACAGCGCCTCTTCAATGTAGTTACCGCTCATGTAGGTGCGCCCGAGGTTGAACTGCGCGTCGAGATGTCCCTGCTCGGCGGCAAGGCTGAGAAAGCGAATCGCCTCCATCACGTTTTTTTCAACTTCCTGTCCGTTGGCGTACATTATTCCCAGATGATACTGCGCAACCGCGTTGCCCTTCTCCGCCTCGGCTCGAAGCGTCGCCGTATCGGACGCCGGTTCCTTGTCGAGAAAGCCCTGTGGATGCGGGATGGCAGGAAATTCATTGGCTTGCGACGAATCCGCCGCAAACAGGCTCATGGGCGCAAACAATGCAAAAAGCAAGGCGATAGATATTGTTGTCTTCATGCTAATCCATTCCCTCCATGCGTATTTCCTCAACATCCGACGAACGCATCCAGCCGATTCTGTCCCTGCTGAACATTACTTTAGAGTGTCCTGCCTGCCGGTCAACGACGCGCACAATCGCTCCGGAGTGGAGCCGGAACATCTCCGTGGAATCGTCCGACACGCCGGAACGGACGATCACCTCGTCAGGCAGTATTACGGCAGTTCCTCCCGATGCCGAATCGTAATAATTATACAGAGCGGTAAAGAGGAATATCAGCCCGATTGCGCCGGAGGCGACAGCCGCCGCCCTTAATTCGCGCCGCGAAGTCATGCGCCATGCGGCAAGCGCAATCCAGAAAGCCGCGCCAAACAGAACAGCGCAGAGTCTCACCGCCCGCGCGCTCATGATGTACCGCCAGAAAAATACGATTCGCGCAACCATGTTCGGCCCGCCATCGCTCCGATCCTTCGCAAGGCCGCGCGCATGTTTCAGGTTGAATTCGAGATCGGGATCGCCCGGCAGAAGCCGCGCCGCGCGTTCGTACCAGAGAATCGCCCGCCCTGTGTCTCCGGCCTTCAGATGCGCGTTCCCGATGTTGTAGAACAGGCCGCCGTTTATCACGCCTGAACCGGCTACAGACTCGAACGCCCTGGCGGCTCGGACAAAATCGCCGCTCTCATACGCCGAGACGCCATCACGAAGCAAACCGTTCTCGTCCGCGGCGAAAGCGGCAACCGGCAAGAAACATGGCAACAGCGCGGCCAGAAGGCAGCCGAACAGGCGCATTATCAGAATTTCCCGCATAACGCCCTCACCACGTCAGAAACATCTCCGGCAAGCGGCCCGCCGTCCGCCGCGCCGCCGTAACGCGCGGAATCAACTCTCTCAAGCGTTGAAATCGTCCGCGCAATCAGTTCGCCATCAATAGATGCCGCCGTCAGCATATCGCGCGCCTCGTCGTAGGTTATCGATTCGCCGGTCTTGCCCGACGCCGCGAATATGGCGGAAACAAGCGCCTTGTTCAGCAGCGCCAGCATTTCCGGGCCTGTTGCCTTTTCCGCGTCGCTCACAAGCGATTCCGCGCGCAGTTTCATCGCCCTGCCCGGCCCGCCGCGTCCGCCGCGCCTGCGGACAGCCGTCATGGCAAGCGCGAAAATGGCGGCAGGGGCGGCAATCAGCGCCAGAAACATCCATAACGGCATTCGCGGCGATGATTTAATTATGCCCTCACCCGTCTTGAGCGACAGGATATCGTGGCCGGTCAGCTTCACATCTTTTTGGGACACTAACACTGAAGCGCCGCCGGAGCCTGAAACCTGCGCCTCCATCCTCTCACCTTTAGACTGGCTTACGGCAACTCGCACAGGCCCGGCAACCAGCGGCTGATACTGCCTGCGCGCCGGATCGAACGACGTGAGCGAAAACGGCCCGATGTCGAACGAACCGTCGCGCACCGGAACGAACGCGTATTTGAACACCTTTTTGCCGCTTGTACCGGCGCGGCCCGATTCGACGGACTCCACCGGATTGTCGGGATATACCTTGAACGTGTCGTCCGGAGCGTTGAATATTGGAGCCGGAGCGTCCTTGATGTTGCCCTTCCCTTTAAGCGTAACGGTCACGGTTGCCGAATCGCCAACCCTGAGCGATTTCGGCTGAACGTCGAGCGCGATATCAAACTCGCCGATCAATCCGGAGTAATCGCCCGAATGCGCCGGAAGCGGCAGAACCCGCACCGTAACCGGCCCGGAAGCCACGCGCCTCGACTCGGTGCGCGTTCCGCCGAAGAACGGGTCGTCGAACATCGAATCCATCGGCGAGCTCCGCCCGCCGCGCCGCGCCGCAATTTCGCAGACAATCGAACCCTGGTCTATCGTGAACGTGCCATCCTTCCTCGGTGTAAGCAGGAAGGAAATCTCGGTAACGGCATACTGGCGGCCGTTTCGAACCTCGTTGAAATTCTTCTGGCCGCCTGTTTCGCGAACGCTGAAGCCATCGAACGACGGGCGTTGAAGTCTGGCGTTGTAAACCTTCACAGCCGACATGAACCTGAGCGTGTAGACAATCTCCTGCCCGGCGTATGCCGACGGCGACGATACCGACGCGCTCATCGAGATATCGCCGTCGCCGCCTGATGCCGCATCCGGCGGGGCGGCCTGCCCGCCTCTGGCGGCCTGTTGACGATGCGAGCCGTCCGTCACCCGCACCGTTACCGGCTCGGTTCGGGCGGTCTCGCGTCCGTCGCGCACGGTTATCGGCGGGATTGTGAACGATCCCGCCGCTCGCGGAAACAGGATGTAAACCAGCGAAGTCCGGCGGGTGACGTCGCCGTTTACGATGGAAAGCGATGACGATTTACCCGCCGATTGAATATCGAAACCGGTTATTCCGGACATATCCGCGTCGCCGCCCCCGCCGTCCATCTCGATCGTAAGCTGAAGGCTCTCGCCCACGGCGGCCTCGTTGCGGTCGAGCGAGGCGCGGGCGGTGAGCGATTCTCCGATTGCGGGAAACAGCAGGGAAACGGTTGTTGCTATCAGAAAATACAGATATTTCATGCGGAACAAATCACGTAACATTGCTCTTTTCGAGCATTCGGCTTCCATGCATGACCGACATAACAAGTATCCGGTTGTTCTCATCATCAAACCTGTAAATAATCCTGAATTTGCCGGAGATCACTTCCCTGTAAATCGAATCGGGCAATTCCGGAACCCTGCGCCCCATAAGTGGTAAATCGGCCAGACTGCAAGCGGCATCCCTGATGCGCTCAACCTGCAAACGCGCATATCTTCTGGAATCCTTGGCAATGTAATCATGAATATTGCGTAAATCTTGCAATGCCCGTGCTGTCCATTTTATTTTTCGAACCACGCGGATGTCTCCCTCACAACATCTTCGTGCGAAACAAGCCGGCCATCGCGCGCATCCTGCTCGGCGGCCTCCAGTTTCTGCCTGAGATAAAGCCGGTATATCAGTTCATCAATATCCACTTCCTCCGGCAGATCGTTGATCATATCAAGCACCTGCTGTCTGGCTATGGTCATGGCAACCTCCATTCATAAAAACGCAAACATTTAACACATATACCGTATGCTACCAGTCCTTATCCACGCTGCGCTTGCGGTACGCCGGAACCATCGCGCTTCCGGGTCTGTCGTGCAGCCGGTTCAGCATGTTTTCAGCCGCCTTGCGCTCGGCGTCGGACTGCTTGCCGGCCATAGGTTTTGCCTGCTGCTTTTCGTCCTTCCGGCCCGCCTGCTGTTTATCGTCCTTGCCGCCATCGCGCCTGTCCTGCCTGTCCTGCCGGTCCTTTTTATCCTGTTGATCCTGTTTATCAGGCTTGCCGCCGTTTTTTCCGTTCTGCTCCTGTTGCCTCTGTTCCTCTTTTTTCTGTTCGATTTTGCGCTTCACGAATTCAAGGTTTTTTCGCGCGTCGTCGTCCTTCGGATCGAGCCTGACCGCCTCCTCGTAATGCTTCGCAGCGTCTTCAAGCCTGTCCAGCCGGTACGCCGCGTTGCCCATATTGTAGACGGCGCGGGCCTTGAGATCGTCCTTCGATCCGCGCGCCGACGACGACCAGCTTTTCATCGCGCCCTCGTAGTCGCCGCTTTTGTACTGCGCGTCGCCCACGTCGAACGCGGCTTCCGGGGCTTCCGGCGCGTCCGTCTGCGCCTTCAAGAACAGCTCCAGCGCCGGGTTGTAATCACCGGCGTTGTAGCGCTCGATTCCTGCTCTCACGTCGCCGCCCGCTCCGGCCAGCGCCGCATCCGGACTGATCGCAAGCGCTATAAACGGAACCAGCGCGATAAAAGGGAACCGCCGCTTACGCAGTACCGGAATCGTCATTTCCAGCAATAACGCCAGCATCGCAGGAACCAGCGCCCACTGGAACCGGTCTTCCCACACCCTCAGCTTGCCGCTTTCAAGCTTTCTGGCCTCCATGCCGCCGCGAATGCCCTTATTGTATATCACATCCCAGTCCATATCGCCCGACACCGAACGCGCGTAGGCTCCGCCGGTAGTTGCCGCCATCCGCTTGAGCGCGTCCTCGTTCAGCCGCGCAAGCACTATATTGCCGGAATCATCCTTGCGGAAACCGCCGCCCGGAAGCGGAATAGGCGCGCCTTCCTCCGAACCAACTCCAACAATGAACAGCCTTATGCCCGCCTTTTTCGCGCGTTCCGCGGCCTCCATCGGGTCGCCGCCGGCCGGTTCGCCGGTTGGCTCGCCGTCGGTTATAAGTATCACGGCGCGCTCAGCCGGGCTTTTCGGGTCGAAGCCGTCTATGGCGACATCGACAGCCTCGGCAATGGCGGTTCCGCCAACAGGCAGATAATCGGGCGAAAGCGATTGCAGAAACACGTTCATACCGGCGTAGTCGAGCGTGAGCGGACATTGCAGAAACGCGGTTCCGGCAAACGCCACAAGCCCGACGCGGTCGCCCTCCAGCCTGTTCAGCAGATCGACAACCTTGCGCTTTGCGCGGGCCAGCCGGTTCGGCTTGATGTCTTCCGCCAGCATGCTTCGCGAGCAGTCCAGCGCCACGACAATGTCTACGCCCTTGCGCTCCACCTCTCGCCACTTGAAGCCGTACAGCGGCCCGGATAGCGCCATCGACATAAACAACAACGAAACACATACGAGCGCGGCAGACAGTTTGCGCCTCCTGCCGTCAAGTCCGCGAGTAATGCGGGCCATCATGGCTTCGGACGCAAACGGCGCAACGGCGTTTCCGCGCCGCTTCGCCCCAAGCCAGAACGCAAGAAACACTACCGGCGCAAGCCAGACAAGCCAAAGCAGATAACCGTGCGCAAAGTTCACGGAACCTCCATGTAGCGAGTGTTCGCAAACACGGCCGACAACGCAAGCAGAATAAACGCCGGAACAAGCGGCCACAAATACAGATCGTTGTAGTTGTCGAACGTTTTAATCTTCGCCTCCGTCTTTTCGAGCTTGTCGATGGTGTCGTAAATCTTCATGAGCGAATCGGACTGCGACGCGTGAAAATACTGTCCGCCGGTTGCGCTCGCGATCTTTTTAAGCGCGTCTTCGTCGATGTCCACCTTCTGGTAGACAACACGGCGGCCCCAGATCGGATCGTCAACCAAGAACGGAGCCGCGCCTTCCGTGCCTACGCCGATGGTGTATATCTTCACGCCCATCGAAGCGGCGATGCCGGTTGCGGTTTCGGGGTCTATCTCGCCGGAGTTCGACTGGCCGTCGGTAAGCAGGATGACGATGTTGCTCTTGCTTTTCAAGTCCTGAAGCCTTTTAAGCGATATGCCTATCGCGTCGCCGATGGCGGTGGTTTTTCCGGCGGAGCCGATGCCTACGCGGTCGATCACCTGCGTTATCGCGGAATAATCGTTCGTCAGCGGCATCTGCGTGTACGCCTCGGAGCCGAACACCACAAGCCCGATCCTGTCGCCGCCCCGTTTCTCGATGAATTTCTTCACCACCGATTTCACCGCGTCAACGCGCATCACGCGCTTGCCGTCAAGCTCGAAGTCGAGCGCCGACATGCTCTCGGACAGATCGACGGCAAGCACGATGTTTATTCCTTCGGATATCCGCGTTGTCTCGCGTGTGCCCCACTGCGGACGGGCAAGAGCCACGATCATCAGCGCAAGCGCGACAGCCTTCAGCGCATACGGAAGCCATCTTGTGCGCGCGAAAAACGTGGGCATTATCGCAGAAGCGGCCCGGAGCGACGAAACCGCAATGACAGGAACCGGACGCCGGAACCGGAGCCAAAGAAGAAGCGGCGGCAGCCAGAGAAGGAAAAACCAGAGCGGAGACTCAAACCTGAACATTTCTTCTACTTCGCTCCGCCGGTTTCAGGCGGCGCTGCAACTCGCCGCGTTGCCTCTATGAAAGACCGCGCGAACGCGGCGTCCAGCGCCCTGCGCTCCGCGCCCGCCCGCGAATCGGCAAACTTCACCGGGTCGGCAAACCGGAACATCTCCATCAGGCCGGATTTCCACTGCGCGTCGGCGTCCATGCCCCAGACGACATGATGCAGTTCCTCGGTCGTCTTCTCCATCGTGTCGAGCGAAAAACGAGCGTCGATATAACCGCGCAGAATTTCCAACAGCCGGAAGTAGTATTCGCGGTCGTCGATGTCGTATGTCGCGCCGAGTTCGTCAAGCAGCGAAAGCGCGGTTGCGTCTTCCGGCAATGGCGGAGCAAGCGGAACCGGCGGCGTGTCCGCCTTCGATTTTGTTTTGCGCCAGAGCCACAAGACAAGTATGGCGGCCAACACAACGCCGACAGCGGCCAATAAATAAAGCCATTTCGGATCCCAGCCAAAGACAACCGGCGGCTTGATGTCGATGATGTCGGTCATCGAATCGGCTGCTGATTTAACCGGATCGCTCATCTAGCCTTGATCCTCTCCCGGTAGCGGAAGAACTTCCTGACCGGATCGATTACGGAAGCGGCGGTCGAAATTTCGATCAGATCGACGCCGCAGGATTTCAGCATGTCTGTCCGCCGCCTGTAATCGTCTCTCGAAGCTGCTTCATACCGTGCCGCCGTCTCGCGGTCGAATGCGTCCAGCGTGACTGTTTCGCCGGTTTCCAGATCGCGAAGCGTGACTATTCCTCCGGCCGGAAGCCTGAAATCGCCCGGATCGGACACCATCAGGCCGATTATGTCGTGGCGGCCCGACACGGCCTTAAGCGCATGGCCGTAGTATTCGTCTATGAAATCGGAAATCAGGAACGAAACCGAACGCTTCCGCATCACCTTTCCAAGAAAATGCGCCGCCCCTGCAACAGACGTGCCCGCGTGCTCCGGCTCGTGGGCGAGAATCTCCTTTATCACGCGCCAGACATGCGACGCGCCCTTCTTCGGCGGAATGTAACGCTCCACCCGATCAGTGAACAGAATCGCGCCCACCTTGTCGTTGTTGCGGATGGCGTTGAAGGCGAGTATGGCGGCAAGCTCTGCGGCTGTCTCGCGCTTGAGCGCCGACAGTGTCCCGAACGCGCCGGAGGCGCTCATGTCGATCATCAGCATGATGACAAGCTCGCGCTCCTCGCGGTAACGCTTTATGAACGGGCGGCCAAAGCGGGCCGACACGTTCCAGTCTATCGACTTCACCTCGTCGCCGGGCGTGTACTCGCGCACCTCCTCGAACTCGATGCCCGCGCCCTTGAAGGCCGAGTGATACTGACCGGCCATCATCGAATCGACGGCGCGCCCCGTGCGGATGTGTATATGCTTGATCTTTTTGATTAACTCAGGCGAAAGCATTTCAAGCCGTCGTCACGGAACCGGAACCGAATCGAATATGCGCGTGATTATGGCGTCGGTAGTCACGTCTTCCGCCTCGGCCTCGTAGGTTGGAATGATGCGGTGGCGCAGCACCTCCGGCGCGATGGTCTTGATGTCCTGCGGAATCACGTATCCGCGCCCCTGAAGAAACGCGTATGCCCGCGCCGCAAGGCTGAGGTAGATCGTGGCGCGCGGCGATGCGCCATACTGTATGTAGCCGGAGATGTCGATGCCGTAATCCGCCGGTTTCCGCGTTGCGGTCACGATGTCCACAATATAGTCGAGCAGCTTGTCGTCAACGAAGATACGGTTGATGAGCGAGCGGATGGAATCCAGCTCCGCCGTGCCGATGACCGGGCTTACGGCCGGTTCCGGGCCGAAGCCAACCCGCCGCATGATCTCCTTTTCCTCCTGACGCGTGGGATAGTTCACGATCAGCTTCAGCATGAAACGGTCAACCTGCGCCTCCGGCAGCGGGTAAGTTCCCTCGTGCTCGATGGGGTTCTGGGTGGCCAGAACCAGAAACGGATCGGGAAGCTCCCATGTTGCGTCGCCGATTGTCACCTGACTCTCCTGCATCGCCTCAAGAAGCGCCGACTGCACCTTCGACGGCGCGCGGTTTATCTCGTCGGCCAGAATGAGGTTGTGAAACACCGGGCCTTTTTTCACTTTAAACTCGCCGGTGCGCGGCTCGAATATCTCCGTGCCGGTCAGGTCGGCCGGAAGCAGGTCGGGCGTGAACTGCACGCGCTTGAAACTGGCGTTTATCGTGCGGGCCAGCGCCTTCACCGCGCTTGTCTTGGCAAGCCCCGGAACGCCTTCAATTAAAATATGGCCGCGTGTGAACAGGCCGATAAGCAGCCGGTCGATAAGCGCCCCCTGACCGACTATCACATGGCCAATCTCGTCTCGCAGTCTCTGAACAAGCAGATGCTTGTCGCGAACCTCGCTTGTAATCGCCTCTATCACGCCGGTTCCTCCGGATTTTGTTTGTTGAATTTACTGGTGCGCCGCTTGGCGGACGCTAATTATATACAACCCGACTTTGAAAAAAATGTGAAATCAGCGAAACTTCCGCTTTTCCGCGCGCGCCGCCTGAACCATCCGGCTGCAGGTGCGGCTGCGCCTGCCGATGTACCGGTCGCAAACCGGTATTCATCCGAAATACTCCGCGATGACCTCCGCCGCCCGCTGATACGTCCAGCCGGCTGTCTTATTCCGAGCCTGCTCGACGATGGCCCGCGCCGCGATGTCATTTTCCAGATAAAAGCCAATCATTCGGGCAAGTTCATCGGCCCTCCTGTAAACCGGAATATTTCCAAGCCCGTTCAGCCCTGCAACTTCATCGGTGACCGGAAGCGCCCCGGCGGCAACCGCATCGATTATTCGCGGATTCAGGAAACCTTCGCGCGCCATATCGTCGTGATGGTCGTTCAGCACGATACGCGCCGACGAGTAGAGGGCGTTCAGCTCTTCATTGGGAAAATACCGGCCGCGCAGCCATTCGGGCGGGACAACGCCTTCCCAGCCATCGCCCCATATTTCGACGCGGCATGTCAGCCCGGAGCGAATCGAAAGCAGATCGCTCATCAGCTTCCTGCGCCCGTTGCGGCGGTTGTTGCCGACGAAAACAACGTCGCGGCTTTTCGGCGGGTCAAGCGGCTTCATATGAGTGGGGGGTGGAAGGTATTCGGCCATGACGCCGTCACGGCGCAAGCGTTCGGCAAACAGCCGCGAGGCCGAAAACAGAACATCGTACCGCCCGATTATTTCGCGGGTAAGCCTGTCGGGGTGGCTGTGAATCCAGAGCGCCCGCGCGCGAGCCTTCGGAAGCTCCGGCATCGGCGTGCCGAAGAGATGAACGAGCAGATCGGGCGACTCGCTTTCCGCCCGGAAGCCAAGCGATGAAAACGCTTCCAGCAGATAGCGCTGCACCCAGTAGTCGCCCCAGAGAGGCCGGCGCGATTCGTCGTGGTCGTGGTCGGAATATGCGGCGATGCGTACCAGTCTCATATAACCCGGTCAACTTACCATAGACGATCCGGCCATTTCCGGGGAATTACATAAAGCTGTCCCCGAAACTGAAACGCCGCATCATCAACCGAGGCCGGATATCAGCTGCGGACACCAAAGCATTCATGCGGCCGTCCGGCTTCAGCCCGTTGCCAAGACAGTTGTGGTATTATATCGATTCATTATTTGCGTGGAGGATTATGCGCCATCAGCGCGCTTAAGCGGATGATTCAGGATTCGATAATAGAAGATTCACAGAAGTATCTGATGCATACATATGCCAGATTCCCCATTGTCATGCACAAGGGCCGTGGAGCGCGCGTTTGGACTGCCGACGGGAAGCGATATCTGGACTTCCTTGCCGGAATCGCGGTCAACTGCCTCGGCCACTGCCATCCGCGGGTGGTTGTGGCCATACAGAAACAGGCGCAGCGGCTTCTGCATGTCTCCAACCTCTACCACATAGAACCGCAGGCCAGACTCGCGAAACTCCTTGTGGAGAAATCATTCGCGAACAAGGCATTTTTCTGCAACTCCGGAGCCGAAGCGAACGAGGCGGCGATAAAACTGGCGCGCAAATACTCGAAGGAGAATTTCGGACAAGAGAGGTTCGAGATAGTTGCGGCGCACGGATCATTTCACGGACGAACCATGGCCGCGCTTTCCGCAACCGGACAGGAGCAGTACCGAAAGGGCTTCGGCCCGATGCTCCAGGGGTTCAGGTTCGTTCCGTTCAACGATATCGACGCCTTGAAGGATGCGGTCGGCCAGCATACCTGCGCTGTAATTCTGGAGCCCGTGCAGGCCGAAGGCGGCGTGAAGGTTCCGGGCGGCGATTATTTCCGTCATGTGCGCGATCTTTGCAACAAGAAGAACGTCCTGCTGATACTCGATGAAGTGCAGACAGGAATCGGGCGCACAGGCAGGCTTTTCGCGCACGAACATTACGGCATTGCGCCGGACATCATGACGCTTGCCAAGGGGCTGGGCGGCGGAGTGGCGATAGGAGCCATGCTTGCAACCGACACCGTTGCCGCGGCCTTCACGCCCGGCGCGCACGCATCGACATTCGGCGGCAATCCGCTTGCCTGCGCGGCGGCAATAGCCACGCTTGAAACAGTGCTTGAGGACGGCCTGATTCTAAGCAACGCAGAGAGAATGTCGGAATATCTGATGGACAAGCTGAAGGGTTTCGCCAATAAATTTCCGCGCATTGTCAAGAACGCGCGAGGTCTTGGGCTGTTGGCCGGAATAGAGGTCGAGAGCGTCGAGCCGCCAAGGATTGTGCGGGCGGCCATGGATGCCGGATTGCTGATTGGCCGGGCGGGAGATAATGTCATACGCTTTACGCCGCCGCTCATTGTCTCGGAGGAGGAGATCGACGAAATGGCCGAAATAATGGATGGCGTGTTGTCGGCGCTGGATACGGCTCCATGAAAAAGCGGGATTTCCTGACCACGTTCGATCTCTCCTCGAACGAGATTTCCGAGTTGCTTCATCGGGCTTCGGCGCTCAAGCTTAATCCTGCTTCCGCGCGCGCCGTGCCTGCCGGACGAGATGCCCTTGCGGACCGCACTGTCGGAATGCTTTTCGACAAGTCTTCCACGCGCACCCGCGTATCGTTCGAGGTCGGCATAAACCGCCTCGGCGGAAACTCGGTGTTTCTCACATCGTCCGACATGCAGCTTGGACGCGGCGAAACCGTGGCCGACACGGCGCGCGTCCTCTCGCGCTATCTGTCGGCCATGGTAATACGCACCTACGCGCACAGAAACGTCGAGGAATTCGCAAGCCACGCCGGAATTCCGGTGATCAACGCGCTCACCGATCTTCATCATCCGTGCCAGGCGCTTGCCGACATGCTCACGATTCAGGAGCACAAGGGCGGTTTTGGCGTGAAAATCGCCTACATCGGCGACGGGAACAACGTTGTTCACTCTCTGGTTCAGGCGGCGGCGCGGCTTGGCTCATCAATACATGTCGCGTGTCCGGAGGGTCATGAGCCGGACGGCGGCATAATAGCCCATGCCCGCGCTTCCTCGACCGCCGAAATAGCCGTCATGCGCGATCCTCTCGAGGCGGCGCGCGATGCCGACGTTCTTTATACCGACACATGGGTCAGCATGGGGCAGGAGAGCGAGACCGCCGAGCGCGAGCGCGTCTTCCACGACTACCAGATAAACGACAGGCTTCTTTCGGCCGCAAGGCCAGATTGCATCGTGATGCACTGTCTTCCGGCGCACAGGGGGCAGGAGATCACAGATTCCGTGATGGACGGCCCGCGCAGCGTTGTCTTCGATCAGGCCGAAAACCGCCTGCACACGCAGATGGCGCTGCTGGAGTTTCTGATCGGATCATAGGCGGGCGATGACTTGTCAGCTCATTTTTTATTAAAGATTCAATGCAAAATTAATAGCGTTACGAACTTGAAACAGTTTTTCTTTAGATAAAGTAGTAATCAGCGATCCGATTTTATCTTTTGAAACCGTCTGAATATGATCGCAATTAATAGCACAATCGTTATGCATTCCATCCTCTTTGGATAAGAGTACTTCGCTTGGTATGTCTCTTATGGTTGAGGTTATTGGGACAACTGTGACTTCTCCTAAATAATCCAATATGGAATTTCTTGTTAAGATCACCACAGGGCGTTTCTTGTCGGGACTTTTAAATTTGTACCATCTTACATCTCCCCGTTTCATTCACCCCACTCCTGCTCTGATTCCCAAACGCTGAATTCCGTTTTGCCGACAGGATGGCGTTCATATCCTTTTTTATGCTTTTTTTCAAGCATGTTGACATTCACTTGTTTGATAGCATCCTTCAATGCTTTTCGAGTAAAGGCTGAGCGGGTTGTTTTCAGCTCCCTAACAACCCTGTCAACGGATGCTACCAAATCGTCATCTAAAGTCATTTGAATTGTTCTCATACCATCCTCCGAATAATGTGGCTTTTTATAGCTACAATAACCCACATCGTTTATGGAGTCAATTCGATTATGCCGTTATAGTTTATGAGCTAACGAATAATATGGACTCCCCCTTTCAAACGGCATCGTAATGTGCCAGATTGGAAGTGCTGTAGCTATTCCAATACAAGAAGAGGAGGAGTCTGAGATGAAGGTTACCACTGTTGGGATTGACT
>Ga0233425_10000679_pt1 | contig 85188 bp, 82 predicted proteins | sample Watercolumn_Towu_2_FD_181712 | JGI IMG/M metagenome (GOLD analysis project Ga0233425, IMG submission 181712) | Freshwater microbial communities from Lake Towuti, South Sulawesi, Indonesia - Watercolumn_Towuti2014_140_MG | ecosystem: Environmental > Aquatic > Freshwater > Lake | place... | reverse complement strand
ACGAGAATGTTGAGGGCGGCCCAGTAGGCCGAGACCAGCGAGAACTCGCCCTCACCGATGCGGGACCATTCCGGCACGATGTTGATGATGAGGCCGAGCGCCGTGACGGCGATCCAGAAGGCGATCGAGAAGAAGGTGTAGGCGTCGAAGGCGTTCTCCTCGTTGCCGCTGCCCTTCGGCGTCACGCGAAACGGCACGCCGAACGGCTTGATCACGCTGGAGATCACCACGGGGAGCATGCGGAAGGTCGCGAAGGTGCCCACCGCGCTCGACACCAGCGGCAGGTAGCGCGTCGGCGTCAGCCATCCCATCAGCAGGAAGTAGGCCGTGAGCACCGGCAGCTGATAAATGACGATGTCCTGCGAGCCGGTGAAGTACAGCGGTGCCGCGCCGGTCCAGAGATAGACGGCCGGCACCACGAGGATCACGAACCGTGTCGTGTACTGCATCAGCCACGACAGCGGCAGGAACATCACCCGCTGGAACAGGTTCAGGCCCGGCCCGCGCAGGGGGCCGTTATGCAGGTAGATCGTCTGGATGCCGCCGCGGCACCAGCGGCCCCGCTGGACGAAGTATCCCTTCAGGTTCTCCGCCGCGAGACCCATCGAGAGGCGCTCGTTCAGGTAACGGGTCTTGTAGCCCTTGTTGAGCATGGCGAGGGTCGTGAGCAGATCCTCGGTGATCGAATCGTGGGGGAAGCCGCCGATCACGTCGAGGGCCGCGCGGCGGGCGATCGAGCAGGAGCCGCAGCAGAAGCTCACGTCCCAGGCATCGCGGCTCGCGGCCATCTCGTCGAAGAACAGCCGCTGCTCGTCGGGCCAGACCTTTTCGAGCGCGAGGTTCGACTGGACCGGATCCTTGTTGAAGAAGTGCTGCGGGGTCTGAACGATGCCGATCGTCGGATCGGTGAAGAAGGGCAACGTGCGGCGCAGGAAGTTGCGGTAGGGAACGAAATCCGCATCGAAGATTGCGATGAAATCGCCCGATGAGACTTTGAGGCCGTTGTTCATATTGCCGGCCTTGGCGTGGGAATTGTCCGGACGGGTGACGTGGATCGCGCCTTTCTCCTCGCAATACTTCTTCAGCCAGTCGCGTCGCTTGTCGTCGAGGACGTAGACCTTGAACTTGTCCCGCGGGTAATCGAGTGCCAGAGCGCCGACGATGGTCCGTTCCAGGACGTCGAGCGGCTCGTTGTAGGTCGGGATGAAGACGTCGACCGTCGGCAGTTCCGCCTCTGGGCGCGCGAAGAAAGCCCGCTCCAACCGGCTCGCCTCGGTGCTCCGATCGACCGAACGGCTCATCACCACGAGGAAGAGCAGGATATCGGCGAAGGCGCCGAGCTCCACGCAGAAGACCGTCCAGGTCCAGATGAAGGCGAAGCTGCCGTCGACGGGATGCGGCAGCACGGTGTGAAAGAAGCGCCAGAGGAGATACCGCATGGCCACCGCGAGAACGAAGGCGCAGGCGATGCTCCGGGCCCAGGTCTTTTCCCGGGACCAGTTCGTCACGAAGATGTAGAAAAAAGCTCCGACGAGGCAGGTCGGAGCGAGGGGAGCGAGGTCCAGCTCTAGGAGATACTGAACCACAGGCTCTTCATCCAGTTGACGAACGGCAGGGTTGCTGCGGATCGCGCGAACCGTACTTGTACGGTGCGTCCGACATGGCAGAAGTTCTCGTAGTCGGTCTGCATCGCGTTCTGCTCGAGGACCAGCCGGATGCGCGCATTCTTACCTCTGCTCTTCGGCGGGACGGCTGCAAGCGTCACCTCCTCCACGGCCGCACTCGACCCACGCACGGAGTTCACGCGTCCGGCGATCACGTCCGAGGTTCCGAGGAGCCGGACCTCCGCGGGATCACCCGGCTTGATCTGATCGTAATCGACCTCATCGAGCAGGATGTCGACGAAGAGGTCCCGGCAATCGAGCAAGCGAAGCAGCTCGTTGCCGACAACCACATTCGAGCCGCCGACGACGTTGTTGCGCCAGATCACGCCCCGAAACGGGAGCGTTATGGAGGCGCTCGATAGCCTGTCGTTGCGAGCGCGTTCGATGAAAAGCTGTTTTTCTAGGAGTTGGATACGCGCCCGTTCGATCTTGGCCTGCGCCTCCACATTGGCGAGCTGGATCGCGACCTCGTCTCCACGCTGTTGCGAGTACGGTACATCGTTGCGGCCCTCACCCACGAAGGTGCCGCGCTTCAGCGCATCGAGCTGCTGATGGAGCCTGTCGAGTTCGGCTTTGGCGATCGTGCCCTCGTTGCCTGAGGCGACGGCTGCGGCCCGCGCCGCCTCGACCGAGCTGTTGGCGACCACACCTGTGGCCCCCAGCGTCTGCTTGCGGCTGAGGTCGGCCTCGGCGGAGACACGGTTGGCCTGAGCCGTGCTGATCCGCTGCTGGCGGATGATGATCTCCTGCTGGATGCTCTGCAGGCTCGCCTTCTGATAGTCGCCGAGTCGCGCGGAGAGCTCCTTCTTGAGAGCCGTGAGCTGACCGATCTGCCCGTCCAGCGCCTTCAGGCGCTCCCGGGCCGCGCCGAGATCGGCATCGAGCTGCGCCTCCGCCGTGCGGGCGATGCGATCGTTCGTGATCTGGAAGAGCTCCGCGTCTTCGGGGAGCGCGGTCCCGACCTTGGGAGGCGTGTCGGAAACGACACCCTCGATCGGCGCCGACAGCACGGCGAAGCGCGCGTTCACGGTGCCATCAAGGCTAGTATAGCCTGTGAGGCCCGGCAGCATCACGACGATGGCGGTGGATAGAAGCGTCAGACCGACAAGGATGCGAACAGCACGCGTGTTCCAAAACATGCCCCATCATCCTGATACGGCGTCTCGGCGCCTTGTTGATTCAGGCCGTGAGCTCAAGCGCGTGGAATGATTTGCTTGGCGCTCAACCGCGAAAACGCTTCGAGAGCCGTAACGGATCCTTGAGATCGTACGATGGTTGTATTTTTCTTAACGATATTGCCGAGCTTTTAATCGCGGCGAAATCGCGCTCGGGCCCGCGCCGCCGGAGCGCATCGTCCAGCCGTCGACGACACGGCCCTGGGATCCTGCCGCGGTCCGCCCGGCGGACTCCCGGAGTCGCGGAGCGGATGGGCGGCGTCCGGCCTCGGCGGTGAAGCGGACGAGCCGGTCAGATGGCCGGCAGGCAGACCCTGTGACGGCCCGTTCAGGCTCGGAAGCGAGCCCTGGCATCGTCGCGATGAGCCGATGTCAGCCCCGGTGCAGCCGCCAGTCGATCGGGGCGCGGCCATGCGCTTCGAGCCACGCATTCGCCCGGTCGAACGGCCGCGAGCCCGGAAAGTCCCGGGCGCGGTTGAGCGGGGAGGGGTGACCCGAGGCGACGATGCCGTGGCGGCGCGTGTCGATCAGCGCCTCGCGGGCGCGGGCCTGGGCGCCCCAGAGCAGGAACACCGCCGGCGCGTCGCGGGCGGAGACGGCGGCCACCGCCTCGTCGGTCAGTTGCGCCCAGCCGAGCCGCAGATGCGCCCCGGCCTTGCCGGCCTCCACGGTGAGCGCCGAATTCAGGAGCAGCACCCCGCGCTCCGCCCAGGGCGTGAGGTCGCCGGTGGAGAGATCGGGCTGGCCGCCCTCCGGGGCGAGTTCGGCCAGGATCACCTTGAGCGAGGCCGGCAGGCGGCGCGGGCCGACATAGGAGAAGGCGAGCCCGTTGGCATCGCCCGGCGTCGGATAGGGGTCCTGTCCGAGGATCACCGCCTTCACCGCGGGCAGGGGGGTCAGCGTCAGCGCCCGGAAGATCGCGGAAGGCTCCGGCAGCACCGTCGCACCGGCCGCGACGCGCTCATCGACCTTTCTCGCGACCCGGTCCGCCGCGCCCTCCCAGAAGAAGGGCAGATCGAGCCAGGGGGAGCCGCTGGCGCGGAACGCCTTAAGGGCGGCCTCGACGGGTCCGGTCACGCGAAATCCCCTTTCATGACAGCCCTCATGAAAGCTCTCATGGCAGCACCCGGATCCGCCCCCCGGTCTCGGCCGGGAGCGGCGCGTGGGCGCGGATATAGGCCATCACCGTGTTCGCCAGCAGCGTCCCGTCGGTGCCGCCGATCAGCACGCGGCCCTTGGCCAGCATCCCGTAATCGTTGCCGCCGCCCAGCATGAAGTCGTTGGCGGCCACGCGGTAGGTGCGGGCCTCGTCGAGGGCCGCTCCGCCGATCGTCGCCGCGACGACGCGCCGGCCGGGCGGCGCGTTCGGGTCGAGGGTCACGTCGATGCCCGAGACCTGCAGGAACCGGCCGGAGCTGCGGCCGAGATCGCGATAGCCGTTCTCCAGGGCCTCGCGCAGGGTCGCCCCGTCGATCGCCACGAGCACGGTGGTATTGCCGAAGGGCAGTTCGCTCAGGATGTCGCGCCGCGTCAGGCTGGCCCCGGCCGGGTAGAGCCGGTCGCCGCGGATGCCGCCGCCGTTCATCAGGCCGATCTCGGCGCCGGTGCCCGCCCGCACCGCGTCGGCGACAAGATCGCCGAAGCTCGATTCCCGCGCCCGCACCGTGGCGACGCGGCTGTCGAGCGGCCCCTCCGTCGTGCCGAGCACGACGTCGAGTTCCCGCGAGAGCTCGCCCGCGAGCCGCACCACCACGGCTTGCGTCTCCGGGTCGGGAGTCACTTCGGCGGTGTCGTGGATGCGGAAGGCGGCGCGCCAGCGCACCGATCCGTCGGTGCTCGGCGTGACGAAGACGTCGACCGCCGTGACGTAGTGGGCGTCGTGGCTCGATTCGACCAGCACCGCCTGCCCGTCGTCGCGCAGGCAGAGATCGTGGTCGTGGCCTGAGAGCAGGATGTCGACCACGCGCCCGCGCACGATCGCGTCGTCGGTGGGCCGCGCCGTGTGGGCGATGCCGACGATCATCTGCGCGCCGGCCTTGCGCAGGCGCTCCGCCTCGCGGGCGAGCGTCTCGATCTCGGGGCCGAAGCGCAGGTTTCCGGATTGCGACTTTTCCGGTGTCGCCTGCAGGGCGATGCCGACGAGGCCGACGCGGATGCCGCCGAGTTCGACCAGCCGCGCATCCTCGATGCCGGGGAGCCGTTCGCCCTCGGGGCCGCGCAGATTGGCGGCCAGGAACGGGAAGCGGGCCTCGCTCCGGCGCTCGGCGAACACCTTCGGCCCGAAATCGAACTCGTGGTTGCCCGGCACGAACAGGTCGGGCGGCGCGAGGTTCAGGAGTTCGACGATATGCGCGCCCCGGTCGAAGCCCGACATCAGCGAGGGCGAGAAGCTGTCGCCGGCATGGGCGTAGAGCAGCGGCACGCCGCGGGCGCGCTCGGCCTTCACCACCGCGTTGAGCCGGGGAAAGCCGCCGCGCCCCTCCACCGCGTCCATCGCGTAGATGTCGTTGACGAGGAGCAGGGTGAAGGTCGGCGTGCCGGCGAGCGCCGGGCCGGCGCCGGCGGCGAGGAGACCCGCGCCGAGGCCGGCGACGGTCTGCCGACGGGTCGGGCGTATCACCGGCTCAGCGCCCGGCGTTTCCGTCCTTCGCGACCTCGTCCTTGGCCATTCCGTCCCGCACCGCCTTGACGTTGCGCCGGAGCGCCGGCAGGATCCAAGCGCCCGAGGCGAAGTAGAGCCCTGCCGACATCGGCTTCAGATCAACGGCGAGCCGGTCGGCGAGACCGGGGTTCGTCAGCGGCACGGCGGGCGCATCGGTCTTGCGGTAGACCACCGTGGTGTCCTCGCGCCAGTACTCGGTATGCGGCACGAGGCCGGCGCGGCGGGCGAGCAGGTCAAAGGTCTCGCGCACGTAGCCGTGGACATGGGCGAAGTGGAAGCGCTCGTGCGGCGGCTTGCCGGTGGCGGCCATGTTCGGCACCGCGGCGTAGAGGATGCCGTCGGGCTTCAGCCAGCGGGCCAGCCGCTCCATCGTCTCGGCCGGGTTGCGCAGGTGCTCCAGCACGTGGTGCGTGGAGATCACGTCGAAATGGCCGGCGGGGAAGCGGTTCGGGTCCTCGGCCTCGTCGAGCACCTCGACGCCGTGATGGGTGCGGGCGTAGGTGGCGTAGTCGCGGCCCGGCTCGACGCCGATCACCTCGCAGCCGCGCCGCTTGACCTCCGCCAGGAACTCGCCCGAGCCCGAGCCGAAATCGAGCAGCTGCGCGCCGGGCGTCAGCTTCGGCGCCAGCAGGTCGGCGCGGAACCTGGCCTCGCGGGCCGAGCGGTTGAGGTGGTGGCGCGGCGGGCCGCCGGCGAAGGCGAGCTGGTAGTCGGCGCGGTAGGCGCTCGCATAATACTCCGCCAGCTCGTCCGGCGTCGGCATCGGGTCGGTGCGGATCAGGCCGCACTGGGTGCAGGCGATCGAGCGCAGGGTCTTGAGCCGCCGGTCGGTCTCGGCCACGGTGACGGCGTCGCGGCATCCGCACAGGTTGCACGCGGCCGGTGCCCCCTCGTAGGGGTAGCCGGTGAACGGCACGAAGTGCTTCAGGAAGTAGCGGGGGGACGGCATGTCGCGCTGGCCTCCGGAGCGATTTCGGGCAAAGGGTTTGCGCAAGATAAAGGCCGGACGCTCCGAGCGGAACTTCGGAGAATCTTGGCCTTGGAAAGCCGCCTGCTCTAGATCGAACGGCCGGCCCGCACAACCGGATCGCTTGCCGCATTGAGGCCGCGTTGAGGAAGGCGGGACGCCCGTGACCGGAAACCCGATGAACGAACGCGTCGAACCTGACACCCTCCTGCGCAACCCCGTGAGGGTCGCCCCCACCGCCCTGCCGCCCGACCACCCCGCGGTGAGGACCGGCCGCGTCGGCGTGCTCCTGATGAACCTCGGCACGCCCGAGGGCACGAGCTACTGGCCGATGCGCCGCTACCTCAAGGAGTTCCTCTCCGACCGCCGGGTCATCGAGGTGCCGCGGCTGATCTGGTGGCCGCTGCTCAACCTCATCATCCTGACCAAGCGTCCGGGCCCGAAGGGGCGCGACTACGCCAGCATCTGGAACAACGAGCGCGACGAGGGACCGCTCAAGACCATCACCCGCGGCCAGTGCGAGAAGCTTCAGGCGGCGATGGGCGATTCCGTCGTGGTCGATTGGGCGATGCGCTACGGCAAGCCGGAGGTGAGCCTCCGCATCCAGGCGCTGCTCGACCAGGGCTGCGACCGCATCCTCTTGGTGCCGCTCTATCCGCAATACGCGGCGGCGACCTCGGCCACCGCCTGCGACCAGGCCTTCAAGGCCCTGATGCAGATGCGCTGGCAGCCGACCGTGCGGGTCTCGCCTCCCTATCACGACGACCCCGTCTACATCCAAGCCATGGCGGATTCGATCCGCGAGGGGCTGGCCAAGCTCGATTTCGAGCCGGAGGTGATCCTGACCTCCTTCCACGGCGTGCCGAAGAGCTACCTGCTCAAGGGCGACCCCTACCATTGCCAGTGCCTCAAGACCGGCCGGCTGATCCGCGAGGCCATGGGCTACACTCCCGAGCAGATGCGCGTGACCTTTCAGTCGCGCTTCGGCAACGAGGAATGGCTCAAGCCCTACACCGACGAGACCGTGCAGGCGCTGGCCAAATCCGGCGTGAAGCGCATGGCGATCGTGGCGCCGGGCTTCACCGCCGACTGCCTCGAGACGCTGGAGGAGCTCGACGGCGAGAACCGCCACTATTTCGAGGAGAACGGCGGCGAGAAATACGCCTTCATCCCCTGCCTCAACGATTCCGATCTCGGCATGCGGGTGATCGAGCACGTCGTGCGGCGGGAATTGCAGGGCTGGATCTGATCCGGTCTCCGCTCGATCGAAGCGGGTGCGGGTCGGGCGAGCCGGCGCGCTGTTCGACCGGAACCCCGATCCGCCGCCCGAAACGGTCGACCGGGTCGGGGATGACGCGCGGGGAGGCGCACCGCGCGATCCCGCAATCGTGGCCGTCATGCGCGCCACGCCCTCGATCGGCTCAACCATCGCCCTAACGTTGCCTTGCGCCCCCTCGGAACGCATGCTAGGCGACAGCCGCGCCGCGGGGAGACCGATCAAGGCCTTCCGTGCCCGGTGCAATTCCAATCCCCACGGGTCTCACGCCGTCGCCGTCACGAGGCGAGTTCGAGCATGAGGGGCCGGCGGGCAAGGATAAGAGAGAGCGACGGGTGGCGCAGAACGGTTCCGAGGGTCCCCTGTTGGCCGGTGTGGCGGGCCGCTACGCTTTGGCCCTGTACGAGCTGGCCCGCGACGAGCGGCAGGTCGACGACGTTGCCAAGAACCTCGATGCGTTCGACGCGCTGTATCGCGAGAGCGCCGACCTGCGCCGCCTCGTGAAGAGCCCCGCCTTCTCGGCCGAGGAGCAGACGGCCGCCGTCGGCGCCCTGCTCGACCGCGCCGGCATCACGGGGCTGGCCGCCAACTTCATCAAGCTCTCGGCCGCCAACCGCCGCCTCTTCGCGCTGCCGGACATGATCCGCGCCTATCGCGAGAAGGTGCGCGAGGCCAAGGGCATCGTCCGCGCCGAAGTCCGCGTGGCGGAGAAGCCCTCCGACGCGGTCATCGAGGACATCAAGGCCTCGCTGCGCGACGTCGCCAAGTCCGAGGTCGAGATCGACCTCCACATCGACCCGAGCCTGATCGGCGGCCTCGTCGTCAAGATGGGCTCGCGCATGGTCGATGCCTCGCTCCGGACCAAGCTCAACAGCATCCGTCTCGCCATGCGGGAAGCCCGCTGAGGGGCCCGACCCCTCGCGAACTGACCCGACACCCGAACAGACACGCACCCGACCTTTAAAGAGGCCCGACGATGGACATCCGCGCCGCCGAGATCTCCGCGATCCTGAAAGAGCAGATCAAGAATTTCGGCCAGGAGGCCGAGGTGACGGAAGTCGGGCAGGTGCTCGCGGTCGGCGACGGCATCGCCCGCGTCTACGGCCTCGACAACGTCCAGGCCGGTGAGATGGTCGAGTTCGAGTCGGGCGTGCGCGGCATGGCCCTCAACCTCGAGCAGGACAATGTCGGCGTCGTGATCTTCGGCTCCGACCGCGAGATCAAGGAAGGCCAGACCGTCAAGCGCACCGGCGCCATCGTGGACGTACCGGTCGGCAAGGGCCTGCTCGGCCGCGTGGTCGACGGCCTCGGCAACCCGATCGACGGCAAGGGCCCGATCCAGTCGACCGAGCGTCGCCGCGTCGACGTGAAGGCGCCGGGCATCATTCCGCGCAAGTCCGTGCACGAGCCGATGGCCACCGGCCTCAAGGCGATCGACGCCCTGATCCCCGTCGGCCGCGGCCAGCGCGAGCTGATCATCGGCGACCGCCAGACCGGCAAGACCGCGATCGCGCTCGACACGATCCTCAACCAGAAGCCGGCCCATTCGGGCACCGACGAGAACGCCAAGCTCTACTGCGTCTACGTCGCCATCGGCCAGAAGCGCTCCACCGTCGCCCAGTTCGTGAAGGTGCTGGAGGACCAGGGCGCGATGGAATACTCCATCGTGATCGCCGCCACCGCCTCCGACGCCGCGCCGATGCAGTTCATCGCCCCGTTCGCCGGCTGCGCCATGGGCGAGTACTTCCGCGACAACGGCATGCACGCCGTGATCGTGTACGACGACCTCTCCAAGCAGGCGGTGGCCTACCGCCAGATGTCGCTGCTGCTGCGCCGCCCGCCGGGCCGCGAGGCCTATCCAGGCGACGTGTTCTACCTCCACTCGCGCCTGCTCGAGCGCGCCGCCAAGATGGGCGACGCCGCCGGCAAGGGCTCGCTGACCGCGCTCCCCGTGATCGAGACCCAGGCCAACGACGTCTCGGCCTACATCCCGACCAACGTGATCTCGATCACCGACGGCCAGATCTTCCTCGAGACCGACCTGTTCTACCAGGGCGTCCGCCCGGCGGTGAACGTCGGCCTCTCGGTCTCCCGCGTCGGCTCCTCGGCCCAGACCAAGGCGATGAAAAAGGTCGCCGGCAAGATCAAGGGTGAGCTGGCGCAGTACCGCGAGATGGCGGCCTTCGCCCAGTTCGGCTCCGACCTCGACGCCTCGACCCAGCGCCTCTTGAACCGCGGCGCCCGCCTGACCGAGCTCCTGAAGCAGCCGCAATTCTCGCCGCTGAAGATGGAAGAGCAGGTCGCGGTGATCTACGCCGGCGTCAACGGCTACCTCGACAAGCTCCCGGTCAACCAGGTCCGCGCCTTCGAGGACCAGCTCCTGAGCACGCTGCGCTCGAAGCACCAGGATTGGCTCGACTCGGTGCGCGACTCCAAGGACCTGTCGGACGCCAACGCCAACACGCTCAAGGGCGTGATCGAGACCGTCGCCAAGTCGTTCGCGTAAGGCGGTCGATTAGAAGAGTAACGCCAGACGGCCGCTTTCCCCGGGGAGCGGCCGTCGCCGAGACGTCCGCGAGCGATCTGGAAATCCGCCGATGCCGAGTTTGAAGGATCTGCGCAACCGCATCACCTCGGTGAAGGCGACGCAGAAGATCACCAAGGCGATGCAGATGGTCGCCGCCGCCAAGCTGCGGCGCGCCCAGAACGCCGCCGAGAACGGGCGGCCCTACGCCGAGAAGATGGCCCAGGTGCTCGGCAACCTCGCCGGTAACCTGATCGGCGGCGTCGGCGCTCCGCGCCTGCTCTCCGGCACGGGCCGGGACCAGACCCACCTGCTCATCGTCTGCACCGGCGACCGCGGTCTGGCCGGCGCCTTCAACTCCTCGATCGCGCGTCTCGCCCGCGACCACGCCAACCGGCTGATGGCCGAGGGCAAGACCGTCAAGATCATCACGGTCGGCAAGAAGGGCCTCGACATCCTGCGCCGCCAGTTCCGCGACCAGATCGTCGCCTCGCGCGACATCCGCGGCAACCGGCCGGTCGACTATCCCTTCGCCGCCGAGATCGCCGACGACATCCTCGCCCGCTTCGAGGCCGGCGAGTTCGACGTGGCGACCCTGTTCTACTCCGAGTTCCGTTCGGTGATCTCGCAGATCCCGACGGCGCAGCGGATCATCCCGGCCGAACTGCCGGAGTCCGGCGCCGCCGACTCCAAGGCCGCCGGGTCCGACGCGGCGTTGGAGTTCGAGCCGAACGAGGAGACGATCCTCGAGACGCTGCTGCCGAAGAACCTGACCGTCCAGGTCTTCCGGGCGCTCCTGGAGAACGCCGCCTCGGAACAGGGCGCGCGCATGAGCGCCATGGATTCCGCGACCCGCAACGCGGGCGAGATGATCAAGAAGCAGACGCTGGTCTACAACCGCACGCGTCAGGCCATGATCACCAAGGAACTCATCGAGATCATTTCGGGCGCGGAAGCGCTCTGACCGCCGCATAAGAGGAATCATCGCAATGGCGAACACCGCTTCCCCCGCCACCAACCCGACCAACGCGAAGGGCCGCATCACCCAGGTCATCGGCCCGGTGGTCGACGTGCAGTTCGACGGCTACCTGCCGGAGATCCTGAACGCGCTGGAGACCAAGAACCAGGGCAACCGCCTCGTGCTCGAGGTGGCGCAGCAGCTCGGCGAGAACACCGTGCGCTGCATCGCCATGGACACCTCGGAAGGCCTCGTGCGCGGCCAGGAGGTCTCCGACACCGGCGCGCCGATCAAGGTGCCGGTCGGCCACAACACGCTCGGCCGCATCATGAACGTCATCGGCGAGCCGATCGACGAGGCCGGCCCGATCCAGGCCGACACCTTCCGCGCCATCCACCAGCCGGCCCCGTCCTACGACGAGCAGTCGACCGAGGCGCAGATCCTCGTCACCGGCATCAAGGTGGTGGACCTGCTCGCTCCCTACGCCAAGGGCGGCAAGATCGGCCTGTTCGGCGGCGCGGGTGTCGGCAAGACCGTGCTGATCATGGAACTGATCAACAACATCGCCAAGGCCCACTCGGGCTACTCGGTGTTCGCCGGCGTCGGCGAGCGCACGCGTGAGGGCAACGATCTCTACCACGAGATGATCGAGTCCAACGTCAACAAGAACCCCAAGGAGAACAACGGCTCGGCCGAGGGCTCCAAGTGCGCGCTGGTCTACGGCCAGATGAACGAGTCGCCCGGCGCCCGCTCCCGCGTGGCGCTGACCGGCCTGACCATCGCCGAGCAGTTCCGCGACGAGGGCCAGGACGTGCTCTTCTTCGTCGACAACATCTTCCGCTTCACGCAGGCGGGCTCCGAGGTGTCGGCGCTCCTCGGCCGCATCCCCTCCGCGGTGGGCTACCAGCCGACGCTCGCCACCGACATGGGCGCCCTGCAGGAGCGCATCACCACCACGACCAAGGGCTCGATCACCTCGGTGCAGGCGATCTACGTGCCGGCGGACGACCTGACCGACCCGGCCCCGGCCACCTCCTTCGCCCACCTCGACGCCACGACCGTGCTCTCGCGCTCGATCGCCGAGAAGGGCATCTACCCGGCGGTGGACCCGCTCGACTCCACCTCGCGCATGCTCTCCCCGGCCATCCTCGGCGAGGAGCACTACGAGGTCGCCCGTAAGGTCCAGCAGACCCTGCAGCGCTACAAGTCGCTCCAGGACATCATCGCGATCCTGGGCATGGACGAGCTCTCGGAAGAGGACAAGCTGACGGTGGCCCGCGCCCGCAAGATCGAGCGCTTCCTCAGCCAGCCGTTCCACGTCGCCGAGGTGTTCACCGGCTCGCCGGGCAAGCTCGTCGCGCTGGAGGACACGATCAAGGGCTTCAAGGGCCTGGTCGAGGGCAAGTACGACGACCTGCCGGAGGCCGCCTTCTACATGGTCGGCTCCATCGAGGAGGCCCAGGAGAAGGCCAAGAAGCTCGCCGCCTAAGAACGGCCAACGCTTCCCATCCGGTGCGCGGAGCGGACACGACTCCGCGCGCCGCTCAACCTCTCGCGGACACCTGACGCATGGCCACCTTCCACTTCGATTTCGTCGGCCCCGAGCGGACGCTGTATTCCGGCGAGGTCGAGGCGGTGCAGCTTCCCGGCGTCGAGGGCGAGATGACCGTGCTGCCGGGGCACGCCCCGGTCCTGACCGCCCTCAAGGTCGGCGTCATCACCGTCACCGAGACCGCCGGCAACGGTAAGCGCATCTACGTCCAGGGCGGCTTCGCCGATATCGGCCCGACCAGCGTGACGGTGCTCGCCGAGCGCGCCGCGCCGATCGAGGAGCTCACCCCCGCGCAGATCGACAAGGAGATCGAGGCGGCGGAGCTCGCTCGCGATGCGACCGAAGATTACGCCAAGCGCGAGGCCCTGAACGCCCAGATCGTCCAGATGCAGGAAGCCCGGCACACGCTGAGCCTCTGATTCTCGCCAACATTTCGGTCTTCGAAGGGCGCCGGGAAACCGGCGCCTTTTTGTTTTCGTGGAAGACCCGCGCATTGGCGGACGTAGGCACGGGAGCCCTCTTGGCCCGTTTCGGGTTGAGGGCCTCACGGCCGCCCCCGCTCACGGCGCCTCCGCCACCTCCAGCGCCCGCGCGATCAGCCGTTCCCGGGCCTCCGCATCGTCCGGGCATCCGCTGGCGAGCCAGAGTTCCCGGGCGGCCTTGAGGCCCAGGCCGACCGCCCGGCCCGGCGGGACGCCGCGCGCCACGAGATCGGCACCGGCCACGGGGAAGGTCGGCCGGGTGCCCGCTTCCGCCATCCGGTCGAGCGCCGCGTGGGCCGCCGGCGTGACGCGGGGGCGCGGCTCGCCGGCAAGCGCGATCAGGAGTTCGCGTAGCGGTCCGGCACCGTGGGTCGCGACGAGGGCGGGCACCGCTTCCGCCTCGATCACCGGCCGGTCGTGCAGGACGGCCAGAGTTGCGGCGTAATCGGCGAGGCGCGCGTGCTCGGCCCGCGAGAGGCGCAGGCTCGTCTGCAGCCGGTCCGCATCCTCGCTCGTGCGCACGGCGAGCGCCGCGAAACGGGCGATGGCGTCGAGGCGGGGCGGATCCGCCGCGCAGCGGGCGAGCCGGCCGAGTTCGCCGACGCCGCCGAGGATGCGCAGGAGCAGGCCGGTCTCGCTCAAGGTGGCCACCGCCTCCACGGCGCGGGGGGCGAGCAGCAGCTTCAGGAACTCGGCGCGCACCCGCTCCCGCGAGAGCCGGTCGAGGCTGTCGCGCGCCGCGATCGCGGCGGCGAGGCCGTCGGCATCCGGGGCGCCGCGTCCGTAGCGGGCATGAAAGCGGAAGAAGCGCAGCAGCCGCAGGGCGTCCTCGCGCAGGCGGGTCGCGGCGTCGCCGATGAAGCGCACCCGGCCGGTGGCGAGGTCGGCGACGCCCCCCGTCGTGTCGTGCAGGCGCCCCCGTGCATCGAGCGACAGGGCGTTGATGGTGAAGTCGCGCCGCTCGGCATCGCGCGCGAAATCGCGGCCGAAGCGCACCACCGCGTGGCGCCCGTCCGTCTCCACATCCTCGCGCAGGGTCGTCACCTCGTGCGGCTCGCCCGCCACGACGAGGGTGACCGTGCCGTGCTCGATCCCCGTCGGCACCGCCTTGATCCCGGCGGCGCGGGCGCGCGCGATCACCGCCTCCGGCGGATGCGTGGTGGCGAGATCGATGTCGCTGACAGTCGCGCCGAGCAGCGCGTCGCGCACGCAGCCGCCGACGAGGCGCGTCTCCTCGCCCGGCGCGTCGAGCGCCGCGAGGCAGGCCTGCACGCCCTCCCGTGCCAGGAGCCGGGCGGGGCCGTCCGCGGTCAGCGGCGGGGGAAGCGGCGAGGGCACCGGGTCGGCGCTCACCGGAAATGGCCCGGCACCAGCCGCCCGTTCTCGTAGCGCGGCGGCTCGTAGCCGTCCTTGGTGCGCTGCCCGGTCAGCCCGGTCATGACCAGGGAGGCGATGACGATGAACAGCCCGGCCAGCACCAGACGCGTCCATTGCGGCTTCCACTCGGCGTGGTCGAGCGGCGAGCGCCGGGCGAACAGCAGCCAGGCTGCGAAGGCCAGGAAGGGCAGGGAGAACAGGAGGATTTCCTGGAGGACGAGGCGGAGCATCGATGCTGCGATCTGCGAGGGGCCGCGAGGCGCCCGTCGGGCGTGAAGGCGTTCAGGCGTCGAGACGTTCAGGGATAAAGACGTTCGTAGAGGTTATGCACGATCCCCGCCGTGACACCCCAGATCAGGTGCTCCGCGAAGGGGATGGCGTAGAAATAGCGCGTCCGGCCCCTCCATTCCGCCGAACGGACGAGATGCCGCGCCGGGTCCATCAGGAAGGCGAGCGGCACCTCGAAGACCGCCGCCACCTCCGCCGGGTTCGGGCGCAGGGCCGCCTCGCGCGCCACGAGGCCGACCACCGGCACCACGAGGAAGCCGGTGCCCGAGAGATAGGGGTCGAGATAACCGAGCGGACGCACCGCCCCGCTTTCCAGGCCGATCTCCTCCCGCGCCTCGCGGAGCGCCGTGTCGACCGGCGAGGTGTCCTCGGGATCGACCTTGCCGCCGGGGAAGGCGACCTGTCCGGAATGGTCGCGCAGATGCGCCGCCCGCTGGGTGAACAGCAGCGTCACGCCCTCGGGGCGGTCGATCACCGGCACCAGCACGGCGGCGGGCCGGTGCGGCGTGGCCGGGGCGACGGCGAAGCCCTCCGGCTGGAGGTCGTGGTCGCCGCGTGGGTTCGACAGCGGAACGCCCGGCCCCGGCGCCACGTGGCTCAGGCGGTTTTCCGCCCGCGCGAGGAACGCGTCGAGCGTGAACGCCTCCGCCGGGGATCTCGCCGCCGCCTCGGGCAGCCTCATGCGGCCTCGCCGGCGGGGGCGATGCGGTGGAAATGGCCCCCGGCCCAAAGGCCGAACCATGGTTGGCCGTCGATCTCGCGCTCCTCGCCCATCTCGACGAGATCGTAGGTGAGGCTCCGGCTCACCAGAGCCCAGAGGTCGCGGCGGACATGGAGATAGGGCTTCAGGCCCTCCGCGCCGTCGACGAAGCGGAGAGGGTGCTCGGCATCGGCCGGGACGAGATCGTCCACGTTGGTGCGGAAGGCGATGCGGCGCGCCTCGCCCTCGCCCTCCACCGCCATCTCCACCGCGGCGAACGGGGCGTCGTCCACCTGGATGCGCACCCACTCGGCCGGCGTGACGAGCACGGTCGAGCCGTCGGGCTCCTTGCGCAGGATCGAGGCGAAGAGCCGGACGAGCTTCGGCCGCCGGATCGCCGAGCCGTTGTGGAACCACGTGCCGTCGGCAGCGATGCGGATGTCGATCTCGCCGCAATGCTCCGGATGCCAGCGCTCCACCGGCGGAAGACCGCGTTTGCCGACCTCGCCGAGGGCGGCGCTGAGCCGGGCCAAAGCCGGATCGTCGGAGGGGGGCTGGGTCATGACTTGTCGCCGGGCCTGTCTTTCAGAACCTTCCAGATTCCCGTCACCGCCGCCAGCGGCCGGCCGCCGCTGGTGAGCGTGCCGCGCACGAAGACGAGGGAGGCGGTCTTCCGCACGATCTCCGGCACGGTCTCGATCAGGTCGCCGATCTGCGCCGCGCCGACGAACTGGCTCGACATCTCGATGGTCACCGCCCGCGCGCCGTCGCAGGCGTCGCGCACGACGATGCTGAGCGCCCGGTCGGCGAAGGTCAGCAGCATGCCGCCATGGACGATGCCGACGAAGTTGCCGTGCCGCTCGTCGGTGCGGAAGGCGAACTCCCTCGTGCCCGCGACCGTGCGGTGATAGACCGGCCCGACATGGGCGATGAAGCCCGGGTCGGTGAAGGCCTCCCAGCCGTCGGGAAAGGCCGCGCGCTCCTCGTCCGTCATCAGGTCTCGCCTCCCACGGCCGCGGAGTTCCCGAACCCCGCCGCGATGCACCACGTTGCACGATGTCGCGGGCGTCCTGACCCCCGCCGCTGGATCGCCCATATAGCGCCGAACTGCCGCGCGGCAGCGCCGCGCTTGCCTTCGGCCCGCGTTCGGCGCCAGACTCAAGCACTTTCGGGCCTGCGCGCCCGGTCATCGCAGGGTTCACTTCATGGCACAGGGCGCCGGACCGGCCAGCACGACGAGCCTCGACGACGGGATCGTCGCCACCGCCGAGACCTGTCTCGCCGCGATCCGCGAGGCGCGGGAGGCGATCCACGGGGTCATCTTCGGCCAGGAGAAGATCGTCGATCTGGCGCTGGTCACGATCCTGGCCGGCGGCCACGGCCTGCTCGTCGGCCTGCCGGGTCTGGCCAAGACCAAGCTCGTCGAGACGCTGGGCACCGTGCTCGGGCTCGAGGCCCGCCGGGTGCAGTTCACGCCGGACCTGATGCCCTCCGACATTCTCGGCACCGAGATCCTGGACGAGGATGCCGAGCGCCGCCGCTCCTTCCGCTTCGTGCGGGGACCGGTCTTCACCCAGCTCCTGATGGCCGACGAGATCAACCGCGCCAGCCCGCGCACGCAATCGGCCCTGCTCCAGGCGATGCAGGAGCACTTCGTCTCGGTGGCGGGCGAGCGCCACGACCTGCCGCGCCCCTTCCACGTGCTGGCGACGCAGAACCCGATCGAGCAGGAGGGCACCTATCCGCTGCCCGAGGCGCAGCTCGACCGCTTCCTCCTTGAGATCGATGTCGGCTATCCCGACCGCGCCGCCGAGCGCCGCATCCTGATCGAGACCACCGGCGTCGAGGATGCGCGGGCCCGGGCGGTGATGAACACCGAGCAGCTGCTCACGGCGCAGCGCCTCGTGCGGCGCCTGCCGGTCGGCGACGCCGTGGTCGACGCGATCCTCGACCTCGTCCGCTCGGCCAGGCCGGAAGGCGGCGATCCGGCGATCGCGAAAAAGCTGCTGTGGGGGCCGGGCCCCCGCGCCAGCCAGGCGCTGACCCTGGCCGTGCGCGCCCGCGCGCTGATCGAGGGCCGCGTCGCGCCCTCCGTCGCCGACGTGAAGGCGCTCGCCGAACCGGTGCTCAAGCACCGCATGGCGGTGACCTTCGCCGCGCGCGCCGACGGCGAGACGGTGGCCGGCCTGATCGGCCAGCTCGCCGCCAAGCTCTGAGTTCGCCGCGGATGGCCTCCACCCGGCTCGTCGAGGCCGAGAGCCGCCGCCCCGGCGGCGCGCAGACCGGCGGCGCGCTCGCGCTCGCCGAGGTGATGCCGCGCCTCGTGCTCGAATCGCGCCGCGTCTCCGGCACCCTGGCGCACGGCCTGCACGGGCGCCGCCGCGCCGGACCGGGGGAGAGCTTCTGGCAGTTCCGCCCCTTCGTCACTGGTGAGGCGGCTGCCCGCATCGATTGGCGCCGCTCGGCCCGCGACGACCGGCTCTACGTGCGCGAGCGCGAGTGGGAGGCCGCCCACAACATCTGGATCTGGATCGACCGCTCCGCCTCGATGGGTTTCGCCTCGGATCTGGCCCAGACCTCGAAGGTCGAGCGGGCGCTGGTGCTGGGGCTGGCGCTTGCCGACACCTTCGTCGAGGGCGGCGAGCGCGTCGGCCTGCTCGGGCTCACCCGCGCCAGCGCCTCGCGCGGCATCGTCGAGACCCTCGCCCAGGCGTTGGTCGACGACCGGGCCGGCCTCATGCAGGACCTGCCGCCGCCCGCCCGCCCCGGGCGCTTCGACGAAGTGGTGCTGGTGAGCGATTTTCTCACGCCGCTCGACCGGGTGCGCGAGGCGGTGCAGGCCAATTCCGTCCATGGCAACCGCGGCCATCTCGTGCTGGTGGCCGATCCCGTGGAAGAGACCTTCCCCTTCACCGGCCAGGCCGTGCTGCACGATCCGGAAGGCGGCCTGAGCCTCGATATCGGCGAGGCCGGCGCCTGGGGCGAGACCTACCGCGCGCGCATCGCCGCCCACCGCGACGGCCTCTCCGAGATCGCGCGGCAGCGGGGCTGGACGCTGACGATCCACCGCACCGACCGGCCGGCGAGCGAGGCCGCCCTGCGCGTCCTCACCCTCGTCGCCGCCGCGCGCGGGCTCGGCTGAAAGGCGAACCGCATTGTTCGGGATTCCGCTCACCTTCGCCGCTCCCCTCGCGCTCGCCGCGCTCGTCGCGCTGCCGGCCCTGTGGGTGCTGCTGCGGGTCACGCCGCCGCGTCCGCGCCGGATCCACTTCCCGCCGCTGGCGCTGGTCGCCGACCTGCTGCCGAAGCGCGAGACTCCGGCCCGCACCCCGCCCTGGCTGCTGATCCTACGCATCCTCGCCGCCGCCTGCCTGATCCTCGCGGTGGCCGGACCGGTGTGGAATCCCGGCGGCATCGGCGCCGCCGCCGGGCGGGAGCCCCTGCTCCTCATCCTCGACAACGGCTTCGTCGCCGCCCAGGACTGGCGCGACCGCCTGCGCGCGGCCACCGACGAGATCGAGGCCGCCGCCCGCGACGGGCGCCCGGTGGCTCTGGTGGCGAGCGCCGAGGCGCCCGCGCCCTTCGAGGCCCGGCCGCCGGCCGCCGCGCTCGAGCGCCTGCGGGCGATCAAGCCGCGGCCGCATCTCGGTGACCGGGACGCGCATCTGGCCTCGATCGGCACCTTCCTCGAGCGGATGCCCGCTGCCTCGATCGTCTGGATCAGCGACGGCGTGCGCGGCGTCGGCGAGACGGATTTCGCCAAGTCTCTCGGCGATCTCGCGAGCCGCCACGGCAGCGCGGTCACCGTGCTCAAGGCCGAGCGTTCCCCGGCCCTCGCCCTCGAAGGCTCGCCGGTGCAGCCGGGCGAAAAACTCTCGGCGCAGGTTCTGCGGGCCGAAGCCAACGGCCGCGATGCCGGGCTGGTGCGGGCCCTCGACCAGAAGGGCCTGCCGCTCGCCGAGAGCCGGTTCACGCTTCAGCCCGAGGCGAGCGAGGCCAGCGTCAGCTTCGACCTGCCGGTGGAGCTGCGCAACGCCATCGCCCGCCTGGAGATCGAGGGCGAGCATTCGGCCGGGGCCGTGGTGCTGATGGACGAGCGCGGCAAGCGCCGCCGGGTCGGCCTCGTCTTCGGCGGCACCCTCGATCAGGCCCAGCCGCTGCTCGCGCCGACCTACTATCTCGCCAAGGCGCTCTCGCCCTTCGCCGACGTGCAGCAGCCCCGCGCCGGCCAGGGCACCGCCGAATCCATCGGCCAGATGCTCGACAATCAGGTCTCGGTGCTGGCGCTGGCCGATGTCGGCGCCCTCGACGACCGGACGCTCGCACGGGTGGAGACGTTCGTGGAGGAGGGCGGGTTGCTCTTGCGCTTCGCCGGCCCCCGGCTCGCCGCCGGCAACGACCCGCTGGTGCCGGTGCGCCTGCGCCGGGGCGGGCGCTCGCTCGGCGGCACCCTCTCCTGGGACCGGCCCAAGACCCTCGCGGCCTTCGCGCCCGAGAGTCCCTTCGCCGGCCTGAACCCGCCCGCCGATATCGGTGTGCGCCGCCAGATCCTGGCCGAGCCCGACGGCGACCTTCCCGGCAAGACCTGGGCGGCGCTCCAGGACGGCACGCCGATCGTCACGGCGGGCAAGCGGGGGCAGGGCCTCGTGGTGCTGTTCCATGTCACCGCCGACACCACATGGTCGAACCTGCCGCTGTCGGGCCTGTTCGTGGACATGCTGCGCCGGGTCGTCGGCCTCGCCGGCCCGTCCGCCAAGCTCGGCGAGGGCGATGGCCGGCAGGCCAATGGACAGGCGAAGGCCGCGCTGCTCGCCCCGCGCCTGACCCTCGACGGCTTCGGCGCGCTGGGCTCGCCGCCGGCCAGCGCCACCGCCGTGCCCGCCGATTTCGCCGACCGCGCCGGCCCCGAGCACCCGCCGGGCTTCTACGGTACGGCGGAGGGCGGCATCGCCGTCAACGCACTGGCGCCGGGCGACCGGCTCAGCCCCCTCGACCTCACCGGTCTGAAGGGCGCCCGGATGGGCTCGCTCGCCGGGGCCGAGACGCTGGACCTGCGCGCGCTGCTGTTCAGCCTCGCGCTCACGCTGCTCGCCCTCGACACCCTGGCCGGCCTCTGGCTCGGCGGCTTCTTCCGCGGAGCCGGCCGCGTCTCGCGCGGGCGGGCGGCCACCGCCGCCCTTCTGCTGCCGGCGCTGCTCGGCCTCGCCCTCGTGTTCGCGCCGCCTCCGGCACGGGCGCAGGAGCCGCCGGCCAACCGGCCGAACGGCATCGAATCGGCGCTGGCCACCCGGCTCGCCTTCGTCGTCACCGGCGACGCCGCGACCGATGCCGCGAGCCGGGCCGGCCTGTCGGGCTTGAGCCAGATGCTGGCCGCCCGCACCGCCCTGGAACCCGGCGAGCCCGCAGGCCTGAACCTCGAGAAGGACGAACTCGCCTTCTATCCCCTGATCTACTGGCCGATCGTCGCAGGACGCCCGCAGCCGAGCGAGGCGGCGATCCGCAAGATCGACGCCTTCATGCGGAACGGCGGCACGGTGATCTTCGACACCCGGGACGCCCAGACCGCCCGCGCCAACGGTCCGCCGACCCCGGAGACGGCCTATCTGCGCAAGATGCTGGCGACCCTCGAAGTGCCGGAGCTCGAGCCGGTGCCGCCGGACCACGTCCTGACCAAGGCGTTCTACCTCGTCGATTCCTTCCCCGGCCGCCTCAGCACCGGCCAGACCTGGGTCGAGACGATCCCGCCGGCCGGAGAGGGCGGCGAGCGCCGCCCGGCGCGCGCCGGCGACGGCGTCACGCCGATCATCATCACCGGCAACGATCTCGCCGCCGCCTGGGCGGTGGGCCGCAACGGCGAGCCGCTCTACCCCGTCACCGGCGACCAGCGGCAGCGCGAGATGGCGTTCCGCGGCGGCATCAACATCGTGATCTACACCCTGACCGGAAACTACAAGGCCGATCAGGTCCACGTGCCCGCCCTGCTGGAGCGGTTGGGACAGTGATCGTTTCGAGGACACGCGACCCCAAAATCCCTCACCCTTCTGCGGGGGAGGGGGCCTTGCGGATGCAGGGCGGGAGAGGGGGCAGCTCAGGTCTATCCGGAAACGGCGCTCCCCTCACCCGCCCCCCTTCGGGGGCCACCCTCTCCCGCGCAGGGGAGGGGGGATTCTCGCGCGATAAAGGAGGCCCCGCCCCATGCTGAGCCTCAGCTTCACCCCCCTCGTCCCCTGGCTGGTCCTGACCGGATTCGGCGTGCTCGCCGCGATCCTCGCCGTCGTGGCGGTGCTCGCCCGCGGCCGCACGGCCCTGCTGCGGGCGGTGGCGCTCGGCCTCGTCGTGCTCGCCCTCGCCAACCCCTCGCTCGTGCGCGAGGATCGCGACCCGGTCAAGGACGTGGCGGCCATCGTCGTCGACCGCTCCGGCTCGCAGACGCTGGGCGAGCGCCCGGCCATGACCGACGCGGTCAAGGCCGAGCTGGAGCGCCGCTTCGGCGCGCTCGCCAACATCGAGCCCCGCTTCATCGAGGTCGGCGACGCGCAGGGGGCCGAGGGCGACGACGGCACCAAGCTGTTCACCGCCCTGACCCAGGCGCTCGCCGACGTGCCGCCGGAGCGGATCGCCGGCGTGGTGATGCTGACCGACGGCGTGGTGCACGACATCCCCGCCTCCCTCGACGCCCTCGGACTCAAGGCGCCCCTGCACGTCCTCGTCACCGGCCGGCCGGACGAGCGCGACCGCCAGATCAAGATGCTGGAGGCCCCCCGCTTCGGTATCGTCGGCCGGGACGTGACCCTGCGCGGCGAGGTGATGGAGCGCGGCGGCACCGGCACGGCGGTCGTCACCGTGCGCCGCGACGGGGAGGAGATCGACCGGCAGAGCATCGCCACCGGCGTGCCGTTCTCGCTCACCACCCATATCGAGCATGGCGGCCCCAACGTCGTGGAGATCGAGGTCGAGCCGCTGCCGGGCGAGCTCACCACGGTCAACAACCGCGCGGTTCTCCCGATCGAGGGCATCCGCGAGAAGCTCCGGGTGCTGCTCGTCTCCGGCGAGCCGCACCAGGGCGAGCGCACCTGGCGCAACCTCCTGAAGTCGGACGCGAGCGTGGATCTCGTCCACTTCACGATCCTGCGGCCGCCGGAGAAGCAGGACGGCACCCCGATCTCCGAGCTCTCGCTGATCGCCTTCCCGACCCGCGAGCTGTTCGTTCAGAAGATCAAGGATTTCGACCTCATCATCTTCGACCGCTACGCCAACCAGAGCGTGCTGCCGCAGGCCTATTTCGACAACATCGTCCGCTACGTCCGCGAGGGCGGGGCGCTGCTCATCGCCGCCGGGCCGGAATTTGCCGGCCCCGCCAGCCTCGCCCGCACCCGGCTCGCCTCGATCCTGCCCGGCGATCCCTCGGCCAAGGTGGTCGAGCAGCCGTTCAAGGCCGCGCTCACCGAGACCGGCCACCGCCACCCCGTGACCCGGGCGCTGCCGGGCTCGGAGGCCAGCCCGCCGGCCTGGGGCGACTGGCTTCGCATCATCTCGGCCCAGACGCGGCCGGGGGTGCAGCCGATCCTGTCGGGCGCCAACGGCCTGCCGCTCCTGGCCCTGTCCCGCGAGGACAAGGGCCGCGTCGCCCTGATGCTTTCGGATCAGGCCTGGCTCTGGGCCCGCGGCTACGGGCAGGGCGGTCCCTATCTCGACCTGCTGCGCCGCCTCGCCCACTGGCTGATGAAGGAGCCGGCCCTCGAAGAGGAGGCGCTGCGGGCGCAGGTGACGGGTCGGGGCCGCGAGGTGCGCGTCGAGCGCCAGACCATGGCCGACGAGGCGGGCCCCGTCACGATCACCGGCCCGACCGGCAGGGAGCGGCAGCTCGACCTGACGAAGGCCGAGACCGGCCTGTTCACGGCGACCTTCGAGGCGCAGAGCCTCGGCCTCCACACCATCCGCTCAGGCAACCTCGTCGCCTTCGTCAGCGTCGGACCGGCCAATCCGCGCGAACTCGCCGACGTGTTCAGCGACACCGAGCGGCTGAAGGGCGTGGCCGAGGGCTCCGGCGGCACCGTGCGCCGGGTGGCGGCGGCGGGCGGCACCATCGAGGTGCCCCGGCTCCAGATCACCCGCGGCGGCCGCCTGGGGGGCGCCGACTGGATCGGCTTCCGCCCGAGCGACAGCGCCACCGTGCGCGGCGTCGAGGTCTATCCCCTCGGCATCGGCCTGTGGGCGCTGGCCGCCCTCGCGGCGGCGCTGCTGGCGATGTGGCTGGTCGAGGGGCGGCGCGGACGCGCGGCCTAGAGCGCGTGCCGACGGACGGGAGACCGGTTCGTCGGCGGGATGCGCGTCGCGACAAGGACCAGGAGACGCCGACCTGATGCAGCCGGGTCGGATACGGCGCCCGCGGGAGCCGCCGACCCGGCAGGCGTTCACACCCTTCCGGTCACGCTCCTCAGGGGCGCCGCTGCGGCTGTCCCGCGGCTTCGAGGATGAGGTCTGCGATCGCCTGGGGTTGCGAGATCAACGCCAGATGGCTCGCGGCCAGCTCGATCGTCCGCGCCTTCATCCGGCCGGCCATGAAGCGTTGAAGGTCGGGATTGATTGTCCGGTCCTCCGTCGACACGGCGTAGAAGCTCGGCTTCGAGCGCCATGCGGCCTGTGTTGTCCGGGCCGTGAGCAGCCCTTTGCGAAACGGCTGCTGGACGGCGAACAGAACCTTCGCCCGCGCCGGGGGCAGGTCGCCGGCGAAATCCCTGAGGAAGGCGGCTTCGGTGAGGCGCCCCTCGTCGCCGTCGAAGACGATACCGGCCGAGGCCGGCGGCGTCGGATAGGTCTTGGCCAGCGCCGTGTAATCCTCGCCGGCATCGGGGGCCCGCGCCGCGACGTAGACCACGGCTGTGACCTTCGGATCGGCGCCGGCCTCGGTGACGATCATCCCGGAGAAGGAATGCCCGACAAGGACGGTCGGCCCCTCCTGCCGGGCCAGGACGCGCTGCGCGGAGGCGACCGCCTCATCGAAGCTGGTCAGCGGATTCTGCACCGAGGTGACGGTGAGGTCCGCCGCCTGCAGCCGTGGGATCACCTCCGACCAGCACGACCCGTCGGCGAAGAGGCCGTGCACGAGCACGACATTGCGCGCACGCGGCACGTCCTCGGCTCGGCTCGATCCGGGCAGCAGCGCCGCCGCGGTGACGGCCGCGAGGGATCGGTTCAGGGTTCGGCGGGTCAACATGCCTGCTGCTCCTCTCGGGATCGATATCCTTGCGCGTCCCTTCCGACGGGATTCCGGCCCCGTGGGAAAAATTCCGGGCGCTCCGCTCGCCGGCGCCCGCCGACAGGGGAGGCGCGCGACGGCCTGTCCGCGGCGCTCCGACGATTGCGGTCGCACCGGCCCGGATCCACGGGCGTCATGCGAGGTGTTCGGCCGATGCGTTTCTGATCATCGCCACCCTCAGCCACACGGCCGAGACGAGGAAGTAGAAGGCACCGAACGCGGCATAGGGCGCAAGATCCGCGATGCCGGGGGCCGCAGCGCCCGCGGCCAGCTTGACGAAGAAGCCGCCCGCGAGCGTCGACTGGGCCCCGCTCAGCACCATCGCCCATTGGGCACCCGCCTTCCAGCGGCGCAGGCCGGTGACGAGCTGCAGCAGGCCCGAGAGGATCGCCCAGACGCCGAAGACCGCCAGAACTGCGTGCAGGCTCCAGCCGAGGGCGACCGCAACCGCGACGGCGACGGCGCCGCTGACCGCCGCGTTGAGGGATTGGCTGGGATTGGCCGCCAAGCCGCCGCTGCGCCGCGCGTCGAGGAGATTGGCGACGGCGTCCCAGGCGGGATAGGCGACCAGAAGCACCGCCGCGGCGGGTGGCGCGGCCCGGCCGATGGTGAGGGCCGCCGCGACCCAGCCGACGGAGACGCCGGCGCGGAGGAAGTAATAGGAACTCAGCCAGCGCGGAGCGTCACGGTCGGGTTGTTGGACGATTGGCATCGGATTTTCCTTCACGGGCGTGCCATGAGCGGCGCGGGACAGCGGGCAGCCACGGGGGAGACCGGCCGGCAAGCTTGCCGACCTGTGAGAAAGAGGTGTTGATCCAGGGCGTTACGCGCTGCGTCAGGGGGCATCGTGTACAGCCGGGGACCGACGACACCCATGACCGGATCGCTGGAAAACTTGACCGATCTTCCGGATGGCGGACCGCGCGGCGGCGTCTCCGGCGATCTCCTCTCGCACGTGCTGGCGCAGATCCGGCTGACCGGGGACCATGTTCGGTCGCGTGACGTGGCGCCGTCGGAGCATTTGGATCTGGAGGCCGGAGCGGCTCATGTCCTGGTGCTCGCCGACGGCGCGCTTCACATCGAGGACGCCGGCGAGGCGCCGGTCGTGATCGACGGGGGCGACCTCCTGCTGCTTCCCCGCGGGCTCGGCGGGGCGCGGCTGGTGGCGTCTCGGGCGCGGGCGTCGGTGATCGTGTGCCGGTTCTGGTTCGATCCTCACAGCCTTCGCGGCATGATCGCGGCCCTGCCCGAGCGCATCCATATCGGGCGCGCGGAGGGCGCGGGCTGGCTGGAGGGCATCGTGCCCTTCCTGATGGTCGAGGTGACCGACGACGCGCCCGGCGCGGCCCTGATGATCTCGCGGATCATCGACGTGATCGTCATCCGCACCCTCCGAACATGGGTCCAGCGCGGGCACACCACCGGATGGCTGGGCGGCCTGTCCGACGCCCGCATCGCCAGGGCGCTGAAGGTCGTGCACGAGAGGCCGCTGCAGCGATGGAGCGTCGACGCCCTGGCGGGGGCGGCCGGCATGTCGCGCTCGAGCTTCTGTGAACGCTTCGCCGCGCTCGTCGGCCGCTCGCCCCTGCGCTATCAGAACGAGTGGCGGCTCAACCTCGCCCGGGCCATGCTCGCCGCCGGCGACGCGCGTGTCGGCGAGATCGCGCTGCGTGTCGGCTACGAGTCCGAATCCGCCTTCAGCCGGGCCTACAAGGCCATGTTCGGCTACCCGCCGAGGAACGAAACGCCGTCGCCGGGCGAGGAGCGGCTTCCCGACTAGAGCCGTGACCGGCCGAACGGTTCCGGGGCGGCGTCTCCCGGCCGGACGTGCCCCCGCCCGGTCCGGAACAGCCCTGAGCCCTGGTGGCCGGGCGCGACCTGTGCAATCCCGGCTCGATGACCGAATCCCTCCCGTTCCTGGCCGGGGGCGGCGAGGCCGCCCGCATGATCGCCGAGCGCGACTGGTCGGACCACCCGCTCGGCCCCCCGCAGACCTGGCCCGAATCGCTGCGCACGGCGCTGAGTCTCATCCTGAACTCGCCCGAGAGCATGATCCTGGCCTGGGGGCCGGATCTGCACTTCTTCTTCAACGACACCTACTTCCCGTTGCTCGGCCCCCGCCTGTCCTGGGCCATGGGCGAGCGCTTCGACCGGGTCTGGGCCGATGGCTGGGACCAGGCCAAGCCGATCATCGACGACGCCTTCGCCGGGCGGAGCCGCCGCTTCGAGGATCTGCCGTGGAAGCTCGCCACCGACCGGGGCGAGGCCGAGACGTGGTGGAGCTTCTCCTACTCGCGGGTGCTCGACGGCGCGGGCCGCATCGCCGGCCTGTTCATCTTCACCAACGAGACGACGAAGCGCGTCCGCACGGAAGCCTCGCAGCGGGACAGCGAGGCCGCCCTGCGCCGCAGCGAATCGCTCCTGTCGGCGACGCTGGAGGGGCTTCCGGTCGGCGTCATCATCGCCGACGCCGAGGGGCGGATCGTGCGCGACAATCCCGCCAACCGCGAGATCTGGGGCATTCCGCCGGAAACCGCGAGTTGGGCGGGCTACGGCGACTGGGTCGGCTACTGGCCCGAGACCGGCGAGCGCCTGCGCGCCGAGGAATGGGGCATGGCCCGCGCCCTCCTCAACGGCGAGATCGTGCGCGGCGAACTCGTGGAGATCGAGCGTTTCGACGGGGCCGGGCGGCGGCTGTTCCTCAACAACGCCGCGCCCATCCGCGACGGCGCGGGGACGATCATCGGCGGCGTGGTCGCCGAACTCGACGTGACCGAACGGATCGCGGTCGAGCGGCGGCTGCGGGAGAGCGAGGCGCTCGCCCGCGTCAATGCCGAGCGGGTTCAGCTCGCGCTCTCGGCCGGCGCCATCGTCGGCACTTGGCTCTGGGATCTGCCCACCGACCGCTTCACAGTGGACGAGGCCTTCGCCCGCGCCTTCGGCCTCGATCCGGCGCACGGGCGCGAGGGCCTGAGTCTCGCCCAGGTCGTCGAGACGGTCCATCCCGACGACAAGGCTGGGCTGGCCGAGGCGATCAACGAAGCCATCGCCCGCGGCGGCGCCTACGCTCACCAGTACCGGGTGCGGCGCGCGGACGGGCGCTATTACTGGATCGAGGCCAACGGCCGGGTCGATCACGCGCCCGACGGCACGCCGCTGAGCTTCCCCGGCGTCCTGATCGACGTGGAGGAGCGCCGCGCCGTGGCGGAGGAGCGCGACCGGGCCATCGTGCTCTTGCGCCGGCTCAACGAAACCTTGGAGGAGCAGGTCGCGGCGCGCACCGCCGAGCGCGACCAGATCTGGCAGGCCTCCAGCGACCTTCTGGCGGTGGCCGATTCGGAGGGCCGTTTCGTCAGCCTCAACCCGGCCTGGAGCGCGACGCTGGGCTGGAGCGAGGCCGAGTTGACGGCGCGTCCCTTCCTCGACTTCGTCCACCCCGAGGATCAGGACCGGACCCGCGCCGCCGCCGCCGGCCTCGCCCGCGGCGAGATGCAGCTCGGCTTCGAGAACCGCTACCGCGCCCGCGACGGCAGCTATCGCTGGTTCTCCTGGAACACCGTGCCGCGCCAGGGCCTCATCTACGCCTCCGTGCGCGACGTGACCGCGATCAAGGAGCAGGCGAAGGCGCTGGCCGAGGCCGAGGAGGCCCTGCGCCAGTCGCAGAAGATGGAGGCGGTGGGCCAGCTCACCGGCGGCCTCGCCCACGACTTCAACAACCTGCTCGCCGGCATCTCGGGCAGCCTGGAGCTGATGCAGACCCGCATTGCCCAGGGCCGGCTCAAGGATGTCGACCGCTACATGAGCGCCGCGCAGGGGGCGGCCAAGCGGGCAGCGGCGCTCACCCACCGCCTGCTCGCCTTCTCCCGCCGCCAGACGCTGGATCCGAGGCCGACCGACGTGAACCGGCTGGTGACCGGCATGGAGGATCTGATCCGCCGCACGGTCGGCCCCACCATCACCATCGAAGTCGTGGGCGCGGCCGGGCTCTGGCCGTCCCTCGTCGATCCGCCGCAGCTCGAGAACGCGCTGCTGAACCTGTGCATCAACGCCCGCGACGCCATGCCGGAGGGCGGGCGCATCACCATCGAGACCGCCAACAAATGGCTCGATGCGCACGCCGCGCGCCAGCACGAGGTGATGCCCGGCCCCTACCTGGCGCTCTGCGTGACCGATACCGGCACCGGCATGAGCCCGGACGTGCGTGCCAAGGCGTTCGACCCGTTCTTCACCACCAAACCCACCGGCCAGGGCACGGGGCTCGGGCTGTCGATGATCTACGGCTTCGCCAAGCAGACCGGCGGACAGGTGCGGATCTATTCCGAGTTCGGCGAGGGCACGACGGTCTGCCTCTACCTGCCGCGCTATCACGGCGAGGCCGAGGCGCCCGACTCCCTTGGCCCGCTGGTGGATGCGCCCCGGGCCGAGCGGGGCGAGACGGTGCTCGTCGTCGACGACGAGCCGACGGTGCGGATGCTGGTGACCGAGGTGCTGGAGGAACTCGGCTACACCGCGATCGAGGCCGCCGACAGCGCATCGGGCCTCAAGGTGCTGCAATCGGACGTGCGCATCGACCTGCTCATCTCCGATGTCGGGCTCCCCGGGGGCATGAACGGCCGCCAGATGGCCGATGCCGCGCGCCTCTCCCGCCCGGATCTCAAGGTGCTGTTCATCACCGGCTACGCCGAGAACGCGGCGGTGGGCAACGGCCAGCTCGAGCCCGGCATGGCGGTGCTGACCAAGCCCTTCGTGGTCGAGACCCTGGGCCTGCGCATCCGCGACATCATCTCGCGCGGGTAGGGCGCCGCCGTCGCCCCGGCCCGCGCGGCCCTCAGGAGAGGAGCCCGGTTCGCCGCCCGAGCCACAGCGTCGCCGCCGCTCCGGCGAACATCGTCGCGCCGAACACCCAGCCCGAGACGGCGCCCGCCATGATGCCCGACAGCAGCGTGCCGACGCTGCAGCCGAGCCCCGTCATCGCGCCCCAGCCGAGCAGCACGCCGCCGGTCAGGCCACGCACGACCTGCCCCCGCGTCGGCAGGGCGGGCCGGAAATGGCCGGCGACGAGCGCGGCGGCCAGCGCGGCGAGCACGAGGCCGCCGACGAACAGGCCGTTGGGCGTGAGAAGGGCGTCGCGCACGGCCGTGGCGCAGCCGCGGAAGGTGTCGAGCCCCTCCAACCGGTCCGGCAGCAGGCCGAGCGCCCCCGCCGCCTGCCGGGAGCGGCCGCCGATCTCCGCGGTGACGCCGAGCGGGCCGACCCGCAGATAGGCGAGCGTCCCGAGTGCTCCGACCGCGAGCCCCCCGAGCCAGACCGGCCAGCGCGCCACGAACACGGCGTGGAGCGGGTCGCGCCGGCCCGGCGCCTCCGGTGCCGGCAGCCGGCGCAGGAGCGGCCAGGCCAGGGCGGCGAGCAGGGCCAGCGAGAGCGCAAGGCTCGGCCCGTAGCCGAGAAGGCGCGGAAGCCACGGCACGGGCGCCTCGGAAAGGCTGGCGAGGTAGAGCGGGTTCCAGCTCACGAAGCCGAGGACGAAGCCGAGCCCGGTGCCGACGAGCGCGAAGGGGGCCGTCGGCGAGCCCTCGCCGAGGCGGTAGAGATGGGCACTGATGCAGGAGCCCGAGACCGCCATGCCGGCGCCGAAGGCCAGCCCGGCCAGGGCGAGCGCCGGCCCGACCGGCCCGATATGCGCGTCCGGCGGCAGACGGGTGCCCGACGGGTCCGGCATCCAGGCGCCGAGCACCACGGCGTAACCCGCCGCGCCGGCGGCCAGCGCCGCCAGGATGCCGAGCATCCCGCGCGGGTCGCCCGCCACCAGAAAGTCGCGCCACTGGCAGTAGAAGCAGAAGCGGCTGCGCTGGAGCACGAAGCCGAACAGCGCACCGAAGACGAGCGACAGGGCGAGGCGCGTGCCGCCCGGCTCGCCCGTGAGGTGCCAGGCTGCCGCCGCGAGGCCGGCGGCGATGGCTGCGGCGGTGGTTGCGGCGATGGCTGCCCGAACGGGGAGCGCGCGCCCGGGCGCGCTCACGCTTCGCGGCGGGAGGGGCAGCGCCTCGCCCGAAGGCGCGGTCCTCACGGGCTCATCCTCACCGGCCTCATCCTCGACGGCCTCGTCCTCACCTGCCGCCCCAGACGGTGCCGGCGAGGTTGACCACCGGCACGCCGACGGCGTTGCCGTACTCGGTCCACGAGCCGTCGTAGTTGCGCGCGTCGTAGCCGAGGACGCGGTTCAGGACGAACCAGGAATGGCTCGAGCGCTCGCCGATGCGGCAGGAGGTGATGATCGGCTTCGTGCCGTCGATGCCGGCCGCCGCGTAGAGGGCCTTCAGCTCCTCCTTGGACTTGAGGGTGCCGTCCGGATTCACCGCCTTGGCCCAGGGGATGTTGACCGAGCCGGGGATGTGGCCCGCGCGGATCGCCAGTTCCTGGATGCCGGCGGGCGCGATGACCTTGCCGCTGAACTCGTCGGGCGAGCGGATGTCGAGGATCTGTTCGTCGCGCTCCCGCTTGGCCACCGCCAGCACGTCGGCGAAGCGCGCCCGCAGCTTGCCCGAGGGCGCCTGCGCCGTGAAGGTCGAGGGGGCGACCTCGGCGTTGCGGGTGTCGAGGGGGCGCTTCTCGGCCTCCCACTTCTTGCGCCCGCCGTCGAGGAGCTTGACGTTGTCGACGAGGCCGTACTGGGCGAGCACCCAGGCGCCCCAGGCGGCGAACCAGTTGTTGTTGTCGCCGTAGAGCACCACGGTCGTGTCCCGGTCGAGGCCGAGGCGGCGGGCGAGGGCCGTGAACTTCTCGGGCCCGGCGATGTCGCGGCTCACCGTCTCGACGAGATCGGTGTGCCAGACGACGTTCTGGGCGCCCGGGATGTGGCCGCGCTCGAACACTCCCGGTTCGACGCTGACCTCGACGATCCGGAGGGTCTTGGCGTCGAGGTTCTTCTCCAGCCACTCGGTCGAGACCAGGGGGCTGTCCTGCACCGCCTTCGGTTCGGCCGCCTTCTCCTTGAGCGGCTTGGCCGCCGGATCCGGAGCGGCGAACAGGCCCGTCGGCGCGAGGACGCCCGCGGTAATCGTGAGCAGGAAGACGGATTTGCGCAGCACGGGACAAGCTCCGGAATGGGCAGCCGGGGGCATCCGGAGCCGCGGGGGGCTCCGGGAGGACGGGTTCTGGAATGTTGGGGCAGTCCGCCGTCGCCGATCGCCCGCCGGAGATCAGTTCCGCGCGGGAGGCTGTTCCGGATGAGCGCAGTCGAGGCCGGACCGCACGTCAATGTCGCCGTGTCGAGCGCGTCGGGTCAACGGAATAATGATCCGTTTATTTCGTGCTGGCGGCGAGATCGCTCCCGCGAATCCTCTGCGAAGGTGAAGGATTATCCCAGGTTCTCGGACGTCATGCCGATTCCGCGGATTTTCGGTCGGTCGCACCGCCGCATGGAGGGCGCGCGGATGGACGGCTGTGGACCGATCCGTCAGTCTCCGATCCGCTCGAAAAAGTCCGCGATCGCCCGCGCCGCCGCGTCCGGCCGCTCCCGGTGCGGGAAGTGCCCGGCATCCTCGAAGGGCGCGAGATCGAGGTCGGAGAAGGTCTCGCCGAGGCGGTCTGTCCAGGCGTAGGGGAACAGCGGGTCCCGCGTGCCCCAGCGGATGCCCGTGGGCACGGTGATCGGCGGCAGGGCCGGGGCCTCGCCCCGCAGCATGGCGAGCCGGCTCGCCTGCTGGCTCAGATACCAGTTGAAGCCGCCCTGCAGGTTGCCGGGCGCGAGGAAGTTGTCGGTGAAGGCCTCGAGCACGTCGTCGAAGGCGGCCGGGTTAGCGCCGGCCCAGTGGCGCAGAAAATGGCCGATATAGGCGCGGCAGCTCTCACGACTGGCGCCGACCACCTCCGCCGCGAACGGCTTGAGGTGGAAGGACTGGTACCAGATCTCGGCCAGCATCTCCGGCTGCGCCAGCCGCGGGCCGATGCCGGGATAGGGGCAGTCGAAAAAGAACAGGCCGGTGAGCCGGTCGGGATGCCCGCGCCCGAGCGCCTGACCGACGGAGGCGCCGACATCGTGGCCGACGAGGCCGGCCCGCTCGATCCCGAGGGTGTCGAGAAGGCCCAGCATGTCGGCGGCGTGGACCTCGGGGCCGGCCCTGTCGGAAGGGCCGGCATCGGGTTTCTCGCTGGCGCCGAAGCCGCGCAGATCCGGTGCGATCAGGCGGAAGCGGTCGGCCAGCCGCGCCATCACCGGTTCCCAGGTGAGCCAGAATTCCGGCCAGCCGTGCAGCAGCAGCACGGGCCGGCCCGCGCCCGCTTGCGCGACGTGCAGCTGCACGCCGTTGGCCGTCACCGTGTCGTGCCGGATCTCCACCATGGCGCCCGTTCCTCTCTTCCGCGAAACCGTCCGCCGGGCAAAGCGGCGCTCCCGCCCACGCGTTCCGCGGCGCCCCTCACGGGCTCGCACGGCCGCGCCGCGCCCGGGGGACACGGCAGGGACTCGAGATTGACACGGAGAGACGCGCGGGAGCCATCGCGCGCGCGCCGGCTTGACCGGGCAAGCTGGACTGTTTCAATGCGCCGGTTCCCGCCCTTCGCGGGCGATGGCGCGCGTGTGAGGCGGCAGATGGCGACGACAGTTCGGCGACTTGCGCTCCCGCTCGCGCTGGGCGCCGCCTTTTCCGTCTCGGGCTGTACCGGTTTCGGCTACATCTCCCAGACCTACGTCTCCCAGGTGCCGCAGGTCGTCACGATCGGCTGCAACGAGCCCTATGAGATCTACGACAACCGCCAGCGCCGTCGGGTTCTGGTGGTCTCGAACGCTCTGCGCGAGGTGACGGGCTGCGATGTCGGTCAGATCGGTGCGGGCCGTCCGCCGGCCGAGACCCGCGCCGCGCGTTTCCGCACGGCGGCGCGCACCTATCTCGACGAGACCGTGCGCGAGGATTGCAGGATCACCGGCGAGACGGTGTTCAGCGACCTGCAGACCGAGTTCGCCTACGCCTGCGACGCGCCGGTGGAGCCGCGCGGCACGGTGGTGCCCCGCCTGCCCGGGCGGCGCACGCAGCGCTGATTCCAATCGGCGGTCGGGCTTTCTCAGGGCTCCTGAGGGCCGACGAAGGTGCGCTCGGTCGCGTCGCCCGCCGCGGCCAGCAGCGCCCGGGCGAAGGCCCGCGCCTCGCCGCGGTCGAGGCGGATCACAGCGGTGACCGGGCGCCCGCCGAGGTCGGGCAGGCCCAGTTCCAGTCGCACGCCCTCGCCCTCCGCCGTGGCGGACAGGGTCCAGCCCGCGTCCCGGCCCGTCCGCTCGCCGCGCGTCTCGCCCCGTCTGTCGCCTCGTCGGTCGCCCTGGCCGGGCTCGCTCATCGAATCGGTCCTTTCGGTCTCGTGCGATCCTGACATGGGCGATTTTCCGGTCGCAGACCAGGGGCGTATCCTGGGCAGGACATCCGGCCTGCCTGGTCCCGCGCGAGCCGTCAGGCCGCCATCGGGGGGCCGCCGAGCGCCGGCGGACGATTGACGCGCGTGGCCGGGGATGGTGTCTGCGCGCCGACCGCCCGCCGGGCGCGACGTCACACGACAATCAGGGAATGACCGACATGTCCGAGATCTGGTTCCGCACCGGCGAGGCGACGGTGCTCGCCGCCGAGGGGCAGTTCACCGACGCGATGCCGGAGGTGCTGATCGGCTCCACCCGCGGCCCCGTGGGCCATGCCTTTGCCGGGATGCTGGGCCAGGTCCAGGGCCATACCCGCATGTTCGTGGTGCGCGACCTCAACCAGCTCGTGCGTCCCTCCACGATCATGACCACGAAGGTCACGATCCACACCGCCGAGTACGCCGAGCTGTTGGGCGGCGTGGTCCAGGCGGCGACCGGCGACGCCATCGTCGATTGCGTGATCGAGGGAATCCTGCCGAAGGACGGGCTCGACGAGCTGTGCATGATCATCACGATCTGGCTCGACGAGCGTTGCGCCAAGGACGAGAACCTCGACCGCAAGGATCTCTACCGCACCAACTACGAGGCGACGAAGCTCGCCATCGCCCGCGCCATGAAGGGCGAGCCCACGATCGACGAGCTGATCGCCAACCGCAAGACGGTGAAGCACTACGCGCTCGAAGACATCATCGAGTACTGATTGCTTGACCGCGGGACGCGGCTCAGGCCGCGTCCTCCTCGAAGCGATCAGTCTTGGCCAGTTCGGCCTGCGAACCGGGCGAGAGAGCCGCTTCCGACCCTCGGAAGTCATTCGACCGGTCATCCACGGCCGGCCCCTGACGGAGCAGCAGCGGATCCGTGGGAAGGCGAGACCGCGGGACCGGCCGGCGGGACCGTTCGACCTGAACGCCTGCCGGACGATCGACCGCATCGGCTCGGACGCTCGCCCCGAGCCGTGAGGCGGACGCGAGAGGAGCGCCCTCGGCGTGAGGCTCAGCTCTGGCCTGTTCCGGGGAGGCGGTAGCCAGACATTCTTGCCGCCCGCGCTCTCACCGCAGTGATCAGCTCGTCGAACATCGGGGCGGCCAGAGAGCGGCTCGTCGCAAGATAGTACGTCTCCCAGCCGACCGAGAGGAAATCGAGACCGAGCTGGTCGGCCGCCGCCCGCACGCCGAGTCCGGCATCGGCCGCTCCACAGGCGATCATGGCCGCGACCGCCTGATGCGTGAACTCCTCGATTGCGTAACCCTGGATCGCATCGGGGGCGAGATCGGCCTCCGCCAGCATGCGGTCGAACCAGTTGCGCGTGCCCGATCCCCGCTGGCGGTTGACGTAGCGCACGCCCTCCGCGGTCAGGTCGGCGAGCGTTCGGATGCTGAGCGGATTGCCGGGCGCCAGCAGCAGCCCCTGCTCGCGCTCGAACAGCCGGTGCAGGACGAGTCCGGCGCTCGCAGTCACGCCCGAGAAGGGAACATCCGCCTGTTCGGGGGTCAGCGCTCCGCAATGGAAACCCGCGGCATCGACGCCACCGTCGAGGAGGAGCTTCACCGCCACGCTGCTGCCCATCACCGACAGCCTGATCTCGCCCTGCTCGGCCGGGATCTCGCGCAGGACCTCGATCAGCAGCGGATCGTGACTGGCTGCGAGCGTCAGCGCTCCGGACCGGCCGGTGAGCAGACGCCGCAGCCGGTGTTCGATGGCGCGGGTCTCGCGTCCGAGATTGGCGTCCAGCCCCGCAACCGCGGAGGTGAAAACCTCCGCCAAGGCAGACCCGAACTCCGTGAGTTCAGAGCCTTGTCCGCGCGTCTTGCGCACGAGCGGCTGGCCCAGAGCCGCTTCGTAGGCCTGCAATCGCGCCCAGGCCGCGCGATAGGACAGGCCGAGGGTTTCCGCGAAGCCCTTGATCGAACCCGTTCGTTCGATGGCTTCGAACACCTCCATCAGATCGAGGACCTCGAGCACGCTCGAACCGATCTGAACCGTACCACCGAGCCGGATGGCGACGGCCACGGACGCGCTATCGGTAGGTTGGTTCATATTGATGCCGCTGCAATTGTCATACACAGCAGATAGCGCGAAATTCGGAGACGTGTCGCGGCTCGCCGCTCGATGTCCCTGCGCTTCGCCACGGAGACGGATCACGGCCGGCCTCACATGTCGTCAGACCCTTTCGCTTCCTATCGCCGCGCCCTCGGCTCTGGATCGAGACGATCCAACTCCACGGCAGCCCATCGCGCTGCGGTCGGCCGGTCCGAGCGCGGGCGGCTCATGGAGCGACCCGTCGCCCCCTCCCTTCGCATCTGATTCCATGAACGAAACCGGGCCGATCCGAGACCTCGAGGGATGGCTGCTACGCTGACAGTCGGCGAACTCTTCAAGGCCAAGGCCGTCACCGACGAGCAGGTGAGCGCGGCCGTCGAGACGTATCTGACGAAGCCCAAGACCTCGGCGCACCCGATTGCGGACGGCTATACCGTGGATCTCGGCGCTGCCGTGGCAAGACATGGCTGGGCGAGGCGACTGATGGCCAGTCCCAAAACCAACCCCTTGCTGAAGCGCGCGGCGGTTCAGACGGCGATCCTGCTGGCGCGCGTGAAGAAGGTGCCGACCCGGGTCAAAAGGGACCGCCCCATCCCACCGGCCGAGCCATGAAGCGACCCAGACTTCACGCTGCGCGCAGCCTCGTGACGCTCCCACCTTCCGGACATGCTGCGGATGCAGCGTCTCCGCATCGCCCACACGCGCTCTGCGAGGCCGAACGCCGCGGCCCCCTGGATCTGTCCGCTCGCAACCGGCTCTGCACCTTGGCTCGGCCTGGTCTCGGACCCGTCACCTGGGCATCGCCACCGAGAACATGATCGAGCGAGGGCCCGATCCGCAGATCGAACTTCGGCTCCGGAAGCACGAGCCCCTCCGCAAGCTCAGAACTCGATCCCCTCCTGCGCCTTCACCCCTGCCGAAAAATGGTGCTTCACGCTGCCCATCTCGGTGACGAGGTCGGCGGCCTCGATCAGGGCAGGCTTGGCGTTGCGGCCGGTGACCACGACGTGGAGGTCGGGGCGCCGGGCGGCGAGGTCGGCGACCACCGCGTCGAGATCGAGATAGTCGTAGCGCAGGGCGATGTTCAGCTCGTCGAGGACGAGCAGGCGGATCGTCTCGTCCGCCATCAGCGCCTTGGCGGTTTCCCAGGCGTTGCGGCAGGCGGCGATGTCGCGGGCCTTGTCCTGGGTCTCCCAGGTGAAGCCCTCGCCGAGGGCGTGCCACGCGATCCGGTCGCCGAAATGTTTGAGCGCGCGGGCCTCGCCCGTGTCCCAGGCGCCCTTGATGAACTGCACCACGCCGACCCGGTATCCGCGCCCGAGCATGCGCAGCACGAGGCCGAGGGCGGCCGTCGTCTTGCCCTTGCCGGGGCCGGTATGGACGATGAGCAGGCCCTTCTCGATCTTCTTCGAGGCGACCTCGGCGTCCTGCACCGCCTTGCGCTTGGCCATCTTTTCGCGGTGGCGGGCGTCGTCGTCGCTCATGCGGGGTTCTCCGTCGAGGGTTTGACCGTCAGCGGCAGGCCGGCGACGGTGAGGACGACCCGGTCGGCTTGGCGCGCGAGGCGCTGGTGCAGCCGCCCCGCCGCATCGCGGAAGCGGCGGGCCAGCGCGTTGTCCGGCACGATGCCGAGGCCGACCTCGCTGGCCACCAGCACCAGCGGGCCCGGCGCCGCGGCGCAGGCCCGGGCCAGCGCTTCCGCTGCCGCATCGAGATCGGCCTCGGCCAGGAGCAGGTTGGTGAGCCAGAGCGTGAGGCAGTCGACCAGCACCGGCCCTGTCGCTTCGGCCACCGCCTCCGGCAGCGCCGTCGGCACGTCGAGGGTGCGCCACGATTCCGAGCGCCGCGCCCGGTGCTCGGCGATGCGGGCGCGCATCTCGTCGTCCCAGGCCTGCGCCGTGGCGATGTAGAGCCAGGGGGCGGGGCAGGCTTCGATCAGCCGCTCGGCATAGGCGCTCTTGCCCGAGCGCGCGCCGCCGAGCACCAGCGTCATCCGGTCGGGCGCCGTCTTCGTCATGGCCGCCCGTTTGCACCGGGCTTAGGTCCTCACGCAATGGCGCTTTGCATGGGCGCCGACTCCGCGTTACAAGCGGCCGATGACGGTGCCCCGGCAACGGGGTGAAAAGGGAATGCGGCGAGAGGTTTTTCCAAAAGCCTCGATTCCGCGGCTGCCCCCGCAACTGTGAGCGGCGAGTTCCTGCCACGAGCCACCGGGTGTTCCGGGAAGGCGGCAGGCGCGCACCAGCCGCGAGCCAGGAGACCTGCCGTCCGAAACGTGATGCCCTCGAACGCCGCCGGTGGGGCGGCCGGAGCCCGTGACCCGATGACGACTGCGACCCTTCAGACCCAGGCCGCCACCGCCCGCTCGGCCGAGGGCGCCCGCGCGCTCATCGTCGCCGCCTTCCTCGGTCTCGGCCTCGTCTTCGTGGCGGGCTTCGCTCCGGCCACCGTGCTGCACAACGCCGCGCACGATTTCCGCCACGCGCAGAACTTCCCCTGCCACTGATCCGCGCATTCCAGCGGCTCGAAGCGGTTCCATGATCACCCGGTTGCTGTCGGCGGCGCTCGTCGCCGGCTTTCTCGCGTCCGTCGTCGCGACGGGCCTGCAGCTCGCGCTGACCTCCCCGCTGATCCTTCAGGCGGAGACCTATGAGGGCGAGGGCGCGCATGCCGCCCTCGCGCCGTCCCCCGACGCGCCCTTCGCGTCCCTGATCGTTCCGGCCCACGCCCATTCCCACGGCGACGGCGGCCACGACCACGGCAAGCCCGACGAGTGGCAGCCCGCCCCCGGCCTGCAGCGGATGGCCTTCACCGGCCTCGCGACGCTGGTCGGCGGCGTCGGCTACGCCCTGCTGCTCGCGGCGGTGATGCTGGCGCTGCGCCGCGAGCCGACGCCGCAGAGCGGTCTCGTCGTCGGCGTCGCCGGCTTCCTGGCGGTGGCGCTCGCCCCCGCCATCGGCCTGCCGCCGGAACTGCCCGGCATGGGCGCGGCACCGCTCGTCCTGCGCCAGTCGTGGTGGCTGATGACGGTGATCGCCACCGGGCTCGGCCTCTACCTGATCGCCGTGCGGCGGGTGCCGCTGACGATCCTCGGCGGACTCGTGCTGATCGTCGCGCCGCATCTGGCCGGCGCACCGCAATCGATCGACACGGTCTCCTCCCAGGTGCCACCGGCGGCCGCGGCCCAGTTCGCCGCGCGCTCGCTCGCCATCGGCTTCGTGTTCTGGGCGGTGATCGGGCTCGCCTATGGCTGGGCCTGGGGGCTGTTCGGCCGCAGGGCGGGCGCTCGCGCCCATGCCTGATCCTTTGCCTGATCCGTTGCCTGCTCTCTCGCCCGATCCCTCGCCTGGCCCCGGCACCGCCATCCTGTCGGTCTGCACCACCTGCCGCGCGGCGGGCGACACCTCCGAGCCGCGCGCCGGGGCCAAATTCCTGGCCGCCCTGCTCGCGGAGGCCGAACGGGCGCCGGTGCCGGGTCTGACGATCGAGGGGGCCGAGTGCCTCTCGGTCTGCAAACGGCCCTGCACCGTGGCGGTCGCCTCGGCCGGCCGCTGGACCTACGTCTACGGCGATTTCGACGGGCGCGAAGACCCTGACGCTTCCGCCCGCATCCTCCTGGCGGGCCTGCGCCGCTACATCGAGACCCCCGACGGCATCGTGCCCTGGCGCGAGCGGCCGGAGGCGTTTCGCAAGGGTGTCGTCGCCCGCATCCCGCCGTTCAAGTCGGCCCCGAACCGGACGCCCTGAAGCCATGAGCCTCGTCGAAAAGATTCCCTGCACCATCGTCACCGGCTTCCTCGGGGCCGGCAAGACGACGCTCGTGCGCCACACCGTCGAGAACGCGGGCGGGCGCCGGCTCGCCATCATCGTCAACGAGTTCGGCGATATCGGCTTCGACGGCTCGTTCCTGGCCTCCTGCGGCATCGAGGGCTGCAACGAGGATTCGGTGGTGGAGCTGCCCAACGGCTGCATCTGCTGCACGGTGGCCGACGACTTCGTCCCCGCGCTGACCAAGCTTCTCGACCGGCCGGAGCCGCCGGAGCACATCCTGATCGAGACCTCCGGCCTCGCCCTGCCCAAACCCCTGGTCCAGGCCTTCCAGTGGCCGGCGATCCGCTCGCGGGTCACCGTGGACGGCGTGATCGCCGTGGTGGATGGGCCCGCGGTGGCCGCCGGGATGTTCGCCGAGGATCCGGACGCGCTCGCCAACCAGCGCGCGGCGGACCAGTCGGTCGATCACGACAACCCGCTGGAGGAGGTGTTCGAGGACCAGATCCTCTGCGCCGACCTCGTGGTGGTCAACAAATCCGACCTGCTCGACGAGGCCGGACAGCGGAAGGTCCGCGCCGAGATCGAGGCGCATCTCCCCCGCGCCGTCGAGATCGTCGCGACCGAGCACGGCCGCCTCGACCCGCGGGTGCTGCTCGGCATCGCCGCCGCGGCCGAGGACGATCTCGACGCCCGCCCCTCGCATCACGGCGAGGGCGAGGACCACGATCACGACGACTTCGAATCGGTCGCGATTCCCGTCGGCGTCGCCGACAGCCCGGAAGATCTGTCCGCCCGCGTGGAGCGGGCGGCCGAAATCGGGGGCGTGCTGCGGATCAAGGGATTTGCCGAGGTGAAGGGCAAGCCGATGCGCCTCGTGGTGCAGGGCGTGGGGAAGCGCGTCGCGTCCCATTACGATCGCCCGTGGAAGGGCGCGGAGCCCCGCGACGGGCGCCTCGTCGTCATCGGCCTGAAGGGGTTCGACCGGGACGCGGCGGCCGCCGCGCTGCGCGGATGAACCGGGGCGAGGCCGGGCGCCGGGGACGATGCGGATCCCGCACGGGGTCTGCGCGCCGCCGCCTGCTCGGTCTCCTGCCCGCGCTCGCCCTCCTCGCCGGCTGCTCCGACAACCGGCGCGAGCTGCGGCAGGGCGGGGAGCGGGCCGACGCGGCGGCATCGGCGCCCTTCGTCTCCGCGGCGCGCGAGGCAAACGGGGCCAAGCTCGCCTACCGCCACGACCTCACCGTCGGGCTTACGCCCGACCGGGTGGCGCTGCATTTCGCCGCCGCGCGCGACCGCTGCCTCAACGAGACCGCGGGCTGCACGCTGCTGAATGCCTCGATCCGCGACGGCGGCGGCACGCGCCAGCCGCAGGCGCAGGTTCAGGTGCGGCTGCCGCACGCGGCGGTCGCTCCCTACGTCGCCTTCGTCACCGCGCCCCTGCCGGGCGAGGCGGCCGACGACGTCGCGCTGATCGAGCAGGCGACCCGCGCCGAGGATCTCACCGCCGCCCTCGCCGATACCGGCCGGCGTCTGGCCCAGCTCGACGATTACCGCACCCGCCTGACCGCGCTCGCCGAAAAGCCCGACAACCGCGCCGAGGATCTGATCAAGATCGCGGGCGAGCTGGCGCAGGTCCAGAGCCGGATCGAGGAGACGGAAGCGACGCGCCGCGGCCTCGATGAGCGCGTGGACACCGAGATCGTCATGGTGGCCTTCCGCGCCGGCCGGGCGCGGGCCGGCGCCTTCGCTCCGGTACAGGAGGTCTGGTCCCGCAGCGGCCCGATCCTCGGCGAGAGCGCGGCCTCCGCCCTCCGGCTCACCCTCGCGAGCCTGCCCTGGCTGCCCATCGTCCTTTTTGCCGCCTTGCTCCTGCGGCTGGTCTGGCGCATCCGGCGCAGGCGGGCGCAGCCGGCCCGCGTCCGCCTGGAGCCGTGAGGGCGCCCGCGCCATGCACCTGATCCGCCTCGATACGGTCTCCCTCGACGAGGGCGAGGCGGCCGTCGATCTCGGCCAGACGCCGGGCGAGATCGTGTTCCTGTCCTTCACCGATACGGATCTGGCGGCCGTCGCCCGCGCGCACGCGGCCGAACCGGGCCTGCCCTCGCTGCGGCTCGCCAAGATGGCGCAGCTGCGCCACCCGATGTCGGTCGATCTCTACGTCGACGCGGTGATCGCCCGCGCCCGGGTCTGCGTCATCCGCTGCCTCGGCGGCCTCGACTACTGGCGCTACGGCATCGAGCGCGCCGCCGCGGTCGCCCGGGCCAACGGCGTGCGGCTCGCGGTGCTGCCCGGAGACGACCGGCCGGACCCGCGCCTCGACGCCTTCTCGACCCTGCCGCCCGAGACCTGCGCCCGCCTCGACGCCTATTTCCGCGCGGGCGGGCCGGAAAACCTCAGGAATTGGCTGCGGAGCCTTGCCGCGGAGGCGGGCGCCGCCGTCGCGCCGGAGCCGCCGCGCGCGCTGCCGCGGGGCTTCGCGTGGTGCCCCGGCTGCGGGGCGCTCTCCGTCGAGGCGGCGATGCGGACCGCCGGGCCGGGTCCGCTGGCGCTGCTGCTGGTCTACCGCTCGGCGGTGCTTTCCGGCGAGACCGCCCCGGCCACGCATCTCGCCGCCGCGCTGGCGGCGCGCGGCATCGGCAGCGTCACGCTCGCGGTGTCGAGCCTGAAGGATCCGGAAGCGGTCGCGACCTTGCGCGCGGCGCTGGCCCTGCGCCGGCCCGACCTCGTGCTCGCGGCCACCGCCTTCTCCGCCCGCGACGATGCCGGCTTCGTGCTCGATGCCGCCGATTGCCCGGTGCTCCAGGCCTATACGATCGGCGCCCCGCGCGCGGCCTGGAGCGCGTCGGGCCGCGGCATGAACGCGGCCGATCTCGCCATGCAGGTGGCCCTGCCGGAATTCGACGGACGGCTCTCGGGCTTCCCGATCTCCTTCAAGGAGGAGGCGGAAGCGGTCGACGGGTTTTCGGAGCGCCGCGCCGTGCCCGATCCCGCCGGCATCGCCGCCCTCGCCGACCGCGCCGCCGCCTGGATCCGCCTGAGGCGGACGCCGCGCGAACAGCGCCGGCTCGCGATGGTGCTCTCCGACTATCCCGCCCGCGGCGGCCGGGCCGGCTACGCGGTCGGCCTCGACACGCCCGAGAGCGCCCGCGCCATCGCCGCCGACCTCGCCGCGGCCGGGTTTGCCGCGGGCGCCTTGCCCGAGGCCGAGGCGCTGATGGACGCGCTCACCGCGGGCGCGCCGGGTTTTTCGGTTTCGCTCGCCGATTACGCCGCATGGTTCGAGGCGCTGCCGGAGGAACGGCGGGTGGAGCTGACGGAGCGCTGGGGCGCGCCGGGGGACGATCCGCTCTGTCGGGACGGAGCGTTCCGGTTCCGGATGATGCGCGCGGACAACAACCCTTCCCCCTCCGTGGGGGAGGGGGGCTGCGGAGCGGGCGGGCTCACCCTCTTCCTCCAACCCGACCGCGGCCGCGCCGCCGACCGCAAGGCCGGCTACCACGACCCCGACGAGCCGCCGACGCACGCCTACCTCGCTTTCTACCTGGGCCTGCGCAGAAATTTCGATGCGCTGATCCATCTCGGCACCCACGGCACCACCGAGTGGCTGCCCGGCAAGGCGGTGGCGCTCTCGGGCGCCTGCTGGCCGGCACTCGCGGTCGGCGCGCTGCCCGTGATCTATCCCTTCATCGTCGACGATCCCGGCGAGGCGGCGCCCGCCAAGCGTCGGCTCGGCGGGATCGCGCTCGGCCACCTGACGCCCACCGTCGACGCCGCCGGGCTCACCCCCGAGGCAGCGGCCCTGCGCGAACTGGTTGAAGAATATTCCGCCGCGAGCGTGCTCGATCCGCGCCGGGCCGGGCTGATCGCCGAGGCGATCCTCGATGAGGCCGCCTCCGCCGGCCTGCTCGCGGGCGCGGGCGTCGATGGCGACACGCCGATGGCCGACGCGCTGACCGCCCTCGACGCGCATCTGTGCGATCTCGGCGAGACGCCGTTCCGCGACGGCCTGCACGTGTTCGGCCGTGCCCCCGAAATTGCCCCTGCATCCGCCGCCGAGGCGGTTCGCGCCAGCGCGGAGGCCGAGCGCGCCGCCCTGGTCGCCGCCCTCGACGGCCGCTTCGTCGCCCCGGGTCCGGCCGGCTCGCCGTCCCGCGGGCGCCGGGACGTGATGCCCACGGGGCGCAACCTGACGACCCTCGATCCGCGCAGCCTGCCGACCCGCGCCGCGACGATGCTCGGCGCCCGGGCGGCGGAGGCGGTGGTGCGCCGCTACCTGCAGGACGAGGGCGAGTACCCGGCCCGCATCGTCATGGATCTCTGGGCCTCGCCGACGCTGCGCACCGGCGGCGAGGACGTGGCCCACGCCCTCGCGCTGATGGGCGTGCGCCCGGTCTGGGACCATGCCTCGACCCGCGTCACCGGCTTCGAGGTGCTGCCGCTGGCCCTGCTCGACCGGCCGCGCATCGATGTGACCTGCCGCGTCTCCGGCGCCTTCCGCGACACCTTTCCGGAGACCCTGGCGCTGCTCGACCGGGCCGCCCGCGCCGTTGCCGCCCGCGAGGAGGAGGACGAGGAGAACCCCCTCGCCGCCGCCCGGCGCCGGGGCGAATCCGCCGCGCGGATCTACGGCGCCGCCCCCGGCCGCTACGGCGCGGGGACGGCCGAGACCGCCCTCGACGGCGCCTGGGACGCGCGCACCGATCTCGGCCGAGCCTATCTCGCCGCCACCACCCATGCCTACGGCGATGCGGAGGGCGCGGATGCGGATTTCGCGGCCCGGGTCGCGGCGGCGGACGCCTATGTCCACGCCTTCGATGTCGCCGAGCGCGACCTGCTCGACGGCGATGCGGCGGCCGACGCCATGGGCGGCTTCTTCGCTGCCGCCGCGTCCGGGGGGAGGGCGCCCGCCCTCTACAGCCTCGACGTCTCGAACCCGGAGGCGCCGCGCACCCGCACCGCCGGCGAGGACGTCGCCCGCCTGATCCGCGGCCGGCTCGCCCATCCGCGCTGGATCGCGGCCCAGCTCCGCCACGGCTACCGCGGCGCGCAGGAATTCGCGCAGGGGATCGATGCGGTGTTCGTGCTCGCCGCCGCGACGGAGGCCGTGACGAGCGCCGATCTCGACCGGCTCTACGGCGCCTGGATCGCCGACCCGGAGACGTTCGAGGCCCTGAAGGCCGCCAACCCGGAGGCGACCCGCGCCATCCTCGAGCGCTTCGACGCGTTGCGCGCCCGCGGCCTGTGGCAGAGCCGGCGCAACGCTGCCCCCGCCGACGCGATGATGGCCGCCGAATGAGCGTCCGCCGCACCCTGCCCGAGGGCGCCCGTCGCGGCTGGTGCCCCTCGCTCGCCCGGCCGATGCCGACCGGCGACGGGCTGCTCGCCCGCATTCACCCGCCGCTCGGACGCCTGACCCCCGCGCAGATGCGGGCGGTCGCCGCGGGAGCGCGCGCCCACGGCAACGGCCATATCGACGTGACCGCCCGCGGCAACCTCCAGATCCGCGGCGTCAGCGAGGCGAGCGCGCCGCGCCTCGCCTGCGCCCTGGCGGAGGCCGGTCTCGGCGACACCCGCGACGATGGCGGTCCGCAGCGCCTGACGCTGACCGCGCCGCTCGCCGGTCTCGACCCGAGCGAGACGATCGACGTGCCGGCCCTCGCCCGCGCCGTGGAGGCGGCGGGCCGCGCCGTGCCGGGCCTGCCGCCCAAGACGCTGGTGGCGATCGACGGCGGCGGCGCCCACGGCCTCGGCGCGGTCGAGGCCGATTTCGTTCTGTTCGCCGAGGGGCCCGGACAGGTGGCCTTCGGGCTCGCCGGCGAGAGCGGCCTCTTGCGCTGCGGCACGCTCCCCGAACGGCGGGCGGCGGGGGCCCTCGGCCTCGCACTGGCCGCCTTCGCCGAGATCGGCGGACGCCGGATCCGCGATCTCGATGCGCGTCAGCGGGCCGTGGTCGCCGCCGTGGCCGGCTTCTTCCCGTTCGAGCCGACACTGCTCAAGCCCGCCCCCGAACCGGCCGCGCCGGGACTCGTCGCCTTGGGTGAAGAGACGTCGGCCGTCCTCGTCCAGGCGCCGTTCGGCCGCTGCACCGCCGACCGGCTGGAGCGGGTCGCGGCTCTGGCGGGCGCCGACGGGGTGCGGCTGAGCGCGGAGCGCGGATTCGCTTTCGTCGCCTCCGCCGGCCGGACCGCCGCGCTTCAGGCGGACCTTGCGGAGGCCGGCTTCATCGTGGCGCCGGGCGATCCGCGCCGGTCGGTCGCCGCCTGCCCCGGCGCGCCGGCCTGCCGCTCCGGGACGACGCCGGTGCCCGACCACGCCGCCCGTCTGGCGCAGGCGCTGGCCCCGCTGGCCGAACTCGGGCTGACCGCTCACGTCTCGGGCTGCGCCAAGGGCTGCGCCCATCCCGGCCCCGCCGATCTCACCCTGGTGGGCCGCGACGGCGCCTACGACGTGGTGCTCGCCGGGCCCCCCTCTGCCGAGCCGGCAACGCGTCTCGCTTTCGAGGCGGCGCTGGACCGGATAAGGAAGGCCGCAGCCGCCGGACTTCCGGCGCTGGACCCCGTGTTTCAGGACGACGTCAGATGAGTGCCCGCCACGACTACATCCGCGACGGCGGCGCGATCTACGCGCGCTCCTTCGCGATGATCCGCGCCGAATCCGACCTCGCCCGCTGGTCCGGCGCGGCGGAGCGGGTCGTGGTGCGGATGATCCACGCCTGCGGCATGACCGACCTGCCGCGGGACGTGGAGATGTCGGACACGTTCGCCGCGGCCGGCGAGGCGGCGCTGAAGGCCGGCGCGCCGATCCTGTGCGACGTCCGCATGGTCGCCGACGGCGTCACCCGCGCCCGCCTTCCGGCGAGGAACGAGGTGATCTGCACCCTGGGCGACCCGCGCGTGCCGGCCCTGGCCGCGGAGATGGGGACCACCCGCTCGGCCGCCGCGATGGAATTGTGGCGCGAGCGGCTCCCCGGCAGCGTCGTCGCCGTCGGCAACGCGCCCACCGCCCTGTTCCGCCTGCTCGAACTGCTGGACGAGGGCGTCGCGCCCCCGGCGGCGGTGATCGGCATCCCCGTCGGCTTCGTCGGCGCGGCGGAATCCAAGGAGGCTCTGGCGCGGGACGGGCGCGTGCCCTTCGTCGTGGTCCATGGCCGCCGTGGCGGCAGCGCCATGACGGCGGCCGCCGTCAACGCGCTCGCGAACGAGATCGAGTGATGGAGGGGAGCGTGCGCATCGACGCCCCGGTCGAGACCCCGGACGGCGCGGGCGAGACGCCCGCCGCCGCGAAGACCGGAACGCTCTACGGCGTCGGCATGGGGCCGGGCGATCCGGATTTCCTCACCGTGAAGGCGATGCGGGTGCTGGAGCACGCCCCCGTGCTCGTCCACTTCTGCAAGCGGGGCAAGCGCGGCAACGCCCGCACCATCGCCGACGCGGTGGTCTGCGATCCGACCCGCGAGTTTCCGCTGGCCTATCCCTACACCACCGAGCTTCACCCCGATCACCCGGAATACGTCTCGGCGCTGAGCCGCTTCTACGACGAGGCGGCGGGCCGGCTCGCCGACCATCTCGGGGCGGGCCGCGACGTGGCGATCCTGTCGGAGGGCGATCCCTTCTTCTACGGCTCGTTCATGCATCTGTGGCGGCGGCTGAAGGACCGCTTCCCCGTCGAGGTGATTCCCGGCGTCACCGGCATGTCCGGCTGCTGGACCCGCGCGGGCACCCCGATCACCTGGGGCGACGACGTGCTCACGATCCTGCCCGCAACCCTGCCGCGGGCGGCCCTGGTGGAGCGGATGAAGGGGACGGACGCCGCCGTCATCATGAAGCTCGGCCGCCACCTGCCGAAAGTGCGCGGCGTGCTCGCCGAGACCGGCTTCCTGGCCCGCGCCGTCTATGTCGAGCGCGGCACCATGGCCGGCGAGCGGGTGGTGCCGCTGGCCGAGAAGGCGGACGACGTCGCGCCCTACTTCTCCATGGTGCTGGTGCCCGGCGAGGGACGGCGCCCGTGAGCGGGGGAGAGGCGGGGGGAAGCGTCACGATCATCGGGCTCGGGCCGGGTGATCCGCGACTGCTCACCGAATCGGCCCGCGCCGCCCTCGACCGGGCGCAGGACCTGATCGGCTACATCCCCTACGTCGCCCGCGTGCCGGAGCGCGAGGGATTGGTCCGCCACGCCAGCGACAACCGCGTCGAGGTCGACCGCGCCCGCCACGCGCTCGAACTGGCGATGTCCGGCCGCCACGTTGCCGTCGTGTCGGGCGGCGATCCCGGCGTGTTCGCCATGGCGGCGGCGGTGTTCGAGGCGGTGGAGCAGGGACCGGCGGCCTGGCGCGACCTCGATCTACAGGTCGAGCCCGGCATCACCGCGATGCTCGCCGCCGCCGCCCGCCTTGGCGCCCCCCTCGGCGGCGATTTCTGCGCGCTCTCGCTCTCGGACAATCTCAAGCCCTGGGAGGTCGTGACCGCCCGGCTCGAGGCGGTTCTGCGAGCGGGCCTGAGCGTGGCCCTCTACAATCCGATCTCCTCGGCGCGCCCCTGGCAGCTCGGCCGGGCGCTGGCCCTCGCCGCCGAGATCCTCGCTCCCTCGACGCCGGTCATCTTCGCCCGTGCCGTGACGCGGCCCGACGAGTCCTTGCGGGTGCTCACCCTGGAGGAGGCCCGCACCGCCCCGGCCGACATGGCGACCATGGTCATCATCGGCGCGCCGACGACGCGGCTGATCGAGCGGACGGGGCGGCTGCCCTTCGTCTACACCCCGCGAAGCGTCACGGCCTGAGACGGATGCCGGCGGGGCGCAGGTTTGAAGTCGAGGGGACGCCAGTCGAGGTTTGAGGCTTGGATCCTAGCGTCCGGAGGCTCTAGAAAGCCCCAAAAAACCAGAGAAGAAGGATGATCGGAAGAGGAATGCCGATCAGCCAGAGCAGTCCACCTTTAAGCATCTATTGTCTCCCGAGCGCTGGGTGCGGCGAGGCGCACGCCTTGCTACAATGACTAGCGAAGATCGATTTGCGTTCCTCGATTATGCAAAAAATCATAATCGCACCGCTGCCGGCCCGGTCAGCGTCCGCGTCGGTACACATTTCCTTCTCTGACAGAATTCCTTATTTTGGAGCCAAATAGGAATTTATGGTTTGACAGCGCGACGCTCCTCGTGTAGGTAGTGGGCACGCTCAGGAAGTGTGGATGGAAACACCGCGATGTCGGACCCGTCCAAGCCGCCCGGTGGGCCGGCGCCCAATCCCTCATCGAAGCGAGATCCCAGGAGAACTGGCAGCCGTGCGTCCGACCCGAAGCGGTTGCGCGCGCGGTTGCTCACCCAGATCGAGCGGCAGATCGACCGATTCGAGGCTGCCCTCAATGCCGAGACGCCGCCGGCCGGGTTCGATCCCGGAAAAGTGCTGCGCGACCTCGGTGGCCTGAAGAACCTGCTCGACGACATGAGGGCGGCCGATCGGACCGCGCGCGAGGGAGGAACGGATGGGGCGTCCGGCCGATCCTCCCTGTCCGCAGCCGATCTCGTGGCGATGCGCGCGGATATCGCGCGCCGCTATGCTGCATTCGCGGCGGCGGAGCCGGACGACGGCATTCTTGACCCGGCTCTCCCCGGCGCATCTGCGCCTGCTTGAAGCGGATTGGCTTCACCGCGCGCGGCACGACCAGCTTCCGCCCCCCGGAGACTGGACCACCTGGGCGGTCATTGGCGGGCGCGGCTCCGGCAAGACCCGGACCGGCGCCGAGTGGGTGCGCGGGCTCGCCCACGGCGATCCGGTCTTTGCGCACACGCCCGTCGAGCGGATCGCGCTGGTCGGCGAGACCTACGCCGATGTCCGCGACGTCATGATCGAGGGACCCTCCGGTCTTCTCGCGCTGCCGCGGTTCGGCGGCGCGCCGCCGGTCTGGCAACCGTCGCGGCGGCGGGTGGTGTTCGGCAACGGCGCGGTGGCGCTGGCCTTCTCGGCGGAGGAACCGGATTCCCTGCGCGGCCCGCAATTCGGCGCCGTGTGGTCCGATGAGGTCGCCAAGTGGCGCGAGGCCGAAGCCGCCTACGACATGATCCAGTTCGGTTTGCGGCTGGGAACGCGTCCGCGCGGTCTCGTCACGACGACGCCGCGCCCGGTGCCGGTGATTCGCCGGCTGCTCGCCGATCCGCGCACGGTGGTGACGCGCTCGCGCACCGCCGACAACGCGGAGAATCTCGCGCCGAGTTTCCTGGAGGACGTGGTCGGGCGCTATGCCGGCACCCGGCTCGGGCGCCAGGAACTCGACGGCGAACTGATCGAGGACCGTCCGGACGCACTCTGGACCCGGGACACCATCGAGCGGACGCGGGTTCGCGAAGCGCCGCCGCTGCAACGCATCGTCGTCGCGGTCGATCCACCGGCCTCTTCGCGCATCGGAGCGGATGCCTGCGGCATCGTCGCGGCCGGACTTGCGGCCGACGGAACCGGCTACGTCCTGGCCGACGCGACCCTCGATCAGGCGGCGCCGGCTGTCTGGGCGCGAGCAGCCCTGGCCCTGTACCACCGCCTCAGGGCCGACGCGCTGGTGGCCGAGGTCAATCAGGGCGGCGAGATGGTCGTGGCGGTGTTGGCCGAGGCCGACCCGAGCGTGCCCGTCGCCACGGTTCGAGCGACGCGGGGCAAACTGCTTCGGGCCGAGCCGGTCTCACTGCTCTACGCCCGCGGACGCGTCCGCCATGTCGGCCCGCTGCCGGCACTGGAGGACGAGATGTGCGCCTTCGGTCCCGGCGGCCTGCCGGGGGGCGGCTCGCCGGACCGGCTCGATGCCCTGGTCTGGGCGCTCACGCACCTGATGCTCGCACCGTCGGCGGAGCCACGCATCCGCCGGCTGTGACGGTGCGCACCGTTAATTTCACGTGAAACATTGCTGGCGAGGAGCGTGCCATGCCTGGACTCATCGCGCGGTTCGCCCGGGCCGCCGGGCTCTCGCCCGCGACCAAGGCGAGTCCCGCCTTCGCTCTCTACGGCGAAGGCCGTGCGGTCTGGACGGCGCGCGATTTCGCGGCGCTGGCGCGCGAAGGCTTTCAGCGCAACGCCGTCGTCCACCGCGCCGTCCGGCTCGTCGCCGAGGCCGCCGCCTCTTTGCCGCTGACATTGGCCGGCGCCGACGATGCGCATCCGCTGTCGGCCCTCCTCGCACGGCCGAATCCGCGCGAGGGCGGGATGCGGTTCCTCGACGGGGTGTACGGACACCTCCTCGTCTCCGGCAATGCCTATATCGAAACGGTCGAGATCGACGGCACGCCCCGGGAACTGTTCTCCCTGCGTCCCGACCGAATGCGGGTCGTGGCCGGCGCCGACGGCTGGCCGGTGGCCTATGAATACGCCGTCGCAGGCCGGCGCGTCCGCTACGAGCAGGCCGGCCCCGTGCCGCCGATCCTGCACCTGACCCTGTTCAATCCGCTCGACGACCATTACGGCCTCTCGCCGATGGAGGCGGCCGCGGTGCCGCTCGACATCCACAACGCGGCCGGTGCCTGGAACAAGGCCTTGCTCGACAACGCGGCGCGCCCCTCCGGCGCCCTGGTCTTCGCCCCCGCGACCGGCGCGGCGCTCAGCGACACGCAGTTCACCCGGCTGAAGGCGGAACTGGAGACGAGCTACCAGGGCAGTGCCAATGCCGGCCGGCCGCTCCTGCTCGACGGCGGCCTCGACTGGCGCCCGCTCTCCCTCTCGCCCAAGGAGATGGACTTCGTCGAAGCCAAGGCCGCCGCCGCCCGCGAGATCGCCCTGGCCTTCGGCGTGCCGCCGCTGCTGCTCGGCCTGCCCGGAGACAACACCCACGCCAACTACGCCGAGGCCAACCGCGCCTTCTACCGCCAGACGGTGATCCCCCTGGTGCGCCGCACCGCCGATTCCCTCGCCCGCTGGCTGGAGCCCGCGTTCGGCCCCGCTCGGCTGGAGCCGGATCTCGATGCCGTCGAGGCCCTGGCGGGCGAGCGCGAGTCGCTCTGGCGCCGCGTGCAGGCGGCCGATTTTTTGTCAACGGACGAGAAGCGCGAGGCCGTCGGCTACGCGCGACAAGTTCCGGGGTCCGGAGCCTGAGGCCCCGGCGGGATCCGGGCAGAGCCCGCTCTTCCTTCCCTCTCCAAGGTTCGTTCGATGGATGGCCATTTCACCGGCTACGCCAGCCTGTTCGGCGTGCCCGATCTCGGCCGCGACACCGTCGCGCCGGGTGCCTTCGCCGCGAGTCTCGCCCGGCGCGGCGCGCACGGGGTGCGCATGCTGTGGCAGCACGATCCAGCCGAGCCGATCGGCTCCTGGCTCTCCCTCAGGGAGGATGCCCGCGGCCTGCGCGTGGCCGGCCGGCTCAACCTCGCGGTCCAGCGCGCCCGCGAAATCGACGCGCTGATGCGCGAGGGCGCCCTCGACGGTCTGTCGATCGGCTTTCGCGTCGTGCGGGCGTCGCCCGAGCGCGGCGGCCGCCGGCTGCTCGCCGTGGATCTGTGGGAGGTCTCCCTGGTGACCTTCCCGCTCCAGCCCGCCGCGCGGGTGACCCGCGCGTCGGCGCCCCCCATTGCCCCGCCGCGCCGGCGCCTCGCCGCCCCGCCGCTCGCGGCCCGCGCCTGACCATCGTCTTCCTTCACCGATGAGGATGCCATGACCGAGATGCGTTTGGAGACCAAGGCCCCCGCCGGCCTGCCCGAGAACAAGGCGGCGACGTTCGGCACCGAGGCGGTGCTCGACGAGTTCGGCCGCGCCTTCGAGGCCTTCAAGGAGGCGAACGACGCACGGCTCTGCGAGATCGAGACCCGGCTCACCGCCGATGTCGTGACCGAGGAGAAGCTCGCCCGCATCGACGCCGCTCTCGATCAGGCGAAGAACCGCCTCGACCGGATCAGTCTCGACCGCGCCCGGCCGCCCCTCGGCGGGGCGGAGCCCCCGCGCGATGCGTCCGCCACCGAGCATAAGGCCGCCTTCGACCTCTACGTGCGGGCCGGCGAGAGCGCCGGCCTCAAGCGCCTGGAGGAGAAGGCGCTCTCCGCCGGCTCCGGGCCGGATGGCGGCTATCTCGTTCCGTCCACGATCGAGCGGGAAGTGCTGCGGCGCCTCGCCGAGATCTCGCCGATCCGCGCCATCGCCACGGTGCGGGTCGTCTCCGGCGGTCACTACAAGCGCGCGGTCTCGGTCAACGGCCCCGCCGCCGGCTGGGTCGCCGAGACCGCCCCCCGGCCGCAGACCGACGCGCCGAGCCTGTCCGAGCTGAGCTTTCCGGCGATGGAACTCTACGCCATGCCGGCGGCGACGCAGACGCTGCTCGACGATGCGGTGCTCGACATCGATGCCTGGCTCGCGGAGGAGGTCGAGACGGCGTTCGCCGAACAGGAGAGCGTCGCCTTCGTCACCGGCAACGGGGTCGGCCGGCCGAAGGGCTTTCTCAGCTACGACACGGTGGCCAATGCCAGTTGGGGAGCGGGCAAGCTCGGCTTCGTCGCGACAGGGGCGGCGGGCGCCTTCCCCGCGAGCAACCCGACCGACGTGCTGTTCGATCTGATCTACGCGCTGCGCGCCGGCTACCGCCAGGGTGCGAGCTTCGTGATGAACCGGCGGGTCCAGAGCGCGATCCGCAAGTTCAAGGACGCGGACGGCAACTATCTCTGGCAGCCGCCCCTCGCCGCGGACCGGGCCGCGACCCTGATGGGCTTTCCCCTCGTCGAGGCCGAGGCGATGCCCGACCTGTCGGCGGGCAGCCACTCCATCGCCTTCGGCGACTTCAAGCGCGGCTACCTCGTGGTGGACCGCGTGGGCTTGCGCACCCTGCGCGATCCATACTCCGCCAAGCCCTACGTGCTGTTCTACACCACCAAGCGCGTCGGCGGCGGGGTGCAGGACTTCGACGCGATCAAGCTGCTTCGGTTCGCCTGAACGCTCAATACATCCGCCGCCGGGCGGGCCGGGCCATCCACTCGGTGCGCCCGGCCTGTGCCGCCGCCATGTCGGGGCTCATCGCCTCCATCTCGGCGGCGCGCGAGGAGATCCAGCTCGCGTGCTCGCCGGTGGGCGTTACGGCGGTGAACCCGCCGCAGGCGGTGCGGGCGCGCCGATCCTGGCGCATCGCGCCGCTCGACCAGCTCACCACGCCGACCATCTGGCCGCCGCGCAGGATCGGCCCGCCGGAATCGCCGAGGCACGCACCCGCGCCCGCCGTCTCCGCCATGCGCCGCGCATCGGTCACGACGGTGACGCGGTTGGCGACCTGCAGCGAACCGATGGAGACGAGATGCGCCGTACGCAGGGTCCGCGCGGTGTTGCGGCGGTTCTCGGCCAGCACGCCGAAGCCGGCGATGTCCACGTTGTCGCCGGTGGTGATCGCGCCGCCGCGGGGGTCGAGCGGCCGGAAGCCGGGACCGACCGGCTGTTCCAGCTTGATCAGGGCGAGGTCGATGCCCGGCTGCTCCTCCGGCGTCGTGCCGGGGACGAATTCGGGATGCATCGAGACCGCGACGGCGCGCAGGCGGCGCTGGCGGAAATTCGGATCGACCACGACCACGTTGTAGCCGGCCTTGTGCATCACGCAGTGCGCCGCGGTGAGCACGATGTCCTGCGTGATCAGGGTGCCCGAGCAGATCTCGCCCTGCGTGCTCTCGATGCGGACCACCGAAGCGCGCAGGCCCCCGGGATCGCGCGAGGTGCGGCCCTCGACCACGGCCTGGGCCGAGAGCGGGACAAGTCCCAGCAGGGCACCGAGCAGGCACGCGCGAAGGGGGCTCGCAACCATCTTTTCCGTTCTCCAGGGCCCGGGTACGTGCCGCGGGGTGCTGCGGCCGAATCCTGGACCGGTTGAAGCGTATCCGAAGGCAATTCGGCGGCCAAGCTCCGGTTCCGCCACGGCGACGGCACGCGGATCACGATCGGTCAAGGATGTGACCAGCGCGCGGCGCTGCCCCAGCCGGCCAGCGTCCGATCAATCCAGTCCCGCTGCGGCCCGAGCAGGATGCCCTGGGTCAGGCCGCCGCAGGCGTCCTTCACCCAGGCGGCGACCGCGGCCACCGCCGCGCCGTCGAAGATCGGTCCGCCGGAATCGCCCTGGCAGCCACCGGCGCCCGGTGCCTGCATCCAGACCAGGATCCGGCTCGGACCGTAGGGCTCGACCACCGTGAGGGTGGCGCCGCGATAGCGGCCGATCGAGCGCCGGTCACCGCCGCGAACCGCGCCGTAGCCGGCCAGCGTCAGGCTCTCGCCGGCCCGCGGCATCGCCGCACTCAGGGCCGCCGGCACGAACCGGGCGGGCAGGGGCTCGCGGGTGCGCAGCAGGGCGAGGTCGATGGAGCGGGTGCGCCCGCGGATCGCATCGCCGTCATAGGCCGGATGCAGGCCGCGGGCGGCGACCTCGGCGAGAACCGGGCGGCCCGTCTCGTCGCGGTAATGGACGCGGTTCTCGCCCACGCCCGCCACGCAGTGGCCGGCGGTGAGCACCGCGTCGGCGGCGACCACGATCCCCGAACAGACCCCGCCGCCCGAGGTCAGCACCATCACCGCCGAGGCCGCGCCCGGCACCCCCGTCCCCTCGCGGCCGCCGACGATGGCGGCGGCCGGCGCGGTAGCGACCAGCACCGCGAGCGCGGCCGCGCGGAGGGCAGGGCGCGCCGCGCGCGCGGGAAAAGGGTTCAGCGCGCGCATCGGTGGCGAAGGACGCTTTCAGGAGAAGACGGCATGACCCCGATACGCGTCGAGGAGACCGGCGTCGAGCCGCTGAGCCTGCCTGAGATGCGCGCCTATCTCCGGCTCTCCTCGGACGAGACCGCCGAGGATGCGCTGATCACCCGCCTGATCACTGCCGCGCGAGCGGCGGTCGAGGCGGCCGGCCGCCGCCTGCTGCGGCCCGCCCGCTTCCGGGTGGTGCTGTCGGCCTGGCCCCAGCTCGGCCTGCTGCCGCTGCCACTGAGCCCGCTCGTCGCCGTTCTGCGCGCCGGTCGGGTCGATGCACGCGGTGGCGTCAGTGAGATCGAGGCGGGACCGATCCGGATCGGCCCCGACCCCTGGGAGGCGCCCTGCCTCCTGTTCGGACCGGACCTGCCGCCGCTCGGCACGGCCTCTGCGCTGGTCGAGGTGAGCGCCGGCTGCGGCGGCGACGGGCCGCCGGTGCCCGAGCCGCTGATCCAGGCCCTGCGCCTGACGATTGCGGACTGGTTCGAGAACCGCGGCGATTCGGCCGATGGACGGCCCCGGATGCTGCCGCCCGAGGCGGCCGGACTCGCCGCCGCCTGCCGCCGGATGCGGCTCTGATTCCGCCTCAGGGAGACCGACGATGACTCGCAGGCCGCTCGGCGCGCGACGGCGGCGCCTCGTGCTCGAAATGCCGGTGGACGAGCCCGACGGGTTCGGCGGCCGGTTGCGCCGCTACGTCGCCGGGCCCGTGCTGTGGGGCTCGCTGGAGGCACTCGGCACCGCCGCACCCCGCGGGGGGCGTCATGACCGCCCTAGCCTCTACCGCGCCAGCCTGCGCTATCGCCCCGGCGTCACCCCGGCCATGCGCCTTGCCGATGGCACGCGGCGCTTCGCGATCCGCGCCGCCGACGACCCCGACGGCCGCCGCCGCGATCTCGTCTGCGAGGTGGAGGAGGTGATCGAGGAGATTTCCCCGTGACGCGATCGAGCCCGCTTCTCGCCCTGCGCGCCGGCCTTCTCGCCCGTCTCGGCGGGGATGCGCGGCTCGCCGCGCTGATGGGGGGCCGGCTGCGGCTCTACGACGAGCCGCCGCGGGGTGCCGCCCCGGTCTACGCGCTGTTCGGACCCAGCGAGACCCGCGACGATTCCGTCGACGGCGCCCGGCGCCACCGCCACGCCTTCGCGCTGATCGTCCTCGCCAAGCCGGGCTCGATCCGCTCCGCCCTGGAGGTGGCGGAGCTCATCGGCGCCAGCCTCGATGAGGCCGACCTTTCCTTGAGTGGCCACGCCCTCGTCCTCCTGCGCCTCCGAAGCCTCGCCAGCCTGCGCGACGAGCGCACCGGCGAGGCGCGCGCGACCCTCTCCTTCGAGGCGGTGACCGAGAGCGCCGCCTGACAATTCCAGACAAAGCCGGAGCCGCAGGCATGAGCGCACAGAAGGGCAGGGACCTTTTGGTCCGGGTGAGCAACGGGGCCGGCGGCTTCGTCGCGGTGGCGGGCCTGCGTGCCCGGCAACTCGCTTTCAACGCCGAGACGGTGGACGTCACCAACGCCGATTCCGCCGGACGCTGGCGCGAGCTGCTGTCCGGCGCGGGCGTGCGCCGTGCCGCGGTCGCCGGATCGGGCGTGTTCCGCGACGAGGCCTCCGATGCCCGCCTGCGCCAGATGTTCTTCGACGGCGTGATCGGCCTGTTTCAGATCGTGGTGCCGGATTTCGGCACGATCGAGGGGCTGTTTCAGATCACAAGCCTCGAATACCGCGGCGAGCATGCGGGCGAGGTGACGTTCGACATCGCCCTCGACTCCGCCGGGGCCTTGAGCTTCGCGGGGGTGTGATCATGGCCAACCGACGACGCGGCGAGGTGCCGCTCACCCTGGGACAGGAGCGCTACACGCTCTGCCTTACCCTCGGGGCCCTGGCCGAACTGGAGGATGCACTCAAGGCGGACGACCTCGCCGGCCTCGCCGAGCGCTTCGCCGGAGGGCGGCTCGCTGCCCGGGACGTGATCGCGCTTCTCGGCGCCGCGCTTCGCGGCGGCGGTCACGCACTCGACGACGAGGCGGTCGCCCGCCTGCCGCTCGCGGGCGGCCTCGCCGCCGTCACCTCGGCGCTCGGCGAGGCGCTGGTCGCGGCCTTCGGCGAGGCCCCGCCCGCGGACCCTTGAGACCTGCGGGGAGCGCCGCGCCGGAGACGCCCGTCTCCGGCTTCCCGTGGGACGCGGTGCTGACGCTGGGTCTCGCGACCCTGCGCTGGCGCCCGCGCGACCTCTGGGCCGCCACGCCCCGCGAACTCGCCGCCGCGGCCGGCCTGACCCGGCCGGTGCCCGATGCGCCGAGCCGGACCGATCTCGACCGGCTGCTCGCCGCCTATCCCGATCCGGAGGGTCCATGACGATCGACAGCGACCGCAGCACGGCCGAGCGGACCAAGCAGCTCGAAACCCTGGACCGTCTGGCCCAGCGCTTCGGCCAGAGCCTGTCCTCGGCCTTCGACCGCAACCTCAATGCCGGGCGCCAGCTCGACGGCGTGCTGGCCTCGCTGGCGGGCAAGCTCTCCAACGTCGCCGTCAAAGCGGCCCTCGCTCCCGTGAAGGCGGGCGTGGCGGGCCTCGTCAACAGCCTGCTGAGCGCAGCCTCCGAGACCGGCGGTGCCACGGCGCTCGCGAGGGGCGGCCTCGTCTCGGACGGGCGGATCGTGCCGTTCCGCCTCGGCGACGCCTTCGGGGAGGGGCGCGTGCGGCCCTTCGCGGCCGGCGGCGTCGTGGCCGCGCCGACCTATTTTCCCCTCGCCAGCCCCGGCGGCGGCACCGGCCTGATGGGCGAGGCCGGGCCGGAGGCGATCCTGCCGCTCAGGCGCGGCAGCGATGGCCGCCTCGGCGTCGCGGCCGGCGGGACGGAGCGGCCGGTCGCGGTCACCGTCAACATCGAGACCCCGGATATCGAGGGCTTCCGCCGCTCCGAAGCCCAGGTCGCCGCCCGCCTCGCCCGCGCGGTCGCCCGCGGCCGACGCGCCCTGTGAGGGGAAGCACCATGGCATCCGACTTCCATGAGGTGCGCTTTCCCCTCGATGTAGCGCTGCGCGGCAGCGGCGGCCCGGTGCGGCGCACCGAGATCGTCACGCTGGCCTCCGGGAGGGAGCACCGCAACAGCCGCTGGGCGGACTCGCGCCGCCGCTACGATGCCGGGCTCGGCATCCGCACCCTCGACGCGCTGCACGCCGTGCTAGGCTTCTTCGAGGAGCGGCGCGGCCGGCTCTACGGCTTCCGCTACCGCGACCGCGTCGATCACCGCTCCGGCCCACCCTCGCGCCCGGTCGCGCCGACCGATCAGCGGATCGGCACCGGCGACGGCACGACCCGCGTCTTCGCCCTCGTCAAGACCTACGGAAGCGGACCGGACGCCTATCGCCGAGCCATCGCCAAGCCGGTGGCGGGCAGCGTTCGCGTGGCGGTGAACGGGCTTGCGGTGGCGGCCCTGAGCGTCGCCTGCGATCCGGCGACGGGGCAGGTCAGCTTCGCCGCCGACGCGGTGCCGCCGCCGGGGGCCGCCGTCACCGCCGGCTACGAGTTCGACGTGCCGGTCCGCTTCGACACCGACGAACTCACCGTCGATCTCGCCGCCTTCACCGCCGGCGAGGTGCCGCGGATCCCGCTGATCGAGATCGTCCCCTGAGGGGGCCCGAAGGGGAAGCCGATGCGCGTCATCCCGCCCCGTCTCGCCGCCCGCTTGGAGGACGGCGCGACGACGCTCTGCCGCTGCTGGGCCCTGCGTCGCCGCGACGGCCTCGTCCTCGGCTTCACCGATCACGATCGCGATCTTGCCTTCGGCGATGTGACCTACGCCGCCCGCAGCGGGCTGGAGGCCGCCGAAGCGAGCGCGGAACTCGGCTTTGCCGTCGGCGGCGGCGAGGTGGCCGGGGCGCTGACCTCGGCCGGGATCACCGAGGCGGACATCGCGGCGGGGCTCTATGACGGGGCGGGGGTCGAGACCTGGCTGGTCGATTGGGTCGAGCCCGAGGCACGCCTGCTCCTCGACATGGCGACCCTGGGCGAGATCCGCCGGGAGGGCGCCGCCTTCGTCGCCGAACTGCGCGGGCTGATGCACCGCCTCGACGTCACCGTCGGGCGCAGTTTTCGCACGGCCTGCGATGCGGAACTCGGCGACGCCCGCTGCCGCGTCGATCCGGCGAACCCGCGCTTCCGCACGACCGGTACGGTGCGGGCCGTGCCCGAACCCGGTCGGCTCACCGTCGCGCTGGCAGGGAGCTTTACCGCGGGCTGGTTCTCCGGTGGGCGCCTGACCTGGGACGCGGGCGCCAATGCCGGGCAGGCCGCCGATCTGCGGGGCCATGCCTGCGACGGCGACACGGTGGACCTCGACCTGTGGGATCCACCGCCGCGCCCGTCTGCCCCCGGCGACGTCTTCACCCTCGTCGCCGGCTGCGACAAGAGCCTCTCGGCGTGCCGCGACAAGTTCGCCAACACCCTCAACTTCCAGGGGTTTCCGCACATGCCCGGCAACGATTTCGTGCTGCGCCCCGGCCCTGAGACCGGGGCCCGGCTCGACGGCTCCAGCCTGTTCCGGTGAGACCATCATGGATGATGACGTGGCGCCGCTGCCCGAGCGGATCGTGGCCGAGGCCCGCACCTGGGCCGGGACACCCTACCGGCACCAAGCCTCGCTGAAGGGCGTCGGCTGCGATTGTCTGGGCCTGTTGCGCGGCGTCTGGCGCGGGGTGCTCGGCCCCGAGCCGGAGGAGGCGCCGCCCTACGCCGCCTCCTGGGCCGAGTCGGCGCCTGCCGGCACCGACCCGCTGCTGGCCGCCGCGCGTCGGCACCTCGTGCCGATCGCCGTTCCAATGGCCGCCGATCGGCCCCTGGCCGGCGACGTTCTGCTCTTCTCGTTTCGTGTACATTTGCCGGCAAAACATTGCGCCATCGCCACCGGGCCGGCCGCGATGATCCATGCCCATGACGGCGCGGCGGTGACCGAGGTCGCGCTGACGCCCTGGTGGCGCCGCCACCTCGCCCACGCCTTCCGCTTTCCCGATCCGTCCTGATCCTCGCACGCGCCGGAGGCCGCGCCATGACGACGCTCGTCCTGCAAACCGCCGGCGCGGCGGTCGGCACCGCGCTCGGTGGCCCCATCGGCGGGATGATCGGGCGCGTGGCCGGTGCGGCCGGGGGCGCGGCGCTCGACGGTGCCCTGTTCTGCGCCGTCACCAATCCGCGCTTCATCGAGGGGCCGCGGCTTTCCGAACTCGGCGGCCTTGCCTCCACCGAGGGCGCACCGGTGCCGCGGGTCTATGGCCGTGCCCGCATCGGCGGCACCCTGATCTGGGCGACGCGCCCGCTCGAGGTCGCCAATACCACGGTGGAGCGCGCCGCCTCCGGCTCGAAGGGGGGATCGGGCGGGCAGAAGACGGTGCGCACCGCCTACAGCTACTTCATCGATCTCGCTGTCGGGCTCTGCGCGGGTGAGATCGCCCTGGTGCGCAGGGTCTGGGCGGACGGCCGCGAGCTCGACCTGACGACGCTCAATATCCGGGTCCATACCGGTGCGGCGATGCAGGCACCCGACCCGCTCATCGTCGCCAAGGAAGGCGCGGACAACGCACCGGCCTATCGCGGTCTGGCCTACATCGTGTTCGAGCGGCTGCCGCTCGCCGCCTTCGGCAACCGCATCCCGCAATTCGCCTTCGAGGTGATCCGCCCGGTTGCGGGGTTGGCGAACAGGATCCGAGCGGTCTGTCTGATCCCCGGCTCCACCGAATTCGGCCTCGACCCGCTCGCGGTAAGAGAGGACGCGGGATTTGGTTCTACGAAGCCGGCTAACCGTTTCCAGTTCCAGAGTGCGAGCGATGTCGTGGCCTCCCTCGACGCGCTCCAGGCCCTGTGCCCGCGTCTCAAGCGGGTCTCGGTCGTGACGAGCTGGTTCGGCGACGATCTGCGCGCCGGGCACTGCACCGTGACGCCGCGGGTCGATGCGGGCGCGAAGGCGACCACCGGCGAACCCTGGGCCGTGGCCGGGTTGAACCGCGCCGCGGCGCGGGCCGTCTCCCGCACCGATGGCACGGCCGCCTATGGCGGCACGCCGTCCGATGGCGGGCTGGGGCGTCTGGTGGCGGACCTGAACCGCCGCGGTCTCGCCGTGGTGCTCTACCCCTTCGTGATGATGGATGTGCCGGCGGGCAACGTCCTGCCGGACCCGTACCGGCGCGGTGAGACGCAGATCTCCTCTCAGCCGGCCTATCCCTGGCGCGGGCGCATCACCTGCGATCCCGCCCCTGACCGGCCCGGTAGCCCGGACGGCACCGGCAGCGCGGTCGATCAGGTCGCGGCCTTCTTCGAGGGGCCGCAGGGCTACCGGGCGATGATCCTGCACTATGCCGGCCTCGCCGCCGGCTGGGCGGCGGCGGGAGCGCCGCTCGCCGGCTTCATCCTCGGCAGCGAGTTCGTCGGCCTCACCCGGGTGCGCGGCCCGGACGGCACCTATCCGGCCGTCGAACAGCTCCGGCGCCTCGCCGGAGAGGTTCATGCACGCCTCGGCAGCGGCGTGAGCCTCGTCTACGCCGCCGATTGGACCGAGTACGGCGCCCATGTCCGCGAGGGCGGCGCCTCCGTGCGCTTCCCCCTCGATCCCCTCTTCGCCGACCCGGCCGTCGCGGCGGTCGGAATCGACTATTATCCGCCGCTCTCGGACTGGCGCGACGGTCCGGGCCACCGCGACGCGGCGGAGGCTACGAGCGTCTACGACCGCGCCTATCTCAAGCAACGCCTCGGAGCGGGCGAGGCCTTCGACTGGTACTATGCCGGCCCCGAGGATCGCCTCGCGCAACGCCGTACCCCGATCACCGACGGCGCTCACGGCAAGCCGTGGATCTACCGGGCGAAGGATCTCGTCGCCTGGTGGTCGAACCCGCATGTCGAGCGGCAGGGCGGCGTCGAGACCGGGCCGACCGCCTGGGTGCCGAAGGGCAAGCCGATCTGGCTCACCGAGATCGGCATTCCGGCGGTCGATCGCGGCACCAACGGACCCAACGTCTTCCCCGATCCGAAATCGTCGGAGAACGCGCGCCCGCCCTTTTCCCGCGGCACCCGCGACGACCTGATCCAGGCCCGCGGCCTCGACGCGATCCTGTCGCGCTTCGATGCCGGCTCAAATGATTTCGAGCCGGCTCACAATCCGGTCTCGCCGCTTTCCGGCGGCCGGATGGTCCCGGCCGAGCACATCTATGTCTGGGCCTGGGACGCGCGGCCGTTTCCGGCTTTTCCCGACTTCACCACCGTGTGGTCGGACGCCGCCAACTGGGCGCTCGGCCACTGGATCACCGGCCGGATCGAGGGCCTCGAACTCGACCGGCTGATCGCGGCGATCCTCACGGATCTCGGTATCGAGGCGCCGGCGGAGATCGAGGCCGCCGGCTTCCTCGACGGCGCCGTGCTCGACCGGCCGCTCTCCGCCCGCGAGGCGCTGGAACCGCTCGCCCGGCTGTTCGGCCTCGACGTCTCGGTCTCCGCCGGAACCTTGCGGGTCCGCGACGGGCGGATGCGCGCGCCCGCTCGGCTGGATCCGGACGATCTCGTCCCCGGTCGGGACGAGGCAGCCCCCTTGCGCCGGGTGCGGGCGCAGGAGAGCGAGCTGCCGCGCTCGCTCGCGATCGGCTTCTCCGACGGCGAGAGCCCGGATTACCGCCGCGCCACCGTGGCCGCGGCCCGTCCGGCCGGGACGCGGCGGCAGGAGGTGCGCGTCGAGGCCGCGGTCGTCACCCGGCGCGAGGCCGCGCAGGTGCTGGCGGAAGCCGTCCTCGACGCGGCGCTCGCGGCCCGCGACACCGCGGCCTTCGGGGTGAGTCCGCGCCGGATCGACCTCGAGCCCGGCGACCTCGTGGCCCTGCCCGGCGAGACCCGGGGGACGCTCCACCGGATCGTCCGCATCGACGACGATCCGTCGGGGCGCCGGGTCGAGGCGCGGGCCGTGCCGCTCTCCCGGCCCGATCCCGCGCCCGGCGCACCGGTTCCGCGAGCCGGCCGGACGCCGCCCTCCCTGCCGGGGCCGGTCTTCGCGGTCCCGCTGGTCCTGCCGGTGGAGCGGGGCGAGCCGGTGCCGCTGTCCTACCTCGCGGTCTCCGCCGATCCCTGGCCCGGGGCGGTCGCGGTCTGGCGTTCGGCCGGCGAGGGGGCACCGTTCGGGCTCCACCGCACCCTCGACCATCCGGCCTGTCTCGGCCGCACCCTGAACCTGCTGCCGCCGGGCCCGCTCTGGCGTTTCGACCGCAGCACCCGTCTCGACGTCGCCCTGCGCCACGCGGACGGCCTGAGCGCGATCGGCGAGGCCGCGGCGCTGGCGGGCGGCAACCTGTTCGCCGTGATCGGCGAGGACGGAACGGTCGAGATCCTGTCCGCAGCGAGAGCCGAGCTGATCGGATCCGGGACGTGGCGACTCTCGGCACTGCTGCGGGGGCTGGCCGGCAGCGAGGCGGCCGCAGACCGGGCGGCGGGGGCGGGCAGCCTGATCGTGCGCCTCGACGACGGCGCCGTCCGGCCGCTGATCGACCAACTCGACGAGGCTGGCCGCCGCTTCCTCTACCGGGTCGGCCCGGCGGAGCGCGATCCGGCCGATCCCGCCTTCGTCGGCTTCGCGGCGGCGGCGGACCTGACCGCCTTCCGTCCCATGAGCCCGGTCCATCTGCGCGGGCGGCGCGAGGCCGACGGCATCCGCTTCAGCTGGACCCGGCGGGCCCGGCGCGAGGCCGATGCCTGGGAGCCGGCCGACCTGCCGCTGGATGCGGACAGCCGAGGCTACCGCCTCGACATCCTCGCCGAGGACGGGCGGACCCTGCGCAGCCTGAGCACCGAGACGACGAGTGCGCTCTACGCGGGCGCCGACGAGATCGCCGATTTCGGCGCGGCCCGCACCGAGATCGACGTCGCGGTGGCGCAGGTCGGCCGACTCGCCGGTTCAGGCCCCACCCGCCGGGCACGGGTGAGCCTGAGGACCGTCTGACATCCGGTCTCGAACTGCGATCCTGAACTGCATCCATGCCGGAGTGGCCCATGGCCGACACGACCCCGAGTCTCGCCCTGCCGCTGATCGCCGGCGGGCAAGCCCAGAAACACGTCACCCACAACGAGGCGCTGGCGCAGCTCGACGCGCTGGTGCAGCTCGCCGTCCTCGACAAGGACCGAACCGCACCGCCCGCGAGTCCCGCCGAGGGCGACCGCTACCTGATCGCCGCGCGCGATCCGAGCGGCGCCTGGGCGGGGTGGGCCGGGCGCATCGCCCGGTTTCAGGACGGTGCGTGGTTGCCGCTGACGCCGCGGACGGGCTGGACCGCCTTCGTCGCCGACGAGGCCGAGCCCTACCTCTTCACCGGCTCGGCCTGGATGCCGCTGCGGGCCACGCTGACCGCCCTGCAGAACCTCTCCCGCCTCGGAATCGGCACGGGGGCGGATGCGGACAACCCCTTCGCGGCCAAGCTCAACAAGGCGCTCTGGACCGCGCTGACGAGCGCCGAGGGCGGCAGCGGGGATCTGCGCTACACCTTCAACAAGCAGGCGGCCGGCAACGTTCTCTCTCTGCTGATGCAGACCGGGTTCTCCGCCCGCGCCGAGATCGGCCTCACCGGCGACGACGACCTTCGCGTAAAGGTCTCCCCGAACGGCGGCGACTGGTTCGAGGCCCTGCGGATCGACCGCGCGACGGGGCGGGTCGCCTTTTCCGGCCGCGTCACGGTCACGGACCTGCCGGTGCTGACCGCGCAGGTGGTGGCCGGCAACAGCGGCCCGGGCGCCGTCGCGGCCGGGGCGACGCGGTACCTCACCAACGCCCTCGTCGGCGGCCAGCCGAGCGAGGTCTACGTCGCCGCCGGACGGCGGGGGCGGTTCCGGCACCTGCGCGTCGCGGCCCCGGGCGCGCCGGGCGAGGGCCAGAGCTGGACCTTCACGCTCCAGAAGCTCTCCGCCGACACGGCCCTGACCTGCACGATCTCCGGGGCCGGCTCCAACCAAGCGGCCGACCTCGTCAACGGCGTGGTCTTCGAGGAATCGGACCGCTGGTGCCTCAAGATCGTGTCGAGCGGCGGGGCGGCGGCCACGCGCAACATTCTGTTCTCGCTGCTGTTCGAGGGCCTGGATTAGGCCGCGTGCGACAGACTCGCCGGACCGCGCGGACGCGATCTTCGCCCGCGGCGTGACGGCCTTCGTTCGAACCGCCGCCGAGCCGCGGCCGCAGCACGCCTTCGACGCGCCGGTCCCACTCGGGTTCGACCATCGGCGTGCCCGCCGAGCCTTTCCTCACCCCACTCCGAAAAGGATCTCAGCCATGGCGCTCACCGCTGATCTCGCCCGATCCATCGCCAGACTCGTCCTCGCCGCGCCGGTTTTGCCGCCGCTCCTTTTCCTTGGCGGCTGCGCGCCCGCGCACGCGACGCCGCTTCCCGCCGTCGATGCCGCGCTCGTCCTGCCCTGGGGCGATGCCGTGCTGGCGCTCGTCCAGGGCGTGACCGCGCTGCTGACGCCGGTGCTCGTCGCCGCGCTCGCGGCGGCGCTCGCCCGCTTCGGGGGCCCCTTGCGCCTTCTCATCACCGACGCGCTCGTCGAGCGCCTGGTGCGCAACGCCACCGATTACGCCCTGAACGCCGTGGCCGGTGCCGTCCGCGGGCGCAGGCTGACCGTTTCCGTCGGTTCGGCGGTGATCGCGCGGGCGGTGCAGCGGGCACTCGATCAGGCGCCGGCCTGGCTGCTCCGGGCGGCGGGCGGCGGCGAGGGCGTCGCGGAGAAGGTGTTCCGGACTCTTCCGCTGGAAGCGGCGGCGACCGTCGGCAACACCCTCGAGCCGGCGCTGGAGCGCGTCCTGGGGCGCGGGCTCGCGCGGGAGGCCCGCGAGACGGTCTGACCCGCCGGCGTCGCGCCCCTCCGCGACCGACGATCCGGCGGTTCGTGTCGGGAGCAGGACCCATGGACAAGATCGCCGCGGAGGCCGCGCGCCTCCTCTTCGCCGATGGCGGCGCCGGCTGGATCGTCGCGGTGCTGCTGGGGCTGGCCTGCCTCCACCTCTACCGCGACGGCCTACGGGTGCTGGAGGCGCGCATCGCCGAGACGGGGGCCACCGCCGCGGCCCTGGAGCGGGCCTCCCAGACCAACGCCGCCGTGGCCGCCGCCCTGGAGAGCCGCACCCGCGTGCTGGAGGATCTGGTCCGGCTCACGGGCGAGACCGCCCGCGCGGTCGCGAGCAGCGACGAGCGCGCGCGGGAACGGTTCGAGGATCTCCTGCGGCGCATCGGCGAGTTGCAGCACCGGACGAACCTCTGACCCATCCCCGGGAGAAACCCATGCCTGCCCAAGCGTCCGCCGCCGGCCCGGCCCCCGCCGCGCGGAGGCTCTCGCGCCGGAACCGCTCCCGCGCCGCCGCCGGACGCCTGGAGGCGGCGCGCCACGGCTTCGAGCGCTCGCTGATCGCCCTGCGCCGGGCCGCGCTCGATGCGATCGACAGCGGAGATCTGGCACACCTCTCGCTGCGGATCTGCGGCGAGCGCCGCCTTCGTGCGAGGGCCGAGGGGGCGGCGTGAGGCGAATGTCCGGCCCGTCTTCGGCGGGGAACTCCGGGGCCGATCCCGCCTTGTCTCCGGCAACAGCGCCGACTTCGGACATGGCCCCCGACCGTAAGACAGCTTTCACGCCGAGCCCATCACCGAGGGCGCCCGCGCTTGCAAACATTCAGGGCGCATTCAGTGCGCTGGCGCGACAGTCATCCTCGATGCGCCAAGCTCTCGCCCTGCTGATCGTCGTCTCGACCGCCGCGGTTCTCGCGGCGGGGGCGGTCGGCCCGCTCGCCGAGGAGACCGGGGCCCTCGCGCCCGTGCCGGCGCAGCGGGAGCCGCTGAACCGCGGCGACGATTGCCTGTCGCCCGCCGACCTGCGCGAGGCGGTGGCCGAGAAGCGCGTCGTGGCGCCCATCGCCGCAATCCGCGCGGCGCGTCAGATCGTTCCCCGCGCCGAGATCCAGCGGGCGAGCCTGTGCCGCCACGAGGCGGGGCTCGTCTACCTGCTGACGGCCTTGCGCCGGGACGGGCAATTCATGCACGTCATGGTCGATGCCCAGTCGGGGCAGGTGAGCGGGCAATGGTGAGGGCACCGGTAGGGGCGTCCATCGCCGCCCCGGATGAGGAGTGACGACCGTGCGTCTGCTCGTGGTCGAGGATGACCGTGACATCAACCGGCAGGTCGTGGCCGCGCTGGAAGAGGCCGGCTACGTCGCCGACAAGGCGTTCGACGGCGAGGAGGGCGGCTATCTCGGCGAGAACGAGCCCTACGACGCGATCATCCTCGATATGGGCCTGCCCAAGGCCGACGGCGTCACCGTGCTCCAGAACTGGCGCCGGGCCGGGGTGAAGACCCCCGTGATCATCCTCACCGCCCGCGACCGCTGGTCCGACAAGGTCGACGGCTTCGATGCCGGCGCCGACGACTACGTCACCAAGCCCTTCCACATGGAGGAGCTGATGGCCCGGGTGCGCGCCATCCTCCGCCGCGCGGCGGGGCATGCGTCGAGCCAGATCGCCTGCGGTCCCGTCACCCTCGACACCCGCTCCGGCCGCGTCTTCGTCGACGGCGCCCCGATCAAGCTGACGAGCCACGAGTACCGGCTGCTGTCCTACCTGATGCATCATACCGGCCGCGTCGTCTCCCGCGCCGAGCTGACCGAGCACCTCTACGACCAGGATTTCGACCGCGATTCCAACACCATCGAGGTGTTCGTCGGGCGGCTGAGAAAGAAGCTCGCCGTCGATCTGATCCAGACGGTGCGGGGGCTGGGTTACCTGATCGATCCGAACCAACCGCCGGGGCGGGGGTGAGACCCTATGGGCCGCCGAGGTCGGTGAGCGCGAAATCCTCTCCCTCGTAGAGGAGCGGAACGCCGTGACCTTGCGCAACCGCGTAGGCGAAGCCGTCGCCCATATTCAGGCGGGCCGGATGCCCCGTTCCCTTGCCGTAGCGCCCGAAGGCGTCCAACGCCCGCTCCGCATCCTCCGGCGTGATCGGGACGAGACTGATCCGGGCGAGATCGAGCAGCATCGCGACATCCGCTCTGGCCGCCTCGAGCCCACCCTGCTTCTTGCGGGCGATGCCGAGGGCCGCCCCGTAGACGGCAACCGGCGCGGTGATCGGCAGGTCCGCCGCTTCGAGACGTTCGGCGAGGGCCCGTCCTTCCGGCTCTTCCGTGATGATCGCGATCAGGGCGGAGGCATCGACGAACATCACTCGTCGTTCAGCCCGTCGAAGAAGGCCTTGTCGGCCTCGAGACCCGTGGAGGGCCGCGCGGCCACGCGCTCGTGCAGAGGTTTCAGCCGCTCCCACAGGCCGGGGCGGCGCTCCTCCCGCTCCAACTCGTTGAGGACGGCGAGCTTGACGGCTTCCGTGAGCGGAACACCCTTCCGCTCGGCCAGGAGGCGGACGAGGCGGTCCGTCTCCGCATCGCGGATATGCAGGGCCATGAGCGTCTCGCCGGCGGGCGGTGTAGAAACTCGGTGCGCATGATGTACATGCCCGCGCCTATGCGAGCGAGCCGAGATTCGAGCCAGGATTCATGACCGACCGTCTCGCCTGGCTCCCCCTGCGCCGCCGTTCGATCGCGGTCCGGCTCGCGGTCTCCTCGTTCCTGTCGAGCACCGCGATCCTCGTCATCGCGGCCTTCATCCTCACCACGCTCTACCGCGAGAACACCGAGCGCGCCTTCGACAGCCGCCTGCTCGTCTTCGCCAACAACCTCGCCACCGATCTCGTCAGCCCGAGCGAGCCCGAGACGCGCTCGTTCTCGCTGGGCGATCCGCGCTTCGACCTGCCGCTCTCGGGCTGGTACTGGCAGGTCGGGCGGCCCGACGCCAAGCCGCGGGATCTGCGCACCTCGCGCTCGCTCGTCGGCGTGCCGCTGAAAGGGCCGGATCAGGCCGGCACCGCCACCATCGGCCAGATCCGCCAGGGCTACGGCAAGGGGCAGGACGACCGGACCCTGCGCATCGTCGAGCGCGACGTCGATGTCGGCGCCGACGGCCGCTACACCGTGCGGGTGGCCGGACCCGCCGACGAGATCGTCAACGACGTCGAGCGCTTCCGCTTCTCGCTGTTCATGACCTTCGGCCTGCTCGGCTTCTCCCTCGCGGCGACCGCGCTGCTGCAGATCCGCTTCGGCCTTGCCCCCTTGCGCAAGCTGCGCACGGCGCTGGGCTCGATCCGCCGCGGCGAGGCCGACCGGATCGACGGCGAGTATCCCCGCGACATCGCTCCGCTGGCGGGCGAGATCAACCTCCTGATCGAGACCAACCGCGAGATCCTGGAACGCGCCCGCACCCAGGTCGGCAACCTCGCCCACGCCCTCAAGACGCCGCTCTCGATCATCGTCAACGAGGCCGGCGGCAGCGACGCCCCGCCCGAGTTGTCGGAGAAGATCCGCGAGCAGGCGGCGGTGATGCGCGACCAGGTGAACTACCATCTCGACCGCGCCCGCGCCGCGGCGCTCGCCGGCACGCTCGGCACCTCCACCGAGGTCGAGCCGGCGCTGGCCGGCCTGGTCCGGACGTTCGGCAAGATCTACCGCGACAAGGACATCGCCTACGAGGTCCACGTGCCGCCCGGACTGCGCTTCCGCGGCGAGAAGCAGGATTTCGAGGAGATGATCGGCAATCTCGTCGACAACGCCTCGAAATGGGCGGCGGGCCGGGTCTCGATCTCCGCCGCGCCGACGGGCGAGCACGATTATCCCCACCTCCTCGTCGCCGTGGAGGATGACGGGCCGGGCCTGCCGGAAGAGGATCGGGCGGCGGTGCTGAAGCGCGGCCGGCGCCTGGACGAAACCAAGCCCGGCTCCGGTCTCGGCCTGTCGATCGTCGCCGATCTCGCCGCGCTCTATCGCGGCCGCTTCCGGCTGGAGGCGGCGGCTCTCGGAGGCCTGCGCGCCGTGATCGAGGTGCCCGGCGACGCGCCGGCCGGTGCCGGACAACGTTGAGTGGCAATGGATCGGCGAAGGTTACGCTGCATCCCGCCTGTGCTATGGCCATGCTTCACCCGCGCGTGACGACGTGTCACCCGGAAGCGATGTCGTGCAGGCCCCGCTCGGGCTCTACACGGGGCCGAGCTTAAATCTTTGGGTCTGATGACGGCGATCTGGTTCATCCTGGCGGCCATGACCGGCGCAGCTGTGTTCGCGCTGCTCTGGCCGATGTCGCGGCGCCGCCGGCAGGGGGCTGCGCCCGAGGCGGCGGGCGACGGCCTCGCGACCGAGACCGGCTTCTACGAGGATCAGCTCGCCGAGATCGAGCGCGATCTCGGCCGCGGCCTCATCGCCCCGGCCGAGGCCGAGGCCGCGCGGGCCGAGGCCGCGCGCCGGCTGCTGCGGGCGAGCCGCGAGGAGCGGGCCGACGCATCGGGCGCCGCGCCGATCGCCGAGCCGCACCTGCGTCAGCGTCGGGCGGCCTCCGCCTTCGCGCTCTCGACCATCCCCCTCGTCGCGCTCGTCGTGTACGGCCTCTACGGCTCGCCGAACCTCCCCTCGCAGACCGATGCCGACCGTAAGGCGACCCGGGCGGGCGCCCAGGACCTGATGACCGCCATCGGCCAGATCGAGGCACGGCTCGCCAACCACCCGGACGATGCCCGCGGCTGGAGCGTGCTCGGACCGGTCTACATGCGGCTCGGACGCTTCGACGACGCGGCCCGCGCCTACGCCGCCCTCGTACGCCTCAAGGGCGAGGACGCCCAAGCCCTGTCCGACTGGGGCGAGGCCCTGGTCGCGGCGGCCGACGGCACGGTCTCGCCGGAGGCGCGCAAGGTGCTGGGCCGGGCGCTCGCCGCCGACCCGAAGGCGGCCAAGCCCCAGTTCTATCTCGCCCGCGGCGACGAGCAGTCCGGCGACGTGGCCGGCGCCGTGCGGCGGCTCGAGGCGATGGCGGCCGCCGCGCCTGCGGATGCGCCGTGGCTGCCGACGGTGCGGGACAACCTCGCCCGGCTGAAGGGTGAGACCGCCGCCGAGCCCAAGGCCGAGGGGAGCGGGGAGGGGCCGAAGGTCGATGCGCCGGTGGCCGGGCCCGGCAGCAACATCCAGGCCCTGCCGCCCTCCGAGCGGATCGACGCGATCCGCGGCATGGTCGAGGGGCTGGAGCGCCGTTTGGCCAAGCAGGGCGGCTCCGCCGACGAGTGGCTGCGCCTCGTGCGCTCCCACGCGGTGCTCGGCGAGCGCGACAAGGCGCTCGACGCCCTGGAACGGGCGCGCAAGGCGTTCCGCGACGACCGCGAGGCCCTGGCCCGCTTCGACGCGCAGGCCCACGAACTCGGTCTGCCCGGGGCCGGCGCGCCGCCGAAGCCGGAGGCCGGCGACAAGCCCGGTGACAAGCCTGCGGCCGAGCCCGACGCCGCCGCGGCCGCGATCAAGGCGATGCCGCCGGCCGAGCGCGAGGCGGCGATCCGCGGCATGGTCGCGAGTCTCGACCGGCGGCTCGCCGCCAAGGGCGGCTCCGCCGACGAGTGGATGCGGCTCGTGCGCTCCTACGGCATCCTCGGGGACCGCGCCGCCGCCGCCCAGGCGCTCGACCGGGCCAAGATGGCGCTCGCCGCCAACCCGACCGCGGTGGAGCGTCTCGATGCGCTGGGCAAGGAGCTCGGCCTGAGCCCCGTCCAGCCCTAGCGGGACCGCGGCGGACCGCGTCCCCTGACAATCGGTCCCGCCCATCCAACCTTGACCCGGCGGGCGGTCGGGCCGAAACCGGTCTCGATCAATCGTAGACGTCGGACCGCCTTCAGGCTCTCGTCAGCCTGACGGGGAGAAGAAGCCGACGAACCGGGACGGAACCGTCGTGACCCGCAAGAGCCGCCGCCTGATCCTCATCGCCGCCTGCGGCACCGTGCTGGCGCTGGCGCTCGGGCTGATCCTGTCGGCCATGAGCGGCTCGATCGTGTTCTTCCGCTCCCCCGCCGAGGTGGCGGCGCAGGGCGTCGCGCCGGGCACGCGGTTCCGCCTCGGCGGCCTCGTCAAGGATGGTTCGGTGAAGCGCGGGCCCGACCAGAACGTCGAGTTTGCCGTGACCGACACCAACGCCACGGTTCCGGTGCAGTATCGCGGCCTGCTGCCCGATCTGTTCCGCGAGGGACAGGGCATCGTCGCCGAAGGCACGCTCGATGCCGGCGGCGTGTTCCGGGCCGACACCGTGCTGGCCAAGCACGACGAGAACTACATGCCCCGCGAGGTCGCGGACGCCCTCAAGGCGCAGGGGCGCTGGCAGGAGGGCGGGGGCAAGGAGGGGTCGAAGGAAACCCCGAAGGACGCGGCGAAGCCGGCCTCGGCCGACGCCGCCTTGGGTCAGCGCAGCGAGCGGTGAGAGATTCCATGACCATCCGGACCGAAACCGCGCGAGGGAGCCGCCGGTGATCGTCGAGATCGGCCATTACGCCCTCGCTCTGGCGCTGGCGCTGTCCCTGGTGCAGGCGGTGATGCCCGCCTGGGCCGCCCGCTCCGGCGACGCGGCTTTGCGCGAGGTGGCGGGACCCGCCGCGCTCGGCACCTTCGCCTGCATCCTGTTCGCCTTCTGCGCGCTCACCTACGCGCACGTGACGTCGGACTTCTCGGTCCAGAACGTCGTCGAGAACTCGCACACCGCCAAGCCCCTGATCTACAAGATCTCCGGCGTCTGGGGGAACCACGAGGGCTCGATGCTCCTCTGGGTGCTGATCCTCGCCCTGTTCGGGGCCTGGGTCGCCACGGCGAAGAATTCGGTGCCGCCGGTGCTGCGCACCAACACGCTGATGGTGCAGGCGAGCGTCACCTTCGTGTTCGTGCTGTTCATCATCACGACCTCGAACCCGTTCGCCCGCGTGGCACCGGCGCCGCTGGAGGGCAACGACCTCAACCCGCTGCTGCAGGATCTCGGCCTCGCGATCCATCCGCCGCTGCTCTACCTCGGCTATGTCGGCTTCTCGATCACCTTCGCCTTCGCCGTCGCCGCCCTGATCGAGGGGCGCATCGATGCCGTCTGGGCGCGGGCGGTGCGGCCCTGGGCCCTGATCGCCTGGAGCTTCCTGACGCTCGGCATCGCCATGGGCTCGTACTGGGCCTATTACGAGCTCGGCTGGGGCGGCTGGTGGTTCTGGGACCCGGTCGAGAACGCCTCGCTGATGCCCTGGATCGCCGGCACCGCGCTCCTGCACTCCATCGTCGTCATGGAGAAGCGCGACGCCCTCAAGGTCTGGACGGTGCTGCTCGCCATCCTCACCTTCTCGCTCTCCCTGGTCGGCACCTTCATCGTGCGCTCGGGGCTCCTCACCTCGGTGCACAGCTTCGCCTCGGATCCGAGCCGCGGCGTGTTCATCCTGGCGATCCTCGCGCTGTTCATCGGCGGCGCGCTGAGCCTGTTCGCCTGGCGCGCGCCGACCCTGCGCCAGGGCGGCCTGTTCGCGCCGATCTCCCGCGAGGGCGCCCTGGTGATGAACAACCTGTTCCTCGTCGCGGCCTGCGCCACGGTGTTCGTCGGCACGCTCTACCCGCTCCTTCTCGAGATGCTGACGGGCGAGAAGATCTCGGTCGGCCCGCCCTTCTTCAACTGGACCTTCATCCCCCTGGCGCTGCCGCTCCTCGTGATCGTGCCGTTCGGTCAGGCGCTCGCCTGGAAGCGGGGCGACGCGGCGGCGGCGGCTCAGCGGCTGCTCGCGGCCTTCGCGGTGGCGCTCGTCGTCGCGCTCGCCGCCGCGGCCCTGGCCTGGGGCGGTCCCGTGATGGCGCCGGTCGGCCTCGGCTTCGGCGCCTACCTCATCATCGGATCCGTCCTCGAAATCTGGTCGCGGGCCCGCGGCTACGGCCAGAACCGGACCCGCGACCTCGCGACCACGTGGCGCCGCGCGATCGGCCTGCCGCGCTCGGCCTGGGGCACCGCCCTGGCCCATGCCGGCGTCGGCGTCGTCGTGCTCGGCATCGCCGGGCAGGGCTGGGCGACGGAGGGCCTCGCGACGATCCGGCCGGGCGGTCAGATCGCCTCCGGTCCCTACGTCGCCACCCTCGACCGGGTCGGTCCGACCAAGGGCGAGAACTTCGAGGAGACCACCGCCTTCCTGACCCTGCGCAACCGTGCGGGCGACTATGTCGGCACGGTCGAGACCGGCAAGCGCTTCTATCCCTCCCGCCGCATGACGGTGACCGAATCCGGCCTGAAGACGGTCGGCGTGAGCCAGATCTACGCCAGCCTCGGCGAGGTGCTGCCCGACGGCTCCATCGGCATGCGGCTCTACTACAAGCCGCTGGTGCTGCTGATCTGGATCGGTTCGCTCATCATGGCGGCCGGCGGCGGCCTCTCGCTCACCGACCGGCGCATGCGCGTCGGCGCCCCGGTCAAGGCACGCGCCAAGCTGCCCCCCTCCGCGGTGCCCGCCGAATGAACCGCCTTCGCTCCACGATCGTCGCTCTGGCGCTGTGCCTCGCACCGGGCCTCCTCCCTTGCCCGGTGCTGGCCGTGCAGCCGGACGAGGTGCTCAAGGACCCCGCCATGGAAGCGCGGGCGCGGGAGATCTCGGAGGGGTTGCGCTGCCTCGTCTGCCAGAACCAGTCGATCGACGATTCCGACGCGCCGCTCGCTAAGGATCTGCGCGTGCTGGTGCGCGAGCGGCTGAAAGAGGGCGACAGCAACCGCCAGGTGGTCGATTACGTCGTGGCCCGCTACGGCGAGTTCGTGCTGCTGCGCCCCGTCTTCGGCTGGCACACGCTGCTGCTCTGGCTGAGCCCGCTGCTGGCGGTGGGCCTCGGCGCCTTCGGGATCTGGCGCCTGTCGCGCCGCCGCGCGCCGAAGGCGGACGACCTGTCCGCCGCGGAGAAGGCCGAGGTCGAGGCGCTGCTCAAGCGGCCCTAGGCCGGCGCGCCCTGCTTTCGCCCGATCGTCCGGGCAGGGTCCGTTCGCACCGTCGCCACCTTCCGACACGCAGCGAGCCTCGATCCGAGCGCCATGCCGACCGCCGCCTCTCTCAGACGTCTCGCCGTCACCGCCGCGCTCGGCCTCGCGGCCGGTCTTGCCGCTTCGAGCCCGGCCTCCGCCCACCCCCATGTCTGGATCACCGCCAAGGCCGAACTCGCCTACGAGGCGGGCCGCGTCACCGGCATCCGCCACGCCTGGACCTTCGATCCCGAATACACCGCCTTCCTGACGCAGGGGCTCGACGCGAACGGCGACGGCAAGGTCTCGCCCGAGGAGCTGCAGGGCTCGGCCAACGAGCACGCCGGCAACCTCGCGGAGTTCGCCTACTTCACGAAGCTCAAGGTGGCGGGCAAGGAGCAGACCTTCGCCGAGCCGCAGGAGGCGCGCATGGCGATGGAGGGTGGCAAGCTCACCTTGAGCTTCCTGCTGCCGCTCAAGACCCCCGCCGCCCAGGGCAAGGGCGTCGCGGCGATCGAGATCTACGATCCCACCTACTTCATCGCCTTCAGCCTCGCCGAGGGGGCCGACGCGCTGCGCCTGGCCGGCGCCGCGTCCGGCTGCAGCATGACGGTGACGCGGGCGAAGAACGCCGAGCCCGCGGTCGCGTCCGCGGGCCAGTCGATGACGGAGGCGATGTTCGAGGCCCTCACCGCCGCCTCGAATTACGGTGAGCAATTCGCCAACCGGGCCATCGTCGCATGTCCCTGACCGCCGCCCTGCGCCCCGCGGGCATGGCGGGCGGCCGGTGGCCGCTCCGGCTGGCGCTCGCCGCCGGGGCGGTGCTCGCGGCCGCCGGCCTCCTCGCCGCACTGGCCGCGGCGCTCGGCCCCGTTGCCGCGCCGCCGCCGCGCTCGCCCTTCGGCATCGGTTTTCGCGAGGCCGCACCCGCGACGGGCGGGCTCGGCGGCTGGCTGCTCGCGGTGCAGTCCAACTTTTCGAGTCAACTCCGCGCGGCGGTGACGGCGCTGAAAGCGGGCGGCCCCTGGACGCCGCTCGTGGTGATGGGCTTCGCCTACGGCGTATTCCACGCCGCCGGGCCCGGACACGGCAAGGCGGTGATCGCCGGCTACATCGTCGCCGGCGAGCGCACCCTGCGCCGCGGCTTCGCCCTCAGCGCCGCCGCGGCCCTGCTCCAGGCCTGCGTCGCCATCGCCATCGTGCTCGTCGGCGTCTTCATCCTCCGGGCGACCGCCGGCGGCATGACGCGGGCCGGCACCCTGATCGAGACCGTGAGCTTTGCCCTCGTGGCAGGACTCGGCGCCGCGGTGACGTGGCGCAAGGCCGGGCGGCTCGCCGGCCTCGTCAGCGACGCGCCGCCGGAGGCGTGCGGCCCCGGCTGCGGCCACGCTCACCTGACGGACGCCGCCGCCCTCGAGCGGCTCGGCGGCTGGCGCGAGCGGGCCGGCGTGGTGCTCGCCGCCGGCTCCCGGCCCTGCGCCGGGGCGGTGCTGATCCTCGTGTTCTGCGCCGCGCAGGGCATGCTCGCCGCCGGCATCGCCGCGACCTTCGCCATGGCGCTCGGCACCGCGCTCACCACGGGGGCGCTGGCGAGCCTCGCGGTCTTCGCCAAGGCGCTGGCGCTGCGGCTCGCGGGCGGGCGCGGGCAGGCCGGGATCGTCGCGGTGGGAGGGCTGGAGCTCCTGGCAGGAGCCTTCGTGCTGGTGCTGGGACTTGCCATGCTGTCGGGATTGGCCTCCGGCCTGGGTGGCTAAACGCCCCCTCGCCAAGCCCCTCGAAGCGGTGCAAGCTTTCCTCCCGGATCGAAGGGAGCCCTGCTTGAGCGAACACGCCCTCGACGCCTTCGCGCCCATTCTCAACTGGCGGCTCCTGAAGGGATCGCACGCCTTCCCCGGACCGGACGGGGGTACCTGCATCAACGAGGCGGCGATCGTCGCGGCAGGGCTGCCCTACCGGGCGATCACCGCGACCGACGATTGTCCGCCCTGCTTCTCGCGCCCGCTCGCGGCCTACGCGCTCGGCCTCAACGACGCCATGCCGGGGACCGAGCGGCAGGGACTGATGGCCTTCGTGCTGCGACTCTCCGGTTCGGCGGATGCGCCCGCGGTCGAGGCCGCCCGCACCGGTTTCCTGGCGCTCGAGAGCGTGCGCCGCATCCTGCCCCCGCTCCTCGACGCGGCCGGCCTGCCGTCCCTCGCCGCCCGCTGCGAGACCGCCTCCGATCCGCACGGCGCCGTCGAGACCCTGCGCACCGCCGAAGCTAAGGGCGGCGCGCTCTCGCAGGCCGCCGCCTGCCGCCATGCCTGGATCGCGGGGGCCCGCGCCTCGGCAGTCGCGCGTACCGCCACCGCCGCGATCCGCGCCTTCGCCGATCCCCGCAGCGCGGCGGAAGTTGCGGAGGGCGCCGCCCCCTTTGCCGAGGGCACGTGGCGCATCGCCCTCACGATCCTCGACGAGGCGCTCGGTATCGGCCGGCAGGCGCCCGCGATCGACCTCGTCTCCGCCCGCGACCGCCTGGAGGCGGCCCGGGCTCAGCCGTAGGCGCGCGGACGCGGCTCCTGCCTGAGATCGACGTCGAGCGCCTCGCAGTTGGCGAGCCAGCGCCCGGTCAGGTGGTAGAAGAAGGTGCAGTGCCCGACGACGGCGATGGTCCGCTCAGGCCGCGCCCGCAGCCAGTCGCGAAATCCCGAGACCCGCTGGTCGAACAAGGGACGCGGCTCGACGTGCCAGCCCTCCGGCCCGGCCTCGCCCTGCGCGTACCACCACGTCTCGGGCAGGTGATCGACCCGGAAAGCCGGAAACTCCCGCGCCAGCACTGAGGCCGCCCGGCCGATGTCGCAGCTGCTCTCCTGGCATTCCCGGTGGAGCACCTCGACCAGCACGTCGGGCCGGGCCGGGTGATCGGCGAAGATCCCGGCGGTGGTCTGCAGGGCCCGGGTCAGCGGCGAGGTGACGACGAGTTCGAAGGCAATGTCGCGCAGCGCCTCGCGTGCGGCCGTGACTTGGGCATGGCCGCGCTCGGACAGGCGGGCATCGATATGGCCGGGATCGCGCCCCGTCGCCTCGTGATGCGCGTTGAAGGTCGATTCGCCGTGGCGGATGCAGACGATGCGGGTGGACGGGGCAGACGAGCGGGACATCGCCCCGATGTAGGCGGTTCGCGCGCGCCGCACAGCGGGCCGCGACGCCGCGCCCCGCACCGATCCGGACGAAGCGTCACGTCGAGCGGCGAACTGCGCCGCTTTCCGGACATCGGCCGCCGCTCCGGTGCGGCGCGGGGCCGAAGGTTGGCGAAGCGTCCCGTGGCGGCGCGGCCCGCGCCGGAGGAGCCTTGGCAGGAGCCGGCCGACCGCGCCGGCATCCGCCGATGGAGGCTCCCATGCTCCCGCTCCCCCTGTCCCCGCATCATCCGACGCCGCTCGCACCCCCGGCTCCAGGCCTGACGCGCAACCTGCTTCTCGGCCCGCTGATCGCCCTCCTGCTCGCCCTCGCCGCCGGCATCGCGCCGGCAAAGGCGCAGCAGGCACGGACGCAGGAGGCAAGAGAGCAAGATGGCAGCGGCACCCTTTTGCTGCGCTCCGAGAGTGGTGCGCCCGTCGAGGCGCCCCGCCTGAAGGCAGATGCCGCCATCACCGTGAGCGGCCCTACCGCGCGGGCGACGATCACCCAGGCCTTCCGCAACACCACGGCGGAATGGGTCGAGGGCACCTACCTATTCCCGCTGCCCGAGGATGCGGCGGTCGACACGATGAAGCTGGTGGTCGGCGACCGGGTCATCGTTGCCGAAATCCGCGAGCGCGAGGCGGCGCGGCGCGCCTACGAGGCGGCGAAGGCCGAGGGCAAGACCGCCGCGCTCACCGAGCAGCAACGGCCCAACCTGTTCACCAACGCGGTCGCCAATATCGGCCCCGGCGAGACGGTTCTGGTGCAGATCGAGTACCAGCAGCCGGTGCGGCAATCGGGTGGCACCTACGCGCTGCGCCTGCCGACCGTGGCCGCCCCGCGCTACAGCCCGGCTCCGACCGCCGTCACCGCCGTCGTGGACGGAGCCTCCGCCGCCGATCCCGTCCCCGATCGCGAAAGAATCGCGGCTCCGGTGCTCGATCCGGCCCGCCACGCGCCGGTCAACCCGATGACGCTCAGCATCGATCTCAAGGCCGGCTTCCCGCTGGGCCATGTGCGCAGCGCCACCCACGCGATCCGCGTCGAGGAGCGGTCCGGGGCCGAGCGCCGCATCACGCTCGCCGACGGCGCCACCGCCGCCGACCGCGATTTCGAGCTGACCTGGACCGCCGCCGCGGGCGCGGCGCCCTCGGTCGGGCTGTTCCGCGAGCGGGTCGCGGGCGGCGAGGCGGTGCTCGCCGTGGTGACCCCGCCGGCATCGGCGCGCCCGGCTGCATCCGTGCCCCGCGACGTGGTGTTCGTGATCGACAATTCCGGCTCCATGGGCGGCGCCTCGATGCGTCAGGCCAAGGCGAGCCTCTTGATCGGCCTCGACCGGCTGGGCGCGGGCGACCGCTTCAACGTGATCCGCTTCGATCACAGCTTCGACACGCTGTTCCCCGACCTCGTCCCCGGCGACGAGGCTCATCTCGACCGGGCGAAGCGCTTCGTTGCCGGCCTGGAGGCGAGCGGCGGCACCGAGATGCTGGCGCCGCTGCGCGCCGCGCTGCGGGACACGACGCCCGAAGAGACCGGCCGCCTGCGGCAGGTCGTGTTCCTCACCGACGGCGCCATCGGCAACGAGGCGCAGATCTTCTCCGCGATCGCGGCGGAGCGCGGGCGCTCGCGGCTGTTCATGGTCGGCATCGGCTCGGCCCCGAACGGATATCTGATGCGCCACGCGGCCGAACTCGGCCGCGGCAGCTTCACCGAGATCGGCACGCCGGATCAGGTGACCGAGCGGATGCGTGCGCTGCTGCTGAAGCTGGAGAGCCCGGCCGTCACCGACCTGACCGCGACCTTCTCCGAGCCCGGCGTCGACACCGCGCCCGCCCGCCTGCCCGACCTCTACCGCGGCGAGCCGCTCGCCCTCCCGGCCCGGATGGAGCAGGCCCGCGGGACGCTGACCCTCGCCGGCCGGATCGGCGGACAGCCCTGGCAGACGATGTTGCAGCTCGATACGGCTGAGGCCGGCGCCGGCATCGGCAAGCTCTGGGCGCGGGCGAAGATCGCCGAGGCCGAGACGGCGCGGCTGACCGGCCGGCTCTCGGCGGAGGCCGCCGACGCCGCGATCCTGCGGCTCGCCCTCGACCACGGGCTCACCACCCGCCTGACCTCGCTGGTGGCGGTGGACGCCACCCCGCGCCGCCCGCACGGCGCGCGCCTCGTCAGCACCGAGCTGCCGCTCAACCTGCCGGCCGGCTGGGATTTCGCCAGCGTGTTCGGCGAGGGCGAGGCGCAGCCGCTTCCCGCGCCGCCGCGCCAGCGCCGTGCCGCCGGACCCGCCGCCCAATTCGCCGCCGCGCCGCCGGTCGTGCTGCCGCAGACCGCCACGGATTTCGAGATCCGCGCCTGGCTCGGCGGCCTGCTGCTGGCGCTCGGCCTGGGCCTGTCCCTCCGCCACCGCCGGGCCGCGGCGTGAGCGGGGTCGCAGAGCGGGACGCCGTCGCCCGGTGTCCCGGCCGGCGGGGCGTCACAACCCTGCCGGCCCTCCTGCTCGCGGCGACCGGCCTCCTCCTGCTCGCGCAGGCCGCCTGGATTCCGGCCAAGGCCGCCCTGGCGCAGAAGCTTCTGGAGGGCGCCTTCGCCCGCACCCTGGCCGAGGGGACGGCGCAGCCCCCCTGGCCCTGGGCCGACACGGTGCCCGTCGCCCGCATCGTTTTCCCGAGTCTCGGCGAGAGCTACGTCGCGCTTGCCGGATCGAGCGGACAGGCGCTCGCCTTCGGTCCCGGCCATGTCGAGGGCACCCCGGAGGCGGGCGAGCCCGGCACCGCGGTCTACGCCGCCCACCGCGACACTCAGTTCCGCAGCCTCGGCCGGCTCGCCGCCGGCGATCCGATCGAGGTCGTGCGCCGGGACGGCCGAAGCGTCCGCTTCCGCGTCACCGGGCACCGGGTCGTGCGCTGGGACGCCTCCGGCCTCGACCCCGACGCGCCGGGCCGCCATCTCGTGCTCGCCACCTGCTGGCCGCTCGATGCGGTGACGCCGGGGCCGGAGCGATTGCTGGTGAGGGCGGTGGCCGAACCTTGACGGTTCCCGCCCCGGTGCGGTTCTGTGCGGATCCGTCCGGAACCCGCACCATGCCGCCGATCGAGGCCGATCTTCCCGAGACCGAGCTGCCCGACGCGCAGAGCCGTCTCATCGCCGGGGCGGTGCGCGAGGCGCTGGCCCGCCGCCGGATGTCGCGGCAGGCGCTGGCGGATGCGGCCCGCATCAGCATCTCGACACTCGAGAAGGCGCTGTCCGGCCGCCGCCCCTTCACCCTCGCGACCACTCTGCGCCTGGAGGAGGCGCTGGATCTGCCCCTGCGGGTTCAGGCCGCCGCGCCGCCGGTGGCGAGCGCGGAGAAGGCGCGCCACGCGCCGGAGGAGTTCGGCTCCTACACCCGCGAGGCGGTGGCCTTCCTCGAAGGGCGCTACCTGACCCTGCGCCCCTCCTTCGGGCAGGCCGGGGCGATCTTCGCCTACCGCACCGAGATCGCCTGGGATGCCGAGAGCGCCCGCCTCGTCTTCCGCGAGGCCGAGCGGCTCGACGCGCCGTTCGCCCAGTCCGGCACCGTCTCGGTGCCGAACCAGTCGGGCCAGATCTACCTCCTCACCAACTTCCAGGGGCAGTACCGCCTCGCCGTGCTCGGGCGGCCGACGATCCAGGGCGAGATGTTCGGCATCCTCACCACCCTGTTCTCCGGCCGCGGCACGCAGCTCACCCCTGCCGCGACCCCGCTCGCCCTGGTGCCGGAGCGCGGGACGCTGGCCGAGGGCGCGCAATACGGACGCATCACCGCCGGGATGGCCTGCGAACCGGCCTACCGGCAGATCCTCGCCCGAGTGCGCGAGGATGTGTTCGCGGTGTTTCCGGGATGCGAGGGCTGAGCCCCGCTCTCACGCGGTGCTCGACAGCTTCATCAGCACGAGGCCGCTGACGATCAGCCCCGCCGCCAGGATGCGGGTGGCGCTCATCGCCTCGCCCAGGAAGGCGATGCCGACGATGAAGGCGCCCACCGCGCCGATGCCGGTCCAGATCGTGTAGGCGGTGCCGAGCGGCAGGCTGCGCATCGACCATGCGAGGCAGGCGAAGCTTAGGCCCATGGCGACGAGGGTGACGACGCTGGGCCAGAGGCGGGAGAACCCCTCCGACTGCTTCATCGCGAAGGCCCAGACGACCTCCAGCAGACCGGCGACGACGAGAACGATCCAGGCCACGGCAGCCTCATGCGGTTCATGAGCCGGGCCGTCCCGGACTTGGACCCTGATGGGGGAGGACGTTGCCTCTCGCCGGATCAGCTAAAGCCGGGCGCGCGGGAGTCACGTGCGCCATCGCACGGCGGCTGGCGCGGGTTACTCCAGCCGCACCACCACGCTGTCGCTGGCGCCCGCCGCGTCCATCACCGAGATGCGCGCGAAGCCCGCGCCCTCCGGGCTCCATTCCGCCTGCCGACGCATCGCCTCGGCCACGGGCAGGCCGTCGACCATCCAGGTCAGCGGCGGCTGGCCGCCGAGCGCCTTGAGGGCGAGGCGGACCTGCGCCCCCTCACTGAGTCCGAGATCGACCCGGGCTCCGTCCGGCGGATAGGCGATCTTGAGTGGCACGCCGAGCGCCGCCGCGAAGGTCTTGGGGGCGTCGCGGCGGATGTGGCGCAGGGGCGGGGGCAGGGTCGTGGTCGCGACGACGAGGGCGTCGCGGGGGCGGGGCAACGCCTCCGGTTCGCCGCCGAACCGGGCGAAGGCGTCGAACAGGATCGGGGCGGCGTGGCTGCGCCCGACGAGGCCCGGCACCGAGGCGCCGTCAGGGCGGCCGATCCAGACGGCGATCGTCACGCGGGCATCGAACCCCACCGCCCAGGCGTCGCGATAGCCGTAGGAGGTGCCGGTCTTGAAGCTGATCCGGCCGGGCAGGGCGTTCTCCGGAGGCGGGGCCCCGCGCAGGATGTCGGCGATGTACCAGGCGGCCACCGGATCGGCGATCCGCCGCTCCGGTTCGGGCGCGGCGGGCGGCCCGTCGAGTCGCCGGGCGAGCGCTGGCACGCTGCCCCCTCGGGCGAGCCCCGCGTAGAGCCGGGCGAGGTCGCTCAGCGTGATGCCGAGGCCGCCCAGCGCCACCGGCAGGCCCGGTGCGGTGTCGCGTGGCAGCAGGATCGTCGCGCCCGCACCCCGCAGCCGCGCGACGAAGCGGGCGGCGCCGACCGCATTCAGAAGATCGACGGCGGGCAGGTTCAGCGACTGCTGCAACGCCACCCGCGCGGTCACCGTGCCGCGATAGCCCATGTCGAAGTTTTCCGGGGCGTAGCTCGCGGCGAAGCGCGCCGGGCGGTCGTCGAGCAGCGTTTCGGGGTGGGCGAGCCCGTTCTCGAAGGCGAGGGCGTAGATGAAGGGCTTAAGCGCGGAGCCCGGCGAGCGCACGGCCGCCGTCGCATCGACGGCGCCGGCGCGGGCGGCGTCGAGATAGCCGGCGCTGCCGACATGGGCGAGCACCGCGCCGGTGCGGTTGTCGAGGGCGAGGATCGCGGCGGAGAGCGCCGGGCCGGCGGCCGCCGCGCGCTCGGCCGCCAGCGCCTCGAGGCTTGCCTGGAGGCGGGCGTCGAGCGTCAGGTGCTGCACCCGTGCTTCCGGGTCGGCGGCGTGGGCTTGCTCGGCGGCGTGGGCCGCGAGCATCGGGAATTGTTTTCGCAAGGCCGGCACCGGCTCGGCCTTGGCGGCGCGGGCCTCGTCGGCGGTCAGCGCGCCGCGTTCCGTGGCGATGTCGAGCACCCGGTCGCGGGCGCGCCGGGCGTTGGCGGCAAAGCGGTCGGGCCGGCGTGCCTCCGGCGCCTGCGGCAGGGCGACGAGGAGGGCGCTCTCGGCGAAGGACAGGCGGGCCGGCTCACGGCCGAAATAGGCGAGGCTTGCCGCCCGCACCCCCTCGACCGGGCCGCCATAGGGGGCGAGCGCGAGGTAGAGGTCGAGCACGCCCGCCTTGCCGAGCGTACGCTCCAGCTCGAGCGCGCGGACCATCTGCCGGAGCTTCGCGAGGATCGAGCGCTCGCTGCGCGGCTCGACGAGGCGGGCCACCTGCATCGGCAGGGTCGAGCCGCCCGACACGATTCTGCGGGAGATGAGCCACTGCCACGCGGCTCGCAGCGTGGCGGCGGGGTCGATGCCGGGATGGGTGTCGAAGCGGCGATCCTCGTAGACCTTGAGCATGGCGAGGTATCGCGGATCGACCTCCCCCGCCGCGACCGGCAGCCGCCAGCGCCCGTCGGCGGTGGCGAAGGGGCGCAGCAACTGTCCCTTCCGGTCGAGGATGACGGTAGAGCGGAGATGGGCCTGCGTCAGGTCGAGGGGTGGGAGCGTGGCGGCGTAGCGCCAGAGGGCGAGGGTAGGAACGGAAACCGCGAGGAAAGCCGAGAGAGCGCAAAGGATG
>Ga0233425_10000678_pt1 | contig 85251 bp, 45 predicted proteins | sample Watercolumn_Towu_2_FD_181712 | JGI IMG/M metagenome (GOLD analysis project Ga0233425, IMG submission 181712) | Freshwater microbial communities from Lake Towuti, South Sulawesi, Indonesia - Watercolumn_Towuti2014_140_MG | ecosystem: Environmental > Aquatic > Freshwater > Lake | place... | reverse complement strand
CGTCCCCCCCGACATGTATAGGTAGATCACTCGCTTGATACGCGGTCGATAATGCGGCATCCCCCCAATCCCCGGCGCGTTCGCCCGCACGGCCGGCTGCGTCTCCGCGAACGCCTCCGGTTTCAGCAGGTTCGCGAGCGCAATCGAACCGAGTCCGGCGGCGGAGTTGCCGAGGAAGGTGCGCCGCGTCTGCAGCGATGTGAATTCAATGTCAGAGCGAGACAGCGTCACTGGTTCACCTTCCTCTCGATCGAACTCTGGCTTGTTGCGTGAGTCGACCGGCGTTTCGCTACCTGAGACTGCTTGCGAGTTCGTGCCTCATCACGGACGCGGTCCATCGCTTGCAAATGATCGAGCCAGCCGTCCAGTCCGCGAAACTTTTTGACCAACCGTTCGCGAATTCTCTGCATAGCCGCCACGTTTGGATCAGTCTTCATCGTTCACGCCTCTGCATGATCGGTCAATTCCGTGTGTTGAACTCGTTCAAGTTAAAGATCGTCCGAGCGACCGACGTCCACGCCGCCAGTTCGACCGCGTCGAGGTTACCGGGCGCGGCAGCTTGTCCGGTTTGGAGCAGCTTCTCGGCGGAAGCACGGTCGTTGCGGAATTCGGCAAGCTCGTTGTCGAGCAACCGGCGGAGAGCGGTCAGTTCGCGGGAGGTCGGTTCGCGGGAGAGGGCTTGCCGCCAGGCCCAGCGGAGGCGGTCGTCGGTCGCCGAACCGCCGTGCTCGACGATCCGCGCGGCGAACGCGCGGGCGGCTTCGAGGAACGTCGGGTCGTTCAATTGCACGAGGGCCGACTGCGGTGTGTTCGAGACCGATCGCTGTGCGGTGCATTCCTCGCGGCTGGGTGCGTCAAACGCCTTGAGCATCGGGTGCAGGTAGCACCGCTGCCAGTGCGAGTACAGGCCGCGTCGATGCTGCTGCTCCCCCGTGTCCGCTTTGTACGTGCGTTTGGGGAAGTTGAGGAATTCATAGTAGCCGTCGGGTTGATACGGCCGCACGCTGCGACCGCCAATCGTTCGCACGAGCAACCCGCTGACCGCGAGCGCGTTGTCGCGGATGAATTCGGCTTCGATCCTCGGACGCGATTGCCTCGCGAGCAGCCGATTGTCCGGATCGCGCTGCCGTAGTGCGGGCGTCTCCAAAGACGATTGCCGGTAGGCTCGCGACGTGACGATCAGCTTCACGACGTGCTTCACATCCCAGCCCGAGGCGACGAATTCGGCAGCCAGCCAGTCGAGCAGTTCGGGATGCACCGGCGCTTCCCCCTGCGCCCCGACATCCTCCAGCGACGCCGTGATTCCTTTGCCGAAGAACAGCTTCCACAGCCGATTGACAAACACGCGCGCGGTGAGTGGGTGATCGGATGCCGTCAACCATCGAGCCAAATCCAACCGCGTGGCCCGTCCGGCGAGATGCGCTGGAGTCCCGCCTTCAGGCGGTTCCGTCTGAAGCCGGGACTCCACCTGCCGAAACACCCCCGGCACGCCCGGCTCGACGATTTCGCCGCTGTCGTCCAACCAGTCGCCCCGCGCGAGCACGCGGATCGGCCGCGGCGGAATCGACACCGTGATCATGGTCCGCCGCTTGTCGTTCGGAGTCAGCTTGGTCGTGACTTCCATCTCCGGTTCGCGTTTGGTTGGCGTCGTGTCGCCCCCCTTGAACGAGCGGAGATCGTCCACGTCGGCAAAGAACGCGGCCAGCCGGTAAAAGTCCCGCTGCGAAATCGGATCAAATTTGTGGTCGTGACATTCGCAGCAGCCCATCGTCACTCCCAGCCACACCGATCCGAAATTTCGCACGCGGTCGGACGAGTATTTCGCGAGGTACTCGCGCTGCTGGACTCCCCCTTCGTGCGACGTTTGTAGCAGCCGGTTGTAGCCCGATGCGATTTTCTGTTCGACGGTCGCGTCCGGCAGCAGGTCGCCCGCGAGCTGTTCGGTGGTGAACCGATCGAACGGCATATTGTCATTGAACGCTTGAATTACCCAATCACGATACGGCGAGATCGGGTGTTCCTGATCGCCGTGGTAGCCGACCGTGTCCGCGTACCGCACCAGATCGAGCCAGTACACCGCCATTCGCTCGCCAAAGTGCGGCGACGCCAGCAACCGATCGACAACAGCTTCCCACTCGTGGTTTGCACTTCTCCCCTCTCCCCTTTGGGGAGAGGGGTTGGGGGTGAGGGGTCGTCCGCGCGGTCCCACCGCTTTCACAAACGCCTCCACCTCCGCCCACGTTGGCGGCAACCCCGTGAGGTCAAACGTCACCCGGCGGACCAACGTGCTCGCGTCCGCGCTCGGCGACGGAGCGAGTCCCTCGCGCACCAACCGCGCCAGCACGAACCGGTCGATGTCGTTGATCGGCCACGCGGCGTCTTTCACCGCCGGCACCGGCGGCCGCTTGACCGGCGTGAACGACCAGTGCTCCTGCCACTCGGCTCCTTGATCGATCCACCGCCGCAGCACGTCGCGCTCGGAGTTGCTGAGCGTTTTGTTCGATTCCTCCGGCGGCATGCGCTGGTCGGGGTCGTCGTGAGAGATCCGCTTCCACAGCCGGCTCGCTTCGACCGTGCCGGGGATGACGACACCCTTGGTCGTGCCATCACCCAGCAGCCCCTCGCGCAGGTCAAGGCGCAGGTCCGCCTCGCGATGCTTCTCGTCCGGCCCGTGGCAGAGGAAACACTTGTCCGACAAAATCGGACGCACGTCCCGTTGGAAGGAGACTTGGCTGGGCTTCGGGGCCTCCGCCGCCGTCGCCACGGCACCGGAAACCCAGCCGCCCGCGAACACGATCAACCTCGCAACGAACCAGCCGACTCGATCAAGCATGCGACGACCTCGCGAACAAGACCACCCATCCACGCCAGCGGGGATTGCCAGGTGCTTAAACTATCCAGTCCCGCCGCCTCAACATCAAGCGGAGTCTGTGACTTCCGGGTGGTTTGGGCGAACGCCGGACCAGCCGCTCCCGGCGGCTCCAAACGCAAACACTCTTCGTTTCCTTCGTTCCCTTCTGTTCAGATTCCTTCGTGCTTTGACGATGGGAACAGAAGGCAACGAAGGGAACGAAGAAGTCAATTCAACATTGGGCGTCCTCTCTCTGACATGGTGGATTGGCTGGGGTGTCTTTGAGTTTCCACCGGCGACGTGGGTACACTGTGCTGGTCGCAATCCAACGAAACGACGGTCGAAAGGAGCAGGCCATGAGCCTCCGAAGTTCCAGGCGAGTTTTGACAGGGACAGGGACGGGGACGGTCGGTGGTTTGTTGCTCGTGGTGGTCTCGACAGCGGCGATCGCCCGCGGCGACGACTATTTCCTCACGATCGGCGGTGGAGCGAGCGTGTCGAACAATCAAATGTCGCTCGAACGAAACGTGCTCTACTTCCAGCGCATCCTCGCCGAACGGGCGGTGGCTCCCGAACGGCACACGGTGCTGTTCAGCGACGGAACCGACTCCGGCCGTGATCTGCATCAGCGCGACCCGAACGGCATTCCGCGCGTCAACGAATTGCTCGCCCAGTTGATGGGAGACAGTCAGAGCGCGGCGTACCTGTACCGCAGCCATGAGGTCCCCAACGTGAACGGCCCCGCGCGGCGAAGTGGCATCAACGGCTGGTTCTCGCGCCAGTCGCCACAGTTCAAGTCCGGCGATCGCGTATTCGTGTACATCACCGGTCACGGCGGCAAGGGCAAGCCGGAAGAAAACGGTCACTTCTTCCTGTGGAACCGGGAAACGATGAGCGTCCAGGAATTCTGCGCCGAGCTCGACAAGCTGCCGCCCGACGTGTCGATCGTCACACTGATGGTGCAGTGTTACTCCGGTTCGTTTGCGAACCTGACTTTCAAGGGAGGCAAGGACGCGGACGGCGCGACGCCGCTCAACCGTTGCGGCTTCTTCGCCACGGTGCAGACTCGACCCGCTGCCGGATGCACGCCCGACATCGAAGAGGAGAACTATCAGGAATACTCGACGTTCTTCCTCGCCGCGCTCTGCGGACACACGCGAACCGGCAACCGTGTCGAACCGCCCGACTACAACCACGACGGCATCGTGTCGTTCGACGAAGCACACGCGTACGCCATCCTCACCGCTGACACGATCGACATTCCGGTCAAGACTTCCGATGCGTTTCTCCGCAAGTTCAGCCGGCTGGGGAAAGACGACGACGGCCTGTTGACCGAGAAAACTCCGTTCGATGACCTCGTCGCGAAGGCGTCACCCGCCGATCGCGCGGTGCTCGAAGGTCTGTCGTCGCAGTTCAAAATGACCGAGCCAGACCGCATCGCCGAGGCAAAGCGTCTGGCCGAGAGCCGCGAGAAGGACCGCAAGGACTTGGGCGAGAAGGCGTCTCAAAAACGGCGGCAACTCACCGGCCCGCGCACCGCCATCCAAGAGTCCATTCGCAACCGCTGGCCCGAGCTGCGGAACCCGTACCACCCGCGCGTTCCCGACATCCTCCGCACCGACGCCGCCGAGATCGTGAAGGCAATCGAATCACACTCGCAATTCAAAGCGTTCAACGCCGCGCGCGCCGAAGTCGCCAAGCTGACCGATCAGCAGTCCGATGCCGAGCACCAGTGGGCCAAGCTGCAACGCTTCGTCCGCGCCGCCGACAACGTAATCCTCGCCGCCAACCTGTCGAAAGTCGCTGACGAGCCGACCCGGCAACGCTTCTCCGCTCTCGTGGCGAGCGAAGCGGGAACGCTGCCGGCAGGCGCGGGGACAGCGACACCAACATCGAGTTCGCCGTGAGCCGTCACTGTCGCAGCAAAAACTCGTTGCTGTTGATCATCCCCCAGGCGATGTCTTCCAACGCCAGGCGACGATCCGCCGCTTGATCAAGGACTCGGACACAGGCGTCGCGTTCACCGGGAGTCGGAGCACGCGAGAGCGCGGTCCAGTAGAGTTCGTCCACGATGTCGGTGACCGATCGGCCTGACTTCAGCCACGCGGTGAGCCGGTTGTCCGCACGCTGAAGCTGCTCGTTGATCAGCGAACCGCTGACGAGCTGGAACGTCTGGCTGAGCGTTGCGTCGGTCGAGCGTTCGCACTCGCACGCTTGCAGTCGCGGCGGCTTGCCGAACGTGCGGAGAAACCCATCGGCGCTGCTGGGCCGTTGGTCGCGGGTGCGGACGGCCAGCACACCGGGAATCTCGCCGGCTCGGATCCCCGTCGGATAGCCGTTGAATTCCACGGGCACGCCGGTCACGCGGCAGATCGAATCCAAAAGCTGTTCGGCGGGGAGGCGGCGCGGTTCCTGCCGGGCGAAGTTGCGGACGTCGGGCACGTCGGCGTCCCCCGCTTGCGACGCGAACTGATACGTCCGCGAGTTCATGATCGTCCGCAGCATCTGTCGCAGGTCGAACCGGCTGGCGACGAGTTCGCGGGCCAGCGCGTCCAAGAGCGCCGCGTTGACCGCCGGGTTCGTCGCCCGGAAATCGTCGATCGGATCGACGACGCCTCGGCCGAGGAGATGGAACCAGATGCGGTTGGCCTGCGACCTCACAAACGCCTCGTTGTCCGACCGCGTGACCCACGCGGCCAATTCCAGCAATCGATCGGCCTCGGGCGCGACAGACGCCGCGTCACTCGCGAGCACGCGCGGCGGGACCGGCGCCTTGCGGCGCGGGTGATCGACTTCCCCCTTCCGCTCCATGAACACGATCTGTTCGCCGTCGAACTCGTGCGAGTCATTCCGGTCGCGGCGGTTGTTTTCGAGAACTTTGTAGCCGACGCGAGCGAACACGTTGGCCCACGCGTAGTAATCATCCTGAGTCCAGCGGTCGAACGGATGGTTGTGGCACTTCGCGCACTGCAACCGCACGCCGAGAAACACCTGCGCCGTCGTTTCGGCTCGCATCAGCGGTTCGCGCATGGCTCGCCAGTAGTTCGACGCCGGCTCCGCGTACGTGCTGCCGCGGCTGGCGATCAGTTCGCGAACGAATTGGTCCAGCGGCTTGCCGGTGGCGATGCCAAGGCGAATCCAGGCATGGAAATTTTGGACCCCCTTGCGGTCGAGCGTCTTTTCCTCGACACGCAGCAGGTCGGCCCATTTCAACGCCCAGCAGTCCGCGAACTCGGGGCGTTGCAGAAGCTCGTCGATCAGCCTGGCCCGTTTGTCCGGCAGCGAATCGCGAGCGAACTCACGGGCTTCGTCGGCGGTCGGGATGATACCGCACAGGTCGAGAAACGCCCGGCGGACGAAGGTCGAATCGTCGCAGTTCGCCGCGGGATTGATTCGCAGAGCGCGGAGCTTGTCGAACACGGACCGGTCGATATCGTTCGCCGGTTCCGGACCGCGCCATGCGAAATCAGGCCGCGCGGGAACGAACGCCAGCCGCACCGGAACCTGCCGGTCGAGGTAGCGCACGATGATCGTGGTTTCGCCGGGACCGGCTGCCCGCACCAAGCCGTCGTGACCGACGCTCGCCAGCATGTCCGACGTTTCGTACACGGCGAGCAACGACACGTCGCGCTGGCTCCCGTCCGAAAACGTCGCGACTGTCCGCAACGGCACCGTGCTCGTTGGTTCAACGACGACTTGCTCGGCGGGCGTGACGTCGATCCGCGTGAGATGCCGTTTCGATTCCGACAACGATCCGCCGCGAAGCGATCCGATCCACCGACGCAGAATGTCCGCCTCTTGTGAATCAACCGCGAACCGTTTGCCTCCCTCGTGCGGCACCTGCATCGTTGCCTTGAGCAATACCAAACTGGCATCCGGTTCGAGCGGGTTCGATCGCCGACCCGCTTGATCGCGAGTCAGGGCGACGAAATCGAAGTCGGAGTCCTCGCCGCGCAGCGACAGCTTGAATCCCCCCTTGCCGTTCAAGTTGCCGTGACACACGCCGGCATTGCACCCCGCCTTCGACAACACGGCCATCACGTCGATCCGAAATTCCACCGGCTCGGCGGCGTTTGCCGGGGACATCACGATCAGACTCAGGCAGAGAGCCGGGAAGGCCAGCGAAAGATTCATGGCTTGCAGTCTATCCGCAACGATAAACGCCTTGCCAGTGCGCCGTAGCCCGGGCCCTTGTGGCCCGGAGTTGTGGATTCGGACGCATCAACCGGGCCACAAGGGCCCGGGCTACGAGTCGCAGAACGCGACAGCGGTCAGAGCGTAGACCAACGCTACGCGAGTCAATTCCATAACGGGGCACTTCTCGTTGAGCGTGTGGGCACCAGTGGCGTTCGGCCCGTGCGAGATCGCCGGCACGCCGGCCATGCGGACGAAGGCGTTGCCGTCGTCCACGAATGGTTTCGCCCCGATCGGCAGCGGTTCGCCCGTCGCGCCGGCATGCGCCGTTTGAAACGCGGAGAGCAGAGGATGGTGCGGGTCGAGTTCGTACGCATCGCGGGCGACTTGGAATCGGCCGGTGATTTCGGTGCCGGTGCGAGTCGCCACGTCGGACAGAATTTGCTGGAACGATCGCTCAGCATCGGCGATGGCCGTCCCCGGCAGCCAGCGTCTCGTGCCGGAGAGTTTCAATTCCGTCGGCGACTGATTGAAGATTTCGCCGCCGTGAATCTGACCGACGAACAGGCTCTCGCGACCAGCCAGCGGATGCGTCAGCCGGGCGAGTTCCTGATCGAGTTCGGAAAACCGCCGCACGATTTCGGCACCCGCTTTGATCACGCTCGGCTGTTCGATCCCGCCCAGCACTTCGTGAACGGGCACACCTGGTCGATTCACTCGCACTTCCCACACGGCGAGGCCTCGGCCGATGATCGGCAATCGGTCGGCGACGTACTCGGGTAGCAGCACCGCATCGCCGACGTAGCCGCCCGCAATCAGTTCGTTGACCTGACGGCCATCCCCCCACGGCGTTTCGTGGTGATCGTGCGCGGTCAGCATGACGTTTCCGCCGCCGAGCGCTTGCGAATCGCGCAGCGCCCGCATCGCTTCGACCGCCGCGGCGATGCCCCCCTTCATGTCCGACGCTCCACTGCCGTACAAAAAGCCACCCTCGACGCGCGGCGGCACGAACGGCAGGTGCACCGTGTCCAGGTGCCCGTTGAATTGCAGCGTCCTCCCCGGCCGCGAGCCGCGCCACCGCGCGACAACCGCCGGCGCCTCCGGCCACCCAGCCGCCACCCGCTCCCCGTCAAATCCCTCTTCGCGCAGGATTTGTTCCAGCCGGTCCGCGACCGCCGCCGCCGACCGCGTGGGGCTGGGGATTTCGATCAACTGCACCGCCGTCTTGAGCAGCCGTTCGGTGTTCACGCACTCGCGCACGCGAAGGATGGTTTCGGGAGTCAGGTTCATGATTGCGACGTCGTGACTGATCGCGGGGCGATGAGTTCCTTGAGTTGCTGCACGTCGAACGATTCGAGCAGGCCGAAGCAGAACAGTTCCGGCAACTGATCGAACGTGCGGTTTTCGTCGAGGACCAATTTGAGGCTGGTCAGCGGTTGATGCTGTTCGACGGCGGTGATGGCCTTTTCTTCGAGCGCGGTCGCGACGAGACCGATCACGCTGGTGCGCGGGCCGATGGTGACGAGCGTGACGCTGTCGAATTTGCCTTGCGAGCGGAGCCATTTTGCCGTGGCGAGGACTTGGCCGGCCTGCACGCCCAGCGGGCGTTCGCCGACGGTCGAAACGAGCAAAGCGAACAGGTAGGCTCGCGATTCGACTTTCGATTCGCCGAAGTAAAACGGATCGACGGCGAACACGCGGTGGCCGGAAGCGAGCAGCTTGTCGATCTGTTCGGCCGCCGCCGCACGCCCTTCGTCGGCGATCACGAGCGCGGCTTTTGTTGGCTTGCCGCGCGAGAGGTCAACCACCGGGATCGTCCAGTCGCTGCCGAACTTCAGCCGCCACCAGGTGACTTCCGTGTCGCCCCGTTTCTCGGCGGCCACCATCTCGGCCGTCGCGTCGCCCAGCGGCGGCTTGACGATGTCGACGAGTTTCTTCCACTGCGTCTCGCGCCATTTCGCTACGGCGGCGGAGTCAGTCGGACGCGGTGCCGAGCGCGGCAACGATTCGGCCAGCTTCGATGCCAGCGTGTGAAAGTCCTCGTTCGGCGTCGGCAGTTCGACTTTCAATTCGTCCGACGTTTTGACTTCGCTGTCCGACGGAATCTCATCGCCGCCGAACGCCTTGTCGTCGCCGTCGAACCACTGGTCGCGGATCATGCGGTACAGCGCTTGCCGGTTGTCGAGCAGGAAGTTGTGATTGCCGGGATCGGTGTTGCGGTGCGATCGCAGTCGCGATTCCTTGCCGTACAGTTTGTAAATCGGTTCGGCGGCGGCGAGAAGCGGCGGCAGAGCGTGAGCCGACGCGAAGCAGCAGTTGTCCTTGTCGTTGTACGTCAGCAACGCCGATCGCGGGGCGAGCATGGCCGTGAGCTGCGCGTAGTCGGCCGTGATGCCGAGGTCCACCGGAGTCTGCTCGGAATCGCCGAGGTCCGAAAAATTGTCGATCCGCGTGCGAAAACTCGAATAGCCGGCGACTGGGTTCGTCAGCGTCACGCGCGTGTCGAGCGCACTGATGATGATCGTCTGCCACCCGCCCCCCGACAGGCCCGACACGCCGACGCGCGATGCGTCCGCATTCGGGTGCGACAACAGGATATCCAGCCCGCGCGACATGGCGAGGTAGAACGGAGCCAGACCGCTCGTGCCGACCAGATCGAACTGGTTCATCCGCGCGTGCGCGTAACCGGCTTCGCGAAGCTGCCCCATTCCGAACCATTCGAGGTTGAGCGCGATGATGCCGCGCTTGGCCATGTTGATGCAGCGGACTTGCTTGTAGTCCGCCGCCTTGCCTTTCGCGTCGTGGCCGTTCACGTTCAGAAACACCGGGGCCCTGGCGGCCAGTTTGTCCGGTTCGTAGAGCAGCGCGGGAATCCACATCCCCGGCAAGGCTTCGTACCGCAGCTTGTGAATCCGGTAGCCCGGCCCACCGGCGATCGTATCGAGCATCTCGACCTTCGTTTTCGCGGCCCGCCAGTTCGCGGCTTCGCCTTTGAATACGACGCGTTCGAGCGTTTCCTTGCGCATCCGATTCGCGTGCGCTTCCCACTCGGCAACGGATTTGACTTCGGGAACAGGAGGCACGCGGGTCGCTGTGAACTTGCGGACGTCGTCGATCGACTGCTTCGGTCCGACGATCTCGCGCGAGAGAATGGCTTTGAGGTCGGCCTGCTCGTCGGCGGCGAACATTGCGGATGTTGCGAACAGGACGACCGTCGTCGCACAAACCCAACTCGAAACTCCAAGCCAACGGCACGACGGCGGACGATTTTGGAACAGAAGTGAACGAAGGAAACGAAGAACCTGCGACTTGTCCCTCTTCGTTCCCTTCGTTTGCTTCTGTTCAAATTCTTTTTTTGAATGACTCCCAAGGCGACCGCCAGCACGTGCCGTTCTGAGTTCCTGTGTTGTGGAGTGAGTCATGAGAAGTCTTTCGTCGGTCGAGTTCGATTGGTCCAGTTCCAAACACCGCTCAGAATCGTGTGGCCCCCTCACCCCGGCCCTCTCCCCCGAAGGGGAGAGGGAGAAACTAGCTCACGTCTTCCGCAGATCGGCCACAGGTTGGGAAAAACCTTCGATCCGGTTGTCGGTCAGGGCGACCTGGCCGACGGATTCGCCGAGTCGCACGCCGATCCGTTTCGCGGGCTGGCGGGTTTCGACGAGGCTGTTGTGTTCGAGGCGGATCGCGGACGTGAAGCCTTGCACGTCGATGGCCGCCGCGTCATCGCCGCCAGTGTCCACGACGCGGTTGTGTTCGATCAGGTTGCGGTCGCCCGTGAACCCCTGACCGCGTTCGGGCCGGAACAGGATGCCGACCTTGCCGCTGCGGAGGACTTCGTTGTGCCGCACGACGTTGTCCGTGTCTCGGTGGCCGATCGAAATGCCCGATCCCCGGTTGTCGGCGATGTGGTTCTTCTCGGCGAGACCAAACTTCACCCCCCAACAGAAGAACAGGCCGATGTCATTTCGTTCGAGCTTGTTGTCGCGCATCAGCGGTCGCTGCGAACCGGAGCCGGGATGCAGGCCGAGGCCGGTGTGATCGTGGCTGTGGCAGCGTTCGACCGTCACGTCGTGGCAGATTTGCCAACTGATTCCATCGCCGTTGTAGTTCCGAGCCGTCACGCCGCGAATCTGGAACCGGCTGCAATCCTGCAAGAAAATGCAACCCGCGTAGTTGCCGTCGAGGTTCTCGTTGTCCGGCTTGTTCCCGTCGAGCGTCAGGTTTTCGATGACCACGTTGCTGACGAATTCGCCGCTCAGAATTGGAAACAGCGTGGCGGCGGTGGGGTCACCTCCCTGCCAGAAGTTCTGCCGCAAAGCGCGATCAATTTTGAACCGGTTGCCCGACCTCGCGATCAGCGTGCGCTTGAGCACGTCCGTCCCGCCGTTGTGCGGATTCTTCGTCCGCAGGCAGACACCGTCCCCAACTTTGAAGCCGTCGGCGTTCGCGAGCGTGATCTCCTGGTCGTACCAGTCCGAATCCGCCGCCAGCTTGGTTTTGACCGACGGTTCCTTGATGAGGATGCTGTCGTCCCCCGACCCCACCAGCCGGATACCCGAAGCGAGGTACACCGCGTTCCGCAGCCGATACGTCCCCGGCAGAATTTTCACCGTGCCGCCGCCGAATCGCACGACCATGTCGATCGCCGCCTGAATCACCTTCTCGCTCGTGCCGATCAGGTCCGCCTTCGCCGGGCCGACCGTGACGGTGAGCCGCTCGTCCCAGTTCGGTTCCGCCACCGCATCTCCCGACGTAGCCCGCGGCGCCGTGACCGGCGGTCGTCCGTCTGGCGTTTCCGCGAAACTTGCCGAGGCCGACGCGGCGACGATGCCCGCCGTCATCTGCAAGAACGTCCGACGATTCGCAACACCAGGACCAGATCGCGGCATGATGCGCCTCCGCAGCAGAAGTCACGACAGACCGGGAGGGCGAGGCTCCCGCCGAGCCATCGCCGGGTCTGATCGTCAAGCGAGATTACACCACCGCCGCGTCCATTCGGCAACCGTCGTGTACCGAGGCGAGCCGAAGCCGGACGACTTGTAGGACGGCCCTTCCGGGCCGTCGGAAGTGCGAGCCCCGCGATCAAGCGACGGCCCGGAAGGGCCGTCCTACGTTCGCGTGGTCGTGACCGGGATCGCCCGGTACAGCCGCAGCAGGCCCAGCAGCAGAATCATGCCGGCGATCGAACCGCCACCCAGCACGGCAAGCCATTTCGGGTCGCCGAACAATTCGCGGCAGGGACGCCACAGCCAGCGGAAACCGAACAGCACGACGATCGTCGCCAGGCTGAGATACGGTCCGTACGGCACGGCCACGCGGCCAGACGTCAGTCTCAAAATCAGACCGACCACCAGCCCGCACAGCGGAGCCAGCACGAACACGATCAGCACCGGTTGCCAGCCGAGGAAGCTCCCGATCATCGCCATCAACGTCACGTCGCCGAAGCCCAGTGCTTCCTGCCCGAGCACCCACTGCGAGAGGCACCGCACGAGCCAGGTGATCCCGCCGCCGGCGACGATTCCCGCCAGGCTCCACGTCAACCCGTGCCAGTGATGGTTCTGCTTGATCCACTCGGGAATGAAGGGGCCGTGGACGTCGACCAGCAGATCATTCCAGTCGACCCACATCGGCAGGAGTTGCAATTCGCCGACTGCCGTCGCCGCCGCAAGACCGATCAACGTCCCGGTGATCGTGATGGAATCGGGGATCAGGTACAGCTCGAAATCAATCGCCGTTGCCACAACGAGCAGTGCGACGAGCACGCTCTGCGAGATGATTCGCCAATGCATCCAATCGGGATGACCTCCCTCCGGCAAATGGGGCAGCGTCTGGCTGCGAGCCACAGACACGCACGCCAGCAGGCCCGCGAACAAACAGGGAGTCGCCAGCTCCACAATGGCCACGCCGCGTCCGATCGTCTGCCCGCAGTCGCGGCATCGCCCGCGCCTCAGAAGATAGCTCACCACGGGGACGCGATCGCGAAGCCGCAACCGCGCGTGACAATGATCGCAGCGTGCGGCATGTCGCAGCCGTTCACCTCGCGGCAGGCGACGGACGCACGTCGTCAAGAACGATCCGGCGCAGAGGCCGAACACGGCCCAAACAGCCACCGGCCACGCCGGCGGCGCATCGCGGAAAAACCACAGCAGCCGGTTGTCGAGCGTGGTCAGCAGGTCCAGCATGTCAAATGGCTCGCGCAGCAAGCCGGATGAAAACGAGGCGGGAGGGCGAGACTCCTGCCGAGCCGTAATCCGCGAGTGCCGTTCGGCTCGGCAGGGGCCTCGCCTTCCCAGCCGAAACTCGTTCTAGCAGCTTGCCGGCCGAATGTCACTCAACGGTCAGGCAACGCCATCGTCGTTCGGCTGATTGTGAATTCAATGGTTCGCGGCTACCTTGAGCACGTTGTCGCCGTCGTTCCAAATCGAGGATGAAAATCATGCTGACGATTCGTCGAGTCGTGGTGCTGTTGCCAGTTCTGTTGGGATTATCGGACGTGTGGCACCCGGCCCGAGGTGAGACGCAACCGCCAACCGTCGCATCGTCCGCCGGGGCGACGCCGCTCGTCGTCGCTCACCGCGGATTGCTCAAGCATGCGCCGGAGAACACGTTGGCGAACTTTCGAGCGTGCCTGGAACTGCGGATTGGGTTCGAGGTCGATGTCCGACGCACGAAGGACGGTACGCTTGTGTGCGTCCACGATGACACGGTGAACCGAACGACGGAAGGGCGCGGAGCCGTCGCCGAATTGACGTTGGACAAGATCAAACGGCTCGACGCGGGATCGTGGTTCAGTCCGGCGTTTCGTGGCGAGCGGATCCCGACCTTCGACGAAGTCGTTTCGCTGGTGGAAAATCATGAGCGCGACCCGGTGCTGATTGCGATCGATCTCAAGGCCGGCGGCATCGAAGCCGACTGCGTGCGAACGGCCAAGGCTCGCGGAGTTCTCGGACGGCTGATCTTCATCGGAACCACCATCGACGACGCGCAGGTGCGACGCAAGCTGCGGGATGTTGACCCGTCCGCGCATGTCGCGTGTCTGGCTCAGAATTCGGAGAACCTGCCGGCTGCGATCGCGGACAAGGATTCCGACTGGGCCTACCTGCGATTCGTTCCCACGCGCGATGACTTGGACCGCGTCCATAAAGCCGGCAAGCGAGCGTTCATTGCCGGCCCGACGGTGGCGGGTCTCGATCGAGCGAACTGGCGAAGCGCTATGCTGGCGGGGATCGACGGGATGCTCACCGACTTCCCGCTCGAACTGGCAGACGACGCCCGAGCGGCCACGCCGGACGAACAGTTTCAACGGCTGGCCGCACGATTCATCGACGAATCCCCCGCGCTGTCGCCAATCAATGCGACGACGCTCGGCGATCATCGGTTCGACAGCGAGGTGGACGAGGTCAGCGAAGCGGCTCGCGCGAAGGAACGGGCGTTCTGCCAACGGTTCCTCGACGAACTGGCGACGATCGATCGCCAGAAACTGTCGCGAGAGAATCAGGTCGATTACGCGTTGCTCGTGAAACACTTTCGCAGCGAGATGTGGAACCTCGATCGGTTTCAGGGCTGGGCGTGGAATCCGATCGCGTACACGCAACTGGCAGGAGAGTCGATTTACGGGCTGATGGCTCGCGAGTTCGCCCCGGTCGAAAAGCGGTTGCGGCATGTGGCCGACCGGCTCGAAAAACTGCCGCGACTGTACGAACAGATTCGCGGCACGCTCGACGCCCAGCGCGTCCCGCCGATCCACGCCGAAACGGCGATCAAGCAGAACCGCGGCCTGCTGAGCATGCTCGACAGCATGGTCCGCCCGCAAGTGGGCACGCTCGGCGAGGCCGATCGTCAGCGGCTGGTCAAGGCGATGTCCGTGGCCACGGAGGCGTGCGAAAAACATCAGGTCTGGCTGGAGAAGGAACTGCTGCCGAATGCGAAGGGAGATTTTCGCATCGGACCGAAGCTGTACGACGAGAAACTCGCCTTCACGCTCGGCACGGGTCTGACTCGGCAGGAGATTCGCGACAGAGCCGATTTCGAACTCAACCGCGTCCGCGCCGAGATGTACAAGATCGCCCGCGACGTGTTGAAGGCTGATCCCCAACGGGAGGTCGAGGCTCCCGCCGAGCCGTCGCCGGACCAGCAGCAGCAAGTCATCGCCGCCGCGCTCGAAAAGGCGGCGGCCGACATCCCGCCGCGCGATGGCGTGGTCGCCGCCGCACAAAAATCGCTCGAAATCACCACGGCGTTCATTCGGCAACGGGACCTTGTGACCATCCCGCCCGACCCGCTGGACATCATCGTGATGCCGGCGTTCAAACGCGGCGTCTCGGTCGCCTACTGCGAATCGCCCGGCCCGCTCGAAGTCGGCCAGAAGACGTTCTACGCCGTCGCGCCACCGCCGACGGAATGGACCGACGTGCAGGTGAAATCGTTCCTGCGCGAGTACAACACGCGGTCGATTCACAACCTGACGGTCCACGAAGCCATGCCCGGCCACTTCCTGCAACTGGCGCATGCCAACCGCAGCCCGAACCGCTTGCGAGCCATGTTGTCGTCCGGCACGTTTGTCGAAGGCTGGGGCGTCTACTCCGAACAAATGATGCGCGAGGAGGGATTCCTCGACGGCGACCCGCTGATGAAACTGGTCACGCTCAAGTGGTATCTGCGAGTCATCGCCAACGCGATTCTCGACCAGTCCGTCCACGTGGACGGCATCCGCCGCGAGGACGCGATGCGGTTGATGACCCAGGGCGCCTTTCAGGAAGAGCGCGAAGCCGCCGGAAAATGGATCCGCGCCCAAGTCACATCAGCCCAGCTTTCGACTTACTTCGTGGGCTATCAAGAACACCGCGACCTGCGCGACGCGGCTCGGAAAGCGTGGGGCAACCAGTTCACGCTGAAACGCTACCACGACGGAGCGATCTCGTTCGGCTCGCCGCCAGTGCGATTCGTGAAGGCGCTGTTGTTGGGCGAGGTGATTTCGGAGTGACGGGCGTTGTGCAATCGTCGGCATGAATTCAGTTCCGTAGGATGGGCACTCCTGCCGGTCCGTCGTGATGTCGAGGCTGTCACATTTGATCAGACGGGCAGGAGTACCCATCCTACAAACCTACAACAGCGGCCAGACCGGGTTGCCGTTCGACAACGCGGTCGGTCGGCCTTCGGCATTCTTCAACGTGAACTCCAGCGGCACGCCGAGCAAGTGGTAAATCGTCGCGGCGATGTCTTCGGGCAGAACCGGATCGCGCGCCGGGTACGCGGCCAGTCGGTCGGAGGCTCCGTGAACCTGGCCGCCGCGGATTCCGGCTCCCGCCAGCACGACCGTGTTGCAGGCGGCCCAGTGGTCGCGCCCGGCGTTGGCGTTGATCTTCGGTGTGCGACCGAATTCTCCGAGCGCGACCACGAGCGTTTCGGACAGCAACCCGCTCTGATCGAGGTCCGACACCAGGGCCGAAAAGCCGCGATCAAAATTCGGCAGGAGCTTTTGCTTGTGGTCGCGAAAATTGTTGGCGTGGGTATCCCAGTACGCGTCGTCCCGCTCCCAATTCACCGTCACCAGCGGCACGCCCGCTTCGACCAGCCGCCGAGCCAGCAAACATCCCTGCCCAAACGGCGTCGATCCGTATCGCTCGCGAAGGGGCGTCGGTTCCTGAGCCAGATCGAACGCCCGCCGCGCGGCAGGGGACGTGACCAGTTGAAACGCCTGATCGAAGCACGCGGAAAACGATTGCTCGGCCGAGGCCGCTCCGCCCGCCCGCGATCGCACGTCCAATTCGCCAAGCAGCCGGCGGCGGTTCAGCAAGCGATCGGCATCGACGGCCGTGGGAAACGGATTGAATTTGGGATCGTGCGGATGTTGCGACACGAAAAATGGATCGAAGCCGTGGCCGAGGAATCCCGCGAAGAAGCCGGGGAAGATGTGGTTGTTGGCCGACACTTGATTGGCCGGAGAATTCAAGCTGACGGCGGCAGGTAGCCCGCTCGGCGATTCGGTCAGGGCGGGTGCCACTGGCAGCTTGCTGCCAGTGCGAGCGTCTCCCGGGTTGGCATGGGCGGACAAGCCGCCCGTGGCACCCTGCGTACCCGCTCGCACGTAGTTCATCACCGCGCCGAAACACGGAAAGTCGTCGGCCGCGTTCTGCGGGTTCGTCGCCGGACGCAGGTGACGGACGCCGGTCAGCATGTAGTGCATCGCGACCGTGTGCGTGTTGTCCGGGTGAGTCACCGAGCGGATCAAGGCGTAGCGGTCGGCCATCGCGGCCAGCAGCGGAATGTGTTCGCTGACGGAGAGGCCGGGGACGTTGGTCGCGATCGGCTGGAATTCGCCGCGCACGTCGGCGGGGGCTTCGGGCTTGAGGTCCCATGTGTCCTGATGCGCCGGGGCGCCGAACAGGAAGAGGACGATGCACGACTTCGCGCGGCCGAACGAGGTCCGCGCCGGAGTCGCATCGCCCGGACCTGCGGCGGCCCGGCCGGCGGCCAAGTCGGCCAGACTCAGCCCCAGCGTCCCAAGACCTCCCAGCCGCAGCCATTCCCGGCGCGAAACTCCTTCGCACGTGCGAACGGGTCGCCCCCACACCGAAAGCATACCGCCACCTCGCCAGAGACCGTGGAGCCGCGTCAACGAACGGACGCGATTGTACCGCCGATGCGGGACAGCGGAACAGCGATCGGGTTCGAGAGCGGCTGGGTGGCCGGAGTCGAGCCGATAGGCGAGCCCCTCGGAACGCGTGCGGCGGATTGCTGGGGGCTCCCTTCGGTAGACCCCAGCCACCCGTCCGCAATCGACTCACTCCAGCGGAGGACGGGCTTGGATTGTGGGTTCGTCGCGTTACGATATGGTCACCTTCCCGAGGTCGATGCGGACATCAATCGCCTCCAAGCTGTCGCACACCGAACCAGCGTTCACAAGGTTGTCGCATGTTGAACCGACCGATTCCGCCCACCAGCGACCTTGGCCCTGGTGTCCCGCCGGTGGCTTCGGGTGCCACGGGCAGCTTGCCTGCCCGTGCGAGCCACACTGGCGGACAAGCCGCCAGTGCCACCAGATTTTGGGCCTTGGTTCACAACACCGGCGGGACGCCGGTGCCACGGACTCTCGTGCTTGTGGGGCTGTTGTTCGGGGCTCTAGCCAGCGACGCGGCTGCTCAGGCACCAGCCGTGGACTTCGGACGCGACGTGCAACCGATCTTTGCCCGGCGATGCTACGCCTGCCACGGTCCGGACGAAGCCAAGGGTGGGCTGCGGTTGCACGAGCAGAAGGCGGCGCTGGCGGAGCTTGAATCCGGAGACCGCGCGATCGTGCCGGGCAAGCTGGACGAGAGCGTGATCGTCGAGCGAATCACCACGGACGATGTGACACAACGCATGCCGCCGAAGGGGAAGCCGCTATCGGCCACCGAAGTCGCGGCCGTTCGGCGGTGGATCGAACAGGGAGCGAAATGGCAAACACACTGGGCCTTCGATCCCGTCCAGCGGCCGGTTGTCCCCAAGATCGAAAATCGAAAATCCAAAATCGAAAATCCGATCGACGCCTTCATCGTCGCGAAGCTCGAACAGCGCGGCCTGACGCTCTCGCCGCCGGCCGACAAGGTGGCCCTGTTGCGTCGCGTGACGTTCGATATCACCGGCCTGCCGCCGACTCCGGCCGAAGTGGCCGCGTTCGTGGCCGACGAATCGCAGGACGCCTACGAAAAGGTCGTCGATCGGTTGCTGGCGTCGCCGCGGTACGGCGAGCGGTGGGCGCGGCACTGGCTGGACGTGGTCCGGTTTGCCGAAACGAACAGCTACGAACGCGATGGGATCAAGCCGCACGCGTGGCGGTATCGCGACTATGTGATCCGGTCGTTCAACGACGACAAACCGTACGACCAATTTGTGCGGGAGCAACTCGCCGGAGACGAACTGCCGACGGTCACGAGTGATTCGCTGATCGCCACTGGGTTCTACCGGCTGGGTCTGTGGGATGACGAACCGGCCGACCGGCTGCTCGCGATGTACGACGGTTTGGATGACATCATCACGACGACCGCGCAGGGGTTTCTCGGCCTGACCGTGAACTGCGCCCGCTGTCACGACCACAAGATCGATCCGATCCCGCAGGCGGATTACTACAGCTTGCTGTCGTTCTTCCGCGGCATCACGCCGAACGGGTACGGACCTAACGTCGAACAGCCGATCTTCGCGAACGAGGCCGCGCGCGAAGCCTACGCCGCCGCGGTGCAGGCTCATCAGGAAAAACTGAACGCCACCCAAGGCCGAGTCACCACGCTGGAGACGGAGTTTCGAGACCGCCTCGCCCGCAGCGAGCAGGACCTCGACCAACCCGATCTCGACGAGCTCGAATACCGTTTTTATCGCGACACGTTCGACAAGCTGCCGGAGTTCGACAGCCTCAAGCCGGAAACGGTCGCGAAGCTGGAGCGGCCTTTCTTCGACATCCGGCCCGCCACGCGCGAAAACTTCTTCGGTTTCGTGTTTGGCGGGCAGCTCAAGGTTCCGGCGGACGGCGAGTATTCGTTCGTGCTCGATTCAGACGACGGTTCGCGGCTGGTGATCGATGGCCGTGAGGTGTTGAAATACGACGGCATCCACGGTCTCGGTCAGGCGAAGGTGGTGAAGGTGTCGCTCAAGCAGGGGCGAGTGTCGGTGCGGCTGGACTACTTCCAACGTCAGGGAGGCAAGGGTTTGGTGGTGACGTGGTCGGGGCCGGGGTTCGACAACCGCTACCTTTCGGCCACGGTCGAGGATGGCACGCCGCTGGCGGATCGTCGCGGCAAGCGGAAGGATTTTCAAACGCTCATCAAGTCGCGCGGCGCGGCGGTGCTCGGCGCGAAACGGTTCGACGAGTACTCGAACTTGACGAAGGAACTCGATCAACTCAAGCGGCACAAGGTGCCCGCCGACTACGCGCTGTGCGTGACCGAAGTCGGCCCGAACCCGCCCGAATCGTTCGTGCTCGCCCGCGGCAATCCGCTGTCGCAGGGTGACAAGGTGGACCCCGCGTACTTGACCGTGCTCGGCGGTGGCAAGGCGTCGCAGGCGAAACCGACCGCTGGTGCGAAGACATCCGGCCGACGCCTCGCGCTGGCCGACTGGATCGCGTCGCCGGACAATCGGTTGACGTCGCGGGTCATAGTCAACAGAATCTGGCAGCATCATTTCGGACGGGGGATCGTGCGCTCGCCAAACAATTTTGGGATGCTCGGCGACCGGCCCACGCACCCGGAATTGCTGGACTGGCTGGCAAGCACGTTTGTGAGCGGTGATGCGCGAGTGGATGAAGACGCGGAGACACGGGGACGCGGAGACGCGGAGAAATCTCTGGACGCCGGCTCTTCCCCGCGTCTCCGCGTCTCCGCGTCTCCGCGTCTCGGTCTCAGCGCCGCGTGGCGGCTTAAGTCGTTACACAAGCTCATCCTGACCTCCAACGTCTACCGCCAGTCGTCCCGATCGAACGAAGCGGGAGCGGCCGCCGATCCGAACAACGATCTGTTCTGGCGGTTCAACCCGCGCCGATTGAGTGCCGAGGAGGTTCGCGATTCGACCTACGCGGTGACGGGGCGGCTGAACCTGAAGATGGGCGGACCAGGGTTCTACCCGGAGATTTCTCGCGAGGTGCTGGCCGGCCAGTCGCGGCCCGGCGACGGTTGGGGGAAGTCATCGCCTGAGGAGCAGGCTCGGCGGGCGATCTACATCCACGTCAAGCGGTCGCTCGTCACGCCGTTGCTTTCCAGTTTTGATTTCCCGGACACCGACGGCAGTTGCGAAGCCCGTTTCGTCACCACGCAGCCGGGCCAGGCGCTGGCGCTCCTGAACGGCGACTTTTTGAACTCGCAAGCCGCAGCCTTTGCCGACCGCCTGCGTCGAGAAGCGGGAGACAAAACCGAATCGCAGGTGGCTCTGGCCCTGCGCCTCGCCCTGTCGCGCGAGCCATCGCCGCCGGAAATCGAACGCGGCCTGCGGCTGATCGAGACGTTGAAATCGAAGCATGCACTGACGGCTGAAGTGGCGTTGAACAACTATTGCTTGTTCGCCTTGAATTTGAACGAGTTTGTGTACCTCGATTGAAACCAGCGGAACAAAGGTGCGACGGTGGCGAACATCGACGACGTGGTCGATCCGGAGTGGGCCGACTGGTATCGGCTGACGCCTGAGCAGCGTTGGCAAGAGACCAGCCGATTGTGGGAGGTTTACCTGGCGCTCGGAGGTTCACTTGATCCCGAACCCGATACACAAAGTCCTTTCTTCGATGCAGACGAATGGCGTGCGCTGTCTGCTGATCGGAGGACAGGCCTGTGTGTTGTACGGCGCGGCGGAGTTTAGTCGCGACACCGACCTGGTGATTCAGACCGATGCCGGCAACCTCGCCTGCCTGCGGTCGGCGCTGACGGAGTTGCAGGCCGAGTGCATCGCGGTTCCACCGTTTGAGAAGGAGTACCTCGACTTGGGCTTGGCGGTTCACTTTCGATGTGGGCACCCGGAGGCGAAGTCGTTGCGGATCGACGTGATGTCTCGGTTGCGAGGTGTGGATGACTTTCCAAGACTCTGGGAACGGAGAACGGTCTTCGACTTGGATGGTCAGCAGGTTAACGCGATTGGCTTGGCCGATCTCGTGCAGGCGAAGAAGACCCAGCGAGAGAAAGACTGGCCGATGATTACCCGGTTGCTGGAGCGGCACTACCTTCAGCACCAGCAGGATGCCACGCCAGAGCGGGTTGATTTTTGGTTGCGTGAGCTGCGTACGCTCCCACTGTTGATGGAGGTAGCGGCTCGGTTTCCGGAGCGCCGCCAAGAGTTGGAACCAGTTCGACCCATCTTACGGGCGCGGATTTTGAGTGATGAAGCGATATTGCGTACAGGATTGCGAATTGAAATGGAACGGGAGCAGGAGGCGGATCGGGTCTACTGGGAACCGTTGAAGCGGAAACTTGAAGAACTCAGACTCAATCGCAGTCGGAAGGCGTGAGTCGCGATTCGTCTCACGCCAACGATCATTGTGGAGATCAAAATATGGCCAATTCACACGGTTCCTTCTGCCATCGGACTCGGCGCGAGTTCTTGTGGGAGGCGGGGGGCGGGTTCGCGTCGCTGGGGTTGGCCGGGTTGCTGTCGCGGGACGGGTTCTTCGAGAAGCAGGTGGTCGCGGCCGACGGGGTGACGCCGTTTCGGAATCCGCTGGCGGCCAGGCAGCCGATGTTCGACGGGCCGGCGAAGTCGGTCATCTTTCTGTTTATGTACGGCGGGCCGAGTCACGTCGACACGTTTGACTACAAGCCCACGATGTACGGCCGTGACAACCAGACGGTGGCTGTCAAGACGTTCGGCCGTGGCGGGCACAAGAACGAAGGGCGGATCGTCGAGCCACGGTGGAAGTTCAAGCAGTACGGTCAGTGCGGGAAGTGGGTGAGCGATCTGTTCCCGCATCTGGCGACGTGCGTGGATGACATTGCGTTTTTGCACTCGATGACAGCCGATTCCCCCATCCACGGGTCGGCCATGCTGATGATGAATTCGGGCAAAATTCTTTCGGGCAGCCCGTGCCTGGGGTCGTGGGTGAACTATGGCCTCGGCAGCGTGAACGAGAACCTGCCGGGATTCGTTGTGATGCTCGATCCGACAGGCGGTCCGATCAGCGGAGCGAAGAACTGGTCGAGCGGCTACATGCCGGCCACCTACCAGGCCACCGTGATGCGCTCGCAGGGTCCGCCGATCCTCGACCTCAAAACTCCTGACGGCATGACGCGCGAGGCCCAACGCACTTTGCTCGATGCCCTACGCGAAGCCAACTCCGACCACGCGGCCCTGCGGCCGGGGAACTCGGAGCTCGCGGCGCGGATCGCCAGCTACGAACTCGCGTACAAAATGCAGGAGCATGCGCCCGAGGCGGTCGATCTGTCGCAGGAGACCGAAACGACGCGGCGGCTGTACGGGCTGGACAACCCGCGTACGGCGGATTTCGGTCGGCGGTGCCTGATGGCTCGGCGGATGGTCGAGCGCGGCGTGCGGTTCGTGCAGCTTTACTCTGGCGGTGCCCACAACGATGACAATTGGGACGCGCACTCGGACATGGAGAAGAACCACAATTTCCACGCCGGCAACACGGACCAGCCGATCGCGGCGCTGCTGAAGGACCTCAAGCAGCGCGGCCTGTTGAATCAGACGCTGGTGATCTGGGGAGGCGAATTCGGCCGCCAACCGACCGCCGAGTACGCCAACGGCACGGGGCGCGATCACAATGCGTACGGGTTCACGATGTGGCTGGCCGGCGGCGGGATCAAGGGAGGCCAGAGCGTCGGGACGACGGACGAACTCGGCGCGGCGGCGGTCGAGAAACCGTTCCACGTCCGACACCTCCACGCCACCGCGTTGCATCAACTCGGCCTCGACCCCAACCGCCTCGCGTACTTCTTCAGCGGCCTCGATCAAAAACTGGTCGGCGTCGAGCACGTCGAACCGATCCGCGAGATCATTTGATTTTCGATTGGCGATTTTCGAATGCCGATTGAAGCAGCCGCGCGACCGCACGTTTGCATTTCATCGCGACCGGGCGGATGATGTCACGACATCGAGGGACATCGTTCCATATTCGAGGGTCGCACCATGCCTGCCTGTCCGTACTGTGCCGAGGAAATTGCGGCGGGAGCCAAATCGTGTCCGTACTGCCGATCGAACCTGGCGGTCGCACCGCCGTCCGGGGCGGGACCGGTTCCGTCGAAGTCTTCGACGGGGATCTCGGTTGGGATTGTCATCGGGTGCCTCGGTGCAGCGGCGTTTCTGGTGATCCCGATTCTGATCGCATTGCTCCTGCCCGCCGTGCAGCAGGCTCGCGAGGCGGCTCGGCGAACGCAATGTCGAAACAATCTCAAGCAGATTGGTCTGGCGCTGCACAACTACCATGACGTGCACAAGGCATTTCCCGCGGCGTACACCGTCGATGCACAAGGCAAACCGCTTCACAGTTGGCGAGTGGCCATTCTGCCGTTCCTCGAACACGGGGCGCTCTACAACGCGATCGACATGTCGCAACCGTGGGACAGCCCGCGCAACGCACAATTCCATTCGCAAATGCCGGCGGTTTTCGCCTGCCCATCGCACGCAGGCGGAGGCGTTGCCGGCGGGATGACGAATTACGCGGCGATTGTGGGGGACAAATGCGTGCTCCAGCCGGGCAAGTGGACTCCGATTTCCGAAGTCACCGACGGCACATCGAACACGCTGTTGATTGCGGAAGTCACGGCAGCCAACATTCCGTGGATGAAACCGGAGGACGTCGAGTTCGACAAGTTCACCTACCTTGGAGACCCCGCTGGATTCTCCAGCCACCACAGCGGCGGAGTCAATGCTCTGATGTGTGACGGCGCGGTGCAATTCATCAGCAACAGCATCGCGCCTCAGGTGTTGCAGGCCCTGTTTACGCGCAACGGCGGCGAAGCGATCGGTGCTTTCTAACAGGAACTGGCCATGCCGACCTGCCCGATGTGTGCCCGCGACGTTTCCGTGGCTGACCCGACGTGTCCGCACTGCCAGTCGCGTTTGCCATCGGCGGTGGGGACGCGGACGGTGGAGTTGCCCGTCGCGGCGCGAGGCCCCGCCGTCGCCGTGGTCGCAACAGTCGTGATCGTGACGCTGCTCTGTTCCGGATCCGTCATTGGGTTGTTGTTCCCGGCCTTCCTGCACGTGCGCGATTCTTCCCGGCAGTCGAAGTGCAAAGACAACTTGAAGCAGATCGGGCTGGCGTTGCACAACTACCACGACGCGTGGGGTTCGTTTCCACCGGCTTACACTGTCGACGCGAACGGCCGCCGCTTGCACAGTTGGCGCGTGCTGATTCTGCCGTACCTCGGCCACGCCGCGCTGTACAACTCGTTGGACCTGACGCAACCGTGGGACAGCCCCGCCAACGCGCGTCATCTCGCGGCGATGCCTCGCGAGTTTGCCTGCCCCGCGGACGCCGTGCGCGGTTCGACGCTGACGAATTACGTGGCCGTTGTCGGCGAACGCTGTGTCTTTCGCGGCGCGGAACCGGTGAAGATCAGCGAAATCAGCGATGGAGTCAGCAACACGATCCTCGTCGGCGAAGTGGCGGGTGCGAACATTCCGTGGATGAAACCGGACGACCTCAGCGTTGAACTGTTTGCCGCCGGTTCGAAGGGGACCGGGTTGTCGAGCAAGCATTACCTGTGCGTCCATTTTCTGATGTGCGACGGCTCGGTCCACCACATGACGGACAACCCCGCGCAGCCCGCGATGGCGAAGTTCACTCGCGATGGCGGCGACTGGTAGGTCAGGCATTCCAGTCTGACACGAGTGGTTCAAAGGCTCAGCCAATCTGTCAGGCTGGAAAGCCTGACCTACGTCGCGTCCAGACCCAGCAGGCGGCGCATGCCGACCCAGGGTTGGATGTAGGTCAGGAAGGGAATGCCATCGACGGTCGGTTCGCGGCGGCGCGTGACGCCGTCCACCGCGGGACCGTGCTCGACGACGTGTTCCAGGACGCGGGCCTCGTGCTGTTCGTCCCACGGAGCCAGCACGTCGGTTCGGCCTCGCAGCAGGAGCACGGACGCAGCCAGAGCCTGAGCGCCCCAGTTGCTGGTTCCGGCGACGATGTTCCACGTCGCGGGGATGCGGCACGGAATCCAACCCGCCTGTTCGCCGGAGAGGCGTCGCGCCAGCTCCGCCCACGCGATCGTACCCATCCCGATTTCGTTGCCGCCGTCGCCGATGCCGATCGTGGTGACGTCCGGGAGCGAGCGTTGGGCGTCATCGAACAACAGATGCAGGTCGGCAGAGAACTCGTCGATGATTTCGCCACGCATGTTGTGGCAGTGGTTGCGGTGCTCGGGAGGGCAGAGGCGGTCGAAGGCGGCGAGGAGCACACTCTCCCCTTGAGGGAGAGTGTGAGGGGGCGGAGTTGGATTCCCGCCTTCAGGCGGCACCGGCTGAAGCCGGGACTCCAGCGCAGAGACATGCGGCCGACTTCTCACCCCCGACCCCGCTCCCCCAAGGGGAGAGGGGAGAGATGTCACGGTGTCGCGCGTGTGGCTGGGGCCGACACGTTCGGTGGCGATCAGGTGCGACAGGCCCGCGCGGTGGTGTTCGCGCAGGAACGCGGCGGCAGTGGCCGGATCGAGTCGCTCGAACGCCTGCACGCGATCGGCCGACCAACCGAACGCGGCGGCGGTGGCGCGCACGGCGGATTCGCACAGCGTGTCGGTGACGATCCACACGTCGATTCCGATCGCCGTCAGCGCTGCGGCGAGCAGCACGGCCCCCGGCGGACCATCGGTCTCGGCTGACGGAGGATCGCCGCGCGGGATGAAGAACCCGGTGACGATCACGATCCGGCGTGCACGCGTTTCCAAGTCCGATGCCGCATGCGCCAGGTGCCCGCAGCACAGCGGACCAAACTTCGCCTCGCTGCTGATCAACCCCCGCCGAGCCGGGTCGCGGCAGATGAGGGACTCGATTTCGAGAATCAGAGGTGTGGACACGGGGCGGCAGGTCGAGCCAGGATTTCAACGATCATTTCAACGTGGTTGCCATTTTGCAGGGCGGTTGCAAAAATAGCCCTCCCCGTCGGAAACACAAGGCCGAAGAGGTCGAGCGACTCCTGGTGAACCGAGGACTTCCGAACGCGAACGAGTGGTGCGTCGGTCGTCGACGATTCCCGGCGACGGGACTTGAGTTTCGGCAGTTTTCCAGATTGTGGGAAATCCCTGCGAGGTTGGCCCGACTTGGTTGTCAGCCGCCGGTCAGGATGACAGAATCTCGCAGCCTTTTCGGATCGGCCCCCGGGAATCATCGCGCGGCGAGGCAGATGGAACGGCGAGTGCCTCCGCGTTGTGAGGCGTCGTCAGAGTCCGCCAGAGAGAACGAGGCCTTGGAGTCGGCGGTTGGGCGCGGAAGCCCTCGGTTCGGAATCAGTGGTGTTGCCATGTCAGACGCAGCTTCGGGTGGTGGCAAGAAATTAACAACGGCGGAGATTCTCGCCGCGGCGCGGGCACAGGCTGCCAAAACTGCCGGCGGTGCGCCCGCTCCGTCGAGTTCAACGACGGCTCCTAGTCCCGCGGCCGCCAAACCCGCCGCGGAACCGGCGGCGACTTCACCCGCGCCGACCAAACCATCCACACCGACCGCCGCGCCTGCGGCATCGGCCGGGAAACCGAAAAGTACGGCGAACATTCTTGCGGCGGCGCGAGCCGCGGCCGCAGCAAGGGCGGGAGGAGTGGCGCCTGCTGCGGCGGTGGCACCTCCGAGTGGCGAGAAACCGAAATCGACGGCAGACATTCTGGCGGCTGCGCGGGCGTCCAAGTCGGGGGCGGCCGCAGGCGATGCGGCGGCGAAAGTCAAGCCGTCACCAAAGGCGGCAGTGACACCGGCCGCGGCGGAATCGGGCGAGAAGGTTCCGGTCGCAGAGATGCTCGCAAAGTTGCGAGCATCCGAAACAGGCGTGGTAACTCCAGCGGCGCCGAGCGCGAAGGCGGCGGAGCCTCAACCGGTTGTGCCGCCACCTGTCCCGGTGCGGCCCGAGCCGCAGGTCAAGCTCACGAAACCCGTCGGAGAAAGCCGCCGCTGGGCGATCTGGGCGATCGTCGCCACGCCGTTCGCACTGGCTTGGACCATGTTCGCGGCCACGACTCTCGCCGCCACGCTGGGTACGCTGCGGTTCATGTTTCCAAACATCATCACCGAGCCGCCGCGGAAGTTCAAAGTCGGACCACCCACTGATTTCGACCTCGGCACCGTGTCCACCAAGTTCGTGGCTTCGTCTGGAGTCTGGATCGTGCACACCGACCAGTACAAGGGGAAGAACATGATCTACGCTCTCGCGTCGGTCTGCACGCATCTCGGTTGCACGCCGAGCTGGCTCGAGGGCGAGCAGAAGTTCAAGTGCCCGTGCCATGGGTCGGGGTTTTACATCACCGGTGTCAACTTTGAAGGGCCGGCCCCACGGCCACTCGAACGCGTCGGCATCCGGCTGGCTCCGGACGGGATGCTCGAGGTGGACAAGAGCGTGAAGTTTCAGGAGGAGATGGGTCAGTGGGATGACCCGGCGTCGTACCTTGAGATGACGTAGCGGAATTGGCGATTGCCGATTGCCGATTGCCGATTGATGGCGATCCGGCAGGTTGACCGGCAATCGGTGGCGTTCAATCGAAAACCGGCAATCGAAAATCGACAAACCCCATGTCCGTCGGCGACTACATTCGAGACTCACAGATTTGGAAAAGCATCTTCCGCCATCCGGCACCGGTGGATCGCCGGAACCGGGTTGTGGTGATGCTGACGAATTTCTTCCTGCATCTCCACCCGGTCTCGATCAAGCAGCAAGGGATCGCCCTGTCGTACACCTGGTGCATGGGCGGGATCACGTTCTTCCTGTTCCTGGTCGAGACGGTCACCGGTGTGCTGTTGATGTTTTATTACCGCCCGACCTTGGAGTGGGCGTACAACGACATTCTGGCTCTGCGCGATGTGACGACGCTGGGCATCATGCGCGAGATCCATCGCTGGGGCGCGCACGCGATGGTGATAACGGTCTGGCTCCACATGTATCGCGTGTTCTTGACGGGCAGCTACAAACCGCCTCGCGAGTTCAACTGGGTGGTCGGTGTGCTGCTGCTCGTACTCACATTATTGTTGTCATTCACGGGATACCTGTTGCCGTGGGATCAACTGGCGATCTGGGCCATCACCGTCGGTTCGAACATGGCTCGGGCCACGCCATTCCTTGGACACGAAGGGCCGGGGGCGCAGATATTGAACATCGGGGGATTCGACTTGATCACGAACGCCACGGACGCCCGGTTCCTGCTGCTCGGCGGTCGGTTCGTGGGCGAAGCGACTTTGAATCGGTTCTACATTCTGCACTGCGTGGCCATCCCGCTTGTGGTGGCGGGGTTGATCGCGATTCATTTCTGGCGAGTCCGCAAGGATGGCGGGATCAGCCAGCCACTATGATTCTTGATTTCTGATTTTGGATTTCAGATTTGGAGCAGTGCGAGACAGAGGTCTGGAATCCTGTTCGGCAATCGCGGAGAAGCATCACAAATCTGAAATCGGAAAACTGAAATCTAGAAATCCCATGTCTCATCATCCTGACCTCACGACCAGCGTCATCAACGGGCTGGGTTGGCTGTACCTGATCCTGTTCGCGATGAACACGGTTTGGACGTTCCGGTCGTATCAGCGGCGGGATGATGTACGGGTGACGGCCGCGTGGGCAATCATTACGGCACTGCTGGCGATGCTGGGCATCGCTCATGTGACCGGCGGCGCAGACCCCGATCGGTTTCTGATCCGGCTCCCGGCGTTCATCAAATCGTTCGTCGATCTTGGTGCCGACCCGGTGACCTACTTCGTCGGTTCCACGGCGCTGTTCATCGCGATGATCGTGCTCCGGAGATGGTGGACGAAGCCGACGGTCGCCTGGATCCTGCTCAACCTGTCGATACTGTTTCTCGCGTTGTCGATGACCGACTACGATTTTCGACAGATTGTCGGCAAGCCGGACAACGTGCCGATCGTGTCGATGTTGTTCATCGTCGGTTTTTTCACATGGCTGTTCTTCAAGCGAGCCGTGGACAACGACGATCGGATTGCTTCCGGTCGCCCGCTGTTCGAGGTCGATAACAACGGTCAGGAAAAAGTCCTGGTGTGGCCGGACCTCGTCTACACCGAACTCATCTGCATGGTTGTGCTGACCGCGGTGCTGACCGCGTGGGGCGTCGCCTTGCAGGCCCCGCTGGAAGAACCCGCCGCGGCTTCCCGAACCCCCAACCCGTCGAAAGCGCCGTGGTACTTCCTTGGCCTACAAGAAATGCTCGTGTACTACGACCCGTGGATGGCGGGCGTAGTGCTCCCGAGCGTGATCGTCGTCGGTTTGATGGCTCTGCCGTACATCGATTTCAACAAGAAGGGAAACGGCTACTTCACATTCAACGAACGGAAGTTTGCGATCTGCACGTTTCTGTTTGGCTTCCTGCCGCTCTGGATCAGTCTGATTATCCTCGGCACATTTTTGCGAGGTCCCAACTGGAACTTCTTCGGAATCTACGAGCCGTGGGACGCGCACAAGCTCGAGGTGTTGAACAACGTCAACCTGTCCGAGTACTTCTGGCTGGACGTCATGCATAGCAAGTTGCCGACGGCCGCGGCTGGCGACGATTTTTGGGTTCAGACCTTGGTGATTCTGAAGCGCGAGATCGTCGGAATCTTGCTCACATTGGCATATCTGTTCCTGCTGCCGCCAGTGATGGCCACGACAATTTTCCGTGGCATGTTCATTCGGATGGGCTTCCTGCGTTTCATGGTGTTTGCCAATCTGGTCCTGCTGATGGCCTGCCTGCCGATCAAGATGGTCCTGCGGTGGAGCATCAACTTGAAATACATCGTGGCGATTCCGGAGTGGTTCTTCAATATTTAGGTAGGGTGGGCTGTGCCCACCTCAAACAAACATCGTTGTGCAGGTGGGCGAAGCCCACCCTACGAATAATGGATTGACACATGCCGGCGACAGAACAAGTCTGGCGTAATCTGAAGACGATGCATGTCGTGTTCGCGTGGAGCTGCCTTGCGATGTTGGCAGCGACCGTGTGGATGCTTGTGGTCGACTTTGACGACGAATGGGTCGTGATCCAGGATCAGGCCGCCAAACTTGAAGCCGATCGCCTTGAGTCCGCCGAGGCGGCGTTGGCCACAACGGCTTACCAGAAGGAGAAAGGGGATCTCGAAGCGAAGGTTCAGGCGGCGAAGGGTTCCGTCGACACGCATCAGGACGAGATCGAGGCTGCCAAGGCGAAGGTCGATCAGCGCGAGGGCGAGTATTCGCTGCTGGTCCGCAAGGTGCGGTTCCAGCGAGCCGAGCGTGACAAACGTCGAGCGGACTTCGACCTCAGTGTGCGCGACAACGCTCCGGAGGCGACTCAGGCGGCGCTGAAGGCCAGTTTCGATGCGATGCAGAAAACAGTCGACGGCCTGGAAGCGGAGCTTCAGCAACTCGAAACGACATTCAACAACGAGAAGAAAGCCCACGCCGACCTCACCCGGGCGCGCGACGAAGCGGCGGCGGAGTTGAAGAAACACGAGGCCGAAATGGCCTTGCTCGAAAAGGCCCGGCAGCGAATCGAACCGGATGCCACGTTGCCATGGATCAAGCGAAAGCTCGTGCAGCTTCCGATCATCGAAGCGTTCGGCAGTCCGTATCGCATCCAGCAAATCTGGTTGCCGGAGCTTACGATCAACCTCGGCGGCATGGCCGATTCGGCGCGGTTCGACCGCTGCACGACCTGTCACGTGAATATCGATCGGCTCGAAACCGGCAACATTCCGACCTTCCCGCACGACCCGCACGGACTCCCCGCCAACAAGGATCACGGAGGCGCGGATGCGAAAGTGAATCCGAACGGCTACCGGCACCCGTTCTCGACGCATCCAAACCCGGATCTCTACCTGGCGTCGAACAGCCCGCATGCCGCGCAGAAGTTTGGATGCACAAGCTGCCACGATGGGCAGGGTTCGGGAACCAGTTTCCAAAACGCTTCGCACTCGCCGAACGATCCGGGTCAGGAGCATCGCTGGGAGGAAAAGTACAAGTGGTTCCACAACCACTTCTGGGAGTATCCGATGCTTCCGAAGCGACTGGAAGAGGCCGCGTGCATCAAGTGCCATCACAACGTGGTCGAACTCGGCGTGCATCCGAAGTTCGGCGCGTCGGCACCGAAGGCGTTCGAAGGGTATGAATTGATCCGCAAGTACGGCTGCTTTGGCTGTCATGAAATCAACGGTTACGCAGGCACGAAACCGATCGGCCCCGATCTGCGCTTGGAGCCGCCGACGCCCGAGGAGGCGGCCCGGATCGCCGCCGATCCGCAGGCGGTCGCGGGAACCATGCGCAAAGTTGGACCGGGTCTCCTGCACTTCGCGCAGAAAACGACTCCCGGCTGGGCCGGCTTCTGGATCGAGGAGCCGAAGCGGTTTCGACCCGACACGCGCATGCCGCAGTTTTTCAAACTCACCAACCAGGTCGATTTGCATTCCGGACACAAGAACGCCGAAACTGGCCGCGTGGAATACAACCTCGATCCGCACTCGCAGAAATTCATGCCGGTCGAAATCGCGGGCATGGTGAAGTATCTGTTCGACTATTCGACCGACGCCAGGCTCGACGACTGGGGCGATTACAAACCGGACGTCGAGCGCGGCAAGAATGCATTCTCGAAGCGCGGCTGCGTCGCCTGCCACAAGCACGATGTGTTCTCCGGAATCACCGCCGATTTCGGACCGGACCTCAGCAACGTGCACCTCAAAATCAAATCCGGCAAGCAAGGCATGCAGTGGGTGTACTCGTGGATCCGCGATCCGCAACGGCATCACCCGCGAAGCAAGATGCCCGACCTGTTCCTCGACCCGGAGGGTTCGGGCGACAATCGCATCGACCCCGCGGCGGACATTGCAGCGTTCCTCGTCGAAAAGGGTCCGGGCGACTATCAACTTCCCGATGTTGGCGACGCGGAACTCGATGAACTGGTGCGGCTGTACCTGAACAAGGTGGTTACGAAGGCGCAAACCGAAGCCACCATGAGTTCCAATCGGTATCCCATCCCGAAGGAGCAGATCAAGGGAGACGAAATCGAGCTGTTTGGCGATTCGATCACGCGCGACATGAAGCTGCGTTACGTCGGCCGCCGGACGATTTCACGCTACGGTTGCTACGGCTGCCACGACATCGCCGGCTTCGAAAAGGCCCGGCCAATCGGTACAGCGCTGCAGGACTGGGGACGCAAGGATCCGACCAAGCTCGCAATGGAACACATCGAAGAGTTCCTGCACCACCACGGCGAGCCGGATGGATCGAGCACCTCGAAGCGACTCGGCACCGCGGCAAGGCTGGCGGTGACCGATCAGGACAAATTCAATTCGATGCCAAACGCCGAAGCCGACAAGTCGGGCGCGTTCTTCTACGAGCAACTGCTCTCGCATGGCCGGGCCGGATTCTTGTGGCAGAAGTTGCGTGATCCGCGGAGTTACGACTTCGAGAAAGTCGAAACCAAGGGCTACGACGAACGGCTGCGCATGCCGAAATTTCCGTTGAACGAACAGCAGATCGAAGCCATCGCCACATTTGTGCTGGGTCTCGTGGCCGAGCCGCCGGCTGAGAAGTTCGTGTACCGGCCGAAAGGGGCCGCACTTGATCGGATCGAAGGCGAGAAGTTGCTGACCAAATTCAACTGCATCGCCTGCCACGTCATCGATCTGCCGCAGATCACGCAGAAAGTCGATCCGAAGGAGTACCGTTTCGACCTCGCCGATCACGACAAGTTCCACGAATTGCTGGACAGGGTGAAGGAAGGCTCGTTGCTGGCGTTCGTGCGCGGAGTCGATCCCGATCGCGTGCTGAACGTGGACGCGGGCGAACCGGCCAAGGTGCTCGATCGGTTGCGCAAACTGACGGACGACCTTGAGAAAGCGGCCGAGTCGACGGAAATCAGATTGATCGACGGCGCAAAGCTCGACGAACTGCACTTGCGGCTGGACAAGGCGGCGGGCGAAGAGCAGCACGAAAGGCTGGACAAGCTGCTCGGCAAACTGCTTGGCCAATTGGCCTACGCGGAATGGACTCCAGCTGAACACACGGCCGCGGCCGATCTGCTGATGAAACTGAAAGCACCCGCCGCGGACGTGCTGGCGCATCACAAGGAAGGCGAGAAAGTGGTCAGCTTCCGCGGCCTGTTGTATCAGGCGGCCGATCCGCAGGACGATCCGGCAGATCAGGAATTCGCGTACGACCTGTGGGAAACGCGGCAGATCGGTCACAAGCTGCTCTTGCCGGGCTCGCGCATGCTCGTGCCCGCGCTCAAACAAGCGGGCGTGACGCCGGCTCGCGGCGGGAGCTTCGCCGAGTGGCTGGTCGGTCATTTGAAGGCCGAAAAGTCGGACACGAACACGTTCCTCGCCTGGCAGGCTTCGCCGCCGCCGCTGTATCAGGAAGGGCTCAAGGTCCAGACTCCGTGGCTGTACAAGTTCCTGAAGAACCCGCACCAGATCCGATTCACCACCGTGCTCCGTATGCCGCGATTCAACATGAGCGACGACGAAGCCATGAAGCTGGCGAATTACTTCTCGGCGGTGGATGGTTCGGCATACCCGTATCAGGACGTCCCGCAACGCGAACCGACGTACCTGGCCGAGAAGACCGCGGAGCATTTGAAGTATCTCGGCGACAGTTGGAAGATGTTCAATGCGCCGCTGTGCATCAAGTGCCACGCGCTCGGAGGAAGGCCGTATCAGGGTGACCCGGCCAAGGACATTCAAGGTCCGAACCTGAATCTCGCCGTCGAACGCTTGCGTCCCGATTGGACTCTATTGTGGCTGTACAAGCCGGCGTGGATCACTCCGTACACGTCGATGCCGGCGCCGCTACCGCGCAATCAAACGAACTATCCGGAATTCTTCAAAGGCGACGCACGAGATCAAACGATTGCGATCCGTGATGCGCTGATGAACTACCACCGGCTGATGGAACAGGAAGGCAAGGTTGTCGTCGAAGGTCCGGCGGCTCCGGGTGAGGCGAAGAAGGAGGGGGGAGAATGAAGGTCAAAAGTCAAAGGTCAGAGGTCAAAGGTCAGAAGTCAGAGATCAGTGGCCAACGTAGGATGGCCCCCACCGGCCGTCCTCTGGGTGTGACGGTGATAGCTTGCGTCTTGTTGAACGCCGGATTCTCCGGTTGTCAGGAAGCGCCCGCGGTCACGGTGCGCGTTCTTCCGAATGCCGAAGCCGTGGCGACGGCCAGCACGGGTGGCGGCGATGCGGCCGCGACGGCGGCCGGCTATGGGAACTTTCTAGGGTCGGTGACGTTTGAAGGGACCGCACCGCCGTTGGCTCCGGTCATCAAAGCCGGGGCGGCAGGCGTGAAGGACCCGGAGGTATGCGGTGTCACGGATATCCCCAACGAGAATCTCGTGGTCAATCCGCAGAACAAAGGGATCGCCAACGTCGTGATCTATCTCGACAAGAAACCGGCCAGCGTCAAACCGGAACTCGCGGCCGTGCCGACCGAACCGGTGCTCTTCGATCAGAAGGGATGCCGCTTCCTCCCGCACGTCGTGGCCGTGCGAGTCGGTCAGCCGCTGCTCGTGCTCAGTGGCGATTCGGTGGCCCATAACACGCACACGTTTCCCGGCCGCAACAACGTTTTCAACCAGACGATCCCGGCGAACGAACGCAAGGGCGTCCCGTGCCCGTACTCCAAGCCAGAAGCGGCGCCGATCCGCGTCCAGTGCGACTTGCACACGTGGATGAAGGCGTATCACTTCCCCGTCGATCACCCGTACGTTGCGGTCACCGACGCGGACGGCAAGTTTCGCATCGAGGGCCTGCCGGCGGGCAAGCATGTATTTAAGGTGTGGCAGGAGGGGGCCAAGGATTCCAACAAGCTGCTTGACCGCAAGCTGGAGATTACCATCGAAGCCGACAAGGATACGACGAAAACCTTGTCCTACGGTGCAAACCTGTTCGCCGGCTAGACGCCATTGTCGCACCGCGAAAGGAACCGATCATGAATACGAACAACTCGGAACGAACACCCGGTTGGCTGCTGACCGCCGTCAGTTGCGGCGGCCTGCTGGCCATCGCTCTGGCGTGGCTGACGATCCCCGCCGGAGCCAACGGAGCCGCGACGACGGTTTCGCATGTGACCCTCCTCGCCGACCAAACCGCCTCCGCCGTCGTGGCCGCGGTAGCCTCGCAACCCGCCAATGGGACCGGCAACTTTGCCGGGGTCATCACATTCGACGGGACCGTGCCCGAGCCGAAGCTCCTTTTCAAGAAGGGCATGTCTGGCGTGCAAGATGGCGCGCAGTGCGCGGCGGCTGACATGCCGGACGAATCTTTGGTGCTTGACAAGGATTCGAAAGGAATTGCGAACGTCTTTGTGTACATTGACAAGGCACCCGCGGGAAAAAAGTACGACCCACCGAAGGAGCCGGTGGTATTTGACCAGAAGGGGTGTAAGTTCCTGCCGCACGCGCTGATAGTTCGGGTCGGTCAGACGATGCTAGTTAAGAGCCAGGACAATGTGACGCACAACACCCACACATATCCGCTCCGCAGCACACCCAAGAATCAGGCTATCCCGCCGTTGGAGTCGAAGGGTGTTCCGTATGTCTACGACAAGCACGAACGATTGCCCGTGGAGGTCAAATGCGACCTCCACAAATGGATGAGCAGCCGTCACCTCGTTTTGGAGCACCCGTTCAGCGCGATCACGAACGAGAAGGGGGAGTTCGAGGTCAAGGATTTGCCGCCCGGGAAGTATGAGTTCATCATCTGGCAGGAAAGCGTGGGCTACCTGGAACGCAAGTTCGCCGTGGACATCGCGGCGGACAAGGTCACGGAAAAGAAGATTTCTTTCCCGGCCAGCAAGTTCATGAAGTAACAGCGTTTTGCCGCAAGCGTCGTAGGATGGCCGCCCTCGGCCGTCCGGTGTGGCGTTGATGGAGGGGGACGGCCGAGGGCGGCCATCCTACGAATCTGAATTGGAGATCGACCGTGAGAATCCATCCCGCACTCGCGATCATCGCTGCCGTGATTTTGACCGCCGCTGGTTGCGGTCATGCGCCGGAATCGAAGTTCGTGCTGCATCGCAGAACGCTCGAATTGTCGGATGCCGCTCTGCCCGGTGTTCAAGGCCCGGCTGCGTCGGTTCGCGGAGCCGTCGAAAAGGAGCTGCTCGACAAATTTGGAACGCCCCATCAGTTGGTGGCGTGGCAGAAGCTTCCGTTTGATTACGGGTCGGCGGGTGAACGGCTGGTCGAGGGGCGGCATCTCTACATGCGGCATTGCCTCCACTGCCATGGCGTCAGCGGCGATGGCAACGGTCCGACGGCGAGGTTTCTCAACCCGCTTCCGCGCGACTACCGCCTCGGCAAGTTCAAATTCACGTCCACTAAGTCGGGAATCAAACCGCGCCGCGACGACTTGAAGAACATCGTCAAGCAGGGCATTCCGGGGACGACCATGCCGTCGTTCGTGCTGCTGCCCGAATCGGAGCTGGATGCGATCATCGAATACGTCCGATGGCTCAGCGCTCGTGGCGAATACGAACAGAAGCTTGTTGCGGTACTGTTCGCGGAAGGAGGTGGCGCGGCCGACGTCAAGCAGCGATTGGCGAAGGGGGGAAGTCGCGAGGAGGCGTTGAAGGACCTGGCGGAGTTCATCGCCAAGGATTTCCCCGAAGAGGTTGCGACCGCGGCCGGTGACATTGCCGATTCGTGGGCTGCGGCCGAGGCCGAGGAGAGCATTGTCCTGCCGTCGATTGCCCGCGCAGGTCTGGATGCGCACACGGGCTTGCCGACCACCGAGTCACTGCAGAAAGGTCGGGAATTGTATGTGTCCAAGAAGGCCAAGTGCATGGACTGCCACGGGCCGGGCGGATTGGGCGACGGCGTGCTGACGGAGCAGTTTTGGAAAATCCCCGGCACGAGTCCCGAACAGGAATTCGCCGAGCCGGGGCTGCACGATGACTGGGGCAACCTCCAGAAACCACGAAATCTCACGAAGGGACAGTACCGTGGGGGAAGACGCCCAGTCGATTTGTTCCGCCGGATTTACGCGGGCATCAAAGGCACTCAGATGCCGGCGTTTGGCGGGACGGCTTTGACGGACGAGGAGATTTGGCATCTGGTCAACTACGTGAGCATGTTGCCGTACCAGCATGGATCGCCCGCATCGAAGGATCATCAACACGCCGAGAAGCCGAACGTGGCGGTGTCGGGGAAGTGAGAGTTGTTCGGTGGGCTGAACTCACCTGATTTCACGTGGAATCTTGGGTGTGGCCCACCCCGCGGAGTCAATCAAACAGGTTTGTCATCTGATCGACCGAGGTGTGTCGTGGGACGATTCTGGTTTTTCTTTTTCATGTTCTGGGCGGTCGTGGCGGTTGTGGTCTTCGCGATTGCCCCGTCCATGAACTGGTGGTTCCCCGGCGGCGCCTTGTCGCCGCTCGGCAAGCGCATCGACGACCTGTTCTATCTGATCTTGGTGATCACCGGCGTGACGTTCATCGGCACGATGATCGCGCTGGGTTATGTCTTGTGGACCGGCTCCAGCGAATCGCGTCACGAACAGACCAAGTCGTGGTTTACGCACGGCAATCACAATCTGGAAGTCATCTGGTCCATCGTTCCAGCCGGGATTCTGCTGTTCATCTCGTTGTATCAGATGGACGTGTGGGCGGCTTTTCGCGTGAAGAGTACATTTGATCCCGAAGCCAGCTTGCAACCGGTGGCCGAAGTCACCGCGCGGCAGTTCGAATGGCGGCTTCGCCTGCCGGCTCCCGGTCGCAAGTTTTCGTCGCGGCGGGAGGTGGACACGTGGCTGCGGAACCCGGCGCCGGACGACCTGTATTCGGTGAACGACCTGCACTTTCCGGTCGGCAAACGGGTGCTGATCCACCTGAAGAGCGAGGATGTGCTGCACAGCTTTTTCGTTCCGCGGTTGCGGGTCAAACAGGACGCCGTCCCAGGACTGGTGATCCCGGTTTGGTTCGAGGCCGAAAAGAGCGGCGAATACGAACTCGTGTGCGCCGAGCTTTGCGGTTGGGGCCATTACAAGATGAAGGGTCAACTGGTCGCGCAACCAGAGGCGGACTACCAGGCCTATCTTCGACAGCTGCATAGCAGCCAGTTCGACGATGGGGTTCCGGACATGCCGCCTACCGACGCGGCCCAATAACGCATGAAGGTCAGTGACGAATCATCCCCGCCGGCGGCGAATCCGCACGGGGAGAAGGGCTTTCAATCATGAGCACAATCGATATCGCAGGGCACGGTGCCGCGCTTCACGGTGAGGTTCCCGCTCACGCGCACGGACATCACGAGCTGAGCTTCGTGCAAAAGTACGTTTTCTCTCGCGACCACAAGGTGATCGGAATTCAGTTCCTGATCACCAACCTGTTGATGCTGCTGGTCGGCGGGGCGTTGGCGCTGGGCGTGCGATGGCAGCTGGCATTTCCCTGGCAAAACATGCCGTTGATCGGCCCGATGCTGTTCTCCGGACAGGGCGGCACCATTTCGCCCGAGTTCTACACGATGCTGTTCACGATGCACGCGACGGTGATGATCTTCTTGGTCATCATTCCAATCCTCGCGGGCGCTTTCGGCAACTTCCTGATCCCGCTTCAAATCGGCGCGGACGACATGGCGTTTCCAACGCTGAACATGCTCAGTTACTGGTTCATGTGGCCGGCGATCGGTTGCTTCATGACCAGCTTTTTCGTCGAGGGGGGCGCGGCGGCGGCCGGATGGACGTCGTACCCACCGCTGAGTCTCGTGCGCGCGGCGGCGCCGGGTTCCAATGCCGGTCAAACGCTCTGGCTGTTTGGCGTCACGTTCGTGGGCTTCTCGTCGATGATGGGGTCAATCAACTACTTGACGACAATCATCAACATGCGAGCGCCCGGCATGACATTGTTCCGGATGCCCCTCACGATCTGGAGCATGTTCATCACGGCGATCCTGCAGGCGTTCGCGCTCCCGGTGCTGACGGCCGCGGGTTTCATGATGGTGTCGGATCGGCTGTTGAACACGTCGTTCTTCCAACCGGGCGGGCTGCTCGTCAATGGCGTTGAAGGCACGTACGGCGGCGGTCAGGCTCTGCTGTGGCAGCACCTGTTCTGGTTCTATTCGCACCCGGCAGTGTACATCATGCTGCTGCCGGCGATGGGCATGGTGTCGGATATGTTGGCCTGCTTCGCTCGCAAGCCGATCTTCGGTTATCGTCCGATGGTGTATTCGATGTCGGCCATCGCGGGGCTGGGGTTCATTGTCTGGGGGCATCACATGTTCACCAGCGGAATGAATCCGGCGCTGGGCATGACCTTCATGGTATCGACAATGATGATTGCCCTGCCGTCAGCCGTGAAGGTGTTCAACTGGCTGGGGACCATGTGGGGCGGCAAGCTCCACTTCACGACTCCGATGATCAACTGCATCGGGTTTGTCGCGATGTTCATCGTCGGAGGGCTCAGCGGGATCTTCATGGCGGCGGTTCCCGTGGACATCTACATTCACGACACGTACTTCATTGTGGCCCATTTTCATTACGTGTTGTTTGGTGCCACGCTGTTTGGAGTATTCGGGGCCATCCATTTCTGGTTCCCCAAGATGTTTGGCCGGATGATGAACGAAACTGTCGGCAAGCTGCACTTTGTGCTCTCGTTCATCGGCTTCAACCTGACGTTCTTTCCGATGCACCTGCTGGGAGCTGGTGGGTTTCCGCGGCGTCTTGCGGATCCGTATCACTATCCGTATTTGTCGCACCTGATCCCGCTGAATCAGTTCATCACGTTCGCCGCGATCCTGATGGGTTTTTCGCAATTCTTGCTGTTGGGAAACTTCATCTACAGCATTTTCCGCGGTCCCAAAGTCGGGCGAAATCCGTGGAATGCTAATGGGTTGGAATGGACGGCGCCTTCGCCTCCGCCTCACGGAAATTTCGAATCCGTGCCGGTCGTCTACCGGGGACCGTACGAGTATTCGTCTCCGCTTGCCGATGAGGACTATCTCCCACAAACCAGATTTCTGTCGCATGAAGATCGGCATGAAGATCCTTACTCGCATCCGCATTGAAATCTGACGGGGGCTGCGGAACGTCATTGCCAGATCGCGTCCCAATCCCCTGACCAATGATGCGTCGCTGACAAACACCGCTTGATGGACTTGAATCCAAACATGAGTCCCGTTGATCCGAACCGCTGGGTGCGTCGCGCCGCCGTCGCGACGGCGTGTGTGGCGATGTTGCCGATCATCGTGGGAGCGGTGGTCACGACGAAGGACGCCGGCATGGCGTTTCGAGACTGGCCGTCATCGGACGGGCACAACATGCTCTCTTACCCCTGGCTGAAATCCGCCGGAGACAAATTCCTCGAACACGGTCACCGGCTGGCGGGGATCGTGATTGGCCTGTCCAGCATCGTCCTGGTGGTCGTCACTTGGCGAAACGAACTTCGGCGATGGGTTCGTTCATTGTCGGTAATCATCCTGCTGTGCGTGATTGCCCAGGGCATTCTGGGAGGCCAACGAGTGTTGCTGGACGAGCGCGGCCTGGCCTTTTTCCATGGCCTGTTCGCTGCGTGCGTCTTCTGCCTGATGGCGATCATGGCTGTTGTGACCGGACCGAAATGGTTTTCCGCTGCGCCCTTCGAAGGATCGGGCAGTCTGCGCCGAGTGCGGACACTGTCAGCGATCACGATTGGAGTGACTTTCGTGCAGTACCTGCTGGGAGGTTTGGTGCGGCACCGGGGAACGGTTCTGCATGAACACCTGGGCTTCGCCTTTGTCGTTCTGATCTGTGTAGCGCTGTTGTTTCGTGCCGCGTACGCCAGCCGTCATCGCGACCTGACTCGACTGGCAGATCAACTGGCCGGACTCGTTGTGCTGCAACTTCTGCTTGGCGCCGGGGCGTGGGTGACGAAGTTCGGGTTTGGAAACTACGTCGCGGTTCATGGCTCGGCCGTGCAAACGGCTGTCCGCACGAGTCATGTCGTTGTGGGCATGTTGTTGCTGATGAGTGCGGTGGTGATGCTCGTCCGCACGCTGAGGTTGCTTCATGTGTCAAAGGTCGATGGGCGCGATTGCAATTCGGCCAGCGCGGCGCCGCGGAATTGGCCCGGTGCACCGGCTGGATTGTCGGGAGGTGTGGCATGAACTCCACCAGTTCCCCCGCCTCCGTTCTGGCTCCGACTCGCGACGTGACCGCCACCCCGCGTGGTGTGGTCATGTCCCGCCTTGTCGACTACGGCGAACTCGTCAAGCCGCGTATTTCGTTGATGGTGTTGCTGACCGTGACGGTCGGATACGTCCTTGGCAGCCGTGGCGACTGGTTGTTCGGATCGTTGTGGCCGACGCTGACCGGCATCGCTCTCGTCGCTTTTGGTTCAAGCGCGGTGAATCAGGTGTTCGAACGCGACACGGACGCGCTCATGCGGCGCACGGCATCGCGCCCGATTCCGTCGGGACGGTTGACGGTTGGCGAGGCGTTTTGGTTCGGTGTGAGTTCGGCCGCCGCGGGTGCGCTGGTGCTCGTGATGTTCGCCAACCTGACGACCGCGTTGCTGTCACTGCTTACGCTTGGCTTGTACGTGATGGCGTACACGCCGCTGAAACGCGTCACGTCGTTGAGCACAGCCGTCGGCGCGATCCCTGGCGCACTACCCCCCGTGCTGGGATGGACCGCCGCTGGCGGCACACTCTCTGTCGAAGCGTTCAGCCTGTTCGCGACCTTGTTTCTCTGGCAGTTTCCGCACTTTCTCGCGATCGGCTGGCTGTATCGTGAGGACTATGAAGCCGCCGGACTTCGAATGTTGCCGGCAGTCACACGTTGCCGCGGCACACGAGGCATCGTGGGATGTCAGGCACTGGCCTACGCGCTGGCGTTGCTTCCCGCCAGTCTGCTTCCAGCGGAAGTTGGCATCGCGGGCTCCGCGTTTGGCGGCATCGCAATCGCATTGGGGCTGATGTACATCGCCGCCACGGTCATGTTCGCTTGCGAAGAGTCGACCCGCTCGGCGCGCAGGCTGCTGTGGGTTTCGTTGATTTACCTTCCGCTGTGGCTGCTGGCTCTCGTCGGCGACCATTGGCATTTGCTTTCGTCGTGACGTCGAGGAACGGTCCGGAGCGCTTGGGCGTTGCCGGACACTGGTTGATGTGAGGAGTCGGAATGTCCGCGTGACAGTCGTTGCGAGGTGAATTTCGAACACGGAGAAAAAGGTGCATTCCATGAGTCATTCCCCCGCAACTGCCGCGGTTCCCTATCGCATGGGGGTGCCCATCGCGAACAGCAAGCTGGCCATGTGGCTGTTCCTGGGCACCGAGATCATGTTCTTCACGGCCTTCATCGGCACCTACATCGTGCTGCGGATCGGTTCACCCGGTTGGCCGTCGGATCCCGAAGTCACGCACATCAAGGTGCTGGCCGGGGCCGTCAACACCTTCGTGCTGATTTGCTCCAGCGTCTCGGTCGTGCTGGCTCACGAAGCCATGCACCTGCACAATTTCAAGAAGACGCTGAACATGATTCTCATCACGATGTGCCTCGCCTTCGTGTTCCTTGGGATCAAGTCGTACGAGTACGCCGGAAAGTTCGAGCATGACATCCTTCCCGGCCGAATCCCGGAAACCGATGCACAGGCGATCACCAAGCTGGCCCTCCAGCTTGAAGCCGCGACCGGGCTGCCGCGGTTGCGACAGGAGGAGCGCGATCTCAAGGCGATCAGCGGCGAAAAAGCGGCTGAGCGCTTGAAGTCAGTGCAGGCGAAGATCGGCGAGCGCCTGCCGCTCGAAGCGTCCTGGCGGTCGATCAAGGAGGCGGCTGCGGGAAAACCGGCGGATGACGGTCACCGCATGACGCTGCACCACATCCAAGACCAGTTCACGGCGATCAAGGCGGCGTACGTCGCGGCCATCCAAAACGCGAAAAGCAATTCCGAGCCGGCATCGCCGGAGTCGATATCCATCCTCCGTGACAGCGTGGCTGCCGTCGCCGCCAATCCCCAGCACGAAGGCAACGCCGCCCTGCAGAAGGGAGCGGAATTGTTGCGGGGCTACTTCGATTCCAGGTTGCCGCCGCCGGTCACACTGGAAGCGGCTCAGCCCGGTGCCGGCCAACCGGCGACGGCTCAGCCCGAACCGGCCAAACTCGAAACGGCCAAACAACCCGTCTCGTGGCAGGAAGTCACGCAATCGGCTGAGGCTCGCAACCTGATGGCCGCCGCGGGCCCAATTCTCGAATCGCATCACGAAGCCTTGGAATCGGTGCATGTGTCGCACGCGATCTTGTACGGAAACATTTTCGCGTCGACGTACTTCCTCATGACCGGCTTTCACGCCCTGCACGTGATCATCGGCATGATCATGTTCGGAGTCATCCTGTGGCTGGGATACACGGATCGACTGAGTCATGTCCATGCTCCGCTCGTCGAGAACTGCGGGCTGTACTGGCACTTTGTCGATCTGGTGTGGATCTTCCTGTTCCCGTTGATTTACATCGTCAAGCTGAGCTGAACCGAGATTGCGAGCCATCACCGCCGGTAACCCGGCCGCGCAGGAGTTTTCAACATGTCGGAACCACATGAATCGCATGCCTTTGAAGAAGCACGGGCGACGCACGGGTCGGAGTTGCCGCAGCCGCATACCTCCCATGTCAATTATCTGTTCGTGTTTTACGCCCTGTGTGTTTTCACCGGAGTCTCGTGGCTGGCGGATGAAATTCCGCGCTGGATGGGAATCGAAGGCAAGGCGAAGGTGGCTGTCGGTCTGGTTGTGTTGGCTGTTGCGTGCTGCAAGGCCTCGCTGGTGATCATGTATTTCATGCACATCAAGTTTGAAGGGCGATGGAAGTACGCCCTGCTGGCGCCGACAGTGATCCTGGCCCTGGCGCTGATGATCGCGCTCGCGCCGGACATCGGATCGGAATACTACATGCGACTGACGCCCCAGACGCTCGAACACCCCACAACATCCGCCGCCGATTCGGCTCAGCCGGCGCATCATTGACGCTGCGGACGGCTCGGATCGCCGGTTACCTGCTGTCGCTCCTGATCGAAGCCCGGTTTCTCGACGAAGCCGGGCTTCTGGTTTGTCCAAGCTCCAAGCCATGACCGATTCGCCTGCCATTGACGTTCGATCGGTCTCGCACCGCTACGGCGATCGCGCGGCGTTGTCCGACGTGACGTTCGCCGTCGCCGCCGGTGAAATCTTCGGGTTGCTGGGACCGAACGGCGGCGGCAAGACAACGTTGTTCCGGCTCGTTTCGACGCTGTTGCCAATTCAGAAGGGTTCGGTGGCCATCCTCGGAGTTGATGTTGCCTCGCATCCCGCTACCGTACGAACCCGAATCGGCGTGACTTTCCAGGCGGCCAGCCTCGACCGCAAGCTGACGGTGCGCGAGAACCTCGTGCATCAAGGTCATCTGTACGGACTGTACGGGCGCGAACTGCGATCGCGGATTGATCGTTGGCTGACGCGGTTCGGGCTGACCGAGCGAGCGGGCGATCGCGTGGAAACGTTGTCGGGCGGGATGAAACGGCGCGTCGAAGTGGCCAAGGGGCTGTTGCACGATCCGCGGTTGCTGCTGCTCGACGAGCCCAGCACCGGGCTCGACCCGGCGGCGCGGATCGACCTGTGGACCAGCCTGCGGCGGCTGCGCGACGAGCAAGGGGTTACGGTGCTGGTGACCACACACCTGATGGAAGAAGCCGAACGGTGCGATCGGTTGGCGATCCTCGATCGCGGACAGATCGTCGCGCTGGGTTCGCCGATCGAACTTCGCGGCAGCGTCGGCGGCGACTGCGTCACGATTGACTCGCCCGAACCTGACGAACTTTCGCGACGGCTGATCGACCGGTTTGGCCTCCAGCCCCGACGGCTCGGCAACCAGCTCCGCTTGGAGCAATCGCGCGGCCACGAACTGCTGCGCGACATCGTCGATTCGTTCCCGGACCTGATCGAATCAGTCTCGCTCGGCAAGCCGACGCTCGACGACGTGTTCATTCAGCGCACGGGGCATCGGTTCTGGGATGAAGTCAGCGAAGCATTGAAAGCGGGGAAGTCCAAGTGAGTTCAGCAACCGTCACCACTCCCACGGTCATCGGCCAGCTCGAACGGCAGGCGTTCTGGCTGCCGGTTTGGACGCTAGCGCTGCGCGAGCTTGTGAGGTTCTTTCGCCAGCGGACTCGCGTGGTCGGGGCGTTGGGGCAACCACTGCTGTTTTGGATCCTATTGGGAGCCGGGCTGCGAGGTTCGTTTGCTCCCCCCGCGTGGGCCAGCCGCGACATGTCGTATCAGGAATACTTCTTCCCGGGCGTGGCCGTGATGATTCTGCTGTTCACCTCGATCTTTTCGACGATCTCAATCATCGAGGACCGCCGCGAGGGATTCCTGCAGGCGGTCCTCGTGGCTCCGATCTCACGACTCTCGCTTGTGCTGGGTAAGCTTTGCGGTGGCACCGTGCTCGCCGTGCTCCAAGCCGCCCTCTTTCTCGTGCTGGGGCCGCTCGTGGGAATCGAGTTCACGGCGGGGTCGGTTTTGGCCACGCTGGCATTTCTGACGCTGCTGGGATTCGCGCTGACCGGGCTGGGGTTTCTGATCGCCTGGCCATTGGATTCGACGCAGGGCTTCCACGCGATCATGAGCGTGTTCCTGATGCCGATGTGGTTGCTGTCCGGTTCGTTTTTTCCCGCGGGCGGATCGGTTTGGCTGGGCTGGGTGATCTGGCTCAACCCGCTGACCTATGGCGTGGCCGGTTTGCGGCGGCTCCTGTATTGGAACCAACCGCTGTCCGATGCCGCGGGCCTGCCGCCGCTGGGTTTGTGTCTTGTCGTCACGAGTTTGTTTGCCGCGGCGTGTCTGGCGTCCAGCGTTTGGGTCGCCAGCCGCCGGAATTTGCGGGATGCAAGGTGAGGTGCTGATCGTGGACCGTAGATTGTGGATCGAGAATCGCGAATCGCCGGTCGTGGACAGGCAACAACCACGGTTGCAATCCTCGGCGTTTGGTGCCGTGCACTCGGTACTCAGTACTCGGTACTTGGCTCGTACGAATTGGGCAGTGAAGCCGGCGATGGCGATCCTGTTGATCGTCGGACTTTGCCGCACGTCGTCAAACGCCCGTGCCGACGATCCGCCACCGATGTGGGACCCGGCCGGAATCGACGACTTCGAATTCACCGAACGCAGCGGCCAATCCGTTACGAAGCGGGACCTGCTGGGCCGCCCGTGGCTGGCGTGCTTCGTGTTCACCCGCTGCGCTGGACCGTGCCCGCGCGTCACCGAGCAGATGAAAAAACTGCAGGATCAACTCCAGGACACGAACGTCCAGCTCGTCACATTCGGCGTTGATCCCGATCACGACACGCTCGAAGTCCTTCGAAAGTACGCCGACTTCTGGCGAGCCGACCCTGACCGCTGGTGGTTTTTGACCGGCGACAAGGCGACGCTCTACCGATTCATCGAGAAGTCGTTCCGGGTTCCGGTGGTGGAAACGGAGGGTGAAGATCGCAGGCCCGGGTACGAGGTGATCCACAGTACGAACATCATGTTCGTGGATGGCGATGGTTGCGTGCGGGCGAAGTTAAACGCCACCAAGGATGACGACATGGCCAAATTGCGGCGGATCGCCCTCGGAAAGGACTCCCTGCCGCCGGTGGGAGTGTCGGACAAACGATTGACAGCGCCGGACGAAGCGGGACCAGTCCTCAAACTCGATCCGGTGTCCGGATCGATCCGATTTGAACGAGGTTCACCCGACAGCGAACGGGCTGACGCAGTCGCATCAACCGGCACGACCGAACGTCCGCCCGTGCCCGGTTGGGTGACGACGCTGCCCGCCGTCAATGCCGCGTTGAACGGGCTGGCCACACTGCTCTTGATCGCTGGCCTGGCGTGCATCAAGGCGAAACGCGTAACGGCTCACAAGACGTGCATGCTCACCGCGTTCGCGACCTCCGTTTTGTTTCTGGCTTGCTACCTGACCTACCACCTCGCGCTCCGGCATTTCACCGGCTCCAGTTCGAAGCGATTTGATGTCGAGGGGATCGTCCGCTCGATCTACCTGATGATTCTGTTCTCGCACGTTGTGCTCGCGGCCGTGGTGCCCGTGCTGGCTGCAAACACGATCTACCGGGGACTGAGCGGGCAGTGGGACCGGCACCGGCGGCTGGCGCGGATCACGTTTCCGATCTGGCTTTACGTGTCTGTGACCGGCGTTATCATCTACCTCATGCTGTACCATTGGCCGAAGGGCTGAACACCATGCTGCGTCGATCCGTGTTGTCCGCCACCGCCGTGTTGCTCGCCGCATTGCCACAGGCCGCGTGGGCCTGCCCGATGTGTGCCGAAACCGTGGCGTCCGACGATCACCTCCCGCGAGCCTACATGGCCAGCATTCTGTTCATGATGGGGATGCCCGCGATCCTGACTTCCGGATTCGGCATTGCCTTCTATCGCCTGTTCAAGAAGCAGCACGCGCTGAACGAAGCCGCGATGGCTGACGCGTCGCGCCAGAGATCGCCGCTCGACGAGAGTTCCATCGACGATCGTCCGGTTTCGTGACGCCATGTCCTTCTGGTTCACTCGCCGCGAGAGTGACGGCAAGCATCATGTCTATTCAGTCAACGCTCCGCCGCCCATCATCATACCCGTCGTGGCGGTCTTCCTGGTCGCAATCATCGGCCTGATTCGCGGCTGCGTTCCCTGACGCTTCCCGCCCGCCGCAGCACACGGCCCGGTCGAACACCGGTGAGCTGGCCTTCGTCAAGCACGACCTCGCCGTTGACGATCACGAACCGGATGCCTTCGGAATTCGCCAGTGGATCGCCAAACGTCGCTCGATCCGCGATTCGCGCGATGTCGAACACGACCAGATCGGCCGGCAGGCCGACAGCCAGTCGGCCGCGATCTTGAATCAAAAGATCATTGGCCGCGACGGACGTGAGCTTGGCGACCGCCTGTTCGAGCGACAGGACTCCCAGTTCGCGGACGTAGCGTGAGAGGATTTTGGGAAACGATCCGGCGGCTCGCGGATGCGACGCGATGCGCGAACCACCCGCCGGTCCGACATCGGTGCAGAACGAGGTGAATTCCTGACGCATCGCCAGAATCAAATTCGCCTCGGACATCGTTTGCGGCATCGCGAAGGCGTCCGACTTCGCTGCGTCGAAGAACACGTCCCACGTGTCCTTCGACAGGCGATCCGCGATCGTCGCGATTGTCAATCCGTTGAGCTGACCATACTCGTTGCCCGTCATCGTCCCAAGCACCACGCGATTCCAGTTGAATCCAGCATGCCGATACCAGTTCTCGTACTCGGCGCTCGATTCCATTTCACGACGGATTTCGGCACGGGCGTCGGGATCGTCCAGCTTCCTTCGCAGCGCGACAGGTCCCTCGGCGGCGTGACGCGGGTGGATGAACGCGGACGCTCCCAGCCCGTTGTTGATGTAGGGATAGACATCGGCGGTCACCTGCTGACCGGCCGCACGAGCCGCCTTGATCCGGGCGACGGCCTGCTCCATCTTCCCCCAGTTCTGCTGACCGGCCGCCTTGAGGTGAAAGATGTGCACCCGCGTTCCGGCGCCGGCGCCGATTGCGAGCGCCTCGTCGATCGCCTCCAGCAGCCGGTCGCCTTCGTTCCGCATGTGCGTGTAGTACCCGCCTCCGAATTCGCCGGCTACCTTTGTCAGTTCAATGATTTCTTCGGTCGGGGCGTAAACCGCCGGTGGATAGATGAGCGCGGTCGAAACGCCAACGGCGCCGGCTCGCATCGCTTCGCGAACGTGTTCGCGCATGCGATCGAGTTCGGCGGGAGACGCACGCCGATCGACGTCGCCGAGCACAACGCGCCGCACTTGCGTGTGCCCAACCGTCTGCACGGTGTTGATCGGCATGCCGGTGGCGTCGAGCCTGGCGAAGAACTCAGACATCGATGACCATCCGGACTTGGTCGCGGCTTCTCCCACGAGCGGTGCGTCCGAAACGCCCTCGCCACAGTTGATCGTGGTGATCCCCTGCGACAGGAGATTCGTCGCGGACCTCGGATCGGTCAGGAACGGCGCGGCGGTTTGGCCCATCATGTCGATGAAGCCGGGCGCGACGACGAGGCCCGAGGCATCAATTGCCCGCTTCTCACTCGCCTCCGTCAGCCGACCGAGTCCGACGATGCGTCCACCGCGGATCGCGATATCGCCACGATACCACGGCGCGCCCGTGCCATCGACAATCCGACCACCGCGCAGGACGAGATCGAATTCCTCGGCCGCGGGGATTCCACGCGAGAACGTGATCAGCAGCAGGATCGAAAGCACTGTTCGCACGGCGATACCTTTCATGGCTTGCCCCGCACCGGGTCTCCCATCCCCGTCGCGAGCGAGGGGAGTTAATCAAACTTCCAATGCTCCTCGCGCACGGTTACCCGGCGGATCGCGTCGTAATCGATCGTCATGCCCAGCCCCGGGTTCGTGAGCGCGGGTGCCCAACCGCCGCGGCGGAACGTGAGGTCTTCGCGAGTCAGCCGTTCACTGACAAGGAACCGGTCGTAGCTCCCTTCGAGATAACGAATCCCGGACACCGAGCACGCAAAATGCCTGCCAGCGGCCGACAGGATGCCGGTCTCGCCGACCTGACATCCGAGTTGATAGCCGAGTCCCGCGCGGTGAGCCAGCGCAGCGAGCTTGAGCGAGTTGACGAAGCCGCCGCATTTCGAAAGTCGGATGTTGAACAGATCGCACGTTCCCCGTTCGACGGCTCGGTGTGCGTCGATCAGGCTGCACAGCGATTCGTCGAGCATGATCGGCACGCCGAGTTGCGAGCGCAGCGACGCCAAACCGTCGACCTGGGCATGCGGCACAGGTTGTTCGAGCGACGTGATGCCGAACGGTTGCAGCGGTTGCCAGCGTGCGGCGAGGTTGTCGCACGTCCATGCTTCGTTGGCATCCACGCGCATGTCCATGTCCGGACCGACGACTTTTCGAAAGCGGGCGAGGAGCGAGGCATCGTCCACGCCGGCCGCTCCAACTTTCATTTTGACCTGAGTGAATTTGTAGAACTTGATCTTGAGTGCCCGAACCCAAACGCGCAACGGGTGCATTGTCGTCACGGCCGCGCTGTACCTGACGCGGGGGACGGACTGGCGGATCGACAGCGTTGCGGGGACGAGCGACGTGACATCGGAAAGCGGGCGGCCGGTCTCGCGGCCCACGGCATCGAGCACCGCGATTTCCACGGCGCAACGGGCCGCGTTGCCGAAACAGCCGCGGCCGCCGGCTCCCTCTGGAGTCAGCGTCAGCCGCTCGGACAGCGCCACCGCGCCGGCCAGATCCGAGATATCGCCGCCGAGCTGTCGTGGCAGGTTCGATTGCCGCAGGTGCTCGAACGCGGTGTCGATCGATTCGCCAGTGACGTAAGGCCGTGGCAGCCCTTCTCCCCAGCCCTCCGTGCCGTCACCGAGCCGGCAACGGACGACGAGCGTGTCGTTCTCGTCGCGCGTGTGCGAGGCGTGGCGAATCCTCCGCCGCAGCGGAATGCGAACATGGTACGCGGTCAGTTCGGAAATGCGCATGCGGCAAGGTTAGCCAAGTCTCGCGTGCTTTCCAGCGACGGCGCGGAATCGAACTGTCCCCGACTCGAACCGCCCCTCACCCCCAGCCCGATTCCTCGAAAGGGAGAGGGGAGAATTGAGCTGACGTGCTGACGGGACGCCTGGCGGGTAGAATCCGGCTCATGCCCACTGCCGCAGCGTTCCGTAACCATGTATTCCTGGGGACCACGCAGAGTCTTTGTCCCGATTGTCTGGCGTTGGTGCCGGCCAAGATTCTGGCTCGCGAGGGGCGGATCTACTTTCGAAAATCCTGTCCGACTCACGGTGCGCGCGAAGACTTTGTCTGTTCGGACGTGCGCGAGTACGACCGCATGGAGTTCAACGTGCCCGGGCGCGTTCCGCGAGAGTTTGGCGCGGAGGCGGATCGCGGCTGTCCGTTCGATTGCGGTCTGTGCCCCGAGCACGAACAACACACCTGCATCGGCCTCGTGGAAATCACCGAGTCGTGCAACCTGAAGTGCCCGATGTGCTACGCATCGAGCGGACCGGGAGGCAAACACCTGACATTGGACGAGTGCCGGCGGGCGATTGACCGGCTGGTGCAGGTTGAAGGCCGCCCCGAGGTGCTGCAACTGTCGGGAGGCGAACCGACGATCCATCCCGAGTTCGCCCGCGTGTTCGATCACGCCTGCGCGCAACCGATCGACATTGTGATGGTCAACACGAACGGCCTGCGGCTGGCTCACGACGCGGCGCTCGTGGAGCATCTGGCAGGGCAGCGACACCGGTGCGAAGTTTACTTGCAGTTTGACGGCTTTCGCGAATCGACCAACGTCCGGCTACGCGGCGAACCGCTGGTGGACGCCAAGCTGCGGGCGATCGAGAACCTCGGCCGAGCCGGCTTGCGGACGATTCTGGTGACGACGCTGCAGCCCGGCGTCAACGATGACGAGATCGGTGCGATCGTGAGGTTCGGGCTGGAGCGGCCCTGGGTCACCGGCGTCAGCTTTCAGCCGGCGACTTACTCGGGAAGGCATGTTCTGCCCGAAGTCCTCGAGCGGCGGCTCACGTTTCCGGACGTGATCCGCGACATCGCCGAACAAACGGACGGGCTGTTCCGCGAGGACGATTTCCTTCCGCTGCCGTGCGCGCACCCAAACTGCCATCAACTGAGCTACGCGTACCGGTCTTCAGGCACGGTGATCCCGATCACGCGGTTCATCGACGCGAGGGCGAACCTCGATCTGCTGGCAAACGGCATCACGTTCACCCGGCCGCGCGCCCGGCAGTTGATCGAGCGACTGCTCGGCCGGCTGGGAGGCTGCGGATCGACCGGCTGCTGCGATACCAGCCTGGATGCAACGTCGTCGCTTCCCGTCCTGGCGAACGCAGTTCCAAGCGACGCGCTGCAGGCCGCCGCCCGCGAGTTCTTTTCTCGCGGCATCGAAGAATCGCTGTCGCCAAGCGATGTGTTCAGGATCACGATCACGTCGTTCCTCGACGCGTACAATTTTGACGTGCGGCGGCTGATGAAGTGCTGTATCCATCACGTGTTGCCAAGCGGCCACGTGATTCCGTTCTGTGCGTACAACGTGCTGTACCGCGACGGGCACGTGCCGTTTCCGCCACTGGTTCGTTCGTGACGGCCTCGCCGATTTGCCGGTAGGGCAAGCAAAAACCCGGCCTCATGGCGAGGCCGGGTTTCGGATGATCAACAAACGCACTGCCGATTAGTTTCCGGCCAGCACAGAATTCAGCTCGCTGGACAAGTCGATTCCTTGTTCAAGCTGGCGGCCGACTTCCTGCCAGAATCCGTCGAGCACGGCCGCGTCGTCGGGTGTCAGGGCCGCCAGGCGGCTGGACACGGTGCGGCCGATCGGCTGCGCGGGACCAACGGAGTTCGCCGCCGCCGCCGCCGCCACGCGCGGCGCGGAGTTCGCGATCAGCCCGCGTTCGAGTCCGGACGCCGCGAGTGCAGGTTCCGAACTGTTGATCGCTGCCAGACTGCCGGAAGTTTTAGTCACCGTGGCAGTGATTTCGGCCGACGGGGCCCGGCGCGCTACGGCCGTGACCGGCGGCTGGCCCGACGCGGAAACGGGGAACGTGTAGCCGAAGTCAGCATGTCGCACCCAGATGCCCGGGAACTGCGAGAGAATTGCATCGCGTTGCGCCGCGCTCTCGGTCAACAGGTGCGTGCCGTTGTTGTTGTTGTACAGGCGGAAGATGGTCGTCGTACCCGGAGGACCCGACGCGATTGGCACGCGCATCGTGTCGTTCGGATCGGGCGTGGACGTATTCGGGACGTCCTGGAAGGTTGGCCACAGGTAGTCCTGGACGTTGCTCGATTCGTCCCGGTACTTGAGCTGGTTAACGAGGAAGTTCTTTTCGTTGGTATCGATCGTGTAGTAGTGCCGATTGTTGTTCGTGTTGTACAGCCGGTAGATGAGTACGGCACCAGGGGCGGGTCCGGTAGCCACGGCGAAACCTGGACGTCCCGTGGTTTCGTCGCGATAGCCGAGGTTGCGGACAGCGTTGTCGAATTCACCTTGAGATGTTGTGAAGAAGTGGTAGTCGGTTCGCGGATTGTATGCCCGCAGGTACCGGCGGATCGCGGCCACGTCGATGCTGATGGTGGCCGTGGTCACGGACGTGTTGGTCGCGGACACGCCCGACGAATCGACCGCTTGCACCCGGAAGGCGGGCAAGGTCGCGTTGACGTTGCTGGGAGGCGTCCAATCGAATTGCTCGTTTGGACCAACCATCGTGACTCCCGGCACCACGGAGGTACCGTTCTTTGTCAGCGATCCATTGATAACCTCGGTCACTCGGAACCGAATCGTATCGCCATCCACATCGATACCGGACAGTGCGGCGAGCAGGGCGCTGTGCGAGATTGAGAATGGCTGACCGGAAAGTGCGATCCGCAGGTTGGCGGCGGCGCCGATGGTTGGGGCGTCGTTGACCGGGGTGACGGTCAGGAACACGGTGTCGGTGTCGGACAGGGCGCTGCCGGAACCGCTGTTCCCCTGATCGTCGGTCGTGATCGTGAAGCTGGCCGAGCCGTTGAAGTTCGCGGTGGGCGTGAACGTCAGGCCGTTGAGCGCGGCGTTCAGGTTGGCCAGCGTGCCGGTGAACGACATCGAACTGTCCAGCGTGCCGTCTCCGGAAAGGAACGTCAGATTCGTGGTCTGGCCCAGCGTCAACCGGCCGTTGGACGCTGTCAGCACCACGCGGAGCGTGCCGCTGCGGGCGTCCACGTCGGTGATGCTAACCAGGTTGCCGTTGGCCGTGTTGAACACGCGCGTACCGTCCTCGGCCAGCGTCTGCACGGCGGGCACGTTGTTGATCGGCGCGTCGTTGACGTCGTTGACCGTGATGTTGATCGTGTCGCTGTCGGACAGCGAACCGCCGATGCCGGTGTTCCCCAGGTCGTTGGTGGTCACCTGCAGCGTGGCCGTGCCGTGGAAATCGGTCGCGGGGCGGAAGATCAAGCCGTTGAGGGCGGCGTTCAGAGCGCTGAGTGTGCCGTCGAAGACGAAGCCGATGCCGGCCGAGCCATCACCCTGCACCAGCGTCAAGCCGTTTTGCGTGGCCATCTGCACCGAGCCGTTGGTCGGGAACAGCGTCAGACGCACGTTGGCGTTGGCGGCATCGAGGTCGCTGATCGAGATCAAATTTCCTCGGGCCTGCGAGAACGTGACCGGGTCCTCGTCGTTCGTCGTCTGCGTCCCTGGCACACTGTTCACCGGTGCGTCATTCACCGCGTTCACGGTGACCGTGAAGGTTCTAACGGTCGAATTCGCGCCGCCGTTCGCGGTTCCGCCGCTATCGGTCACCGTAACGGTGACTGTGGCGACGCCGTTCGCATTCAGGACGGGCGTGAACGACAGCGTGCCCGTCGCATTCGGAGACGTGTAGGTGACGGTCGGGTTCGGGACCACCGCGGTGTTGTTGCTCGTGGCGGTGATGGTCAACGTCTGCGGAGCTTCGTTCGCCGGGCCAATGCTGATTCCCGTGAGGTTGACCGTGTTCACGCCGGAATCCTCGTTGGTGACGACCGGTGCAATCGCGTCGATCGTCGGAGCGTCGTTCACGCCGGTGACGGTGACGGTGAATGTGCGCGTGATCGTGTCCGCGCCGCCATTGGCTGTGGCGCCGTCGTCGCGGACCTGCACGGTGATCGTGGCCGTTCCAAACGCGTCGGCCACCGGTGTGTAAGTCAGTGTGCCCGTCGGGTTCGCCGACGTGTATGTGACCGTCGGGTTCGGGATGAGCCCCGTGTTGCTGGAGGTGGCGGTAACCGTCAGCGTCTGCGGAGCTTCATTCGCCGGGCCGATCGTGATCCCCGACAGGTTGATCGTCTGCTGACCGGCGTCTTCCAGGATGGCCGCGGGGCTTGGAATCGCATTCAACGTCGGTGCGTCGTTCACCGCCGTGACCGTGATTGTGAAAGTGCGCGTCGTTTGATTGAATCCGCCGTTCGATGTGCCACCACTATCGGTCGCGGTCAACGTGATTGTGACCGGTCCGCCGTTGGCGTCGGCCACCGGGGAGAAATTCAATGTCCGCGTCGAACCGGTTCCGGTGACCGTCGCGTTCGGAATCAAAGCCGTGTTGCTCGATGTCGCTGTGAACGTGATCGACTGGCCGACCTCGTCCGCTCCACCGCCCGGTCCCACACCGGTGATCGAAATTGTCTGCGGCGACGGAGTCGGGTCTTCCAGTACCGTCAGATTGGCGACCGGGTCGAACACTGGTGCGTCGTTCACGGGCGTGATCGTCACCGTAAATGTACGGGTGAACGTATCCGACCCGCCGTTGGCTGTGCCGCCGTTGTCGCGGACCTGCACGGTGATTGTGGCCGTGCCGACCGCGTTCGGGGCCGGTGTGAAGGTCAGCGTGCCGGTCGGATCGGCGCTTGTGTACGTCACCGTGGGGTTCGGAATGATCGCCGTGTTGCTCGACGTGGCGGTCACGGTCAGGTTCTGTCCCGCTTCGGTCGTGACCGCGCTTCCGGTCGGGCCGACACTGATGCCACTCAGGTTGACCGTTTGCGGCGCGGCATCTTCGAGGAGCAGCGCGGGCGAAATCGGCAGGTTCGCGATCGGATCGAGAGTCGGAGCATCGTTGACCGGCGTGACCGTCACCGTAAACGTGCGGCTGAAGGAATCGATGCCGCCGTTGGCCACGCCGCCGCTGTCCTGCGCCGTGACAGTCACCGTCACCGTGCCGTACGCGTTGGCCGCCGGGGTGAAGGTCATCGTGCGCGTCGATCCACTGCCGGTCACCGTCGGGTTCGGCAGAATGCTCGTGTTGCTCGACACGGCCGTGAACGTGATCGTCTGGCCGGCTTCGTCGGGGCCGCCGCCGGGGCTGACGCCCGTGATCGCGACGTTCGTCGGGGCGAAATCTTCCAGCAGCGTCTGATCGGAGATCGAATTGAAGGACGGTGCGTCGTTGACCGGTGTCACGGTGACTGTGAACGTGCGGACGAATGTGTCGGCGCCGCCGTTCGCGGTGCCGCCGTTGTCGGTCACGGTGACGGTGATCGTGACCGTTCCGCTGGCGTTCGCCAGCGGAGCCAGCATCAGCGTGCCGGTCGGATTCGCGCTCGTGTAGGTCACCGTCGGATTCGGAACGATCGAGGTGTCGCTGGACGTGGCCGTGACCGTCAGCGTCTGCGGAGCTTCGTTCGCCGGCCCGATTGTGATGCCCGTCAGGTTGACCGTTTGCGTGCCGGAATCCTCGAGGATGTTCAGATTGGCGATGGCATCCAAAGTCGGCGCGTCGTTGACCGCGACAACCGTGATCGTGATCGTGTCGGTATCGGTGGCTGGGAACGACGGCGGCGGGCCGAAATTCCCCAGGTCGTTCGTGGTGATCGTCAGCACGGCCGTGCCGTTGAAGTTGGCGTTGGGAGTGAAGAACATGCCGGCCAGAGCCGCATTGATGGCGGTGAACGTACCGCGGAAATTCATGTTCGGGTCGCTGATCCCGTCACCATCTCCCTGGCCATTCGCGTCGTTGAACGTAAAGCTCAAGCCGGTCAGCGAACCGAGTGTCATCGTGCCGTTGGTTACGGTCAGCGTCACCTGGGCCATGTTGGTGCCCAGGAACGCGTCCGAATCACTGACGGATACCAGGTTGCTGTTCGCACTCGAGAACACGAGGTTCGTGTCTTCGTTCATCGACTGGGCACCGGGGATCGAATTCACCGGCGCATCGTTGCCGCCATCGGTGACCAGAATGGTGAACAGGGTCGTCCCGTTGGCCTGATTGTTCTGAAGCGAGTTGCCGGCGAAGTCCTTCACGCCCGAACTCGACGTGTTGTCCACCTGAATCGTGTATCGATTGTCGAGCGGGAACGTGGACGGCGAAGTGAAATTCACCTCGTTGGTGTTGGCGTTGTACGCGAACAAGTAATCCGTCCCCAACACCATCAACGTGCCGTTGCGCCGCAGAGTGAACTGCGAGGAATTGACGAGCGCATCATCGATGCCGATGCCCGCGTCGCGCAGGCCAAGCACGAACTGGGTCAGCAGCGTGGGATTGTCAATGTGAATGACCGTGGTGGTCGGGTCGAGATCGAGGCCTGGCAGATCGTTGTCCTCCGGCAGCACCATCTCGGCGAACGGCCCCACAAAGTCGGCTCGTTCGACAGCTCCCCGATCCTTGAACACGTTTGAACCCAACCCCGGTCCGGAGAACGACGCCTGATTGGGATCGTCCACACGGAGCTGGCCGTACAGGTCGAAATCCGGAGCAAACAGCGGCGACTGCGGAATGCCCAGCGGCGATGTCACCGCCACGATGGCCGGACGATCCGCCAGCGAGTTCAGCGAACTGTCGATCGCGAGCGATCCCGGAGCCAGGTAGAAGTTGTTGGTGCCGGGGTTGATGAACAGTGGATCGGTCCCCTGAGTCAGATTGATATCCTTGGTCGTCAGCGTGTGCGATCCGAGCGCGGTGTTGCCCTTGAACACGAACAGGTCGTGCACCGTGCTGGCTGACGACGCGTCGATCGTGATCGCGGTCGTGGTGTTCGACACGATGTTGTTCATCAGTGTCGGGCTGGCATTGTCGGTGATTTCGAAACCGATGCCGGCCGCCGTCGAGCCGCCGAAGACGGTGTTGTTCACGACCTTGCCGAACGGGACGGGTGCCGTCGGCACGACGCCCGTGTTTGGGTCGCCGCTGAAGCGGATGCCAACCTGGGCAAAGTTCGCCACGACGTTGTTCTGAACCAGCACGCCCGGCACCAGCCGCGCGTTGTTGAGCGTCGGCGTGTTGATCACGCTTCCGGGGTGCGGCGAATTGCTGCCGGAGTCACGCGTGCCCGCGTCAATCAGGATGCCGACCTGCGACACGTCGCGAATGATGTTGTTGGCGACCTGCAACTGGCCTTGGTCGCGCGGCAGATTCAGGTCACCCAGCCGGTTGTAGCTGTCGATGCCGGCCGTGTTGGCGCCGTCCACGGCAATCACGTCCAACTGGTCGGTCGCGGCGAAGAATCCCGGCGCGTAAGCTGTGATCGTCACCGTGCGCGTGCCGTCGTTGAAGAATTCGTCCTGAGCCGCCACGTTGAACGTGACCGCAGTCTGCCCGGCTGGGATCACGACGGAAGCGGGCACGGTCGCCTCGCTGGGATCACTGCTGAGCAGGAACACCGTCAGGTCGCTTGTGGGTGCCGTCGAAATGGTGAGCGTGGCCGTGGTCGCCGCGGCGCCGGCGTTTTCGAGCACTGCAAACGCGCCGATGTTCAAGGCGAGGAACGCAAACGTCTGTTCGGTCACGTCAATCGTATCCGAAACGCTTTCGTAACCCGCCGCGCTCGCCGTGATGATCGATGTTTGAGTCCCGTCCACGATACCGTCGAACACGCCAAAAATTCTGGACGCACCTGTCAGTGTGACTGAAGGCTGGCCCGCCAAAATGGTTGCGGTGGCCGGCACGGTCGCCTCCGTCGTATCGCTACTGGTCAAGCTGACGACCAGCGGAGAAACCGTACTTCCCGTGCGTGTCACCGTGAACGTCGTGTTGCCGGTTTCCGTGATGAATGTGGGGGTGATACCGACCGTCAGGTTCAGAACGGGATCATTGTCCGTGACGTCGACGTGAGCGCTGACGCTGTTGAATCCACCGGCCGTCGCCGTTATGAACACCGTCTGTGTTCCATCGCCAAACGTGTCATTGACCGCATCGATTGGCACGTCAACGAATGACTGGCCGTTAGGGATCGTCACGCTGATGCTGGCGGTTCCCGTGCCGTTGAGGGTGAGTTCCGACGCGTCACTGCTGTTCAGCGTCACCGTCAGATTGCCGGTCGTGCCAAAGCGGCTGACGCGCACAATGCTTGCGGAGTTGCCGGCCGCTTCGCTGAAGGTCGTCGGGTTGGGCGCGAGCACGGTTACCGTCAGATCGGTGCCGCCTGCCGTCCCACCCGTCGTCCACGCTCCCCGACCAAAAGTTCCGGCGAGGAGCACATCGTCAGTGGCGTCGTAGTCCAGGTCGTATGTGATGGCTCGTGGCAGGCCGGCTCCGTACGATCCCCATGTCCCAAGGGAGATCGACTGCATCATGTTCACTCCGGTGCGGCCGCCGACAAAGATGCGGTCCGGATTGCCGGCCAAACCGTTAACCACAACGAGTGCATGAATGTCGGAATCAACCAGCGTACCTGTGACGTCGGACCATGTCGCACCGGCATCGGTGGTGCGAAAGACCTGGTTGTCGTCGGCGACATAGGCCACCATCCAGTCGTCCGGATCAAGGGCGATGTCACGGACTTGTCCTGCTCCCGCGGGAAGCGGCGACGCCAACGTGGGCGCACCGGCACCGGCCGTCCTCACAAACACCTGGTTGCCAAAACCGACATACAACACGCTCTGGTTGGGAACTCCCAATCGCTCACCACCGTACGCCAACGGCGTCCCGTCAAACGCGTTGACGCCGATCGTGTTCGAGATTTGATTGATCGTGTTGCCTTGATTGGGAGACTCATACAACGAATTTGCGCCGCCAATCATCAACCGCTGCGGATTGACTGCGTTCAACTCGACCGGAGTTCGGAATTGAGGATCCGTTACCGTCGCCGTATTGATGACCGTCGTACTGACGAGGTTGTTCGCGTTGTCGTAGATCGATCGTCGGAACCCGCCGAGGTTTTGCGAGCTGTAGTACCGGATCGATTGATTGGACGCGGCCAGAGTGAGGTTGTCGACCTCAACGTCTCCTCCGTCGTTTCCAAAAATGGCCAATCCCGACAGGCTTCCGGGCGCTGTTTGAATGACCGTTCCGTTGTCCTGCAACGCCACCATGGTGATGTTAGAAATGGTGTCGTAGGCTGCGTCGTGTGCCTCAATCAGGTTGAGATTTCCGTTGGGAGACGTCCACGACCCGCCGTTTGTGCTGGGAGCATTCAGTCGATAAATACCGCCATCGCCAACGAGCACTAGGTTTCCACTCGGGTCAACGAACATGTCCCGTACGTCAGCATGAGGTGATCCAAAAGTACCGCCGACAATGGACGTGGATTGACTTCCCGCCGGCTGGGATGCATCGACTCGAGAAACGAAGCTCGCTCCCGAATCGCCACCGACGTACACAAGACTTGAGTTTGATGGATCGGCAGCCATCGCGAAATGGACGACGCCTTGGCCGCCGGGGGAGACCGCAGGTACATCCAACGCCGTGAATGAACCGCCGTTCAGCGATCGGAACAGCCCGTTGATCGCGGAGGCTGGGAAGTTGCCATTGACGACACCGGCAAATACCGCGGTCGTCGCTCCGACGTGATGTACCGCCAATTCGATCTTGGTCGTCGTTCCGCCGACGCCTGTGAGGCCCGTCGAGAAACTCGACCATGTGGCGCCGCTGTCCAGGCTGCGATAAACGCCGGGGCTGGCACCGCCGACAACGGCTGCGTAAAACGTCGTCAGCGTAAGTGGATCACCGACCACGTCCGACACGTTGCCCGCAGGCAGTCCGGATCCTCCAGCGCCCGAAATTAGAGAAAAACTCGTTCCATTGTCGGTGCTGCGGAACAATCCGCTGCCGCCACCACCACCCCAGGTGCTGTCTGAGGCGGCCAACAGGATGTTTCCGCGAGCCGCGACGCTCGAGAAGTTTTCGCCGAGCAGGATCGCATTCGTCAGTTGAGTCCACGTGGTGCCGCCGTTGGTTGTGAGCAGCAGTCCGTTCAGTGCGCTTCCCACCGCGCCAAAGCTGCTGTATTTTCCGATGCCCGCGATCAATCGCTGTCGAGTCGCGTCGGTCGGATCAAACTCCACCGCCCCGATGGAGAGCGCCGGCAGCGAATCGGTGAGTGGCGTCCAGGTGGGCGAGGATGCCAGTCCGTTTGTCGTACGCCACACGCCGCCGTTCACGCCGCCGACATAAATTCGATTGGCGTCGGTGGGATCGACGGCCAAGGCGTGCGCTGCACCGCCAAATTGATTTGATGCCGTCACCGGCAGGCTGTAGACCCCGGGGGCCGGGCCTTGCTCGGTCCAGACGGCCGTTCCCAGCGGGATCGTGTCTGTCGCATCGTCGGTCACCTGCAACGTGTCCGATCCGCTGTTGACGCCCGGAAACGTCGCGGTGACGGTCACCGTCTGCGTGCCATCCACGAGCAAGTCGTCGACGGCATTCACCGCGAACGGGGCTGACGTGGTCTGGCCGGCCAGAATCGTCACGGTCGCCGGAACAGTCACTTCGCTCGTGTCGTTGCTGGTGAGATTGACCACCAGGTTCGATGACGGTGCGAGGTTGATCGAGACCGTGCCCGTCGTGATCGCCGGCCCGGCGCTCTCCGATACCGAAGCCGCGACCACGTTGAGCGTGAACGATGCCGGACCAGAGTCCTGCACCACCACGGTCGCACTTCCGCTGAAGTGACCGGACGCGAAAGCAGTCAACGTCACCGTCTGATCCGTGTCGTCCAGCAGGTCCTGCACGGCGATCAACGGCACGTTGACCGATGCCGCTCCGGCAGGAATCGTGACGGTCGTGCTGGCCGCGCCGGCAACGGTCGCGGGGATCGCGTGATTCTGCACCGAGATTTGCAACTGATACGAATCGCCGAGGTCGGGCGCGTTGCCGACGATTCCGCCAAAGGATCCTGTCGAGAAGAACTCGGCGACGCCAAGGATGTACGTGCCGGCCGCAGTGAACGTGAACTCCAGGAACGAATCGCGGCCCGCGGTGCTGCCCCCCTGCCCCTCCGTGGTCAGCGAATCGTCATTCTGCGCCAACAGGTTGCCGGTCGAGTCGTACAGGAAAATCTGCGAGTTGAACGCGGCGTTCGTGGCATCGATGTCGAAAATTCCGCGGTCGCCCGCGTTCGACACCGTGAACGAGTAGTAATCGAAGGTGCCGTTGCCCGTCCCGTTGATCGTGATGTGCGGGATTGTCGTCGATGTATTTGTTGTCGCGTCGCCAATGTTCGCGTTGGCCAGCGTCGACCAGTTCGCGCTGTCCACGTTTTGGGCTGTGGCCAGAGTGTTGTTCGGTTCGACCTCGTTGATTGGTGCGCCGGGCAGCACGGCCGGAACGAGCAATTCGCTCGGGTCCAGACTGGCCACCGTGACGGTCAACGGGACAGCGGTCGTCGTGTTGCGGCTGATCGTGGCCACGGCCGTGCCGAAAGCCGAGCCTTCCACGACGGTGCCGGCACTCGGAGCACTGCTGACAATGCTGACCGAGATCTGCGGCGTGTCATTGTCGATCACGTCGATCGTGGCGAAGACCGGCGCGAAGCCTGGCGCGCTTGCCTGGATGATGACCGTTTCGGTCCCTTCGAAGATCGCGTCCTCGTTGCCGAACACGAAGAAGTTCGCCGACACCTGATTCGCGGGAATCGTGACCGTGGTCGTGGTCAGGATGATGTCGTTGGCGTCTCCAGAACCGCCGATGGTGGGTACCGTCAGGGTCACCGTCAGCAACTGGTTGGTGGCCACGTCGCGTGTCACCGTGCCGGTCGCCGTCTGCGAACCGTCTTCCGCGATCGCGGTCAGGTTGAGGCTGATGTTGATGTTGGTTTGCACCGTGACCGGCGACACATTGGTGGCGCCAATCAGTTGCACGCGGTTGCTGGTCGGGAGCACTTCGCCATTCACGCCGAAGCCGGGTACGGACAGAATCGCGCTCAGAATCCGCTGGGCCACCGTTTCGGCGGTGTCAGCCGCCGAAAACTGGATCGCCAGGGAACCGGCCGACACCGTGCCGCCGTTGTCGAATTCGAACACGCGTGTCGTGGTCCCGTCGCTCACCGAAAACTGCTGGCCGTCGATGATCACGGCTCCGGCCGGAGCCGTGATCGTGATGGCATCGGCCATTCGGTCGTTCGTGTCGAACGTTTGGGCAATGATGATCTGCGGCAGCGTGTTCGGCTGCGGCTGCACGGCATACTTGGTCCCACGCCGAATCTCGAGCTGGTACGGTCCGGCGAGCTGCTCGGTCGGCGCACCCGGGTTGATGTTCGTGGGCGTCTGGAAGAACGTCGTGACGTTGGCGGCCGAACCGGTCACCATTTCGCCACGTTCGGCAAAACCGACGATGAGGTCGTCGATGTAGAAGCCTTCGAAGTCGTTGTTGGACGAACGATCGCCGCTTCCGGCGTTTCCAAAATTGGACGTGTTCGGCAACGCGTTCTCGCCCGGCCGGGCCAGCATCCGACCGGCGGTGGTAAAATCGAACCGGAACATCAGGCTGGCTTCGCCAGCGTAGTTGGCCAGGTCGATGCGCGCCTGCCGCCACACGCCGGTGTTGTCGAACAGTTCCTGAACCTGCTGGTTGGCGAAGCGATTGTCCGCATCGACCGAGACCGAGCTGAACGCGGGGAGTTCGCGAGTGGACGTGCCGGCGGTGGAGCGGAACGAGTGATTCGTGGCCAGCAATTCGAACGTCGATCCGCCGTCGCGCGACACAAACACGCGCGCCGCGTCACGGAACGTGTCGTCGCCGGGGTTGGAATCCTGCGTTTCGAGGAAGTAATTGAAATACAGAGTCGGCTTGTCATTCCGCGAGTAGCCCTGAAGGCTGAACGGATCGCTGAGCAGACTTCCATACGCGCCGCCGGGCAGATTGTAGTTTCCACTTTCTCCGGCGGCCGTGCTGCCGATGGCCGGAGCCAGCGCAACCGTGGACGTGGTCAGATCGTCCTGCCATTGATTGCGAACGACTCCATATTGCCCGTTGACTCCGGCGTAACGGAAGTAGTTGGCATTGGCGCTGCCGGACAGTTCTTCCAATCCAAAGTAGAAACTCGCACCACCGACCCCTTCGTTGCTGTTGCGGCTGCTGCTGCCGCCCGTCAGTGTGACGATTTCGGCGCCGGGTGTGCGGCTGTTATCGAAAGCCGCATTGATGCCGTGTCCGGGGTCTCCACCTCGCGAAGTTGTCGGGTGCCACAGATTGATGTCCAACGGCGAGAAGGCGAGTCCCGTGCCGTTGGCGGTGGTGACCGAAGTGGCGTCGGCGAGTCCGTCATTGTCACTGTCAAACACGGCTTGGGGTACGCCCGTGGTGTCAAGCGCGACCAATCGGCCGGCAGAAGTGAGCGCGAACAACATGTTGGCATAGAATCCGGGCTGGTTGCTTGGTCCGCCCGCCAGGTTCTGCGGTCCCACGGCCAGCCCATTGAAGCCTTCGCCCGCGTTCAGGAAGCCGGTGCCTGTGGCCGTGGACAGGTCCGCCACCAGCGTCGCGTTTCCGGAACCCTCCGCGATCCGATAGAGTTGCCCCCCTGTGCTCACGCCAAAGAGCTGGTTGCCAAGAAACGCCATGCCGCCCGTCAGGCCGGTCACACCGGCTCCCGTGATGGGACCTCGGCAGTAGTACGGCGCCTGCGTGGGATCAAGCCCTGACACAAAGCTGATGGGATCGGCTCGGCACAAGATCGAGGAGCCGCCGAAGACCACGGCATAAAACAGGTTGTCGTAGGTGCTGCTGTTTGATTGGAATTGCTGCCAGGCGAACGCGGTCACGGTATCCGTGACGAATCCGGGTGCCGCATCCGGGATGGCATCGTTGGTGGACGTGAGAATCTGTCCAGTCCCCGGATCGATGGTGACCAGCGTACCGGCTGTGTTGGCCACGCCCGGTCGACTGGCGTAACCGAACAAGGCTCCGTCCGATCGCATGCCGAGATCGGACATCGGTGTGATCGAATACCCGCCGGCGATGTACTCGGTCGTCCCGTTGAAGGGATCGACGGCGATGAGGCTGCCATTGTTGGTCACGAACAATGTCACATCGCTCAGGTTGAACGCCCGGACGTGAGCGCTGAGAGAAATCGAGGTGCTGATGTCGAACAATTCCGGAGTCGTGGGCAGCACCGGCCCGCCGAACAGCGTGCTGTTGGACGTGTAGCCATTGAATCCGATGTGGTCTTCGACCACGCGCGTCACCGAGTTGACCGGTTCGAGCCGGGTGGTGGCAGTCGTGGCCGTCGGATTGAACGTTTGATCGAGTTGCGACGGGAGCTGACGGTTCGACGTCACTGCGACGTTGTAAAAATCGTCTGCCGCAATCGATTCGGCAAGTTGGACCGAGCCGATGAACGGATCGAGCTTGCCGGCCGAACCCCGGCTGAGATCATCCAGGTCGCTACCCTGACCCGGGGCTGCTTGATCGTCAAACACGTTCGAATCGCGTGAGACCAGAACCAGCCGGCCGGCCTCGTCGAATACGGCGATCGTGGTATCTGGGCGAGCGAGACCATCCGTGTAATCGACGTCGAACGTGGTGGCCCAAGTCAATGGAACAGCCGTCGATCCCGGAATCTGCTGAATGGCCCGGTAGTCCACGAGCAGGCGATAGAAGTCCACATCGGTCGCGGCGGACAAGTTTCCGGCGACGCTGATCGTGTTTCGATCCTGAGCCAGCAGATTCCCCACATCCTGTGCCCCGGCGGCTGCGTTGTTGTCCGCGGTCGTCTCGGTGATTTCTCCCGCAAGCGGCGAGTGCGCCGGCAGGCCGCGCACTTCGACGCCGTTGGTCCCATAGCGCAGTTCGGCAAACGTCACCACCGAGCCGGGCTTTTCGTCGCGCTGACGCAGTCGCACTTGCATTTGATAGCGGCCCGAGGTGAGACCGCCTTCAAGACTGTTCTCGTTCCCCGAAATGGGCTGGCTGCGGACTCGCAGGTAGTACGTACCCGACTGGCCAACCGCACCGGGAAGGACCAATCTCACTCCGGCATCTTTCGGGTTGGTCGAGTAGTAATCGCCTCCCTGATCCACATCCTTGGTCATGTCGAACACGAGCGTGCTGGCAGAACCGAACCGTGTGGCGTTGTCCAGCGACCGAGCCAGTACCGTGCCGTTGGCGTCGATAAGTTCGACCATCGTGTCGAGCGCGGAGCTGGTGCGATCGACGTCGACCCAGATTTCGGTGCCGCCGGTGCCCGTGAAGCTGTAAACATCGACGTCCGTCGCATCATCGGCGGCAATGAACCCGTGGACTTCAAACCCGAGTCGTCGAATGTCGTCGCCGGATTTTTCGTTTGGAGCCAGCACGCCGAGGACCTCGGCGGTCACCGGCGAGGCATTGACGTCTTGACCCGCGGTGTAAGTCGCTTCGCGCTCGTTGTACACCGACACGTTTCGGTCATTGCTGTACTGGTCCAGCAGGACGCTGCGCCAGTCCCCCGGCTGTGGGGCCTGCGGGTCACAGGCGCCGGAACTGAGCGTGTCGGTTTGCGGCTGCCCGTCCGGCTTGAATCCGGCACCGACCGAGCAATCCGCGAGCGACGTCATGACCACCGGGTACCCAGGGGTGCCCACCACCTGCACGGTTCCACCGACGCGGTCGTCGATGTCCAGCGGCGTTCCGTTGGCCGTAAAACCGGCATTGGCTCCGGAAAGCTTGACGACCAGGCTGGCTGTCGTGTCGCTTTCCAACCGCAAACCGCTGAAGGTGTGATGATTGCCCACCGCGACCAGTCCGTCCGTGTCGGTCAAACTCGCCGGAACATTCTGGGACAGCACATGAACGATGTCGGTATCATCCCACACGCTTTCCACCGTCAATTCCTCGCCGCGGACGCGCATGGCGTTGACGGCATTCAACTCCATTTGATTCAGTCGCACCAGTGGCCCGCTGTTGTCGTCGAACTGCGGGAAATTCTGCACGGTGCCGGTGGTTCGTCCGGGGTCCGGCCGCTGATCGCTGGACTGCGAATTCGCGTTGATGCTGACGGCGTTGCCGGCATTGTTCCGCAGGATGTTGTTGACGATGATCGGCTGGGCTCCGCGCACGAAAATCGTGGCCGAGTCGTTCGTGCCGCGGCCATTGCGATTTGACGACGCCAGCCCCGCGGCATTTCGTTCGAACGTGCTGTTTGTGATGCGCACGTCCGCCTGATGGATTTCGATGGTGTTGAACTGATCGAACGCCCCTTCGATCGGAATCGTCCCACCGGCGTACGAGATGAAATCGTGATCCAGGCTGCCGCGCGAAACGGCATTGAAAACCAACCCGCCCCATTCCGCGCCGGTCGCGCTGGGTGTCGAAGCTCCATTCCCGCCCGTGTCGAACGTGCCACCCGCACCCACCGTGTCGTCATTCAGGCTGGTGAAACGGATCGGCTTTTCCGCCGTTCCTTCGGCGATGAGTTGCGACGCTCCGCGTTCCAGTTCGATCCGCGAACCGAGCAGCTTCACGACCACGCCCGGATCGATGGCCAACTGGCCGGTCAAGCGTGGTTGCACTGTCCCGGTGACAGTGGTGGAGACCGCCACGCTGGGCGAACTGCCGCCAGTCAAACCGGAGCCGTCCCCCGTGATTGGAGGCACGTTCGCGCCGGTGAAGGCACCGGCAAATTCGATGGTGATCGCTGTGTTGGGAGCCGGGCCTCCGGTCACGACGAGGTTCCCCGCGCCGATCGTGGTTAGCGCTTCCAGTGCATCACGCACACTGGTGATTCCCTGCGTGAGCGTTGTCACGCTGACACCGGGTGCAGACCCGCCGGTGAGTCCCGTGCCGCTGCTCACCAACTGCGTCACATTGCGTCCCGCCAGTCCGCCGACGAACGTGATATTGAACGGACTGTTCGGACCCGGACCACCCGTCACCTGCACGTTGCCGAAGCCGATGTTTGTCAGGAAGGCCAACGCGTTTTGAACGGCCGCCGCGGTCGCGTTGTATGTCAGCGTCGTGCTTTCGCCGTCGGTCGTCGTGGACACGGCCACGCTGGGCGCCGAACCACCGCCCAGCAGCGACCCGTCCGCGGTCATCTGCGTGACGTTCGTGATGGCGTACGTTCCCAGGAATGTGATGTCGTACGCGACATTCGGGCCGGGTCCGCCGGTGACGGAGACGTCGCCCGGTGCGATGTTGGAAAGCGCTTCCAGTGCCGTTTGCACCGCCGCGGCGCTGGCGTTGAAGGCGATGGCACCGGTCGTTTGACCGTTGAACGTCAACGTGAAACTTCCGCTGGTCGGTGATCCGCTGATCGTGACACGCTGCACCTCGTTGTAGCCCAGCGTGAACGTCCCCCCCGTGGGAGCGCCCGTGATGCTGACTCGCTGAACCTCATTGATCCCGACCGAAGCCGGAGCGTTGTACGCGATGGGAGCCGTCGTCTGGCCGTTGAAGGACAGTGTGAACGTGCCGCCTGTTGGCGCACCCGAGACGACGAGTCGCTGTTGCTCGTTGACAGTCTGCACGCCTCCGGGATTGCCGTTGATGTGCAGGTTCTCAGTGATCACGTAGGTGACTTCGGTGTCATCCAGCCGGGCGGACACATCGAGTTTGTCCACTGGGCTGCCCAGTTGCGTCTGGACGCGAACGAACACGCCGTTGATCGAGTTGTTCGTCAGCCTGTTGGCATGGAACCTCGGCCCCACGCGATCTGGTGTCTCTTCGAAACTGTTCGGGTTAGCCGAAATGGCGGCGTCCGCACTGAATTGGATTGTGTTGTAGGTGATGCTTGGTCGCTCATGGACCAGGTGGATCGGATTGAACACCTGCAGCTGAGAATTCACGGTGACTTGTCCGCCACCGTAGCGGAGGTCCGCCTGATTCACCGTGTTCAAGTACACGTTGGCGGGACTGGTGCTGTCAGAATCCTGTCGGAAGACTAGGCCGCCCCATTGTCCGGGAGCCGGTCCCGTCGAGACACCGTCGCTGTCGCCACCCAGGCTGTCATCATGGAACGACGTGAAGAACACGTTGTTGCCCGGAAGACCCAGCACTTGCAGGGCCGCCTGGCTGCGGTCGATGTTCACTGCTGCCGTGCCCGCATCGACGATGGCCCCTTTCAATTTGAACACCGCACCGGCGTCGACCATTACCGTCACGCCTTGCGGCACGTTGAGATTCGTCCCATCGGCCAGCGCGTTCCCCGCGTTGTTGCGACCGATCAAATACGGCGAGGCATCCGCCGGCGTCAGCAAGCTGCGATCCGTTCCGCCATTCCCCGCGACCCGCACGATATTCACGGCGGTCATCAAGCCGGTCGTGCCGCGCAGATCCAATTGGCTGACGTTGGTCAGGTTGACCACGTTGCCCGTGGTTGTGGCATTGGAATTGATCCGGAAGATGACGCGTTGCGCGTTCACCGCCGTCTCAATGTTCGCGGCGACCGTTGCGGCACTATCCACGCCCGTGAAAGCCACGGCCACGTTGCCATTCGCCAAGACCGAGCCCGACCCCGCTCCGCCATTGTCGAATTCGAACGTCAGCGGCGCATTCACTCCATCGCTGAGCGTGAAGGTCTGGCCATCCACCAGCGCCGCGCCGCCGGCGGGAGGCACGACAATTCGCGACGCGGCGGCCGTCAGCGCGGTGGCCAGATTGTTGTACGGGTTGGCGATCGAACCATTGGCTCCCGCCGACGCCGCGGACTTGTCCACGAAAATCGTATCACCGCTCTCGAACCAAAAGTCGAATGTCCCTCCCGGCTTGCCATCCGCATCGCCGTCTAGCGACGTGCGGGCGGTCACCGGGTTCGTGGACGACGTGTTGTCCGCATCCGTCAGCGTGGCGACGGGGTCGGCGGTAAAGCCCAGATTCAGCGTGTACGCGCCATCCGTCGTGCCGCCGTAGCCGCTGTCGGACACACGCGGATCGTAGTTCGTGTTCCCCGTGCTGCTTACGCCGACAAAGTACGTGCCCGGATCGAGCCGCAGGTTGAGATACGAATCCTTGCTGAAGTAGTTGTCGTTGCGGGCGACCACTTCCCAGACATTCAGCGACACCTGGCGATACAGCACGAGCGCGGTGTCCAGTTGACTGCTGGGATTTGACCGCTGCGCAATCGTCTCGGCGGTGAACTGGCCGCTCTGCGTGACGTCGAACCGGTACAGATCGATGTCGGTGCTGTCCGATGCATACAGCCGCAGGAAGTGCACAAAATCCTGATCGCCGGTGAATACCGATTCACCAGTCAGCCCGGCGCCTTGGATGGAGGGAATGTCGTAGGAGTGTCCCAGTCCGAGCGTGTGGCCGATCTCATGGAAGGCCGTTTCCATCCACGCTCCACCGAATTCGCTGTTCCCCCAGTTTTCGGCGGCATCCATGATCGCCCGACCGCCCAGTTCCGCGAGACCGATAACGCCGCCCGGTCCCGTTGAAATGGTGGGATCGATGGCCCGCAAGTCGCCGGTCACGACCTGAATCCCCGAACTGGACGTCTCGCGGAACTGAATGCCCGCGTACCGGCCGTAGATTTCGAAGATCTCGCGAGTGCGCTGCTTCTGAATGTCGGTGATGGCGTTGTGGAGTACGTTGCCTTGCGGGTCCGCTCCGTAAACGTCACCAAAAAAGTAGTCCTGAATTGTGATGGCGGAGAGCGCTGCGGGAGTGGTCCCGGTGTTCAAAAGCGGGGTGAGGTAATGCGTCTCTGCTGGGATGTCGCGATGGCCCGGTTCGTCGATGCCACCCGCTTTCGGTGGGTGCAGCAGAGTGGCTTGCGGGGAAATCGTCGCGCTGAAGGCCTGGCCGGCCGATCCAAGCACTCCCAAATCCGAAGCGGTTGAGAAACTGGAGTTGTCGTCGCTGCCGGGCAACGCGACGTTCGTGCTGATGTTCAGCGAGTAGTAACCGGTCGTTGCTCCACCGGTCGCTCCGGCTCCGGTCACGGGGCTGTAGGCCACATTTCCGTTGCTCGACACGCCGAGGTAATACGTGCCGGCCGTGGCGGCAAAAGTCAGCGTGTCTGCGACTCCGATTCCGTTGTTCACGACCGCGGCGGCAAGAAGGGTCCCGCTGCCGTCGAACAACCGTGGAGCCGTATCCAAGCCGGCTTGAGGTGTAATTGAAACGTTGATCGTACCGGCGTTCGACAACGCCAAACGATAAAGATCGACGTCGTTGGCGTCCTGTCCTTGATTGTCTCCAATGAAGGCGCTGCCGTTGAAACTGGTCGTGACAAACAGTGTTCCGACGTTGTTTGCGGTCGCCAACGTCGGAAGCGCACCCGCCAGCTCCAACGATGTGCCGATTCGCAACCGGTGTGTGCTTGACGGCAGATTGGCCGCGAACGTCAGTTTCGCCGTGTTGTTTGTGCTGTTGTAGGTGACGCTGCTGGGCAGCAGGATCGCGCTCGTGGCGGTATCGATCAGCTGGTAGAAGGAGGGATTGGTCGCGACCGTTGAATCGAGCGGGTCGTTGTTGAAGTACACGGTGACAACGTTTTGGCGCTGCGTCAGCCCACCATCTGTGACGGTCATTGCGGTGCCGGTTGCCAGGACAGTGCTCACAGTCGGATGGTAGGCGCCTCCCGCAATGGTCACCTGCGACCCGGACAGTGCGGTGGTGACGTCCAACCCTGAAACGTTGATTGCTGTCTGAATCGAAGCGGCCACCGTGGCAGTTGAGTCAGCGCCGGTAAAGGCGACGGCCGTGTTGCCGTTTGCCAGTATTGCCCCTGTCGCTGCGCCGCCATTGTCAAACTCAAACGTGATCGGCACGCCACCGGCTGTCACCGTAAACCGGTCACCATCGGTCAACTGGGCAACGCTGGCGACGGTGAGTACCTTGTTCCGCAGAACCGGCTGCGGAACGATCGCGGTGATCTGAGCGCCCAGATCCAATTCAAAATTGAAGTCGAGATTGACCCCGGCGTGAAAGGCTTCGCCGTTCGAGTTGCGCAGCGTGTTGGCACCGGTTCCGGCAATGGAAATCCGGTACTGATCATCGACGAGCGTGTCGGCAAAGCGAACGATGACCTCGTTCGTCGAACTGCCAATCCCGCGAAAGCCCGGCGTGATGGTGACGTCGTTCGCGTTGCCGAAGATTCCATCGGCTCCGCTCCGGACCACCGTGATTCCGCCAAGTGTGGCCGGGTCAATCGTCTGACCGGGGCTGAATCGTAGGGTGAGTTCGCCGGGGGCTTCGTTACGGATCTCCCTGTCGTTCAAGAAGTTGCCGACATTTGGCAGCACGGCGACCAGTTCGGGGCCGGCCAGCAAGGCGCGGTCTTCCAATCGCTCGGCCACCGACGCGAAGGGGTGGCTTTCCGTTCGCGGTCGGCGTTGCTTCCGTCGTCTGAAACGACGGAATTGCTGCTTGAGGAGGCTAATCCAAGGGTTGATGCGGGCGGGGCGGGCTTCCAACTCGAACATTCTCAAGGACTCCCCAGCTTTCGACACGTAATCTGCGACCAGCGCGGGCACTCAGCCTTTCGTGAAGTCGATGCCGAAAGTCGACATATTCTTCACGGCGTACCGAGAGCGACGCAATACATAAAGGTTCTTCGACCGTCCCACTTTGAAACATTTATCCAGTTTGCTTGCCCCATAATTCCGAAATTAAACACGCCATCGGCTCTTCCGGGCCGTTGCATTTTCAAACAGGCAGGGATGTTGATTCTCGGAATTGTGAACTGCCTCGCTCGGCTCGATTCACGAAACCCGGTCCCAAGATGGATCGGTCGGAAGCCGGGCTAAAAACCACCAAGGATCGCCGACAAGTCAGAATTCGACTCGCTGAGAGACTCCCAAAACTGATCCGTGTCCATCGCCGAGTCGGGTGCCAGTTGGTTGAAGTCCAGTTTTGCCGGTTTTTTTCCAGAGAGTGATTGTACGGGTCGTGCGGATCCATCCCGGTAGGATTGATCTCCACCTTGCGGGATCCTGACGCCCTCCGAACCGATCCTGGCAACGGCAAGGTTGCTCATGGCGCTCGAGTCAAACCAGGCCTCGGGAATCTGGCCGCCATTGTCCTGCTTGGCGGGCGCGAGTTTCGTGCCAATGGCCAGTTCATAGGACACGGATCCACGGCTGGGGGCCGACCGTGCCGGAGCCGTTGGTGGGGCCAAAACCGCATTTCCGGAGGTGTCCGTGCGGAATCCAAAGCCGAGGCTCGTATGGTTTCCTTCCCACGAGGGTGACAGATTCAGGATAGCGAGCCGAGTCGCGGCGCTGTCCACATAGATGTGCACGCCGGTGCTGCGATTGTAGAGCTTATAGATCTCGACTGTGTTCGGTAGTTGAGACGTGAAAGCCCGACCTTCATCCTTTTCGTAAATCCATCCAAGCTGTGCGAGGAAGTTCTTTTCAGAAGTGTTGCTGGTGTAGTAATGACGACCTGTGAACGGATTTCGGAGCCGGTGAATCAGCGACGTCCCCTGGACTTCGACCGTTGGGACGGCAAACGACGTACGGCCGACCGTCGGGTCCGCCGCTTCCGGCTCATAGCCATGTGCCACCGCGTTGTCATATTCAAGTCGCGACGTTGTGAAGAAGTGATAGTCCAGCGGGCGGTTGTAAGCCCGCAAAAACTCTTTGGCTTGAAGCGAAGCAACCTGGACGCTGACAGTGACGTTGGTTGCCGAGAAGGCACGCTGGGGCGCCGTTCCGTTGCTCAGCGTGATCGCTCCCGCGTTCGACAGGGTCGTGGTAATCTCCGGATTGAAAACAGTCCCTTCGACGGTCACCTTTGAGCCCGTCAGTGGAGCTGGTTTCGTGACCTCCAGAATGGACGCATTGATTGCGGACTGGATCGAGGACGCAACGCTGCCGGTCGTTTCCCCCGAATTGAAATTGATCGCCGTGTTGCCGGGAGTCACGCCATTGGCCACGGCTGTGTTCTCCAACTCAAAGGTGACGGTGTTCCCGCCGACCGTGATCGCGATCTTGTCGCCATCCCGCAACATGGTGGTGTTGGTGACCGTGAGCACCTTGTTCAGCGTCCCATCCGTCGCCCGCACGGTGAAGGCGGGCACGACGCCCGTGGTTCCGACTGGCGGAGTCCACACGAGTTTTTCGCCAGGTCCGAGCAGTGTGGACCCCGCCACGACTGTTTGTCCGTTCTTTTTCAGAGTGCCTGTCAGAATCGACTCGACCCGGAAGTAGACTGTTTCGCCCGTGTCGGGGTCCACGGCATCCGAGTTGGATTTGACGAGATCGTACGCGAAATCAAATGGCAACGATTCGAACCCAAGAGACAGCGTGTTGACGGTCGTGAGCGTCGGGGCATCAGGCACCGCGACTACGGAGATGTTGACCGGCACTTCGCTGGCGGAAAGCAGATCGCCGTCGAATGCCCGCACGGAGAACGCTGGAAACAGCCCGCTTTGGTTGGCAGGTGGCGACCAGGTGATCGTATCTGCTGGATTAATCACCGTCGCACCAGCAGTGACGGGCAAGCCGTTGATCGTCAGGTTTCCGGTTCCCACCTGGCCAATTCGAAAACCGATCGGGTCGTTGTTCACGTCGGTTTCGTTGGCCGCGCTGCGCAGTGTCGCATAGGAGATCGAAAACGGGGTATCCTCAAGTCCTCCGGAGAATGTCGGGATGAAAGTCATCGTCGGGGCCACATTCACAAGTTCGATGTTGACTGGCAGCGGAGTCACAGATGAGCGGTAACCATCGAACGCGGTAATTGTGAACGCGGGAACGGCCGCTCCCTGAAGTCCCGCCGGAGGCGTCCAGACGAGGCCACTGACCTGATTCTTCGACGGATCGGCCGTCGCACCCAGATTCGTAACGCCTGGGATGACCAGATTGCCGTTGTTGTCTCGCAGCGTGCCTTGGGTCACCGATTCGACGCGGAAACGGATCGGATCGTTGTCGGCGTCGGATTCATCCGCCACGCCAGACAGCAGAACGTGACTGACAGGGAACGCGATGTTTCGCAATCCGCCGGTCAGCGTGCCAACGGTCGTCATTGTTGGCGCTTGGTTCGGAATGACGTTGACGATGACCGTGATCGGCGTCCCCGATGTCAATCCGCCCGGGTCAATCGCCACGATCGCAAACGCGGCAGTATCTCCCGACGCGCCGAGCTCCGATGTCCAAGTCCAGGTGTCGCCCGGCCCCAGTCGCGTCGTGCCTGGAACGACCGGCACGCCGGATTGTGTCAGGGTGCTGCCAGGGCTGACCGATTCGACGCGGAAGCTCACGACATCGCCATCCACGTCTCCCTCATTTGCTGCGGCGGCGAGTTGGGAGTAGGTGATGTCGAAGGGAATGTTGTTGATCGCACCGGTGAATTTGGCAATCTGAGAGAGTGTCGGCGCGTCGGGCTGTGGAGCCACGTCGATTCGGACCGCGATGGGAGGCGACGACACGTCGGTGCCGTCAAACGCCCGGACCGCGAACGCGGCGAGAATCCCATTCGCATCCTGGGGGCCGCGCCAGACCAGCGATTCGCCGACGCCCAAGGTCGTCAAGCCGGGAATCACCGGGAAGCCGTTCTTGCGGAGGGTACTCCCCGTCCCAACGCTGTCCACGCGGAACATGGTCGTATCGCCGTTGGCATCGGAGGCATTGGCGGCTGCCGACAAAGCCGCGTAGGTGATGACGTAATCCGTATCTTCAGCCGCTCCCGTCAGAGTCGAGATGGAGGTCAGTGTCGGAGCCGAGTTGATGACATTGACGCTCAGCGAATCGGAGTCGGTCTGTGCTCCGCCGGCGCCGCTCGTGCCGAGGTCGTTCGTCACCAGATTGATCGTGGTCTGGCCGGTGAATCCGAAATTCGGCGTGAACACCAGGTTGTTCATTGCGGCATTGACGCTGGTCCGGGTCCCCCGGAAGGTCATCGTCGGATCCGCGGTGCCATCGCCCACTCCGGTGCCATTGGCATCGTTGAACGTGAACGTCAGGCCGTTGGTCGTGCTCAACGTCAGCGTGCCATCGGGCGCGGTAAGCCGCACTTGCACGAGATCAGTATCCAGAGCATCCACATCGGAAATCGACAGAGGTGTGGCACCTCCGATCGTAACCGCGGTGTTTTTCGCGATGGTCAATGGTGTCGGAAGCGAATTGACTGGAGCATCGTTGACGGCGACCACGTTGACTGTGGTGGCCAGCGTGGCGGTCGAACCGCCAGGCGCATCGGTCAACGTGAATAAGACGGAACGCGGTGCCGTTGTCGGGCTTTCACCCACCGTGCGGAACGTGATGTCTCGCATCAGGGCTGTAGTGATGGAGGGCGTTGCCTGACCATTCAACGTGATGCTCAGCGGCGTCGTCCCATTGCCACCCGTGTAGTTCCCGATCACCACAGTTCCTTGCGGGCCGGAGAAACTGATGACCGGTCCGTTCAGCGAGATCTGTCCTGTGCCCGTCCCTTGGTTGCGAATTTCAAGGCGGTCGTTCACGGAGGCATTCGTGGGAATCGAGACCACCAGCGTACCACCGTTGAAGTTTCCCGAGGTCGCGTCCTCAGTGCGCCCTTGCGGATCGATCACGACGGACTGGCCGTTTTCGGTGTACGTTGCTGCGCCGCTGGGGAGGAACAGCGCCGGTGCAATCGCATTGCTGGCACGGTTGCCGAACAGAAGCCCGGTCACAGTTTGATTCTGATCGACGAATTGCTGGATCGAACCACTCCCGCCCGGTCGTGTTTGCACCCAACCCGTCTGCGGCACCTCCGTGATGAAATATGTCCCGGCGTTCGGCACTTTCAGATTGAAGTCACCGTTGTTGTCCGTCGTCGTGAAGTTCTCGCTGGTCGTAATTGTGAGGGACCAGTTGTTCAGGAATCCCTCGTCCACCGACCGGTCGTCGGTGATCCGCAGGGTCCACATCCCATTGGGGCTCACTGTATTGAATCCGGACAGGAAGCCTTCAGGGCGAAACGTCCCGGTGAAGGGCGCGCTGGCGGTGGGGGAATTGATGGAAACGGCTGCCAGATCGTCGAGCGTCGTGTTCGTGAAGTTGTCCAGAGAACCTCCGACGTCGGAAAACAACTCCACCTGCCTACCGCTGGGACTGATCAAGAACACGTCCAGGTCGGCATCGTAGGTGTGCGTGATGTCGAGGTTGACAGTGATATTGGTCACGTCTCCGGTGAATCCCGACACCCAAATGTTGGCATCCGTGGTCCGTGAATCGCGAAGGAATCGCGGGGTTTCCTTCGACTTGAAGTCCACAACGCCGCTTTGGGCCGAGTTGAGGGTCAGCGACCAATTGTTTAGAATCCCCTCATTGCCGGTCGTCCCATCGGTGATTTCCAGCAGCCAAACTCCGTTGGGATTCTCGCCATTGAAGGCGGACAACAGTTCCTCAGGGCGGAAGGTTCCGGTGAACGGCGCACTGCCGGACGTAATGGATGTCGCCGCCTGATCGTCCAATGTCGTCCCGAAATTGTCGCCAGTCCCTCCGACATTGTTGAACAGTTTCACACGACGACCGCTGGGACTGATCAATGTGACGCTCAGATCGGCATCATTGGTGTGCGTAATGTTCAGCGTGACGTTCACGTCCGTGAGCGTGCCGTTGAAGCCCTGCACGTCGATTGCCGCCACGGTCGTTTGCTGGTCGAGGATCGGTTTCGGCGCCTGAAACGTTCTCGTCCCGCTGTCGAGCACACCGTTGTTGTTCTGGTCGGCGAAGATGGTCCAGTTGGCCAATCCCCCTTCACCCGCATCCTGCGTGCCATTGCCGTTCAGATCGTTGAAGACAGTGCCGGCCAGCGCCGATGACGAAAAACTTCCGGATATGAGAAACACGGCCGAATCGAAGGCGGTGTCCAGTGTGTCAGCGATCGCGAACTTCATGTGATGCGACACGCCGGGCGTGACGTTGGCCGTCGCAGTGAAGATGGATGTAAAACCGTCGTATGCGATCGTGAACGGCGTTGGCGTTCCAAACGAGGGATCGTTGTTGCGGAAGAACTGGTTATTGAACACCGTGTTCACGGTATTGATCGAGACCGGCGTCGTCATCCCGGGGACCAGGGCCACGTTGACGTTCTCAACGAAGAACGCAAACAAATCGGTGAACGATGTGTTTTGGAATTCAGTGTATTCGTCCGACGCGAACACATACTGGAAGGTCACCGTGTTTCCCGCAGGCACGAAATCAAATTCCAGAATCGCGGCGTCATTCGTTGTAAGCGGGGCGACGATGGCATTCAACTGGGGGTCGCCCGGAGTGTTAAAACTGGTTGTCATGCTATCACTGAGGTTGGGACCGATCGCATCCGTCACTCGTCCGGTGGCCAAAATGACCCCGGAATCCGCGCCAATGCCCTGGTCAAATCCCGGCTCTTGAAAATCAGTGAACACCCCCGCTCCCCGATTGTCGCCGGTGTACACGATATTCGAGGCCGTCACGCCGGAGCCGAGGAGGCCGTTGACTAGTATCGTTGGCGTCAGAAGGGGTGAGGTCAGATCGGTGACTGTTGCCGCCAGCAGCAACCGCTCCTCGAGCCGCTCCAGGCTGGGTAATGCCCGGCGCGCTCGTCGGCGACCTCGACCAGTTCGCGACCACCAGGTCCGCGCCTGTTTCCACGCATGGGACCAGAGATTCGGGGTCGTCGCGCGGTGCGATTGATTCAACATGGACACACGCTCCCAGACGGACGCTCAACTTGTTTGATATATGAGAGTTATAGAATTGCGTAGTGCATTCTCGTGTCCGCCCGCGGGCGTGACAAGTGGAACCATCGCCGCCACAATTACACGACGAATGGCAAAACTCCCGTAGCATCCGCGCAAGCCGACCTTGGGAGTCTTATCCTTGACATTTCGGGCCAGCCGACTCCTCGTAATCCGCGAAAATCCTAGATTAAACACTCAGCCCCTCAAAAAGTTCCCCACCAATGCTGCTCAGACTGAGAAACCTCGAATTGCCGGTCGATCAGCCCGAAGCTTCCCTGACCAATGTGATTGCCGAACGGTTGGGGCGCAAGGTTGAGGATATTCGGAGCTGGCGTATCCTTCGCAAAAGCCTCGACGCCCGGACGCGGGATTCCCTCAAGTTCGTCTACTCGACCGTCGTCGATTTGCCCGACGATGACCTGCCAGCGTCGAAGGTGTGCCACTGGCTCAGCCAGTGCCCCACGCCAGCCACCGGTGGCGTTGTGGTCGAGTTATTCGAGGAATCTTCGTTCGAGAATCCTCCGACGGGTCACGACCCGCTGGCCGACCCGCCCGTCATCGTCGGCTCCGGCCCCGGCGGCCTGCTGGCCGCTTACTTTTTGGCCTTACGCGGCTTCCAGCCCCTCGTCATCGAGCGTGGCGAACCGGTCAAGGAGCGCGTTCCGGCGATCCGGGCCTTTGACCGGGGAGGTTCCTTCGATCGCGAAAACAATTACCTGTTCGGCGAGGGGGGCGCGGGAACATTCTCCGACGGCAAGTTGACTTGTCGGATGAGCGGACCCGACGTGGACTGGGTTCTGGAACGGTTCGTCGAGTGCGGCGGCAAGTCCTCGCTGCGCTACGAGAATCGCCCGCATCTCGGCAGCAACCGGCTCCCCCTGCTCGTCCGCAACTTTCGTCGAAAAATCGACGCCCTCGGCGGCCGATACCGCTTCCGCTGCAAGCTGGAAGACATCGACATCGCGGACGACCGCGTTCGCGGCGTCATGACATCGAGCGGTTACATCCGGACGCAGGTCGTCGTCCTCGCCATCGGGCACAGCGCTCGCGATACCTACGAGATGCTGCTCCGCCGCGGCGTCCCCATGCGCTCGAAGGCGTTTCAACTCGGCCTTCGCATCGAACAGCCGCAGGAACAGGTCAATCTGCACAAGTACGGCCGACCCGAATACGAACGCCTGCTGGGAGCCGCCGACTACACGCTCGTCGCCCGCGGGCAGCCCGATCTGTTTACGTTCTGCATGTGCGCGGGAGGCATCATCATCCCGAGCATTTCCGAACCGGAAATGTTCTGCACAAACGGAATGAGCAACTCGCGGCACGACACCCCGTTCGCGAACAGCGGCGTGATGGTCACGCTCGACCCCGCCGACTTTGGCGGCGATCACCCGCTGGCCGGAGTCGAACTCCAGCGCCGCTACGAATCGGCCGCGTTCCGCCTCGGCGGCGGATCGTACTTCACCCCGATCCAACGCGCGGCCGTTTTCCTCGCTAGCCGCGTGCCCGACTCCCGCGAGAAACTGCTCTGCTCGTACAAACGCGGCTCCGTCCCGGCAGACCTCAGTGCCGTGATTCCTCCCATGGTCGCCAATGCGATCCGTCACGGCCTCCCGATCATGGATCGCCAGTTCCGCGGTGATTTTCTGCGCAACGCGATCCTCGTCGGCCCCGAAATGCGCGGCAGCTCTCCTGTCCGCATCGACCGCGACCCCGATTCCCGCCAGACCCCGAACATCGCCGGCCTGTACCCCGTCGGCGAAGGTGCCGGCTACGCCGGCGGCATCGTCAGCGCCGCCGTCGATGGACTGCGAACCGCGAAAGTCGTCGTGAAACAGTTTGCACCACTGCATTCGTCTGGCGAGCGGGGGGTGTGAGCCCCCCGGTTATTCGCCCGCCGATCAACCACCGGGGGGCTCACGCCCCCCGCTCGCCACTCGCGTGATGGAAAGTACCTGCTCCCGCAGCGCTGCGTTCACCGAGATTCCGTTGCCGGAGTTGATCGACGTCTCGCCGTTCCAGTCCATGAAACAGCCACCCGCTTCCTGCACGATGGGGACGAGGGCTGCGGCGTCCCACGGGTTCATCTGGGCATCGACCATCACGTCGGCTCGACCCGTCGCGACGAGGATGTGTCCGTAGCAATCCCCCCACCCGCGAGCCAACCCGGCGGACGCGATCAGTTTTTCAAACGCATCGGGGCGGCCGACCTTGGAGAATCCCTGCACGGTCGTGAAGCAAAACAGAGCCTGCGACAGTTCGGACACGTTCGACACGCGGGCTGGCCGCGGCTCGTCGCTCCCCTTGCGCCACCACGCACCGCCGCCGACCGATCCCCACGCCATCTCGTTCAGCACGGGAAAATTGCACACGCCGACCACGCACCGGCCGAGATGCTCCACGCCGATCAACGTGCCGAACAGCGGCGTGCCGTGGATGAACGACTTCGTGCCGTCGAGCGGATCGAGAATCCACCGAAAACCGCTCGTCCCCGGCGTCTCGCCAAATTCCTCGCCGAGCACCCCGTCGTGCGGGAAGTATTTCGCAATCCCCTCCCGAATCGCCTGCTCGGCCCGCCGATCCGCGATCGTCACCGGAGACGCATCCCGCTTCCGTTCCACCGCCAGCCCGGCGTCCTGATAAAACCCCAGAATGATCCGCGCCGCATCAAGCGCCGCGTCGCGAGCGAAATCGAGTCGAATTGAGATTTCGGATGCAGTCGGTCCACTCATGGCTCGCCGTTCCCCGAAGGCGAGCGAACCGAAGCGCCGTCAAACTGCCGCAAGATTTCTTCTGGCGAGACCCACACGACCTTGCCATCGCGTAGTTCCGCGACTGGGAATCCCAACCGCGCATGCTCCAACACAGCCTGCCGAGCCGCTTGCGTGACTGCGGCATCGAGGCCAGCTTGATCTCGCAGTCTCTCGCGAAGTGCGTCACCGTTCGGTTGCATGAGCCAACTCCCGCATTCGATTCCAAATCGCCTCATCCCGAATTATCGTCGCACTGGCTTCCAGTTGTGAAGCCACCAGACGCATCTCGCCTCGCGTCGAATTATCGTAGATCGACCACTGGTCCGCCAAGGGGAGATAGACATGAAACAGGTTCGTCAGACTGCGGCCGTATCTCCGCAGAATTGTTTCCTCTGGAATGTGGTGCCCGCCGCGTCGCACTCGTTCCGCCACGCGCGCGACGTTGAGTGCGGGATCGGACAACCAAAAGTAGAACAACTCGACGCGGTAGCCACTGCTCTTCAGTTTTGCCAGCCACGGTGCAAACGATCTGGCCGATAATGTCGTCTCGAAGGCAAAGTTCTCCCGTGCGACTGCGAGGTCATCCAACTGTTTGAGCATCAGCCGTCCTGCTCGAATGGCGGAGCGTTCGGGATCGAATCCCGTCAATCCTTGGGCGATCACGTCCGCATTCACGAAGGTCGTCACCAACAGCCTGTCGGCCAGCAACGACTTCGCCGCTGTCGTTTTGCCCGAACCATTTGGTCCCGCCAGCACAATCACATGCGGCGGAGTCGCGGGTTGAACTTGCACGGCCATCGTGGCTCCTTCGCGAAGGCTCACTCCCCCTCCAACCGGTACAACATCTCGCCCGCTTTGGGGACCAGCAGCACGCCTTCACTCTCGCGGTTCGCGAACGAATCGACGGTGATCGAGTCCGGGTCGCGGTAGCCGAGGTTGACTCGTTCGCACACGTCGGCGGGGATGCCGGTGGCCAGCGTGACGCGGACGCGGGGGATCTCGATCCCGTTTTCAAACGTCCCGCCGCCGCGCACGTGAGTCGAATGTGCGAGCACGCCGCGCGGGATGTGGCGGAACCGGTCCCATTGCTTCACAAAATAATCGCGCACGTGGTAGCCGACGTCGGCGATCAGCTTGCCGTGCGTCACCGAGATTTCGTTCAGGTACGGAGCGTAAATGATCAGCTCGCCTCCGTCGGCCACGACCGGTTCCAGCTTGTACATGCACTTCCCCGCGACCCACAGTTCGTCGTACATCGGCGGCGCGCACGACAGCACGGTGTGAAACGGCTTCGGCATCCGCACGATATGTGCCTTCGCGGAGAGATCGGCCGCGTCGTTCCAGGCGGTTTCGGGCGAGCCGTAGAACATCCCGTGCAGGTTGCCGAGTTTCGAGACGACGAACGCCAGGCACCGCCGCTCCACGGGAATCATCTTTGCCGCCGCATCGACCACGCGCCGCACCGGCGTCTGCTTGACGCCGATGATCTTGTGGTTTGTGATCAGCGCTCCGAGCCAGTGGAAAAAGTTGAGAATCTCCGGCCCCGCGATTCCCGGGAAGAAATACTTGTTCCCGCCGGAGAACCCGACGACTTCGTGCGGGAACACCGGTCCCAGCACCAGCAGCCGGTCGTAGTCGAGCACGCGGGAATTGATCGCCACCGGCACGTCCTCCGACAGCAACCCGTCTGAAATCTCGCGCGTGTCTCGTTCCGTCAACGTGCCGAGCACGCTCAACCGATCGGGCCGATCCCACTCGTGATTGAACAGGCCGACAGGCAGGAAGAAACCGTCCCGCTCCTCCTGCGACATGCCGAGCAGCTTGCAGATTTGCAGTTCGCTCATCGGCGGATGCGTGCCGAGCGCCACCAGCACATCGAACCGCGCGACGACTCCGCGCAGGTGCTCGTACACGGCGTCAAACAGAAGCGGCAACGGCGCCGTTCGCGTGGCGTCCGGCACGATCAGCAACACTCGCTGGTCGGCAAAGTCGGCTTGAGGCACGCGCGCCGTCACCCACTGCCGCACCTCCGCATCGGTGAGGACAGGCAGATACGATGCGGGCGGTTCAGGATCGAGCGGGATGGAGGCGGGAATCATCCGGACGAATCGGTCAGCGGGGCCGAGTTGAAAAGACTTCCAAATCCGCAGCGTTTGCGAGGGCGAGGTGAGCCGAGCGTGGGGCTGACCTCGCGGATGCTTCGGGCGCGATTTGCAGCGATGGCTATGCTAGCGAACCAGCCGCGAGGCAGAAAGCTTGCGACGCGCGGCTGGGTTTACTGTCACCGGCCAGTCACGACGGAGGCCGCGGCCGGATTACTTCGCTTTGCGCAGCTTTTTGAAGAAGGCTCGCGAATCGAAGACATCCGCACCGGCTTTTTTCAGCCAGCGGCGAATTACTTTGCCATCCACGTCGCCGGCATCCGCGAAGCTCGCCTGGGCCGCGCCGTACTTGCCGACGGGTTTGAGGTCCGTCTCGTCAAACGCCTGCCCGTTCCAAAACAGCAGGTTGACCCCCTTCGCCGTCGCGTTGTAGCCAACGACCGGATTGTCGTCGACAAACCACACTGGGCTGCCATGCCAGACCTTCGACGTCGCTTGCGGCAGCGCCTTGCCGATCAACGCTCGCAGGGACTCGCAGATCGTGCAAAACGCCGGCGCTTGGCCCTTGTCGTACGCCTGGATCGGATCGGTCCCGTTTTGATCGTCCCCAACTGATTTGGATTTTCGAGTCGCATTCGTCATCGATGCTTCATCTCCCATGGGCCAAATGACCAAGTCCGGCACCGGCCGTCGCGCGATTGCGCCTGACGTTCCCTAAACGTCAGCGATCAGCGGTTTCGTGCGGACGACAGTCAAACAACCACGACTGACCGAAGAACTCGATCGAAGCGACAGACTTCAGCAGTCCAAACGGCGAGCACGAAATCCGCTGGATCGTTTCGTTATGCCGGGATTTCGACGTAATCGACGCGGCTCGATGGCTTAGGGACGGGCAGGTCGTCCTCGCGCATTCCTTCAATGTGAACCTCAATCGCCTCGCGAATTCGGCGCTCCGTTTCTTTAACCGTCGCGCCCGTCGCTACGCAGCCAGGCAAGTCGGGAACGTATGCGGCGTAGTTCGATTTCGCCTTCTCGACGACGATTGCATATCGCTTCATGTTCACCTCACTACTTCAATCCTGCCTGCTTGAGAATGCTGTTAAGAGTTCCCGGCGGCAAAGTATCACTCGGCTTTCCTGAAACCGTGACCCGGCCAACTTTGGTTGGATGCTTAAACTGACGGTGGCCGCCGCGGCTCGGCACGCGATACCATCCGTCCTTGTGCAGAACCTTCAGAATCTGGCCGACTTTCATGTCAGCGAAGATAACAGAAGACTGAACGTGTGGAAAGCACTGCCGCGCCAGGCAATGTCACGAGTCGTCCTTGTCATTTCTGCGCTTCTTGTAATGCCGTGGCGGCGGGGAACCCCAGCGCTCCGTGTATTCCCAGTAAAGCTTTGCCTCTCGGACTCAACGTAGCCGAGCCACTCGGTGACTCGAATTCCGGTCAGGGAATGACCGGACGACGGACGACGTGCTTCCGTGTGCCCATGCTCCGAGCCCCTCGCTTTGATTGGCGATTCGCCGCCGACCGGAATGTCCCCCACGAGACGAGGG